>Ga0181582_10001563_pt1 | contig 17946 bp, 12 predicted proteins | sample 071ome_32_FD_132438 | JGI IMG/M metagenome (GOLD analysis project Ga0181582, IMG submission 132438) | Coastal salt marsh microbial communities from the Groves Creek Marsh, Skidaway Island, Georgia - 071405AT metaG (megahit assembly) | ecosystem: Environmental > Aquatic > Marine > Intertidal...
GTAAGGATACACATCCAATTCAGATTTCATGAGCCAATATCGCATGTTTATCCCGTAGAGCAAGGGGTCTAAGGATTTGCTCATCACCAAGCATCAACGACTTGACCGTCCAACTCCGCATCGAGCACATCGTAATCTTTTGATTTCGCCCGTTGCAATCCAAGTTTTCTCGCCATGCTGGGGGCACCATCAACTGCTCCAATGCCCAATTTTTCCAAGGTCACGAAGATGGCTGGAAGCAGAATAAGTGCACTTGCTGCTGCAACCCAAAGCAAAATTAAGATGACAGTGATAAATGGTTTAATCTCAGGGATTGGGATGCTGTAAGCGGTAAACATTCCTAGTGAAGTGACGACAGCCGCTTCAAACAGTGACATTCCCGTACCTACTGCGGCACTTCGTATCGCTTGAATGCCGCCACCTAATTCTTTGATACGATTCGCGATGTGAATGGAGAAATCAACACCAACCCCCACCAAAATCGAACCAATCATCACAGTGACAAGAGAGAGGGAGACATCCATTTGCCACATTACTAACCATTGCAATGCTACAGTCGCAATCACAGGCGAAGTTGTCCAAATTGAATATTTAATGTCTCTAAACACAACAGCAAGCGTGATGAGTGTAAGGATAATGGCGAATCCGAGCGAAGTCCACTGAGAACTTACAATGAGGGTGTTCACTTCGATCGCTGTTGCCGCAACACCTGTGAGTTCTTCAGCGGATTCACCATGGTCACCTTTGAAATTGAATGCTGCTTCATTGACAAGTGTTACACTTTTGGATGTATCGGCCACCGGAATGAATGGCATATCAACATAAATGAGGGTTCGATTATAACCTTCGTTCACGAAAATTCCACGTGTTTCATCTGTAAGTGAAGCATAAAAGACATCCAAGAGGAAAATTTGAGTTTGTGCATCACCTGGCAACCCATACAAATCTGGTGCCTTCAAAATGTCCCAAAATGATGTGTTTGTGTCAATATTTTGATTGAAAAGTGCATTAGCGAAGTCTTTGACATCATCAGGAAGTGGTGTATTGTTAATAATTTGGGCTGTATCACTGGTTGAAACGCCAATCGAAACACCCGAGGCTTTCATCAAGAAAACAATGGATACTGCTGATGTATTTTCAATTTGGTTTAATTGTAATTCCAAACCTTCAATTTTCTCTAGGTTGCCGTAGGGATCATCATTCGCTGGGTCAGAATCACTCAAATCGCCAGTCACTTGTGCATTCACGAGGACCATTCCTACTTGTCCCGCTTCAAATTCTCTACTGTATTGTTTCATTTTGACGACTGCAGACTCACCTTCCGGGGCCATCCCCAACAAATCGATATTCTCCTCAACGTTTGCTTGGCCAATCGTTGCTGAAATTGCAATGAGGAAAACAAAGAATACGAGAACATACTTGTTTCGATGTACAGGAATATCAACCATGACATCAAATGCACGTAGTGGAGGGTGACTTGGTTTCCGTAAGTCGAGAATTAGTGTTAAATTTGGCACCATAAAAATAGTGAGAATATAAACGATGACAATCCCTAATGATAGAGCAATACCCACCGTCTGAATTGGTGCCATCGGTGTGAAAACAAGACTAATGAAACCAATGACTGTTGTCACTGCTGATAAGAAAACAGCACGTCCTGTCGAAGAAAGAGAGGCTCGGATTTTCTCGGATTTCTCACCTTTTTCTTCTGCGTAACGATTTGTGATGTGCAGACCATAGGATACACCAAGGGCAAGAAGAATTGGACCAACAATAATGACGGTCATCGTCACTTCATAATTTGTGGCACCAATGATGCCTAATGTCCAAAAAACAGCACACAGCGTCGGGAGGCCGGCAATCACCACCACCTTAAATCCCTGGAGGGGACGAATTCCAGTCAAACCCGCTTGCAATAAATCCGAGTGGAAGACGAACAAACCTATCGCGACCAAAACGACTGCAAGTGGGAAAATTTCCCAAAACAATCGGAACGAGAATTCAGTGACCGCATTCGTGATTGGAACTGGACCGGTAAGCGTTAATCGTAAGCCCAAATCATCCCAAGTACACAACTGCCCTCCATCTGGGCTACCGTCTTGATTGAACTGGCATGGTCGTTCTTTTTTTGAGATATTATCAAGCATCGCTTGAGTCTCTTCTATGATGTCTTTAGCAGGGCGATTTTCTGTGACCGCAATAGCCATAATCGCTCGGTCGAGAATGCCATCTGGACCCCCATCTTCTGCGCCTTGAACATCTCGAGCCATCTTATCCAAACCAGCACTAGGCTTTCCATCCTCGTACATGTTGTTGACAACCAAATCAATCGTGTCTTGACTTGGAATTTCATATGCACCTCCGAATTGTTCGTCTGTTAACGCAAATGCATCGTTGAGTTGTTCAGCTAGTTGTGCTGAGAGACAATCATCTGTTTGACCTCCTGGACAAAGTTGGTTTCCAGATTCTGTGATGAATGCTTCACGAATCCTTGGTGCGCTTGAATTGACCTCTTTTAGAACTGTTGAAAGTGATAAAATGTAAATGACGTCATCCGATTCATCGTTAAGCAATGGGTTGATTTTTTTCTCGACATAGCTTATTTCTTGCAAAATTCTCTGGTCTGTGATATTTCTGTCTGTGGATTCAATATAAACGACCATGACATTCGTGGACCAATCATCCTCAACTTTTCCAATTAATTCTGCAACTTTACTTCCATCTGGCAGATAAACTTCGAGATCACCATTCACGTTTAGAGCGGGAGTGTCTGGGTCATCATCAAAACGCGTATCGTCTAAAAATCCTGATTGCGTTACAAAGTAACTTGTGAGGAGGAGAAAAACGATGACAGTTGGGATAGGATATCGCGTAATTGCTCCAGTCGCCCCTGTTTTTTGCCATTCCCTCTGAAATCGTTTCGGTGCTTCGAGAACAGCATCAATTGTTGATTTAGAATCCATCGTTTTGAGACGACGACCTACTTCTGCACCTTTCTTCGAAAAATGCCTTTTGCTTTTTTCTGTGATTTCCCCGAGTCGCTGAAGTCCTTTCCCTCGTTGAGGTTGTTGGCCCTCTGATGAATCAGAACTCAGAATCTCACCAGCCTTATCCAGACCCTCCTTCTTCAAATGGTTGCCGACAATTTTTTGTTCTAGCAAATTAATTTTGTAACTTTGCGACGCTTTGAAAAACACCTCAAGAGAGGGGTGTCTGGACCAGCCAATTGACGTGGCCGGGGCCGGTGAGGCACATGCCAACTCCAAAGTTACCAGAAAAGCGATGGTCGATTGACCTTGAAAAGCAAATTCAAGAAGAACATTATGCAAGTGCAAGCGTTTATTCTGAACGCTATGGGTTCAAACCTCATTCCGGGAAGGAAATTTTCGTTATTGACACCCCTCCACCATATCCTTCGGGGACATGGCACATAGGAGCAGTCGCACAGTATTCAATGATTGATGTTTTAGCAAGATCACAACGTCTTCTCGGTAAAGAAGTATACTTTCCATGGGGTGTCGACAGAAACGGAATCAACATCGAATTTACCGTTGAAAAGAACACAAAGCGCAAAATGAAAACATACGACCGCGAAGAATTTCTACAACTCTGCAAAGAAACTATCGAGGAATTCACAAATGCTATGCGAACAACTGCACGGCGAGTTGGCCTTTCATGTGACTTTGAACGCGAATATCTTACAGATGCTCCAAATTATCGGGCTGTAACTCAATCGATCTTTGTGGATTTATTCAAACAGGGGAAAATCATCGAAGATTTACGCCCCAACATCTACGACCCAGTCGAAGGGACCACGATTGCAGATGCCGAAGTGGAAAGGATTTCTCGTAACACAAAATTAGTCGATGTTCGATGGACTTGTGAAGATGGAACAGAGGTCGTCATCTCAACAACGCGTCCTGAGTTAATCTGTGCATGTGGCGTAGTCATGGTGCACCCTGAAGATGATAGATATACACACTTGGTCGGAAAGAAAATTAATCTACCAGTTCCTGTAGAGGGCCGTGAATCAAGTGTTGAAATTCAAACACATCCATCGGTCAAAAGTGAATTTGGTTCAGGGGTACTCATGGTTTGTTCCTTCGGTGACCAAAACGATGTTGCAGTGTTTCGAGAACTGGGATTATCCCCTTTCCAAGCCATCGACCTCGATGGAAAAATGACAGAAATAGCTGGTCCATTTGCAGGAATGCCCGTCATTGAAGCACGCAAATCAGCGATTGCGTGGCTTCAACAGGAAAACAAAATTGAAAAAATCGAAGAGCGGGAACAAGAAATTCCAGTCTCAGAACGTGGAAAAAATCCAGTTGAGATTATTCTCCTCAAAGAATGGTACGTGAAACAAACAGATATGCAAGATAAAATGAGAATGCATATTGAGGACATTGAGTTTCATCCGCCAAGAAACCGTCAATTTTTACTCGATTGGATGGAAAATATATCTATTGATTGGCCAATTTCACGAAGAAGGTGGTATCATACTGAGATTCCAGTATGGTATGTTGATAACGGTAGCAAAATTGTTCTGCCACCATCCGGTTCGTATGTTCAACCTTGGAAGGAACAACCACCTGTAGGTTCTGAGGTCATTGACCGAGAATCAAGAGAATTTGTTGGGCTTTGGGAAGATATGTCTTCACAATACGATGATGTTCAAGGCGAGGAAAAAGTCTTTGATACTTGGATGGATTCATCGAATTCAAATCTCTTCACAAGTGGATACATCAACGAACCTGAGATTTTTGAGCGGGCATTTCCAACCGCACTTCGGCCTCAAGGAAAGGAGATTGTTCGAACATGGCTCTATTACACCCTTCTCAAGTCATCACTGCTTCTCGACAAACCAGGATTCAAGCATGTATGGATCGACGGTTTGGGGATGGACCCTTGGGGCCGAAAAATGAGTAAATCTCTTGGAAATGGAATTGACGCAGACAGCGTGCTTGAGTGTGGTGCAGGAGGGCGAACTGCAACATGGAAAATCAAAGGTCCAGATTCACAAGTAACACTGAATGCAAATAAAATTGGTTCAGAATGCTTTCGCCTTTGGAAAGCATGTGATGCCCAAGTTGGTGATGATTTCCAAATCAATCCAGAGGAAATTGAGAAAAAATATTACGGAGTGCTTACCAAGTTGTTTAACGTTTCTCGTTTTGCTAGTCAATTCGAGATACCATCATCTCTCGATGAAGAACCTGAATCACTCGATATCGAAGACCGCTGGATCTTATCAGAATTTCAGCATGTTCTTGAAAAGGTCGAATCTGCATGGAATGACCTCGATATTTACACAGCAACTCAAACACTCAAAACATTTGGAACAGGCGTTTTGCCCTCCCACTACCTTGAAATGGTCAAATCAAGATTGTATGATGGAGACAAGGGTGCGGCATGGACAATCCATCGAATTGTTCGAGATTTTATGACAATCTTTAGTCCGATATGCCCCTTTTTCACCCATCACATTTCGTCCACACTTTACGAAAAGTCTGCCGTTGAGTATGATGTATTTCCTAAACTTGATACGAAAATTTTAGCGGATGGTAAGCCAAATGCAACTGAACTTCGTGGAATGACATCAACGATTCAAGAATTCAACGGCATGGTATGGAACTCGAAGAAAGAAAAAGGAATTTCTTTGAATCAACCACTTGAAGATGTCAAAATCCCGGCCGAACTCGAAATCTTTACTGCCACGCTTACTCGGATGCATAGCTTGGAATAGTCACAAGAGGGTTTCTTGTCGGTACGTTAAAAATTCTAATTGTCCTAATCGCACACCAATTAATCGAATTGGGCGTTCAATATCCACATTTTGAGCAAACAGATACGTCGCCAATCGCAAAAAAACTTCATTGTCATCCATTGCTGCTGGTATGCTCTTTTGATAGGTATATGTCTCAAAGCCCTTGTACCTTATTTTGACTTCGACAACTCTTGCTCCAGCTTGTGCTTCAATCAATTCTTTTACAGTACGATTGAGAAGGGATTGGAGCGATTGTATGACGACTTCCACATCCAACATGTCCTTTGCAAATGTGTGTTCTTTTCCGATTGATTTTCTTTGATTGAGCGGATGAAGACGATTTGTGGTTGTGCCCTCATAGAGTTGAATGATCCAACCAGCAAATCGTTCATTCATCAACCGTTGTAAGCCCAGTGACCCAAGCCGATACAATTCATCGACAGTTTCTAGTCCCCATTCCGAGAGATGCGTCGCAGTTTTCGGGCCAATTCCTGGCACTTGCCTAACACTTCGGCCTTCGAAAAAATCTGCAATTTCATTTGGTAATACACGAAAAATACCCCTCGGTTTTTTTTCTTCACTCGACATTTTTGCAATCACTTTTGTTGGGGCAATACCGAATGATGCCGTGAGCCCAATCGATTTCTCAATATCATTCTGCATCTTTCGAACCAATGCATAGGCATTATCCCAATCATTTCCACTTTTTTCTGTAATATCCAAATATGCCTCATCAATTCCAGCCTGTTCAAATTCATCAGAGGATTCCCGTAATATTTCCATGACTTTTCGACTTGCTCGGCTGTACAACCCCCTCGTGCCACGTATGTACACTCCTGGACCGAATGGTGCTGCAGGACATCGTCGCCATGCTTCTGAAATTGACATTGCTGAGCGAATTCCAAAACGCCGTGCAGCGTAATTACATGTTGAAACAATCCCTCGTCCAGAACCTTGCTTCGGGTCTGAACCTATGATGAGAGGAATGTCTGGATTTAGCCCATGATGAAGGATTTCAACTGCCGCAAAAAATGCATCCAAATCGCAATGGACCAAAATACGATTTGTCAAGAATTCCCCTCGGGTGACTTTACTCGCCTAAGGTGTTTCAACTTCGCCCTTACCTTTGATACACATTCACTTTTCACATTCTCTCGGAGAAAGTAATCTCGACCTGATTCAACGATTATCAATGATTCATATGAATCCAGAATTTGTATATGGCGAGGGCGCAGGGACAACGACCACATCATTTGAGATGAAATTGGAACGACCTAGAAACTCCTCATTTCACACAGATATTTTTCCAAAAGTTGGACAGTGGTATCACCTCTCAAGTCCTGGAAAAGCAGGACGTCATATACGAACTGTTGCTGAAATTTGGGTCTGTCAAATTTTAGCACTCGGTTACCCTGTTCATTGGATTGATGGGGCATGCCGAATAGACCCTTCCCGGTTGTTCAAACTGCTACGACAAATGAATGAGCCTGTAGAGGAATGCCTTTCAAGATTATATGTGAGTCGTGGTTTTACACTACATCAACTCGTACGACAAATCGCACGATTATCTGATGAGATCAAACTTACTGGGACTCCTTTCGTTGTTGTTGACGGTTTGCTCACCATGCACATGGATGAACAAGTGGGCGATAGAGAAACACGGATGTTACTACAACATCAGTGCAACATACTCGCTTCTCTCCATCAGATACAGCCATTGATGTTGGTCACAACAGGAGATTCAAAACTTCAAACCAAACGTGAACTACAACTCAATACGATGCTCATGAAGAATGTTCAAGCCGAACTTTACGGAGAGATTCAAGGTGAAGGCCGTCAACAGAGATTATACCTTCATCACAAGCCAAGTTTCCAAACGGGGTATTGGATACAGGATGTTCCGGAATTGACGCTAAAACATTTTGATTCAAGACGCGATAAAATCATTCAGATTTGACTGGATGTTGGATTGTCCAAGTGCATCATCATTCCACCCAAACGGAGCAAGTATTGACCAAAGTGCACGATGTGCTTCTTGAATGTAAAATTCAGCATCCACTTTTCCTTTCGCTCCATGGATGATTTCCTCTCTTAACATAACACGCTCGATTGGTATCTCATGGTATTGATCGATGATGACGAATTGAATGCGACCACCTGGAGGCACATCCATGCCATATCGCTCTGCACGCAGCAATGCAGCATGTGTGAGATTCATGACTCTGCGCTCAAGACGGGTTTTTGCGATTCGACGTGAAATGACAAACGACTCAAGCAACACTTCAGAAGTGGAGATTTGATCGTATGCTGTATGAAAATACGAATGTACTTCTCTCTGCCGGCGATAAGAAGGAAGTGATGTTTGAGCATCCTCTTGTTCAACCAGATGTGCAAGCCCTTCCAACTGAAGCGAGCGAATCCACTCACATGTTGAATGCTGACGTGATTCAATGCCACGGATTTTGAAATCTGTTCCATTCCAGCCCCAATATTTTGTCAAGGTGCCTGAATGATGGACTCGACTAGGTACAAAGGCAATACATTCGTACAGGTCTTCAAATTCAAGCGGTATGCCCACCAGTTGTGACATTTGTATTGAGAATTCATGTGCATCTCGACGTTGTTGGTCTTGGCTCCTACCCAAAGTGTCCCGTATCCACACGCTGTCGACAACGGCATGAAGAACTTCCCAGCCATTGTTTTGGGCTTCTTCTATGGTTAAGAGAAGTATTTCTCGTGCCCAAGCACAAATAGCTTCATGCGCTTCAATACGACCAAACCTCGCATTGCGATAGCCAGTATAACCAAAGCATGTGACGAGCAACCATTTCAATGCGTTCTGTTGCAAGTCAAAACGATCTTTTTTTGAGGTTCGAAGGCTTTTGAGTTCTCGCCGTCGTTGAATGATTGGACTAACGACTCTACCAAGAAAACCTAAGCGTCTTCCACATGTATGTAGATTCAAACCAGGGACAGTAAGAGCGAATTTGTTACTTTGAGGAAAAAAGCCACCGCCGTAATTTTGACGAATATTTCGTTGATTCATCTCATCATGAGCATCTTGGACATTGAGTGGAAGGAAGAGTGTATGTTCATTCCCTTGAATCGGTACGCAACAAGAACAATTGAGCGTTTCAGATGAAATATTTCGTGTTGCGATAATGCTTGGAAATAGACTTGCATAATCAAGTTCAATGACATTCGAATAAACACCAGGGGTGCTATCAAGATACAAGCCGCCACGATCTGAGTGAAGCAATTCCAATGCTGTTTTCGTATCTTCTGGGCGATTTTTTTTCCAAGGAACAAGAATGCCATCATCCATTGCTGTACGTATCTGGATTGCACTAATGACGGAACCAGGTGACAATCGAGAGATATCTTGGGAAGATTGGTTGGATAAACGTGCTAATTCGATGAGACCGGCTATACCACCTTCACGTACGATGAAACTTGAAGAAACATCAAGATGAATCCGGCCCCGTAAGGGATGATATGCATTCTTTCTCAGTGCCTGCCCATATGACCACACGGTACGTGCTTGGCTTAGGGCATGAAGCGCTGTAGCATCACGTCCAAAATAAAGTTCGATTCCTACCGATTTGGCCATGTGGAGTAACGCTGGGAACTCAATCTTGTCGCCTGAATGCGTACAGACAATGTCGGGATCTATTCGTCGGATTTTCTTTTGCACCTCAAACAAAGCAAGTTTTACAGATGCATACTGAGAAAATTCAACAGATTGTGTCACCTCAAGGGCCGATGTAATAACTTCTTTTTCGTGTTGTAGTGGTCGAAACTCGATTGAAGCAATCGGTGTTGTACCCGTTCGAAAACCGTCGGTCGTGTCGAACACAACAGCGAGTTCAATGCCTCGCAACCGAATGTCAACAACACCCTCTTTTGGTGTTGAAGAAAGAAGGCCTGCGTTCCATTGGACAACATCAAACAATGAAACTTGAGACTCAGTAAGGAAACGCTGTACAAGATTTGCATCCAAAGAGTAAAGTGTGTATCGAATGAAATCCCCACGCTGTTCAATATATTCACCAACCCGTTTCATCCTACGGCTTGAAGATAACTCGACCTCGAGGACACGATGTACTTCATATTCTTCGAGATCAAGTCGAGCCTTCACGTAGCGGACATCTCGAATTTTGAATTTCATTCGCACCTCTGGTTGTAGTAACCATGTTTCAAGATGCTCAAGGTCCTCTTCAGTTCCAGAGACCTGCAATGTTGGTTGCCATGGGCAGTGGCATGAATGTGCATTATTTCTTGAGTCAAGAATCCACGCAACCATGTGTGTACCGCATGTCGATGGATGCACATCAAAGAGCAACCCCTCAATCAAGAGGTTCACCCTCAATAGCAGACTGCAATTGATCTAAATGTGCTTCTAAAGCATTTATTTTCCCCCAAGCCTCAATCAAGAGTGAAAGAACCATCGGCAAAACAACATCATGACTTGGAAGCAATCCTCCTGCAGAACGCCGTTGGCGAATCGCATTCATCATTGAATCAAAAACTTCTTTCTCATGATTTGGCAATGCACGGCGAAACGGTTGAAGACGGTCCAATTCATATTCAATTCGACGGCGCCAGGTAGGAATACTTCGACCCATACTATTAGATTTAATTGGCATATTGCTTACTTTACTCTCGGAGAGAAGAGAAAGTGAAACTCATTCTAAATAGGATTGGTTGACGACAAAGTCACAACTCTTACCATCGAGAATGTCGAGAACCGAATCAACAATACTCATTCCAACACGGAGCTGTGCCTCAAGAGTGGAAGCCCCGATGTGAGGCGTGCCATGAAAATTCTCGTGTTGAAGTAAAGGGTGATTAGCATCTACTGGTTCGATTTCGAATACATCGAGTGCCAAACTCGTGAGTTCACCCGAATTGAGAGCATCAAGCGTTTCCCTTTCATCGACAATACCTCCTCGAGCACAATTGACAATATGATTTCCACAAGGAATACCATCGGTGCCGATTGTAGGCATCATCCTTATGCGTTCCAGATTTACGAGATGGTATGTTTCATCATTGAGATTGCAGTGGATTGAGATGTGAGTGCACGAGGAAAAAAGCGATTCTATGGACTTGTGTAATCGAGTGTGCTCTGCTTTTGCGATACGTTCAGGAACATAAGGATCAAACGCATGAACTTCCATTCCAAAAGAGCGGGCTACTCTGCTCACCCCTTGAGCAATTCTGCCAAAACCGATGAGTCCAAGCGACTTACCATGTAATTCTGTTCCTTTGAGGGTGTTTTTCTCCCACCTTCCAAGTTTCATACCTTCATTCGCTCTTGGTAAAAACCGTAAACTTGCTAGAAGGTGTCCAATTGTTAACTCGACAACTGATTGCGTACTGGCTTGAGGGGCGTTCACCACAGGGATTCCCAATGTTCCTGCTGCTTCTAAGTCGATGTTATCGACCCCAACTCCTGCACGTGCAATGACTTTGAGTTCCGATGCACACGCTTGAATGACATCTTCTGTGAGTTTCGTTGCACTTCGTACAATGATGGCTTGGACGCCATCGAGGGCACCTCCCAGCAATTGCTCTTGAGTAAAAGATTCATTCACGACTTCATGTCCTGCTTTTTCGAGAAGAAGAATGGCCTTTCCTTCCATGCCGTCGGTGACTGCTATCTTTGCCATGTTCGTTGACTGCAAAATTCGGGTCATGAATCTTCTCATTCGACGGCAGGTTCAAACAACAGGAAACTGGCGGGAGAATTGGAGCGATGGCCACCATGGACGCCACGGGTTTTGGATACGGTCTCGTCATTCTGCTCATTCCACTTTTCTTAGCACTCCCAATGCGATTGGCCTGGCAACTTTTTGTTGGCTCGGGACATGAAGCCTCAGAATACAAACAAAATGTTCGGCAAATCATCGATTCTGGCCATCAAGTTTCAGAATTTCGAGATGCGTTGAATGATATCGCAAGACAACTGAGATTATCACCTCCTCGTCAACGCTTGATTGAGGCAGATATACTGCACCCGCTCACGATATCACACTTTTTGTTGTTACCATCACTGTTTATTCTGCCTTTGACATTCTTCATAGCATTACCCGTGATTTTAATCGGATTCCCTCTCATGTTGTTGATGGAATTTCTATTGATTCGACAGAAGGTGGTGATTTACACATTAAAATATGCAGAGCGGTTCTTTCACTGGCAAGTGATCCACATTCCTCGGCCTTACCGTTCGTCTGAAAACAAAGATGCGAAGATAACGGAATTATCTCAACAAATCGTTCATTTCAGCCACGTACCTCAGGCAGCATTTCTTGGCCTTTTTGCTTGGTTAATTGTACACTGGGTGCTCAATCTTGATGCGTGGGAAGTTGAAATTGTCATTGCTGGTGTGTTTTACATGTTGTTCCTCTCTGTCCTTAGTGTACTCAACACCGCATTTGAATCAGATTTGGTCTTCGTCGATCCTGCAAAAGGTCGCTTGGTACCTGTTGACCAATGGTTGGATAGTATTCTCAAGCCTATTGTTGGTATTGGTTTGCTGTTTTTACTCGGTCGCAATTTACTCGAGGAGGCAAGAAATGGCGGCAATCCAGTTCTTTTCTCAATTGTTGTGATTCTACTTCTTTATGCAGCGAGTGTCATAGGTATTGCGTTCAGGTGGGGTTATTCGACATGGCGTGGAAAAGTGGTTCGTTCAAATTTTTCTCAATTAGCTGTGGATGTCATGGACCCTTTATCTTATGACCTTACTCGAATCAAGGGACAGATTTCGTTGACAATGAAAACAAACATGCGTGGGCGTTTAGATAATTTATTCCAAAATTCTTTTTCTCAGCAGTCGTTTGATGACCTGCAGAAATTACCTCAAGCAAAACCTCACCCATTAGGTCCTGATAATCCGCTTGAACACAAGTAGAATTACTGGAGCTCTGCATCAAGAATGTCCTCTTCGAGAAGAAGTGGTTTTTGTACGCGAATCCTCTGAGTGAAATTACCAACTCCGAGGAGTGCCAATATCAAGAAAATAATACTGAAAAGGGAAGCGAATGTGTATTCTTGTAGAATATCAGAAAGGGCTCCGAAAAATGAATTAGGAGATTCATCTTCCTGAAGTTTGGGTTGAATTTGTTCGATGACGGCGGGTTGATCGTACACATCTCGAATGAAGATGAGGTTTCCAGTAAACGAATCATCCCATGCATCTGAAGGCGTGGTTGGGTCGAGGTCTGAATAATAGTCCGGTTTCTGAGGCAATTCGACGACAACAGGTGAGGATAAATCAAGTGTTAACACTACATCGACTGTGTAAGGTATACTCGATTCAAAAAATTCTGTGTCTTCAGCAATTCCAAGGAATGTCATTGCCTGACCAGTGACATCAAACTCTGCCCATGTGCCCCAATGTTCTGAACCAACATCGAGGTCATACACCCAGGAATCAGATACTCTGCTTCCTTGTCCTTGTCCATCGTTATCGCCATCGCTGCCCAAATCGATTTCAAGTTGTAAACTACCAACTTGGGCAGTATCGAAATCAACTTCGGTTGCTGTGAATTGTGCGAGCATAGAAGTTGTACCATTTGGTATCCAAACATAGTGTCGGTCATCCGTTGAAGCCACACCGATTCCAGAATTACCATTATTGAAGTGATTCCAATCGCCTTTCCATTCATGTCGCAATCTATCGGTATCGAGAGTTATTTCTTTTGTAGCAAATATCGATTCATAAATTTCAAATGCATCCCAAACGGTATATTCTGGATGGTCCACGATACCGTCTTGATTTTGATCACGCATGAGTTGTAGTGTTCGGGCCAGACCGACTGCAGCATCTACGTTTGTGAGGCCGTGTCCTATTCTCCAATCATGGCATTGACCTGTTTGTGACACATAACACTCTGCGGGTATATCCGAACATGAGTCTTCGTCATTACCTGCTTCACAAGCATTTTCTCTCGAGGCATATTGAGCGGTTAATTCCAGAATTAACTCAAGTTCATGAACTCTTGAATAATTTGCAGTTGCCCAATCAGCAAATTGTCCATATGCAGCAGTACCTTCGCCGCCCACGAGACTATCGCCTTCATCGTGATCTTCACGGTGGTAATCCGCAACACCAAGTGATGGTGCTACTTCAAGAATAATTCCAGCCATTCCTCCGACATGAGGTGTGGCCATACTCGTACCAGAAATCGACATGTAATACAGGTCATTTTGACCTTGAACTTTTGTTAAGGCATCGATGGCTGTTCCTCGAGGAGCTGTAGCCCAGATATCCCTTCCTGGTGCACCAACATCTGGCCAAGTGTGCTGTTGTAGTTTACATCCTCTTGAGGAAAAAGATGTTACTTGTGTGCCATCATGTGTCATAGCAGCGACAGAAATTGCGGAAGGAGTATTTGCATACACATTGGTTCGAAGACCACCTGAACACTCTTCACCACTGCCTCCTGAATTTGATGCTGCAAAGATTACTGCCACTCCATTTTCAAAAACTAATTTGTCAGTAATTGTAGCAATGGCACCTTGTGGATTATAATCCCCATCAGTTCCCCAAGAATTTGAAACAACACGGATATGGTGCTCATTTTGACCTGGAATTGAATGGGTGTATGTCCATTCAAGGCCCTGTTCTGCTGCAAAAATGGAGGCCCCATCGCCAGTACCCAATGCAACGAGTTGTCCGCCCTTGGCAACACCTGCTCGTCGTCCTGCTGATGCATCCCCATTTCCAGCAATGGTACCACCTACGTGAGTGCCGTGTCCTGATGAAGTGTCTGAATTGGTCGTCTCAGACCAGACTCCGTTCCACTTAGCAGAATAGATTGTCTTTTCGCCAGTCCATGGACCGAGATAATCATAATCAGGATGACCTGCATCCACTCCTGTATCAAGATCGACGATAGCAGTCCCATCTCCATCCCATTCAGTGAAGGCCAAATCAGTATCAAATGCAATGGTACCATCTGGTTCAATGATTCCACGACTCCATGTCGCAGTTGCGTTGACAACATGAGTTGTTTCATGCATCATGATACCTGCGTCGATGTCATCCTGACCACCAAATGACGGAGGCAGGTAGAAAAATTCCAATTCGCGATTAAGTTCGATAAATTTGATGTATGGCTCAGTGGATAGTGAACGAATCGTTCCTTCATCTGTTTGAATCAAACCACCGTTAATCAATGGTGCATGTCCAAGAATTTCGACATTTAAATTTGAAAATTCATTACCATTTGGTTGATATTCAGGTTGAAACTGATAAATCACTTCGTAGGAATCTGATGACTCTTTATCGAATTGTTCGAGGAGATAGTTGTCGATTTTTGATGAATTTCCAAGGGGATTGGATAATCCAGATATAGGTGAGAGCACAACAAGGAAAAAAACGCTTGATAGCACGATTGCAAGAAAACGTTGACGTTGAATGAGCAATAGATCACATCCGAAAGTCAGGATAGCCAAGGAATATGGTCGGGTACTTCACCAAACAGATTTGCTGGAAGAGCAGTTTTGATTTTTGAAACCGAACCCAATTTTTCAATTGTGTCAAGTTGCCACGCTTTGAATTCGTCAAAACTTTTCATATTCAATATCGGATTGTTCATTCTGTTCCAATCAAGTGTTTGCATTTGAGTATGTGGCGGCTCATGACCTGTGTACATCACTGCGTTGCCATTTAATCGGTTCATTTTTTCTAGGGAATGCCAATGTAGTTCCATTCTTCCGCTTGGCAAATCATCCCTACCTACTCCTGCATCCCCAGTGAAAAGGAAATCACCTGTAAACAAATGTTCCCCAGTGTCAATGATCATTGAATCATTTGTGTGACCTGGAACATGATGAAACATGATGGTTACATCAGAGAATTCGATAGATGAAGAATCATTGACATATGTTGTGACACCAAGACTAGCAGTCGATTCATGCATGATGTACTCGCATCCATGAGAATCTTTCATCGAAAAGCAAGCAGTGATGTGGTCTGCATGTGTATGGGTTGCTATGACTGCGTGAAGATTGAGGTTGTTCTCTCGAAGAAATGTTTCATACTGCTCAGTGTAGTCATAGACAGGGTCGATGAGAATCATCGAATTCGTCCCATCACATATTAATCCATACGACTTAGCCCAAATGTCCGGATGAAATTCATGAACTCGCATGGAACGACGATAACCTCATCTAATTTCAACTTTGAGACATACCGATTTTAACGACTGGACAATACCTTCTTCAACAATGTGGCTGAGGCAACAATGTGCACCCCCTTGATGTTCTTTATTTGGAGCATGATGGAAAAGTCCTTCTCGTGAATGAAGAAGGTGAGGGGCCTATGACAAACAACGATATCGAATTTTCAGCCAACACGATGTTTCGTTTTCCTACATTGAACGAAGTCAATAAATTGGACATTGATTGGGAGGAAAAATCACATTTCATCGTTGAATATCAACAAATGAAGGTCAGAATCACAAAGGGGTATCCAAAAATTTCCTGGCCAAAACACTGGATATGGAAAGACAGTGTGTTTCTGCCAACGAACATCCATGTCGTAGTAAAGGAAGCGATATATCGTTCACTTCATCGTTTGGTGTCGAAACTTATTGTCCACAATGATGGAGCAGAAGTCCTCCTTGCGAAAATTAACAGAGGACATTTCAAGGGCTTTTGGTCACTACCCGGTGGCTATATGGATCATGATGAGCATCCTGAGGAGGGATGCCTTAGAGAAACTTTCGAAGAATTAGGCTTACAATTGCCAACGACTGATGGATTGGAAATCATCACGCAAAAAGTATTCAACGAGGAGGGCGTTTCATTTGTATCGTTCACATATTTTTGCAATTGGAATGGTTCAATTCGAGACCTTAATCCACTTGTTGAAGAAATTGCAGAAGTTCGATGGTTTAACATTGATGAAGCACTCAGCCATGTAGTATCGCACTTTGATAGAGAAGCACTCAACTCATTTCTAAAGACCAAGTGAAGATTTTACAGCCTCAAGAGCGGGTTTCAATCCGTTTGCATCTGCACCACCTGCTTGCGCAAATGTTGGCTTCCCACCTCCACCGCCTTTGATATGCGGCGTCATTATGCTAAGGAGGTCGACTGCATTGTATCGCTCGCTAGCAATCGATTGTTCTGTCACTGCAATCATCAATTTTGGCCCACCGTTTGAACTTGCAAGGATTGCTAGCGTTGGCGTAGATGCGTCAAGAGTTAATTCCTTGAGCATCGATGTCATTTGTTTGAGATCACCGTCAGTTTCCATGATGACACATCTTACACCATCAATTTCTACTGACGCATCACCACCTCCACTCGTTCGAAGGCGTACAATTTCTGCCTCAAGATGTTCAATTCTTTTCTTTTGGTCTTTCCATTCCTTGAAAAATCGTTCAGCAGTTTTTGGTAATTCTTGTGTTTGGATACCAAAGACATCTGATGCATCAGAAAGAATTCTTTCCTGTTGCCGCAGGTATCGGCGAGCTGCATCACCCGCAACAATATGTAAACGTTCTACGCCATCTTGAACAGCTGTTGAACGAACAATCCGGATCAAACCGATTTGACCAGGGTAATCATGGTGAGTGCCTCCACAGGCTTGCGTATCATGCGATCCAATTTTCAGAATGCGAATATTATCACCTTTCGGTGCACCCCCTTGGTACAAATCAAATCCATGAATTGCATCTGCATCTTTTCGACTTAACATCGACTTTTCTGTTTGCTCGATATCTTGAAGTGCTTGATTTGCTACATCCTCAATCTCGTCAAGTTGTTCACGAGTTAATCGACTAAAATGTGTGATGTCCAACCGAGCCATTTCTTCAGATTTATTTGCACCAGCCTGAAAAATGTGAGGTCCAAGTATAATTCGGGCTGCACCTCCAACGATATGAACTGAGGTGTGATGGTCCATGAGTTGCTTACGACGCTTCCATGAAATTTCGCCGCTCACTTCTGTATTCTCAGGCAATGGACCATTTGTGAAATGGAGAATGACATCACCTTGTTTCTGTACATCAACAACTTCAACAGTCTCAGATGCGGTTGACAATGAGCCCCTATCCGACTCTTGTCCGCCACCTTCCGGGTAGAATAGTGTTGATTCAAGAATAACACAGTCGCTAGCACTTGGGTGGAAATTCCTCGGTAATTCAAACGACTGTATGACA
>Ga0181582_10001565_pt1 | contig 17940 bp, 17 predicted proteins | sample 071ome_32_FD_132438 | JGI IMG/M metagenome (GOLD analysis project Ga0181582, IMG submission 132438) | Coastal salt marsh microbial communities from the Groves Creek Marsh, Skidaway Island, Georgia - 071405AT metaG (megahit assembly) | ecosystem: Environmental > Aquatic > Marine > Intertidal...
ATAAGCTGATGTGCAGGAGTGCGAGGCAGGAGCCGCCATCCGATAGAGAAAAAGGCTCAGGCTTTGGGGTTCCTTGAGCCAGACGCGTCACCACCGGTGTTCCGCTTGACGCCCGTGGTGATCAATCTAAACTGGTTTTGCGCCGCAACTTTCCTACGCGCCTGTGTTTACTTGAATAAAAGGTTTATGCCACAATTTTCTTTTAAAGCGCGCAAGCGTAGCGGCGAATTGGTCCAGGGTATTCTTGAGGGCCCAGACCGCAGCGCCGTCCTTTCTCAAATGGAAAGGCAAGGACTTCTCCCAATCTCTCTAGAGGCATCCAAGGGCAAGAAAGGCATCAAACCGGCCAAGGCACGACAGGCTGCTCCAAACCCGGCGTCCACCTCAGGAAGTGCCGCGCCGCCACTCTTTCGCGAGTGGTTCAGCAAAAAACGCAAACCCAAGTTGCAGGAGTTGGCCACCTACACTCAGCAGCTTGCCAATTTGCTGCATTCCGGGATGCCATTGACCGTGGCTCTCAACAGTATGAGTCATCTTGAATCCAAGGGAATCCCTCAGGAAATCAGCGTCCAGCTGCGAGGAGACGTGATGGAGGGCAAAGCTCTTTCAGATGCCATGTCCAGGCTGCCACACATATTTACCGACCTCTACATCAACATGATCCGGGCAGGTGAGCAGAGCGGTGCCCTTGAGGAGGTCCTTCACCGCCTGGCGGCTCACTTCGAGCGGTTTGCCGAAGTACGGCAAAAGTTCGTTTCCGCTTTGATCTACCCCATTATCGTAGGGACCGTTGGTGTCGGGATCATCGCCCTGTTCATGACCGTCATTCTGCCGAAGTTTACGCAGATCTTCACCGACATGAAGGTTCCACTACCGGCCTCTACCGAAGCCTTAATTACGGTGAGCCGACTTTCAGCGACCTATTGGTGGTTGGCTCCTCTGGTGGGGGCTGTTGGAGCCATTCTTTACCAGCGATTCAGTTCCAACCCCTCCGGACGACGCACGCTGGACCGTTGGAAACTCACAATGCCCATCATCGGAAAGGTTTTTAAATTAAACCTCTTCAGTCAGTTTGCCCGCACCCTGGCCACTCTGCTCAAGAACGGCGTCCCGGTTTTGACAGCACTGAAGATCACCGAAAACGTGATGCCCAACACCATTCTGGCAGAGGCGATTGCCAAGACCCGCGAAGATGTTACCGATGGCAAGACCATCTCACAACCCCTGGCACGAAGCCAGGTCTTCCCACAGTTGATGATCGACCTGATCAAGATCGGGGAGGAAACCGGTGATGTTCCAGGTTCCCTGCAAAGCGTAGCAGAAACCTACGAAGATCAACTGACCATCGCCTTGAGAGTCATGACGAATTTGGTGGAGCCTGCCATGATTATCCTGATGGCCATCGGTGTCGGAGGACTCCTCTTCAGCATCCTTTCAGCCATGTTTCAAATCACCTCTTCCATTGGCAACCGATGAGGCAGCATCGCGCTCAGGAAAGTGCTTTTACTCTCATTGAGATCATGTTGGTCACTGGCATGATGCTTCTCATGCTGGGCTGGGGTATCCCCAACATGATGCGTGCCCTTGAAAAACACGGGATTGCCAAGGCTACAATGGATATCATGGATGGATGCAAGCAGGCGAGGGCCCTTGCCATCCTTAAGAGTCAGACTAGCGAGCTGGTCATTGCCTCCTACGAAGATGGCTACGCGCTTTATGTCACCGCCACTCAAACCCCACGTCTGATGCAGCAGGACACGGGCATTCTTCCTGAGGATTTTGACGACCCCGACAATCTGGATGATGAGGGCAACCAGAAATCCAATCGCAGCGTCCTGGCCGAGCTGGATGGCTTTCGCCGCAACATTGGAGGCGACATCGCCATCGAAATGCTGGACATCAACTTCATCAACATGCTGGAGGGCACCATCAACGAAGCCAGAGTGCGGTTTTACCCCAATGGAACCAGCGACGAGTTCACCATCGGCCTGCTTCTCAACGATGACCGTCGTATCGTCACACTCGATGCCATCACGGGCTTACCCAGCGTCATGGATCCAAGCAACATCGATTTATAGCAAGCACCCATGAACCGACGCCGCTCACCCTTTCAAAAAGCCAACCCCGCGCACGGGGGCTTCAGCTTGCTGGAGGTCATGATTGCCATTGGTATTTTTTTTACTTCGGTCTTCCTGATCCTGGAATTGACCAGTCAACACCTTCGCACTGCACGCATCATGCAAACCATGGATGTCGATCGCAGCAGTTTGCCCGCACTGCTCTCCATGACCAACTTCCTGGAGATAGGTCCCCTGCCGATCGACATCAAAATGGCTTATGAAGACAGCCATCCCGGGGTCACGGTCGATGGCATGATCGAGGAGGCAGCCACCAATGGTCTTTTCAGAGTCGACTACACCATCCACTGGCTTGCCGAAAACAACATGCGTAAGACGCGCAACAGCATTTTGCTGTGGCGGCCCAACATGGCCAACAACCGGTCCAATCTACCGAGATAACGGTGACACTCCGATTCACAAACCGTCAGCGAGGTTTTACCTTGATCGAAATCATGGTCGCGGTGGGCGTCTTGGGTGGATTGATGGTGGCCATCTTCGCTTCCTGGCAGGCGATTGTCAAAAGCTCTCAAATCGGCATCACGGCATCGGTGGAATCCCATCGCAACCGCATTGCGATCCGCTCCATCAACGATGCACTGACTTCTGCCATCATGCATGAACTGAACTTGCCCTACTATGCCTTCCTGGCCGACACAACGGGTGAATTTGCCGCTTTCAGCATGGTCTCCCACCTCCCTGCCTCCTTTCCAGGAAGCGGTCTTTTCCAAGGGCAACCCGTCCGAAGGGTGACCTTCAGTGTGGAGTCCACCAACTCGGTCTACCAGCTGATCCTGCGACAAAACCCCATTCTGGCACCTGTGGAGCAAGGGGATGAGCCCTATCCCGTCGTGCTGGCAAAGAATGTCGGTGAGTTCAACCTCGAATTTTTTGATTTGCGCAGCGGTGAGTGGATGCCCGAATGGGGGAATACCAATCAGCTTCCGGCGATGGTACGGTTTCGTCTCGGGTTTGCCCGCCCCGGCTCCAAAGAAGTGGAGGAGGGCCGCATCATTGAACGGATCGTGCAACTCCCTGGACAGACGGTACAGGCAGCCTGGCAGCGCCCGGTCGCTCCCAATGGAATTAACACTCCCAACGTCAACCAAAACCGACCCCAAACCCAATGAAACTGTTGACTTCCAGCCCTTCCCATGTGCACCAGCGCGGCATCGCTCTGGTGATGGTCCTGGTGGTCGTACTGGCCATGGGGATCATGGCAGCCCATTTTAGCTTTTCGATGAAGATCGAAACGCAACTGGCATTGAACACCACACGCGATCCCGACATGGAATGGATGGGGCGTTCTGGAGTGGAATTGGCCAAGTACGTTCTCGCAGAAAAAACGAGGATCCCCGTGGATAATCAATTTGACGCATTGAGTCAATTTTGGGCAGGCGGAGTCTACGGCACCAATGAGGTTCTGGCGGCGATGTCGCTCGAGAACGTTCCTCTGGGGGACGGGACGATCAGTGTGCGGATCGAAGATGCCGAACGAAAATTCAACATCAACGCTCTAGGACCGGAGATCCTCAGCCAGTCCCTCATTTATATGGGAGTCGATTCCTTCCAATCAGCGGTCATTCTGGATTCCTTGATGGACTGGGTCGACCCGGACATCGATACGCGGGTCAATGGGGCCGATGAAGAGGCTTATCTCGTTGAGCCCAACCTCCCCCTGCTGGGGCCTTACCTGGTCAAAAACGGGCCCCTGGATGACATTTCGGAACTGCTCCTCATTCGAGGCATCACCCCCGAACTCTACTATGGCATGCAGGGAGGCCTTCCGGCCCCCAACATGCCCATGGGCATGGGGTATGGCGATTTTGGATTTATCGACTTGTTCAACACCTTGGGAGGGTTTCAGATCAACATCAACACAGCCTCCAAGGAAGTGATTCAAATGCTACCGGGCATGGATCCCAACCTGGCCTGGGAGGTCACCATGACACGGGCTGGTTTTGATGGCATGGAGGGCACCGAAGATGACATGCCTTTCATGCGCATCACCGATCTGATGAATGTTCCCGGAATGACGCCCGATCTCATGTCCCTAATGCGTCGCTTTGTCACCAACCGAAGCAATACCTTCGAAATTTATGTCGAAGCACGCATCGATGAATACGTGAAAATGTTTCGTGCGGTATTGGTGCGGGTCAATGCTCGCGATTTTGCGACCCTGAACATGCGCTGGGAATAGGAAAAGGACATGCCATCTTCCTCTTCACCAGGACCGATGATCTTTGTCACTGCCTCTGATACAGGGGTCGGAAAAACCCTGCTGACTTGCCTGGGCCTGCGCAGCCTCCGCAATCGCAATCAACGCCCCGTCGGGCTCAAACCTTTTTGTTCTGGTTCCAGGGCGGATGCCCGGCACCTGCATCGAGCCTCAGGAAAGCCCATCGACTTAGAAGCCACCAACCCTTGGTATTACAAAACGCCCATCGCTCCTGGAGCTCAGAAGCATTCAGCCAGCTTCCAGCAAGTCCTTAGTCATATCGACGCCATCCGGCCCTGCTTCCAGCAAGTCATCCTGGAGGGTGCCGGCGGCCTCCTCTCACCCCTCGGGCGGGCCTTCCATTTGGGAGACCTGATTCTGCACTATCAGCCCAAGGTGCTCTGTGTTTTCCCGAACCAACTCGGGGTTCTCAACCAAGCCTTGATCCATCATGCATGGTTTGAGCAAAAGGCACCAGGCATCTCCCCTCAATTTGTCCTCATGGAGCACGCCAAACCCGATGCTTCAGCCTCCTCGAATCTTAAGATACTCAAACGCTGGCTGCCTTCTATCGCAATCTCGAGCATCCCTTACTTGGGAGCACGCGCCACCCAGCATCACCTCAAGGCAGTCCAGCAGCCCCCACTTGCACGGATGCTCAAAAAACTCTTTCCCCATGAATAGAACTTGCCCGATCTCAGAACTCCTCACACATTGCCAGCATACTCGACACGCCACCATGACGACCTTTCGTATGACATTGACGGGAATCCTCCTTCTTTCCATCAGTATTCTCGTGCCTCAAATGAGAGCTGCTTCCTCATGGATCTGGCACGCCCAAGACCCGGCTCAGGAAGCACCCAACGACGCTCGCTATTTTCGATACACCTTTGAGTTGCCATCATCGATTCAGTCCGCCGTCCTTAAAATGTCCTCCGACAATGCCGGCACTGCCTATCTCAACGGCAAGCAGGTTGGGCAATGTCGAGACTGGCAGCGCCCCATGGAAGTCACGGTAAGCTCCCAAGTGAAGAGTGGACTCAACGTCCTCGCCATTCGCGCCAACAACCAAGGTGGCCTAGCTGGCCTGGTCGCAGAACTTAGAGTCAAAACCAGGGAGGGTCTTCAGAACACCTTTTCGACGGGAAGCGCTTGGCGAAGCAGTGATGAGACGCAAGAAGCATGGATGGAGAACTCCTTTGATGATGCTGCCTGGGCAGAGGCCGCAGTCATCGCAACTTTGGGCGATGCCCCCTGGGGAAATGTCTTTCAGGCACCTGCGGCGACGCCGGCCGATAGCCTCACTGTCGCCCCAGGATTTGAGGTTGAGCGATTACTCTCGGCTCAACGCGGCCAAGGTTCATGGATCGCCATGACCTTCGACGCCCAAGGTCGTCTCATCGTTTCTCCTCAATCAGATCAGGACCCAATGCTGCGAGTCACTCTTCAGGACGATTCGCTACCACAGGTCGACGCCTTTGAGGAAAGCAAGGTCCGGCATGCCATGGGGCTTCTCTATGCCCATGACAGCCTCTACATCAATGGTCATGGGCCACAGGGAACCGGTCTTTACCGCTGGATCGACCGCAATCAGGATGATCAGTGGAGTGATGATGAATCCCTCTTCCTCAAGGCCATTCGAGGTGAGGGTGAGCATGGCTATCACGGTCTTCGTTTGGGTCCTGACGGCATGATTTACATGATGAACGGAAATCACACAGCCGTTCCAGAAAAGATCGCAACCCAATCCCCCCATCAACACTACGGGGAAGATCATCTTCTGCCTCGCCAGTGGGATGCGAACGGACATGCCAGCGGAGTGCTCGCCCCCGGAGGTTACATTGCCCGAACCGACCCCGAAGGTCAGCAATGGGAACTGCTCCTGGCTGGATTTCGAAACGCTTATGACTTTGATTTCAACGCTGATGGTGAAATGTTCACCTATGACAGCGACATGGAATGGGACTGGGGGACTCCATGGTACCGCCCGACAAGAGTCCTTCATTGCGTCGTCGGAGGAGAATACGGCTGGCGTTCAGGAACCAGCAAATGGCCTGAATACTACCCCGACAGCCTCCCTGCGACCCTCAACATCGGCATTGGATCTCCCACGGGAGTTTGCTTTGGCACTGGAGCCTCCTTTCCCGAGCGCTACCAGAAGGCGCTTTACATCATGGATTGGTCCTACGGACGCATCCTTGCAGTGCATCTTTCCCCCAGGGGAGCCAGCTACGTGGCCGCGAAGGAGCCCTTTGTGCAGGGTCGGCCACTCAATGTATCCGACATGGCCATCGGCCCGGATGGTGCCCTTTATTTTATTGTAGGCGGAAGAGGCACCCAGTCCGGACTGTATCGAGTCACTTATACCGGCGAAGAGCCGATCCCAAGCGCGAGCCTGAAGACCTCAAAAGGCCTGGATGCCCGTCTTCTTCGCCATCGCCTGGAATCCTTGCACGGAAAGCAAGATCCCAAGGCCATTGCCTTTGCCTGGCCACACTTGCGCAGCCCCGATCGCTGGATCCGATACGCAGCGCGTATTGCGGTGGAAAGTCAGCCCGTGGATCAATGGCAAAAAAAGGCACTGGAGGAGAACCATCCCCAGGGAGCCTTGATGGCATTGCTGGCGATGGCAAGAGTGGGGGAAAAGAATCACGCCCAACAGGTCTTTGGGCGATTGCTGGAAATCAAGGACCTCGACATGCTCCCTTCCGAGCAGATCCAATTAGCTCGCATCCTCCAATGCGCACTGATCCGCTTGGATCCCCCCACCCCAAGCCTCAAGAGCTCCTGGCAGTCGTGGCTGCGCGATGTGTATCCAAGCCCCACCCATGAATTGAATCAGGAGCTCGCACAGCTCGCAGCGCATTTCCAAGTCACCGAGGCCATTGAAAGCAGCCTGCAGCTCATCGCTTCAACCAAACACGAGGAAACGCAGCTGCATTACATTTTCACTCTCAGAAACCAACTGGCAGACGCCAACCTGGACCAATTGAGACGTTATTTTGGGTGGTTCAATCGCGATCGAAATCGTGCGCAGCACCCCCCGGAAATGATTCTTTGGTTTTCAGAAGCCAATCGGTCCTACAGTTACGGAGCCAGCTATGAAAAATTTCTCATGCGCATCAAGGAAGAAGCCCTTGCCCATACCCGACCGGAACTGGTCCCAAGAATGAGTGATATTCTGGAGGGAGGCTTGACTCAAAGGACCGATCAAGCACCCAACCCCATCTTGGAAAGAGCCACCTTTACCCCATGGACCTGGGAAAAGCTCGAACCTCAACTGGATCAAGTCACTCAGGGACGATCCTTCACCCAAGGTAAACAGGCCTATGAGGCGGCCCAGTGCGGCGCCTGCCACCGCTTCGGTGATGAAGGAGGCGCTGTCGGCCCGGACCTGACTGCCATCGGCAGCCGATTCACTCCAAAAGATGTCCTCGATGCCATTCTTCATCCTTCCAAGGTACTTTCCGATCAGTACGCGTATGAAACCCTGACTCTCACGGATGAAGAAACCCTGACCGGTCGTGTCATGGGGGAAAATGACCAATCCATTCAACTGAGGCAGAATCCATACAGTGCTCAAGTCATCAGCATCGAAAAAGATCGTTTGGCAAAGCGCGAAACATCGAGTGTTTCACCGATGCCTGAGGGTCTGATCGATGTCCTGAGTCGCGATGAGGTACTCGATCTGCTAGCTTACCTCAATGCAGGCGGCAATCGGCAGGATCCTGTTTTTTCCAAGTAACCCCTGGCAGGAAGATTCAAGAAAACGCTTGTCACTCCCGAGCAAAGGGAGCAGTTTGAAGGCTGTACGAAGTTGGCTGCGTCTCCTGCAGCCAGGTCCAAGCCATGAGTGAATTCAAAGACATCATCGAGGCAAATTTCCGCGAATACAGAAAACAATTCCAATCTGCTGGCCTCATCATTGTGGCCTCATTGATCCTGATCGGGCTCTTTACCGCTGTGTATACCGTTCAGGCCGAAATGCAGGGAGTAGTCCTGCGTTTTGGCAAATTCATTACGACCGTGGAACCCGGCTTGCGCTTCAAATTCCCCTTTGGCATCGATCGCGTTCAGATGGTCCCTGTCCGCCGCCAGCTGAAGCAGGAGTTTGGTTTCGGCACACAGGGAGCTTCCAACAACAGCCAGTATTCCTCTCCCAGGGAATGGGAGCATGAAAAGAACATGGTCACCGGAGACCTGAATGCCGCTTCGGTCGAATGGATCGTTCAATACCGCATCAACGACCCAAGACAGTTTCTCTTTAATGTCCGTGAACCGGGCAACACACTCCGCGCCGTCTCCGAATCCGTGATGCGCGAGGTGGTCGGAGACCGCACGGTGGACGAAGTCATCACCATCGGCCGTCAGGAAATTGAAGTTGTGGTGCTGCAACGCCTTCAGGAGCTGGTCAACAAATACGAAATGGGCCTGAGCATTGATCAGGTTCAGCTCAAGGATGTCAATCCTCCCCAACCCGTTCGTGCCTCCTTCAATGAAGTCAACCAGGCTCAACAGGAACGGGTCAAGCTAGTGAACCAGGCCAATCAGGAATACAACAAGGTCGTTCCTCGAGCTCGAGGAGAGGCCGATCAGAAAATCAGTGCAGCCGAAGGTTACGCCCTGAAGCGTATCAATGAGGCCCAGGGCGATGCCACCCGCTTCAAGGCCCTTTTCAGCGAGTATGAAAAAGCTCCCGAGGTCACCCGGCGGCGCATGCACCTGGAGACCATGAAGTCAGTCATTCCGAAGATGGGCCGAAAGATCATCATGGATGAAGACGCACAGCAAGTCCTGCCCCTGCTGCAACTCAGCGAACCCACCAAGTAACTTTACGAGGACACCGTCATGCAAAAAGCTCTCAGCTCCCTATCCGGATTGATCGCCGTTCTGGTCTTATTCGTTGTCATGAATAGTGCCTACACCATCCATGAAACCGAACAGGCCATCATTACGCAATTCGGCAAACCCGTGGGTGACCCCGTGACCAATGCCGGTTTGCACTTCAAGATCCCTTTCGTCCAGCAAGTCAACCCCATTGAACGCCGCATTCTTGCCTGGGATGGCCAACCCAACGAAATGCCGACCAAGGACAAGACCTATATCGAGGTCGACACCTTTGCCCGGTGGCGCATCATGGACGCCAAACAATATTTCCTTCGGCTTCGTGACGAACGCAGTGCTCAATCGCGCTTGGACGATATTCTGGGAAGTGAAACACGCAACGCGATCGCGAAACACGAACTGATTGAAATTGTCCGAACCACCAAAGACCGCGAATCGGTTGTGGACGAGACCCTTGTGGATGATTCCTCCAATCTTGGTCAGCTCTATCCTATCACCAAAGGAAGGGCCTTGATCGAGCAGGAAATTTTCGAACAGGCGGAGGGCAAGTTGACCGATTTTGGCATTGAGCTGCTGGATATCCGTTTCAAACGGATCAATTACAACGAAACCGTACGGCAGGAAATCTACGCTCGCATGATCAGCGAACGACAGCAAATTGCCGAACGCTTTCGCTCGGAGGGAGCGGGTGAAGCCGCCCGTATTCTAGGAAACAAGGAAAAGGATCTTCAGGAAATCGAGTCGGAGGCCTACAAGACCATTCAGGAAATCCAGGGACGGGCGGACGCCGAAGCCATTCAGATCTACGCCGAAGCCTACAATCAGTCCCAGGCATCCGCTGCCTTTTTCGAGTTCCAGAAAACGCTTGAGACTTATGAAAGCGTTTTGGGGGCTGACACCACCATGATCTTGTCCACCGACAGCGAGCTCTATCAGTATTTAAAAACAACCACTCCCCTCGCTCCTTAGTTGGCTCGCAGCGCGGGCTAGCTGCCTTGAACCAAACGTTCGACTCTTCGATCGAAGGCCTGCGCCAGTTGCCGACTCACTGGACCCATCGATCCGTCTCCCACGGGATTTCCATCCAGGCTCTGCACGGGCCAGATTTCAACCGTAGTCCCGGTCAAAAAGACCTCTGAGGCAGCTTGCAGCATGTCCAGGCTGATGGCCTCTTCCACGACTGTGAAACCCAACCGGTGGGCTTCCTCGATCACTACCTGACGAGAGATTCCATTGAGAATCCAATGATCGGCCGGGTGGGTGCGCAAGACACCCTCCACGACGGCGAAGACATTGGTGTGGGAACCCTCTGTCACGCGACCTTCACGATGGAGAATGGCCTCAGCACAATCGGATTCATGTGCCTTTTGGGCCGCCATCACAGCTCCAAGCAACGAGATGGACTTGATGTGACAATCCAGCCAACGCCGGTCGGGCAAACAAGCGGCACGCGCCAGAGGGCGGGCAAGAAGATCCGGACGAGCAAGGGGTTTCACAAAGCCATAGACCGAAGCTGCAGGCGCCGGTTCAGGGAAAACGTGCTTCCGAGGCGCCACACCACGGCTGACCTGGAGATAGAACATGGCATCGGACTTCTGACACTCATTGGCCTCAAGCAGGGAAAGGCAAATAGCCTCCAGTGCAGCATCCTGCGGGCTCAATCCGATCCAATCGGCACTTTGGCGCCATCGTCTTTGGTGGGCCTGAGCTTCGAAACACCGACCTTGATAGACCCGAATCACCTCATAGATACCATCACCGTAGAGGTAACCGCGGTCATCCGGGTGAACCCTGACCGAGTCTTGAGGCATCACTTCACCGTTCCAATAAACGTTCATCATGACTTGTCGTAAGCCAAAGATGACGCATTTCACTGCGCCATTCAAATCTCAAGGACGGAAAAACCACCCCATGCTTCTTGATACTAGAAGGAGCCAGACGTTGACCTGAAGCCTTCCATTCAGTATGCCATTGTCATGGACCATCCCCCTGTCAATCGAGTGCCAACCTTTCCCTGTGCGCACCCGCGCGTCCACACCCACCGCCGCCAATGGATTCAACAGATGGCCATCGCAGCCGCCGGAACGTACTTCATGCCCGAAGTCCTGGCTCAACCAGCGATTCCACATGGATTCACCCTCGATCTGACGGCCTGGAAATTGGGAATTCCAGCAAATCAGGACCAGGCCATTGCCTGGGCCCATGCCCACGGTTTCCAATCGGTCGGAGCCCACACTCAGGAAATCGCACGATGGAAAGAAGCGGATTTTGAGACCTATGCGCAGCGCTTGGATGAAGCAAAGCTGACCTGGAGCATTGCCAGCATGCCGGTGGCTTTCCGAGGTGACGAAAGTGCTTTCAAGGAAAGTCTCGCCACCTTACCGGCTGCTGCCAGAGCCTTGGAAAAGGCAGGTATTGAGCGTTGCATCACCCACATCATGCCATGCCACGACACGCTTACCTACCGCGCCAATTTCAGACAGCACCAACAACGCCTTCGTGCCATCGTGAGCATCCTTTCGGACCATGGCCTGCGCTTTGGGATGGAATACGTGGGCACGCAATCCTTGCGGAACCGCCGAAAATTCCCCTTCGTTCACACCTTGAGGGAAGGTCTGGAACTGGTCGATGCCATCGGATCGAATCAGGTCGGCCTGGTGCTGGACTGTTGGCATTGGCACAATGCCCAGGATACCGTCGAAGATTTCAAGTGGCTGAAAGCCCATCAAGTCGTCAGTGTGGAACTCAACGACGCCCAGGCCCACATTCCAAGAGCCGAGCTGCAGGACGGGCGACGCGAGCTTCCTGCTTCAACTGGGGTGATCGACACCAAGGGATTCCTGGAGGGACTAGTTCGCATCGGGGTTCAGGCCCCGCTCATGGCTGAGCCCTTCAATCAAGCCTTTCGAGACATGCCGCGCGAACAAGGCATCGGCCGGATCCGTGCCTCACTTCAAAAGGCCATGGGTTTGATCAACGCCTGAAGCCCTGGAGCCCATGGAGTTTTCCGAAATCTTTCAATGGAGCACCCTGATTCCCTGGATCCTTGGTATGGTCTTCGGAATCTTTGTCGGGGCCACTCCAGGCCTCACGGCCACCATGGCAGTGGCCCTGATCGTTCCCTTGAGCTATTACCTCCCCGCCAACGCAGGGCTGGCCTTGATCATCGGAGTCAGCTTCACCGCGATCTTCGCCGGAGACATACCGGCGACTTATTTGCGCATCCCCGGAACCCCGGCCTCAGCAGCGGCCACCTTGGATGGCTACCAGATGGCCCGTCAAGGCAAGGGGTATCGCGCCCTGTGCCTGGATCTCTGGTGTTCCTGCCTCGGCGGTCTCATTGGCGTCGGCCTGCTGATAGCTGTGGCCCCTCAGCTTGCCCGACTAGCCCTTAAGTTCAGTTCCTTTGAATACTTTTGGCTCGCCTTGTTTGGCTTGAGCATGAGTGCGGTTGTCAGCGCGGGTCATACTTTCCATGGACTGATGGCCGCCATCTTTGGCATGCTGCTTTCCACCATCGGTCTGGACATCGTCAGCGGGGCACAACGCTTTACCTTCGGTCAGACAGAGTTGATGGACGGCGTTCAGTTCATTCCCGTCATGATCGGATTGTTTGGCTTGTCAGAAGTGATGAGACATCTCTGGGCACCGGACTCGGACACCGAGGGAAGCTCCAGGGCTGATGTCGCAACCCTGTCATCAAAGCAGGGGTCCTCTCTTTTTACCTCTCTGTGGAGACAAAAACGCCTCATCGGCCAGTCTTCCCTGCTGGGAACCTTGATTGGAGCCCTTCCAGGTGCAGGCGCTGATATTGCTGCCTGGGGTTCCTACGGACTGGCTCAAAAAACCTCGCAAGATCCGGAGCGCTTTGGCAAGGGATCTGAGGAAGGAGTCATCGCCCCGACCAGCGCCAACAATGCAGCGGTAGCCGGCGCCTGGATCCCCGCACTGGTCTTTGGCATTCCTGGAGATGCGGTTACCGCCATCGTTTTGGGGGCTCTCATGGTCTACGACATCAAACCAGGCCCCATGGTTTTCGAACAAAGTGGAGGGCAAGTGCAGGCCATATTCATGATTGCCCTGATCACGCAATGCCTCTTGTTACCGGCTGGTTGGATCGGAATTCGAACGTTTGATCGACTCCTCAAATGCCCACGCCGCTTTATCCTCACCGCTGTGGTGCTCTTCTCGGTCGTGGGAGCTTATTCTCTTCAAAGCAGCCTTTTCGATGTGGGAATCATGATCGGCTTCGGTTGCCTGGGCTTCCTCCTGGAGCGCTGTGCCATTCCACTCGCCCCATTGATCCTTGGGCTCATCCTCGGCCCCATGGTGGAAAAAAACCTCCGAACCGGGTTGATCAAGACCGAGGGCGATTGGCTACCGTTCATCAACCGGCCCTTTTGCCTGATCCTGTTCTGCCTTTTGAGCGCGCTTCTCATCGGGCCTTGGGTCTACCGCCGCTTGAGAAAGACACCATCAGGCGGTTAGATTGCAGCCTTTTGAGCCGATGCCGGGCAGCAGGAGGTCTTGCCACTGCCCATCCCCTCACCGGTCAACCTTCATCGATGGATACCCTGCCGCGTCTGGCCTTGACCATTGACCGGTGACGCTTGGATTCCACCAGGCGCCGCTTCAAGGCTTTGGGCCGAGGTGACTTCTGACGCCTGGTTTTCTCCGCTTGATGGCGTCGAAGCTGAGCCTGACGCAAGGCTCGACGCTCTAGGGCCAGGGCCAGTTTCTGACGCGCTTTCTTTCGATTGGCCTGCTGACTGCGCTCGCCATCCGCACTCACCTGCAAACCCGTCGGAAGATGTTTGAGGGTCACACGGGTCGCCACCTTATTGGCATGCTGCCCCCCCGGTCCACCTGAGTGAGTGAAGGTTTCCTCCAACTCGTCTTCGTTCAGGGGACGCACCACCTTGGAAGCAATCCCTGGATATCGACTGGAACGGTGCATGGTCATCCTGGATGCCCCTGGTTGCTGTTTGGCTGATGAAATGGGAACACCGCCATCAAAGCCATTCAGGCAAAACCAAGTGCCCTCAAAACAGATGATGATCTGATCGACTCTTTGCAACACGCCTCAGTGGAACGAAGATGCCCTATCGCGTGCCATGCATGGGGAAAGCCAGGAGCCTTGTGCAACGCCCCCCTTCCCGCCTGAAAAGACAAGATAAGAAGAGATCGGCTCCATCGTGAAATGGATACCAAGGTCTGTCAGAAAATGGACTGCAGACTTCCAGGTTGAAGACTGTATTATGCCTGCACTTCCTGCTCGACAGCAGGAGTGGCATCCTCCGCATCATCCTCATGCAGGCCTGCATGCTTGAATGTGTGCTGATGGGGCTCAATGGATTCGATGAGGTATTTCCGCACCTCGTGGTCCTGAGTCATTTCGAATGTATCCCCGACGGATTTACTGATCAAATTTTTGGCAAAGGGAGAAAGGTAACTGATAATGCCCGATTCAGGGTCGGAGTCCCACGCGCCCAGAATGGTGTAGATTTCATCTTTCTGCTGGGAGAGCTCCTTCACCCGAACTCGGGTTCCCGGATTGACCGATGAGGTGTTGACCTCGGCGAAGTCCGTACCACGAGCACGCGTTAGGTCCATCTCCAATTCGGCTTTGCGCTTCATCAAGATCTTCTGCATCTCCTTGGCAGCCTTGTATTCATGATTCTCGCGTAAGTCACCGTAACTACGAGCCACAGCGATTTCCTTGGAGTTTTCAGGGATCTTTTTCTGGACGAGTTCGGTGTACTCACTACGACGACGCAGCAAACTATCCCATGAAACCAATAATCCGCGATCTTCCGAAGTTGTGGCTTCACCAGAAATCAAGGCCTGAATTGCAGGGTAAATTTTCACAATACGCCCGAGAAGAGAGCGCTTGTCCATGTCGTCGAAACAGGAACTGAATTGCAGCGCCCGAGTCAGATCCTTGACCACCTCCAAATCGGCCGTTTCGATTAGTTCAGGCAACAAATCCATGTCACCCATAATGAAGTCATTCAGGCGGCTGGTGCGCTTTTCATTGAACTGATCACGCTCCATGGCGGTGATCATCGCTCGGAAGACCTCAGGCCCAAGAATATCGGCATACGTATCGGATCGCGATTTCCCTAACCAAAGCATCAACTCACTGCTTGCCTGGTGTTGGTTGACCAAACGACTCAAGGTTTCCTTGATTTCGTCCGCCTTGCCCGCGTCGTTGAAGAGCTGCACGATGTCACCCGCCAGTTTCATCTGGGATTGGTTGAGCAAGTCGGTGAAATCAGCTTCCCAGCTCTCAGGGTGATGATGCTTGTAGGAAGCCAGGGCAAGCTTGTTGCGGGTAGCCGGCAGGGCTTCCATGAACGCGGGAAGATCGTTGACCAGGTCCCAAACCGCCTGATCCTCGATCTGCTCGCCATTGGCTTCGATGCGCAGCGCCTTGCGCATGTCATTGCGAGCAAAAATGGCGTCCAGCACCAGTTCGGGCTGGTTTTTGAGGTAGTTGGGAAGCTCGTGATCGAGCAATCCCATGGCCAGTTGGTAGGCTTCTGTGACGTTTTCAAGGTCGTCCTGACTTTTCAGGATCTCCATGGCTACGGCCAATTTGGCCTTGAGCCCTCTGGCAAGTTGCATGTCACCGAGCAGACGGGCTTGCAGAGAAACCACCTCTTCGTTGTATTCGATCGGTTCGGACTTTTTGACTGGAACCCTAAAGTGACCATCCTTCTTGATTTCCTTGCGTACCGCTTCCCACCATTTGCGCCAATCATCCCCAATCACATCCGGCACCAAGGCATCTTGAATCTGGGCGACTGTGGCACTCCCGCCGTAGCTCTTGAGCACCAGCTTGATTAAGTCAATGTGATTGACCGCTGCCATTTCCTGCAAGCCCTGAAGATCGGTCGCCACCTTGACTAACACATGATCCTTGGCCAATGGGGTCAGTGACTTGGCTGCGAACCCCAGATCCATGGAGTGTTCCGGCTTGTCTGGAAAGTCAATGAGGAAGCGGAGAAGAACCGTATCAACCGTTGTAATTTTACCCAACCCCCACGTTCTGTGCATGCAGTAACCACTTTCGGTCAGTTGCTCCAGAGCGTCCAGATCCTTGGCCCTGATTTTCCCTTCAGTGGCCAGCTTTTCAAATTCCTCTCTCATAATCCTCGTAAATAGCTCGCGTATAACGTCGAAGGATCATTATTACTGACCTGTGGATCAAAAACCAAGACAAATTGCCGCCAGAATTCTCTTCGAATGGGATGCGGGTGAGGGCTACGCTGAAATATTGCTCAAACGACATCTCACAAGCGCTCGCCTCTCACCTCCTGATCGCCGACTGGTTCAGGAAATGGTTTATGGCGTCATTCGCAACGCAGCCCTCCTGGACGCCTGGATTGATATCGCTGCGCGACAACCGCCTGGAAAGTCCCGAAGCCGATCTCTCCTCCGCCTGGGTTTCTATCAATTGGGGCTGATGGACCGCATTCCCGAGCACGCTGCTGTCAACGAAACGGTGCAGACAGCTCGAAGGTGCGGCTTGCACACCCAATCCGGTTTCATCAATGCCTTGATGCGACGCTTCATACGTGAAAAGACGACCTTCATGGAGCAATGGGAGGACTGGAAACGCACCTTGCCTGCCATTGCCTATTCACACCCTGCCTGGTTGGTCGAAAAGTGGGAGCAACAATGGGATACCAACACCGCCGCCACACTTTGCCAGTGGAATCAAGGTGCTGCTTCCATCATGGCAAGATGGAACCCGATACAGGGTTCCATCGAATCACTACAGGATCAATGGAACCAGGAAGGCATCGCTTTCAAGGAATGCCTCCACGATTGGTCAGCACCCCATCGCCTGTTCGAGCTTAAGAGTCAGAAGGGTTCCCCAGCAGATTCGGAGAGTTTCCAGCAAGGCAAGTATTACATCCAAGATCCAAGCACCTTATTGGCGGTGCATTTACTCGATCCTCAACCCACCGAATCCATCCTCGACGCTTGTGCTGCTCCTGGTGGTAAAACCGCGGCCTTGTCCAGTCTCATGCAAAATCAGGGAACCCTTCACGCAACCGATCCCGACCCTGTGCGTCTCAAACGCCTTCAATCCAACCTGCACCGACTCGGCATCCAAAACGTCAGAAGCGGAGAAAACCTCACTCAGCTTGGCCAGGCATCCAAAGCACCCTCTTACGACGGCATTCTCGTCGATGCCCCCTGCTCCAACACCGGAGTCATGCGAAGACGCCTGGATGTACGATGGCGCCTGAGCACTTCAGAAATCCAAACCTGTTGCGAGCAGCAATCAGCCTTGCTGGAAAGCACAGCACCTTGGGTTTATCCAGGCGGACGCATGGTCTACAGCACCTGCAGCCTGGAGCCAGAAGAGAATCAAAAGCAAATCGATACCTTTCTGCAGGAACACTCCAACTGGACCCTCACCACCGCGCGCCAACTCACTCCTCTCCAGGACGGAGTCGATGGTGCCTACGCGGCCCTCCTTCACCGCACTCAGTAAAGGGTCCAAAACGAGGGCTAAGGTCACTTCAGACCCGTATCACCCTTGGATTGACCTCAATCGAATCGACTGTCAAGGTGGTTTCATACCCAACAACCATGATGCCATGGCCTCTGGAGCGCTTGATGCCGTACAGACCATCGGAAATCCGCACACCCATCACCGTTTCACCTTGATCCCAAATATCCATCACATGTCGCTACCACGAAGAACTTTCCTCAAGACAGCCATCGCGATCCTTCCCACTGTCA
>Ga0181582_10001569_pt1 | contig 17924 bp, 17 predicted proteins | sample 071ome_32_FD_132438 | JGI IMG/M metagenome (GOLD analysis project Ga0181582, IMG submission 132438) | Coastal salt marsh microbial communities from the Groves Creek Marsh, Skidaway Island, Georgia - 071405AT metaG (megahit assembly) | ecosystem: Environmental > Aquatic > Marine > Intertidal...
AATCCATACGGAGGACGCGGGGGACGAGGCGCTTCAGCGATAGTCGACCGCAGAACAGAGGTAATGAAATGCAGTTTTCGCAGCACATTGAAATCGGCCGAGGCAGCGCTGCCGTGTGGGCATTGCTCGAAGACATTCCGCAGGTGGTTCAATGCGTCCCGGGCGCAGAGCTTCTCGAGGCGTCTGAGCCCGGAATCTATCGCGGTCGGGTGACCTCGCGACTGGGTCCGATCACGACAACATTTGAAGGCGAGGGGCAGCTGGAGACCGATCAGGAATTGCGCATGGGCACTCTGACCGGAAGCGGTAAAGACCGAAAGACGAACAGCCGCGCACGTGCAACCATCGCCTACCGTCTCGTGGAGTTCGATCACGGAACGCGCATCGAGGTTGATGCCGATATTCATTTGTCGGGTACCGCCGCACAGTTTGGTCGCCCGGGCCTAGTGCGCGAAATCGCCGCGCGGCTGATGCAGGAATTCGCGCAGAATGTAGAAGCCCGCATCAAGGACGAGGCGGAAGCATCGGGAGAGGACGCGCAGAACGGAGCGGTTGAAGCCCCTCAGCGCAGCGGCCTGCTGATCGCCAGCCTGTGGTCGTGGCTGCTCGGCGGGCTGAGAAAGCTGCTCAGTAAAGGAGATCGTACGTGAGTCACTTCATCGGACAGCCGGTCCCATCGCTCACCAACCGCCGACTCGTCGCGGGCAAGGGGCAGTACACATCAGACGTCAAACTCGATCGCATGGCGCATGTGGCCATCGTGCGCAGCCCTCTGGCGGCGGCGCGCGTGAAAGGTATCGACGCCTCAGACGCCGAGGCACTACCGGGCGTTCTCATGGTGCTCACCGGTGAGTCTATCCGCGAGCATTCGAACGCGATGACCTTCAATGTTTTTGGCAGCGGGATTGATGCCCAGCAGGTTGAAATCTACCCGCTCGCGACCGACCGCGTGCGCTTCGTAGGTGAGCCGGTTGCTGCTGTGGTTGCAGAAGATCCCTACACCGCAAAGCAGGCGGCGTTGATGGTCGACGTCGACTACGAAGAACTGGAGCCAGTGGTCGATGCGCTGAAGGCGCTCTGCCCGGACTCTGCTCTGGTCGAACCCGAGTGGGATTCGAATGTGCTCTTCAAAACCCGCTTTACGGGCGGCGACGTCGATGCCGCGTTCGCTGCTTCAGAACATGTGATCAGCGGCACGCTGAAACATCATCGCTATACCGGGACACCGCTGGAGTCGCGTGCCTACGTCGCTGACTACGATCCTTTCCGCGACACCCTCACGTTCTGGGCGTCAACGCAGAACCCGCATCCACTGCGCGCGTTTCTGTCCACGACACTGGGAATGAGTGAAAACAATATCCGCGTCATCCAGCCGAATGTCGGTGGTGCATTCGGCTTGAAGATTCCGATGTATCAGGAGGAGCCGCTGGTGGCGTGTCTGGCGCGTTGCCTCGGCCGCCCGGTGCGCTGGGTCGCTGAGCGCCGTGAAGAATTTCTGACTGGCGGGCATGCGCGTGAAAGCCATATCGATTGGTCCGTAGGCTGTGATGCGAGCGGGAAGGTCAGCGCGCTGCGCGCGCGCGTCGTGTCTGACGTCGGAGCACCGACTGCACTGTGCGGCTGGGGCATGGCCTATCTGACCGCGTTCACGCTGCCAACGGTCTACCGCATCACGAACACCGACGTGGAGCTGTTCACGGTTGTGACCAATAAGTGCTCGTGGAATGCCTACCGCGGTTTCGGCAAGGAATCCTCCTCGTTTCTTATGGACCGCATCATGGACGCGGTTGCCCGCGAGACCGGTATTGACCGTGCCGAGGTGCGTCTGCGGAATTTCATTCAGCCGGACGAGTTTCCCTACCCGCATAACTCTGGCGCCATGATCGATAGCGGTAACTATCCAGGCGCACTGAAGAAATTGCTGAAGCTGGTGGCTTATGAAGACTTCGCCGCTCTGAAAGCCGAGGCACGCGCCGCGGGACGCTACATCGGGATCGGTATCGGCCAGGAGCTCATACCCGAGGGCTGCGCGCTCGCGGGCTCGCAGATTCTCGGCGCCTACGATGGCGCGACGGTCAGGGTGAGTCCTTCGGGTGAGGTGACGGTCCTGACTGGCGTCACATCTCCCGGCGGGGGCAACGAAACCGCCATGGCGCAAATCGCCGCCGAAGCGTTGGGCGTGGAAATCGCGCACGTTCGGGTCGTGCAGGGCGATACCGAGACCTGTCCCTACGGTCTCGGCAACTACAGCTCACGCGGGGTCATCATGGGCGGCTCTGCCGTGCACCTGGCAGCGACCGAGCTGCGCGAGAAAATGCAGCGTGTGGCTGCGCGTATGCTCGAAGCGAGCGTTGATGATGTCGAGGTCGAGCCCGGGCGCTTCCTGCTTAAAGGTGCACCGTTCCGCTTCGTCGCCTTCAAAGATGTCGCTGGTGCTATCTACCATGACTGCCACGGTACGGCGGCGTGTGACGAGGAGCCCGGCCTCGAATCAACGCGCTACTTCCGCCATGGCAACGTATTCCATCAGCCGGAAGTTCAGGGACGTTACAACGCCTATCCGGCGTGGCCGAATCAGGCGGCAGCCTGCGTGGTGGAGGTTGACCCGGAAGACGGCATGGTCCGTATCCTGCGTTTCGTCAGCGTGCACGACTCCGGTGTGGTGATTAATCCGCTGACGGCCGAAGCGAACGTGCATGGCGGTATTGCGCAGGGCATAGGTGGCGCGCTGTACGAGAACCTCGTGTATGACGATGACGGTCAGCTGATGACCACTACCTTCATGGACTACACCCTGCCGACAGCGACCGAGCTGCCTCGCTTCGAGGTGGCGCATCAGGAAACGCCGTCACCGTTTACTCCCCTCGGGACAAAAGGTGTCGGTGAGTCCGGCGTGGCGTGCCCGCTGGGTGCCCTGTGTGCGGCGGTGGAAGATGCACTGGAGGATTTCAACGTCCGACTCGATGCCCTGCCGCTCTCCCCGGAGCGGATCTGGTCGGCGATCCAGGCAGGCCAGGAGAGCGCACAGTGATCACCTCAGAGTTCGAGTTTTTTGCACCCGAGTCGCTGGATGAAGCGCTGGCCCTGCTGGGTTCGGGAGACGAAGACGTCAAAGTTCTGAGCGGCGGTATGAGCCTGGTGCCGATGATGCGTCTCGGGCTGGTGCATCCGCAGAAAATTGTCAGTTTGAATCGGGTCCAGGGGATGGACCTGATTGAGATCCGTGACGACGCGCTGTTCATCGGAGCGACAGCCCGGCATGCGCGCATCGCCACGCATGGCGAAATCGCCGCCAGGGTGCCGGTGTTGAGTATGGCGGCGTCTGCGATCGGCGACGTTCAGATCCGGCATCGAGGCACCATAGGCGGCAGCCTGGCCCACGCCGATCCGGCAGCCGATTACCCGACCGCGATGACTGCACTCGGCGCACGCTTTCACCTGCGCAGCGCGGATGCTCAGCGCACGCTGACAGCCGAGTCGTTTTTCCTGGATGTAATGACTACCGCTCTGGCGCCGGAGGAGCTGCTGGTCGGGATCGAGATCCCCTTGCCGCCCGCCGGCTCGGGATACGCGCATGAAAGGCTGCGACGGGTAGAGGGAGCGTATCCCATCGTACTGGCGACGGCGCTGATCCAGCCGGATCGATCATCCGCCCGGCTTGCGTTGGGTGGAGTCGCTGGCTGCCCCTGTCTGCTTGAGCTGGAAAGCACGCACCTGGACGGCGGTGATACTGCGCTGGCGTCCATTGCACAGCGTGCCAGGGAGGCTGCGTCAGGCGCGCTGGCGGATCTGAACGGTAGCGCTGAGTATCGCCAGGCCATGGCCGGCGTGTACGCGCGCCGTGCCGTCAGTGCAGCGCTTGGTCGTTTGTAATGGCGGGGCGGGCGCAGGCTGAACGGAAGGCAGAGAGGAACCGACTATGAAAGCGAAGCTGAACCTGACCGTAAACGGTCGCGCGCATGAGCTGCTCGTCGACACGCGCGCGGCGCTGGTCGAAGTTCTGCGCGACGAACTGCGTTTCACCGGTACGCATCTGGGTTGTGGCACCGGCAGCTGCGGTGCGTGCACGGTGATGGTCAACGGCGAAACAATGAAGTCGTGCTGTCTTCTGGCGCTGGACGTGGACCACGCCGAGGTCGTCACAATTGAAGGGCTGGCCGACGGCGATCGTCTTCACCCGGTGCAACAGGCCTTTGCTGATCATCAAGGCCTGCAGTGCGGCTTCTGCACGCCCGGCATGATCCTTTCCGCGGTGCAGTTACTCGCTGCCAACCCGGACCCACCGGAAGCTGAGATCCGTCACGCCATCTCCGGCAACTACTGTCGCTGTACGGGTTACCACTTCATTGTCGAATCAATCAGGGCTGCATCCGCAGCACTGCGAAAACAGGAGCAAAAAGCATGAATCGCCGAGAGTTTTCTTATCTTTTTGGGGCGGCGGCCGTGACCTCTGGACTGGTTAACACAGCGGCGGTCGCTGCGCCCGGTTGGGCGCTGAAAGCCGACGTTGCTGAGTGCTGCGGCTGCCCGATCCCGTGCCCCTGCAACTTCGGCTTGAAAACCAAAAACCAATGCAACGGTAACCGGCTCATCGAAATCACCGAAGGGCATATCGACGATGCCGATCTGTCGGGGATCCGCTTTCTCGCAACGTTCGAAATGGGCAAGTGGGTGCGCATCTCTCTCGACGACAGTCTGAGTGCGGCGCAGACCGAGGCGTTCGAGCGTATCTACCCGGTAGCTTTCGGCGGCTTCAAGAAATTCACCGTCGCGCAGGCGCGAGTCCCGCTGCAGGTGACCCGCGGCGCTCAGGAGATCCGTTTCTCGGTTCCGGACTCGGAGGTTCAGATGAAGCTGATGCCGGGATTGAACGGCAAGCCGATCACCATCGAAAACCTGCCGTCCCCGGCCTATCACCACTACACGCAGTTCGTCTCCGTTGTGCATCGACACAAGAGCGAACACGGTGAGTTCTCACACGCAGACACCAACGGTTTTACCTCCGTCATGATTGCTGCTGGCTGACAGCGCATGACGGTCAGTCGCCAGGCTGGCCGCATTGAGGCCACACGCCCGGAACCTTCCTGCTGAGCCAGCTCGCGAGCGCGGCATTCACTTCGTGCGGCCGCTCCTGCGCCATCCAGTGGCCGCTGTCGATGAGAAATTCGGTCAGGTCTGAGCAGCGTTCCCGCATGGGCTCGGCCAGACCCGAGGTCGCCGTCTCGCATACGTAGTCGTAACGCGCGCCGAGGAAGAGCACGGGCAGCGACAGTTTGTCAGATGTGCCGGCGACCAATGCGGCGTTGTCGGCATGATTCATGTAGTAGGAATCAGGCCCGAAAAATGTATTGCGCTTCAGCGCCTCGGCGTAGATCGCGAGGTCTTCTTCAGTGACTACGTCGGGGTCACGCGGCATATCCGGCGCCGCAGGCAGCGGCCCGAACCAGCCGCCGTTGCGGCGCACGTTGGAAGTGAACGCAGGGGCGCCCTGACCAGCGGGGTCGCCCTTGCGAAAGAGCAGTTTCACGGTGAGATAGGGATCGGCATCGAACACGGCGGTGGCCTGCTCGAAGCTCTCTTCGTAGTACCGCATGTAGTCCCATTGTCCGTAAGGATATTCCTCGTCGGGATAAAGCTGACGGTCTACGAGGCCCACAAGCGTTTCGAGTCCGTTGTCGAGCGCGTAATAGGGCACGCAGAGGCTTGCGACAGCATGGCAGCGATCGGCATGCAGCCGCGCCAGTGCCCATACGGTCGGGCTGCCCCAGTCATGGCCTACCCAGACGGCGCGCTCGCGACCCAGGCCATCGAGCAGCTCCAGCATGTCCTCAACGACGTGGCGCTGGGCGTAAGCGTCATGAGAGTCGTAGTTGCTCGAGTGTCCATAGCCGCGCATGTCCGGCGCAATCGCGCGGAAGCCAAGGCCGGCGAAGACCGGCAGCTGGTGTCTCCAGCTGAGAGAAAGCTCAGGCCAGCCGTGGACGAATATCAGCAGCGGGCCGTCTTCGGGGCCGGCAGCGAGATAGTGGGTTCGGTGCCGTGCGGTGTGGTGTTGATGTGAGCTGATGATGGTGTGCGGCACAGCGTGCTCCTCCAGCAAGCAGAAAAATCGGTTGTCGTGCGAGACGCTCAGGTCTCCCCGATGCCGTCGACGAGTCCCTGGGCCAGGGCGGCCTCGTGGCGCAGCCGTTCCGGGCTGCCGAGCAGCTGCCGGTTCAGTCCGATCCGCTTGAACCAGTAATGCAGCCCCAGCAGGTCGGTGAAGCCCATGCCGCCGTGGACCTCCGTGGCCGTTCTGGCGACAGATTTGCCCACCTCAGACAGGTGCGCCTTGGTGTGACAGGCCGTGAGATGTGCTTCGTCGGGTAGGGCTTCAAGCGCATAGGCGGCGTACCAGACCATGGCGCGGCAGGGTTCCAGCGCGGCGGCCATTTCCGCACACATATGTTTCACCGCCTGGAAGGAGCCGATCACCCGGCCGAACTGCTCACGCTGTTTGGCGTAGTCCACGGCCGCGTTGAGCATATGTTGCGCGGCACCCAGCGTGTCGGCCGCCAGCAGCACGCGGGCGCGATCGAGGCAGCGCCGGGTGAGCGCCGCGTCGCTCCCGGCCAGGCGTTCCGCAGGCGTCTTGTTAAAACAGAGTTCGCCGGTGCGACGACTTCGGTCAACCGTTGTGAGGTCTATCCGCGTGAGTCCTGCAGCATCCGCCTCGACCAGGTACAGCGCACCGACCGTGTCTGCCACCAGATAGGCATCAGCGGCATGGTCCAGCGTGAACAGCGCGCGGCCGCTCAAGCGGTCCTGTTCGCTGATGATGCGCGCATCCTCACGCGCGCCGCTGTGTTCGCTGAGCGCGAGTCCTGCGATGCAGGCGCCGCTGGCGAGGCGCGGCAGCCAGCGGTCCCGTTGCGCCTCGCTGCCGCCTTCCTGAAGGGCGAGCGGGACAACGACACCTGTCGCGATAAAAGGCACGGGGGCAACATGAGCGCCCAGCGTTTCCGCAGCGAGCGCGGCTTCAACCAGGCCGAGTCCGGCGCCGCCGTAAGCCTCTTCGATTACCAGTCCAGACAGGCCGAGTTCCACGGTTGCGTCCCAGACATCCCCAGCGCGATCTTCGTTCTGCTCGGCATAACGCCGGACGCGCTCCAGCGGCGCCTGTTCTGCCAGCATGCGGGTGAGGGTGTCCTGCAGCAGGACCTGATCGGGTGATAGTCCGAAATCCATGGCTTTACCTGCCTGCGGCTCTGGGTTCGCGCGGCATGCCGAGCCCGCGTTCGGCGATGATGTTTTTCTGGATCTGCGACGTGCCGCCGCCGATGATGAGACCGAGGAAATACATGTGATGCTGCTGCCAGTAACCGCTGTCCCGTAGCAGCGGACTGCCGCGATAGAGCACGCCCAGCTCACCGAGCGCGTCAATGGCCAGACCTTCGAGGTCGTGGCGCAGCTCGGTGCCCTGCAGTTTGACGACCATTGCCGCCAGCGGCGCTGTGGCACCGTTCGCCCGGGCGGAGAGCAGGCGCAGGTCGTTCGCGCGCAGCGCCATCATGCGTCCCTGGATCTGCATCAGACGCTCGCGCCAGACGGGGTTGTCGATCAGGCGTGAACCGTCAAGGGTCTCTTCGCGCATCAGCTCGACCAGCGCATTGAAGCGCTGCAGAGTGAGATTGGGATTGCCGAGCATGCCGCGTTCATGACCGAGAAGGGTGTTAGCGACTTTCCATCCGTCGCCGCGGCGACCGATGATCTGGCCGGCCGGAACGCGCACATCGGTGAAGAAGACTTCATTGAAGCTGGCGTCGCCGGTCATGGTGACCAGCGGGCGCACTTCGATCCCCGGTGTGCTCATGGGCAACAGCAGGAAGCTGATCCCCTCGTGTTTCGGTTTGTCCGGCTCGGTGCGTACCAGGCAGAACATCCAATCCGCGAGGTGCGCGGTGCTGGTCCAGATCTTCTGGCCGTTGATGACCCATTCATCGCCATCGAGAACAGCATGGGTTTTGAGGCTGGCGAGGTCGCTGCCGGCATTCGGCTCTGAATAACCCTGGCACCAGATCAGCTCGCCGCGCAGCGTCGGTGCGATGAACTGTTCGCGCTGCGCCTCAGTGCCAAACTCGAGCAGGGTCGGGATCAGCATGGTGATCCCCTGACCGGCCAGGCCCTGTGGGATCTGAGCGCTGGCAAACTCCTCGGCAATGATGCGCATCTCGAGGATGTCGGCTGGCGCCCCATAACCGCCGTACTCACGCGGGATCGTGCGGCCGGCGTAGCCGTTTTCGATCAGGGTCTTCTGCCACGCCAGCGTTTCGGGTGCGCGCAGGTTGAGAATGCCCCGAGGTGCGGTTGCCGCGTGCGCGTCGAGGAAACCGCGCACCCTGGCGCGGAATTCTTCGTAGTGAGGGCCGAGTGAGAGATCCATCGGGCGTTCTCCGAGTCTGCTGGGTCAGGTCACACGACCGGGACAGGCGGCCATGCGCTCAGCGTCGGTCAGGCCGCCTGTGAAGCGGCAATGAAGCCCTTCGGCGGGCCGGCCTGCGCATACGCGCCGTGCGTAGGCTCACCGTTCAGGTGGGTGGTCATGAATTCGCGCGCTTCCAGCAGCTGGTCCAGGTCGACCCCGGTACGCATCCCCATCGCTTCGAGCATGAAGACCAGGTCTTCGGTCACGATGTTGCCCGAGGCGCCGGGCGCATAGGGGCATCCGCCCAGGCCGGCGAGCGAGGAATCGAAGCGACGGATCCCGACCTCCAGCGCGGCGTCGACATTGGCCAGGCCGAGGCCGCGCGTGTCATGGAAATGTGCACCCACCGGAATGTCACCCGCCAGTTTATGGACCGCACCGAGGATGCGCCGGCACTGTGCCGGATTGCCGTAACCGACGGTGTCCGCGACAGCGAGTTCGTCCGCGCCCAGGGCGAGCAGCTGCTCCGCTGCGCGCAGCACATCGTCCAGTGCCACCGGGCCTGAAATCGTGCAGCCGAATGCAGTCGCGACACCGCTCGCAACCCGGACGTGGTGATACTCCGGGTGCGCTGCGCGGAACTCGATGATGCGGCCGAATTCGGCAATGGCCTCGCTCACGCTGCGACGGACGTTGGCCTGACTGTGCGCCTCGGATACCGACAGGACGTAGTTGATCTGATCTACACCGGAGGCCATGGCGTTTTCGGCCCCCCTCAGGTTCGGCACCAGTGCAGAGACGTGCAGTCCCTCGATCGTGGTTGCCTGCGCGACAACCTCCTTTGTATCGGCCATCTGCGGCAGCAGCTTTGGCGGCACGAAAGAGCCGACCTCGATCTCGGGAATGCCGGCGCGCGCCTCGCGCGCGATCCACTCGGCCTTGGCCGCCGTCGGGAAAATGGTCGCGATACTCTGCAGGCCATCGCGCGTACCCACTTCACGGATCCATACATCGGGTTGCTGCTTCATAGGTTGCACTCCTCGGACTTCAACGCCCTTTGAATACCGGCGTCCGCTTTTCATTGAAAGCGCGCACGCCCTCGAGCCGATCTTCTGTCGGCACCATTCGGTTGTAGGCCTCAAGCTCGAACTGGTATGCCGAGCTTCGATCGATCTGGGTGGCGATGCCGGTCGACTTCTTCGCCTGACGCACTGAGATCGGCGCGTTGCGCGCAATTCGCGCAGCAGTTTCCAGCGTCTGCGGCAACAGTTCTTCCGCTGGACAGACGCGATTCACCAGGCCCCAGGCTTCAGCGTCGGCCGCGCTGAACGGCTGGCCGGTGTAGATGATCTCCCTGGCGCGACGCTCACCGACCGCGTGCGGCAGATTAATCGTGCCGCAGGCGCCCGGCATGATGCCGAGGGTGATCTCGGTCAGAGCGAAGCGCGCGTGTTCGGCGGCATAGAGAAAGTCGCAGGACAGCGCGAATTCGCAGCCACCGCCGAAAGCTGCGCCGTTGATCGCACCGATGATGGGGATCGGGCATTCACGCATATGGCGCACCATCTGCTCGAAGATGGCGTGCTGGTGCTGCCACTGGGCGTCGGTCATGCCGTTACGATCCTTAAGGTCGCCGCCGGCGCAGAAAATCTTCTCGCCGCGGCCGGTAACGACGATGCAGCGCAGATCTTCCTGGTCAACATAGAGGTCCATGAAGAGCTCCCGCAGGTCGAGACCCATCTGCGTGTTCATGGCGTTCGCGCGCTGTGGACGGTCAAGGTAGAGCAGCATGACGTGGTCGCCGACCCGCTCGTGGGAAATGGTTTCGTAATCGTGGCGCATGCGGTGTTCCTTCGGACTCTGCTCAGATGGACTCGGGGTAGGGGTCGACCATGCCGGGGGAGAGCGGCACTTCGAAAGTATTCAGGGTAAATGACACCAGGCAGTAATAGCCTACTGTGGACACGAGTTCGATCAGCCCCGGCTCGCCGAAAGCCTCGCTCGCTTCCGCGTACAGCGCGTCCGGCAGACGGTGTTCGCGCAGTAAGGTGCCCGCAACCCGATGGGCAATATCCTCGTCGCCGGTAAAGCCCGGCGGCTGGTCGAGCCGCAGCCGTTCGAGTGCAGCGCTGTCAACACCGGCGGCCTCGGCCATCTCACGATGCGCGGCGAACTCGAAGCGGGCGCGGTAGAAATGGCCAACGGTGCAGATGGCGACTTCACGGACGTTATCCGCAAGACTGGTTTCGTAGCGGACTGCTGCCCCGAGCGACTGAATGCGACCGCCGACCGCTGGCGCACGCACCCATACGCCGAAGGGGCCGATTAGACCGATACTGCCGCGCGGACTGGCCTGGATGGCGTCAAAGACTGCGCGTTGCGCAGGGTTGAGATCGCTTTCCTCAATAGGGGGCAGACGCATTGTGTTCTCCACGGACTGGGTGACTTTTTCGTGCAGTCTCAGGCGTACAGCGCCGGGCGCCGGCCGGACCAGGGCAGCGCCTGCTCGAGCTGGCCACCGAGGCTATACAGCGTCTCCTCGTCGCCTGCACGGCCAACGAACTGCATGGCGAGCGGGAGGCCAGAGCGTGCCTGCCACAGCGGCAGCATGAGCGCCGGCTGGCCTGTCGTGTTGAACAGCGGCGTGAACTGCGTGTAGTCGTGCATCATGTGCTGCCACCAGCCCATGGCGTCGAGATCCGGTGCATTCTGGTCCAGCTCGCCAAGACGGGCGACATCACGGCCAAGACCCGGGGTCAGAAGCACGTCGTAGTGCCGCATCGCTGCGCCGACCACACGGGAGACCGCGTTCTGCACCGCCATGGCCCCTTCCATCTGGATAGCTGTCACCGTCTTTGCATAGCGATAGACCTCGAGGGTGACGCGCTCCACCGTTCGGGAATTGATTTTCCGCCCTGTGATCTGTGCGAACTGTTCCATGAAGAAGCCAAGCGTCGCCGCCCACAGGCGCACGGAAGACTCGTTGAAGGCGTCGGCATCGTATTTCAAGGTCACCGGCTCACATCGATGGCCCAGGTCTTCCAGCAGTTTGCAGGTATCGGCCAGACGGTCGCGGTTTTCTTTTGCCGCGCGGGCGGTGCCGGGCAGCTTTTCGATGACTCCGATCCGCAGCGACTCCGGTGGCGTCATCGCGGCGGCGAGGAAACTGCGTCGCGGCGGTGGTGCCAGGTAGTAATAACCGTCGTCCGGACCGGCCAGTGCGTCGAGCAGTGCGGCAGAGTCGCGTACGGTCCTGGTCTCGGCAAATTCGATCGCCAGGCCCCACAGAAAAATGCCGGCGTCCGGTCCGGTCGGCGTGCGACCGCGGGAGGGTTTCATGCCCACGACACCGTTGCAGGCCGCTGGGATCCGGATCGACCCGCCGCCGTCGTTGGCGTGAGCCAGCGGCACCATGCCAGAGGCCACCGCTGCCCCGGCTCCGCCGGACGAGCCGCCGACGGAATGGCCCAGATTCCAAGGGTTCCTCGTTGGACCGTAAACCAGCGCTTCAGAGTTGGCATTGAAAGCCATTTCCGGTGTCGTGGTAGTGCCGATGGTGACCAGCCCCGCCTGACGGCAGCGACGCATGAGTTCGGTATCACTGTCGAAGCGGACACCTGCCGCGAGGCGTGAGCCTGCGGTAGTCACCATGCCCTTGAAGTGCATGCCGAACTCCTTCACCAGGAAGGGCACACCATGGAAGGGCCCGGTCGGCAGACCTTGACGGATCTCGCGCAGCGCCATGTTGCGCAGCTGCTGTACAACGCAGTTGATCTCGGGATTCAGGCGTTCTACGGCGTCGAGCGCGCTGTCAACGAGATCCTCAGGCGAGACCTCGCGCCGTTTGACGAGTTCAGCAAGTCCCAGGCCGTCATAGCTGCTGTAGTTATCGATGATCATGCTGCGTTTCTCCCCCTCGGTTTTTTTTCATGGTCCGATGCGGATTCCTGGTCGTCCAGCCGGGCTGGTCGGCCAGGTCAGGTGGTTCCTAACAGATCGATGGCAGCGTGGGTGGCGCTCAAGCGGTCGGTGTTAACCGGACTGACGGCAAGCACAGGAAGATCGGCGCCGGCAGCGCGGAAAGCCTCGAGCTGGTCACGACAGGCTGCCGCGTTACCGCTGACGCAGACTTCGTCCACCAGCGCATCGGGGATGGCGGCCGCCACTGCGCGGCGATCGCCCGCTGCCCACAAGGTCCTTATCGTGTCCATCTCGGCGCCGAACCCCGCGCGGCGCCACTGGCGCCGGTAGTTAGGCAGCTGCGCAAAAAAGGCCAGGTTGTAGCGTGCGGCAGAGCGCGCCGCCGCGGCGTCTTCGCTGATGAAGGTCGGGATGCTCATCACGCAGCGGAATTCGGGGAGCCTCCGCGGTCCTGCCGCTTGGCGTGCAGCCTGGACCAGGCTCGGGAGATAGCTGCGCGGCGAAAGGAACGGCATGAGCCCGTCCCCGGTCTCCCCCGCGACGATGGCGCTTTCGGTGGTGTTTCCCGCTACCAGTACGGGTACCGGGAAACTCGAGGCCATGGCCTTGAAGGTACTGCTGCCGCCCTCGCCATTAAGTGCGGCGCGCACCCGGGAGACGTAATCGTGCAGTGTGGCGCGCGCATCACCCATGTCGATGCCGAGGCTCTTGAGCAGCTCACGGTGGCTCATGCCGAGGCCGAGCATCAGCCGCCCGCCGCTCAGCTCAGCGATCGCCCGGGCGCTCGATGCGCACAGAAACGGATGCCGGAAGTAGATATTGGCGATGTTGGTGCCGACGATGACCCGCGTGGTGGCGGTTGCGATGGCCTGCGCAATGGCCAGGGCGTCGGCACGCGCCTCGTTGACCAGCACTGCATCGAATCCGCGGGCCTCGGCGTGAACACCCAGTTCGAGCAGCTGCGCGGTCGTTTCACCGGTGGCGGTGGAGAGCACGATGCCGAGCGCGGCACCGGACGGACTGTTCATGGTTTCGCCTCGCAGTCAGGAAAGTTGATACCAAAAATTTCAGAGCGTTAGTAACCCGGTGTCGGTGCGCCGCCAGGATGCTTCACGCGGCGAAGATCTTCCCCGGGTTGAGGATGCCCTTGGGGTCCAGCGCCGTTTTCAGGCGCTGCATGAGGGCTATCTCATCCGCGCTGCGGCTGAGCGAAAGGTAAGCGCGTTTCTCAGTGCCGATGCCGTGTTCCGCCGAGACGGATCCACCGATTGGCGCGAGAGGTTCATAGACGCAGGCATTGACCTCGGCGTGCGCCTCGGTGCTGTCCGAGCCTACGGCGATAGCGAAATGGATATTGCCATCAGCGATGTGGCCAAGGGTGAAACAGTGGTGATTCGGCCAGCGCGTGCGCAGACGCCGTTTGACCTCGTTGACGTAGTCATCCATGTAGCGGATCCCGAGGCTGACGTCGTACAGGAAGGCCGGGCCATGCCGGAAGAAATGTTCGACCGAATCGCGGATCCGCCACATGGCCTTGCGGTCGTTTTCCGAGCGTGCCACAGCGGCATCTGCGAGCAGTCCCTGCTCCATGGCGTCTGCCATGACCTGTTCGAATGCCTCGTTCTCACCAGCATGGGTGCTCGCCAGCGATTCGATCAGCACATACACCGGAAAGTCAGCGGGCACCGGGCGGGTGTTGTCCGCCGGTGGGGTGGTGACGAGGTCGTAGTAGTCCTGCCACATCACTTCGAAGGCGCACAGCGCGCCGCCGAGTTCGCGGTCGATGAAACGCAGAAAGCGCGTGACCTGCGGGAAATTGTCGAAACCGGCAAAAGCCGTGGACAGGTTGCGCGGCGCTTCGCGCAGACGGATCACCACCCGCGTGACAATGCCGAGCGTGCCCTCGGTGCCGATGAACAGATGCTTGAGATCGTAGCCAGCGTTATTTTTGATCATCGTATTCAGCGACGTGACGACAGTGCCGTCGGCGAGCACAGCCTCGAGCCCGAGCACGTTATCGCGGGTCATGCCGTAGCGGATGACGCGATTGCCGCCGGCATTGGTCGAGACGTTGCCTCCGATCTGGCAGGAGCCCCGCGCGCCCAGGTCAAGTGGAAACATGAGCCCGTGCTCGGCAGCGGTTTCCTGCAGGACCTGAAGCGGCACCCCGGCCTGCACGGTCATTGTGCGTCCGACCGTGTCGATGTCCTCCACCTGGTTCATGCGCTCAAGCGAGAGGACCACGTCGGTATCAGAGACGTTGCATCCCTGCACAAGGCCGGTCAGTCCGCCGTGCGGAATTACGCTCTGACCGCGCTCATGGCACAAACGCAGGACGGCTGCGACCTGGGCGGTAGTGGTGGGGCGGACGATGCACTGCGCTTCGATGGGGCGCGCGTACCAGACGTGGATCATCCGTTCCCTGACGGCCGCGCCGGTCAGCACGCCGTGCTCGTCGACCAGGGCTTTCAGCTCCTCAATCAAATCGCTCATGAACAACCTCCGGGGTGGGCGGATGCAGTATACGCAGGGGCGGGAAGGGTTACCGGAAAGCGGGCATAACTCGCTTGTAAATGGCCGTACGACAATCCGCCAGGTCTACCCCTGTCAGACGGCGCGCTACGTAAAGATACCGCGGCGCGCTACCGCGCTGACGAGACGTTCTGTCCCATCGAGGTCTGGCGTGCGCGCTGGTCGTTCAGCTGCAGAAAGGCCAGAACTGGTACCAGTGACGGCAGCGGAAGCGCTCCTCGCAGCGCTTCATCTGCGCTGAGTAGGATGCTGCTGTCGATGCCACCCGACCGGCCACTTTCACCAGCCAGGCTTTCTTCTTGTACGTCCCGCGGCGGTAGCCGCCGCGGCCTTCGTGGTAAGCCAGGTACAGATTTTTCGCATCAGTCTTGGCCAGTCCCAGCTCCCGATGGCTTTTGTCGTTGTACCAGCCGATGAAGTCCAGAGCGTCTTCCATATCACCGCGGCTGCGGAACAGGCCGCCGCGCTCGGCCTTGTAGTCCTTCCACGCCGGGTCCTGGATCTGCGCATAGCCCTTGGCGGAGGAAGCACGGCCGAGCGGAATGAACAGGAACCATTCGAAGGGCGGCTTGGCGTTTTCGCGATAGCTTGATTCGTGGCGGACGAACGCCATGAGGATGTGTTTCGGTGTGCCCCAGCGGCGCTCCGCCTGCTCTGCGTAGTCGTACCACTCCGGGTAGGTATCAAACACCGCGCACAGGTCGCTCTGCTTCTTGGGGGGGGTGGTGGCGCAGGCCACCAGCAGGAGAAACGAGAGCCACAGCGCGAGATGCCGCGCGAGCGCCGCATGACGGGTGCGGGAGAAGGACCTATCGGCGGACTCGTGCTCATGAAAACTCATGCCCGGAGTATAGGGAGGCGACAGCGCGAAGGTCGAATGGGGCGACAGCACAGAAAGTTCGAACGCAGCATGCGCCCCCACGGTGGCTTAACATTGCACGCTTCGAACGTCGGCCATCGACGCCGACTGAGGCTTTCGGCCGGTCAGCGGGCTGCGCCAGGAGAGGAGCGAGATATGAGCAAACAGCAACACGAACAATTCCGCGTCGTGATTATCGGCGCCGGCATGGCCGGAATCCTTTCAGCGATCAAGCTGCGCGAAGCGGGGTTCGAAAACTTCGTCATTTACGAGAAGGGTGATCGCATCGGGGGCACCTGGCGCGAGAACACTTACCCCGGCATTGCCTGCGATGTGCCCGCGCATCTGTACACCTATTCCTTCGAGCCTAACCCCGAGTGGAGCTCTAGCTACGCGGGTGGCGCGGAGATCCATGCCTATTTCCAGCATGTTGCGGAGAAGTACGACGTGCTCCCTTGTATCCGCTTCAACGAAGCCGTCCCTTACTGCGCTTTCGAAAACGGACGGTGGCAGATCCGCACTTCGACCGGCCGCGAGGATGTCGCTGACGCGGTCATTGCGGCGACCGGCGTGCTGCATCATCCCCATGTTGCCGATATCCCCGGACTGGAAAGTTTTGCCGGCAGCTGTTTCCACAGCGCCGAGTGGGACCACTCGGTGCCCCTGGAAGGGAAACGCGTCGGCGTGATTGGCACCGGCTCGACCGCGATCCAGATTACGGGCGCGCTGGCCGACAAATGCGCGCGCTTTGATCTTTTTCAGCGCACCGCCCAGTGGATCATGCCCATCGACAACGTGACCTACAGCGAGGACGACAAGGCGGCTTTCCGCTCGGATCCGTCGCGGCTGGAGGCGCTGCGCGCGGAAGTGAACGAGGATTTCCGTCGCTTCTCGAACGCCGTGATTGACGCCGACTCGCCGGAGATGAAGGAGATCGAAGACGCCTGTCTGGCCAACCTTGAGGATAACGTCAGGGATCCGCAGCTGCGCGAAAAGCTGCGCCCCGATTACCGGGCGGGCTGCAAGCGGCTTATTTTCTCGGGCGACTTCTACAGCGCGATCCAGCGACCGGAGGCGCACCTGGTGACCACGCCGATAGCGGGCATCGAACCGGACGGGGTGCGGCTGGCAGACGGGGAACTGCGGGAGCTCGACGTGCTCGTCGTCGCCACCGGTTTCCGTGCTGACAGCTTCATCCGCCCGACCACTGTGCTGGGCCGCGATGGCATCAACCTGGACGACGTGTGGGCCGACCACCCGGTCGCCTATCTCTCGATCTCGATCCCGCAGTTTCCGAATTTCTTCATGCTCAACGGGCCCAATGGTCCGGTGGGCAACTTCTCACTGATCCAGATCGCGGAGCATCAGGTGCACTACATACTGCAGCTTCTCGGACAGCTGCGCGAGGGTACGTGCCGCGAGATCAGCGCCAGCCGAGCCGCGACCGAAGACTTCGAGGCCGCGCGCTCAGAGGCTGCAAGGCATTCGATCTGGGCGACCGGCTGTCGCAGCTGGTATCTGGATAAAAATGGTGTCCCGGCGAGCTGGCCGTGGTCGCGCGATCGCTTCTTTGAGGAGATGGCCGCGCCCAAGCTCGAGGCTTACGAAGTCGCCTGATTCGCATCGCCGCCGCGCCTGTTCCCTACATGGCGTGGCGGAACGCCTGCGTGATGCGATCGCTGCGCTGCGCGAAGTAGGCCTCGGCTTCGCGATGGGTGTGGATGTAAAGGTCGTTGCGCAGTATGGCCTCCAGCACCAGCTCGGCGACGGGTTCCACGTCAAGCATGCGGCCGTCCAGAGCGGCGCGTTCTTCTTCAGTGTAGGTGCGGTTGGCGGTGGGCCCGCCCCGTGAGGCTGGCCGGTTGCGCGCGCTGAAATCGATATTGCTGGTAACCCGCATCGGGCACAGCACAGAGACCCCGATGCCGTGTTCGCGCACGTCCTTCCGCAGGGACTCGGCGAGCGCGACTACGGCGGCCTTGGTGACGTTGTAGGGACCCAGCTCGCGGTTCGGCACCAGACCGGCGAAGCTCGCCGTGAACAGCACGTGCCCGCCGCGCCCCTGCGTGATCATGCGTGGCACGAATCATTCCACACCGTGGATCGGCCCCCATAGATTCACCTCCAGGGACCACTGCCAGTCCTGATGAGTCATCTCCTGGGTGGGGCCGAAGACAGCGACGCCAGCGTTATTCATGACCAGATCTA
>Ga0181582_10001571_pt1 | contig 17921 bp, 10 predicted proteins | sample 071ome_32_FD_132438 | JGI IMG/M metagenome (GOLD analysis project Ga0181582, IMG submission 132438) | Coastal salt marsh microbial communities from the Groves Creek Marsh, Skidaway Island, Georgia - 071405AT metaG (megahit assembly) | ecosystem: Environmental > Aquatic > Marine > Intertidal...
ACGGGAACCGCAACTGTTCGGCCTCGAGCAAGAGCAGGCCGGAGGCGTTCAGGAGAAAGAAGGGGTGTGACGAGTGATTCCAGGAGCCTTTGCGAATTTGCCGCTGGTTTGGGTGAAGGAGAGGGTCGGGGTGTCGAAGCCAGGGTTCATGATACATTTTACATGTACTAGTCACTGATCGGAATCACCTGTCCGGGACCGTTTAAAAAATTCGAACTCGAGCACGGCACTTTGAACTTCCTTACCCCTAGTATCTTCGTTCACATTACATCTGTTGGAATAGCATAGTTTACACGGTACGTGGGCTCGGGTTGGCTCGGCGTGCCGGAAATTGGCACCAGCCGGAGTTTCTGAATCGCCTTGAAATTCAAATTTTGCTCGATGAAATACGGCCCGATTTGCCGATCGCATGCTCCTGGATGCCTCGCAATGCAATACATTCAAACTCTCGACGTCCATATCAAGCACTGACTGACGTGTGCTCCCCCGACCGCGCAGGATCGCATCTCGACGCCAACCCACTCATGCTCCTGTACCTCGTCCTGGACCTCTCGCTGTTGCGAGGGGACTCGCGGGAGTCCAACCTCGGCAAGCTCTTTGCCACGGTGACCAGGACGCTGCTGAGCTCTCCGCCCGACGACCTGACGTTTGGGTACACCATCTACGACTCGCACGTGGGGGGCTACATGGTGAGCTATCAGCTCAACATGGTTGCCCAGGGGTGTGGGATTCCGAAGAACGTGGCGACGACGTCCGCGTGCGACCTGACGCGGGATGACCTGATCAATTTTCTGACGTTGGTCAAGCTGGCCACGGACAAGCACGTCGTGGAGGAGCTCAACCTGCGGACGAGTCGCAACTCCCGGTCGAGCGATATTCCGGCCGTGGAGACGTGCAAGGTGCTGCATACCGTCCTGAAGACGACATGCGTGCATAAGCTACAGAAGTCGTTGGCTGGAGCGTCGGACGACCTCTCCCATTCGTCCTCCCAGCAGGAGGCCCAGTACGCCGGCAGCAAGTACGGGTACTTGCTCATAATGACGCCGAGTCTGGGCTCGGACGACGTGCTGCACGGGTACGTGGGGAAGGAAACGCTGGAAGGGTGCAAAGGGAACGTTGATGAGGCGTTTCTGAAGCATTTGCCGATGTCGTTGTGGAAGGCGCTGGACTCGCATCGGTTGTCGTGCGCGTGGGTGTCTGGGAACGGGGCCGGGGAGGTGGACCTGCTGCGGAAGATTGAGGGTTCGGTGCGGACGGTGTTCCCGAGGTTTGCTATGACGAGCCTGGACGTGGTGGGCGCGAAAGGCATGGAGCGCGGGGCGTTTGTGGAGCAGACTGGGTTTGTCGTGCCCGCTGCGGGGGACGCGGACGGGGGCGAGGAGGCGAGTAGCAAGCAGGCAGCCGCGGCGGTGAACTCCAGGGACGTGAACGTGGACTTGAACGGCGTGTGGGCAGAGACGGCGCCCCATTCGAGCCTCGAGCTGTTGCAGGTGTCGATGGGGCGGATGATGCCGCGGGCCGCGCAGATGACGCCGTTGGGGAGAAAGTCGAGGAAGAACAGGAACTCCAACGGGAACGCCAGCGGGAAGGGCGCTGCGATAGTATCGGTGGTGGGCGTCCAGGGCAAGTCGACCAAGCGGTCGGGTGTGCGGGCGCTGGGGGCCTCCAAAAAGACTGCCGGGGTGGCCATGCAGAGCAAGCGGGGGCAGAAGGCGATTCGGCGGGCGCGGATGCCGGAGGGCGGCAATGCCGTGGCCAAGCAGACGCGGCGGCTCGAGGAAGATGAGACGCCGACGAGCACGGTCGACGGCAACCAAGCCGCGCAGGACCAGAACATCGACGGGAATGTGCTCAGCAGCGCCAAGGACGCGAAGAGCGCCAGGAACGCGAGGAACGCCCACAGGGCCAAGGGGACCACCACCGGCAAGGCCAGCAAGAACCACGACCACATCGACGACGGAAACGTCAAAAACGTCGACAACGACGGCACTGGCGGCAGGGACGACATCGGCGAGACCAACAAGCTCGTCACCGATGGCGACTTGGTGCCGTACGTGGAGGACCTGACGCCATGCACGGTCGCTGAGGCGAGTGCCAGGTTCGTGTTCGCGGTGGCTCGGATCCAGACCCAGGTGCTGGACAAGACCAGCAAGGCGAGCTCGAGCGAGGCGCTCAGGGCCGCGTCAGAGGCGGTGGCGCTGCTCACGTCGACGGTCCAGCGGGCCATGGCAGAGGTGGCCAAGCGCGCCACCGACGGTGGAGAGGCATTCGATGCGTCTTCGTGCCGCACTGCTTTTGTCGAGGCGGCATGCATGCCGGTCAAAGAGCTGCAGCAGATGCACAGGACGATGCCGTTCGAGCAGCTGCAGACGCTCGCCTGGACGTCCGCCGTGCAGCTGTTGCTGCGCCTTTGCATCGCGACGACGTCATGCCCGGTTATCACCAGGGGCAAGAGGGCGCCTTCCACCGTTTCTATGTCTCCAGAGGGCTTCGAGGCTGTCGAAGACATCATGCACATCATCGTCGCGACCATGTCGCCGATCCCGTCCCAGGGACACGCCCTGTTCCTCAAGGTGATCAGGCCGTGCTTCGTTGGCAAGATGAAGGACGATATCCAGAACCTGGAGAAGTCCATATGGGACGAGGAAGAGATGGTAGTGGACGAGGACGGTGCCCTCGCGGATGTCCGCCTCGCTGCCGAGTCGCTCGAGGAGAGCGGCGAGACGCCGGACGAGTCGATGAACTCGGATGATGCTGGCGGCAAGGTGCCTTCGAAAACGAAGAACACCAACAACACCACAAACAACAACAGCAAAGCAAAGGGTGTCAGCAAATCGAGGCGCAATGCGAACAGCAACGGGAAGCACGCTCAGGCGGTGGCCGTCTCCAAGAAGGTCAAGGCCATCAAGAAGGCCAACGCAAAGGCGACCAGCACGCAGACCGCGGGCGAGTCGGCAGGGACGCACCCCATGCCTTCTATGTCTGCCGACGGATCCGGCATCCACGGCGGCGGCAATTACGCTGGCACGGCCGTGTCGGGTCGGCGGGGCGAGCTGTCCAACAACCTGCTGTCGAGGCGGTTCAACAACTCGGCGCAGTACACGAAGATGGTGCGGGCCATCCCGAGCAAGTCCAAAATGGTTGGAAACGCAAAGCCAGCCGGCGTGGCGGCCAAGGCGAAGGCCACGAAGAACGGCAGCCAGGCCAAGTCGGGGCAGACGTCCGCGGCGACCATGCCCTCTGGGCCTCCTGGGCCGTCCAGGTCCCATCGGCAGATTCCGGATACGCCCCTGGGCAAGCTTCCCGGTCAGTGCGCGGAGGGTGTCCAGGAAGGTGCACATGCGACGAAGAACACGACGGCCGGCGCGAGCCACGGTGCCACGCAGTGGCACGGGGCACACGGGATGACCACCCCCGACACGGCGATGAAGAAGGCAGAAGACGTGATTCCGAACACGTCTCCGAGGGAGCACCCTCCCGCTAATGAGAACCAGATGAAGCGGATTGGAAGCATCAGGCAGCCCATGTTCGACGATGCGACTGCCGACGCCATCTTCAAGGCGTCGAGCAACGACGGCGCCGCCAAGAACACGTGGCTTTCGGGCGCCATCGTCAAGCGCAGGAAGCCTGCGCCAAGCGGTGCCACCCGCATGGGAGACATGCAGAATGTGGACAGTATCACGCTTGCCAGGCAGGATACCGACACGGACCTCCACAGGGAGATCATGTCGCCGCTCAAGCCGAGTGCGCGGAGGCCGCCGGCGCAGGCAGAGGAGGTCGATGCGACCCCTCCCGCTGCCGCCGCGGGCCGCGCATGTGGCGATGAAAATGAGAACGCGGTCGGCAACGAGGACAACGCCGATGCCAATACGTCTGTGCACACCGCCGAACAGGAGGAGTACGACGACATCGAGGTCGTGCTTTCGCCGGGGCCCTTTGTCCCCGACGTCAACGACGGGGATAAGGATGAGGACGGCGAAGGCAGCGACGACGCTGGAGGCCACGGCAACGCCGATGGTTCGAGAGATAGCGACGATGGGGGTCTGGCCGGGCGCGACGACCGCGGGCACGACCAGGACGACGCCGATACCGGTGCCGGTGCCGGTGCCGGCGATCAGATGGAAGCCGGCGAGCCTTCCGCGACGTTTGATGCCGAAATGAGCGACGATGTGGACTCCATGGCGGCCAAGAACGACGTTGACATGAGCGAATGCTCGTCGAGCCACCTGCATGGCGGAAATGACAACGAGGGCGTCACGTCCCCGGGCGACGAGACCGGAAACGCCCAGAAGAAGTCCCCGTTTGACACGCCCGTCAAGAATCGTGACGTTGAGGATGCCGAAGGCGGTGCCAATGTCGCGCCGCCGACGGGGGAGCGCACGGCATCTCCCAACGCCGCCGCAACCGCGACCGCTACGGCCAAGCCGAGGCGCCGGAGGGGCGGCCGGCTGGCGAGGATGCACGGCGTCAACGCCGCCAACGTCGCACCGAACGATCCAGAAGCGACACCGCTGAACGTCAAGAGCTCGCATCAGCGTAGCAGGACGCCCACAAGATCCCCGATCACCATCGAGGACCGCGGCTCGCCCTGCAAGCCGTCGCCGGGGTACGGCTCCTTCTCGTCGCCCCCCAAGCAGTCAGAGTCCCATGGACTTGTGGATTACTCTTCCGATACGGACTCGTGCATGGGGGATACGCCTGATGTCATGATTGCCATGAAGCCGCTGATTCAAGCCTCGCCGGACAAGTACGACTCGGACGAGGAGGATGCGGCCATCCTCAACGCCGCTGCCAACGGCGTGCTCTCTCCGGTGGACGGCGACAAGCCGGCCCCCGCCCAGCGCCGTGTTCGCAAGAGATCTCTCGCGGCGGTGAGCACCAGGGTGCCGGGAGAGATTGCGCGAAGGAACAAGGCCAAGGCGCTCGCCGCCGTGGCTGCCATCGTCGAATCCGACGGAGACGGAGACGGAGGCGCAGACGCAGGTGGAGACGGGGCCACGGAGACCCCCGCTGGCAACCACGGCGTCGACACCCGCCAGCAGCAGAATCAGAAGCTGACGGCCCCCCTTGGCCAGAGGAAGCGGACCAAGTCCCAGAGCGTGGGTGAGATCCGGGAGGAGCCGACGCCGCAGACGGCGACGACGACCACCAAAAAGGTCGCCGGCAAGATGACCAAGATGCCCGAGCAGGGCGACCTCGTGGTGTGCTTCATCAAGGCGATGAGCGCCTTCGTTCGTTCCACCATCGTCAAGGAGGGCGACGTGGCACTCGCCCGCCGCGGCAAGGGCTGGTGCCTCACGGTCGACGTGGTTCCGGTTGGTGTCGACGGCAAGGGCGCTAATGGGCCGTTCACCGTCAAACTGGACTCCACCAAGGAGATCTCGTCGGAGGACGCAATCACGAAGGACGACGGCTGTTGGTACCGGGTGGATCCCTCGTCGCCAGGACCGACCATCGTAAGAAAGGCGCTCCCCTCTGGGGCCACCGCGGCGCACAAGAAGGCCTCAAAGGCAAAGTCCAAGGCAAATGTGGCTCGCCAGGAGAGCATCCCGGTCCTCAGGCCCATCGTCAACGCCGTTCCCGTCACCGTGTCCAACCCGCACAAGCGGAGGAAGCTGCAGCCCACGAACCTGCGCTACGAGGGCAAGGCGATGGCGTCGGCCGAGAAGATTCAGCTGCAGCGCACGCCACAGCAGGGCCTGATCGTGAGTCGCTTTGACTTGATGGGCGCGGAGAACGTGTCGCCGTCCCGCGGAGACCCGTCGCTGAACGAGGAGGCTAAGAGCGTGATCGCGAGGGCCAAGGCGCTGCTCGCCGAAGGTGAAGAGTACGGATACTCTCCAGCCTACTGAAGTGTGCACGTGTAACCGATTCTCTTTAGTCTCTCCTCCAAGCAACCATAGACATGAACCGTATACATCGGGGATTCTGTAAGACGGCGGGCGGCGCACGGAGCCAGCGAGGGCGTGGGTTTTGAGCATTTCGTCACGTCCGGTATGGCAGCCGACGACGACGAGGCGCTGCTCGTGGTCTTGTGTGGACTGCCGGCGTCTGGGAAAAGCACGCTGGCCAACGCGCTGGCACGCCATGCCGAGTCATCGGGTGTGCGTGCCGTGTGCGTCCACTTTGACGACTGGGAGCGGGCGCGGCAGGATGCCGACGGTGGCTTTGACCCGGTCGCCTGGAAAGCCGCACGCGGACGGGGCATGGAGGCCGCTCGTGCGGCGCTCCAGCGGGATCAAAAGAACCAGCGGGGGTCCTCAAACGTCGTCGTCATCCTCGACGACACGATGCACTACACGAGCATGCGGCTCCAGTGCTGGAAGCTCGCCCGGGCCTGCGGGTCGACGTACTGCCAAGTGCACGTCGACTGCCCGCTCACCCTGTGTCTCGAGAGAAATGCAATGCGAGACGATGCCACACGAATACCTGACGAGGTCATGGAGCGGATGAACTCGACGTTTGAGGCGCCGACGGGGAAGCACCCGTGGGACGCCCACACCGTCGTCGCCGTCTCCACGGACAGGGAAACTGACGACCACGACGATCCTGCGGTCCATTTCCGCTCTGTCTGGGGCGATATCCAACGTGTGAAGTTGCTCGCTCCGCCCATGGCCACGGAAAGCGAGCTGGATCCGATGATTCGGAAACTGACGACAGAGACGGTCGCGCACCAGGTGGACATCCAGACCAGGCGGGTCATGGCGGAGCATATCGCGGGATGCGTCGCCCGTGGCAGCACGGAGGTCGGCAGTATGGCTCTGAAATTGAACTCGGTGCGCCGCGACACGCTGAACGCGTGCAAGAAGTCGCTGGGGGACGGTGGTGGCGACGACGACGGCGATCCAGAGGTGACCATCGACCAGTGGGTCTCGGCATTCCGAGCGGCACTGTAACCCGTAATTACACAATTCGTCAAAACATCGATATATCTCGTCTTCGGTATCATCGTTCGTCGGTCAGCACGCTGGTCATCGTCAGTCCCAATCCATCAAGAGGTGGCCGCTGGGGACGATCCTCCGGACCTTCCCACGGAGGTAATGAGCGACTTCACGTACTCAAAGCACGCTTGGATCATCGCAACAATCCTCAAGCAGAACAGAATCACCGGGTTGGTCTTCTTGCTGGCCGAGGCGACCGCCTTGGCCAGCTCCTCGGCGCTCACCTCAACGACCTGCTGGGGCTGCCTCCTGACCTCCTCTCGCTGCCTCTGCTTGGTCTTCTCGTAGTTTGCCACGAGCGAGGAGATCTTATTCTCGTACTCGGCTGTGATGCTCACGCGCCTGAGAGGCGCCCTCTCCTTCTCCGTGGCGGTGTCATTAGACGTGTCGGACACCCCGGCGACGGCCGCCGCGGCCGGCTCGCGGGTCGACTTCGGCACGCCAACCGGAGCATCCTCGGTCATCTCTTTGATAACGGCAGCGGCCTGCTGTGCGCTCTTGGTCTTGAGCGCCTTCAGCTGGTCCTCCTTGGCCTTCACCGCCTGGGCAACGGACAGCGCGCGCTCCTCGGCCTCTTTCGCCTTCCTCTCGGCAGCCTCCGCCTGGGCCTGCTCCATACGCATGCGCTCCTCATGCGCCGCCTCGATGCGCTTCCTTTCCTCCACGGCCGCGGCCGCGGCAGCGTCCGCAGCAGCAGCCTCAGCGGCGGCCTGCGCAGCAGCAGCAGCGGCCTCGGCCGCGGCAGCTGCGGCCGCCTCTTCGGCCTGGGCCTTGGCGAGGGAAGCCTCCTCCTCAGCCTTCGCGGCCCTGGCAGCCTCAGCGGCAGCCTGTGCAGCGGCAGCAGCCTCCGCGGTCTTCCTCTTCCACGATCCGATCCACCCCCTCGCCTCCGCCGCGCGCACCTCGATGGCCTTCTCGTCGACAATCGCCGCCGAGGCCTTCACAACCGGCGTCTCCACCACACTGGCGGTCGTCAAGCTCCCGGTTGTCGCCGTGGACACAGACTTGGACACGGCATCGGCGAGCCTGGCATCCATCTCGTCCATATTGTTCGCAGACCGAATGCTCATGGCCAAACCGTACAGCGCCGCGCCAGAAAAGGCGAGCGTGCCAATGGCACTGCTGATTTCAGCGATGGCCTGGCTCTCAAACGCGCGGGGCACGACCGAGGTCGACCGGTAGGAACGACGTTGTTGTCCTCGGGTCCTGCAGTCGGTTGGTGACGGGCGTCGTTCGTTCCAGTGAGACACGCGATGGACGTCTGCGCCAGCGTTGTCGCGGGCGCCGAGGCTCGACCGCCTTTTTCGACTGAATTCAAACGAGGCCCGGCGGGATACTCGGATTCGAAAACCGCAACTCGGACGGACCCCCACGTGCGACACTGCGTACAAAATATATGAACATACCGCATGGCCTGGACGGGGTGGGCACTGTGCCGCTGACTAGCGAGCTGCGTCGTCATCATCTTCTCAAATTGCTTGGAACTGGTTCTGCTCGGATCGTGGGTCGAGTCGACAGTTTTCGGGCCCCTAGGCTGCTGTAGAGACAAACGGGACTATAAAAAGCATGAATTGCCTGTGGGGGACGGGGATCTCGCTCGCTTTCTGGATCGCCCAGAAACTCGAGGCGTCCTCGATCGAGGCAGGAATCGGCCGCCTTCACGACGGTGGTGTCGCGTAGGTTTTGGATGCATCATCACAATCAAATACCGCAGGGATTGGTTTGTTCTTGTTCGCTGGTTTTTATGGACGTCATCAGGGGCTGCGGGCCAACAGCGACGTGGTGAACGCGTGTAGTCTCCTCGCCGCCTGCCGCTGAAGGCTCTCGGTCCGCGGGAGCCTCAGCAGGAAGAACAGCAGTGCCATGATGCACAGACCGTAATATACGCCGACCAGCACGCCGATGTCCCTTGTCGTGTCGCTCGGATCAAATCCTAAGGTGATCAGGAAGGTGTCGCCGTAGATATCCGGGATCTCGAGCGGGTCCTCGCCGGGCGACGGCGTGTAGAGGAACGTGAACGGCACGCCCTTCAGCTCGGTGCTGAGCATGGCCTCGAAGGCATAAAAGAAGACCGAGAGGTAGTGAATCCAGCGGAGCACGGGAGGGATGCTGTTGACGTTGACGAGGAACCCGGTGAAGGCGAGCGAGAAGAGCAGCAGGAAGTTCATGATGAACGACGCCTGGCCTGCCGTGTTGCACCCGATGGTGACGCACATCGACATGGCGCCGACGGCGCAGTTGAACGCGATGAGCGTGAAGAGGTAGGACGCGGCGTAGGCGCTGCCGTACTGGAAACCCGCCATGTAATAGAACGGCAACCAGTACAGGATCGCCGGGATGACGCGCAGCAGAATGCCGTCGAGGGCGATCTTCGAAATCAGGTAGCTCGACGGCCTGTAGAAGCGCGACCGGACTTCCCGGAGGACGACCGTCCGCTCGTTCATGAGCAAGTCGACGGTGGTCAGCGACGTGAAGGCCAGGAACGAGAGGGCGAAGAAGGTGCCACCCATCCGGTTCTGGACGCCGACAGAGGTGTCGTCGAGCTCGAAGAACATGGCGCCGGTGATGAGTCCAGTGCAGATGGCGATGGTGACGTGAAGCATGAGCAGCGTCGGGTTGCGCACGATGTCGACCAGCGTCCGCCAGAACAGGACGGAGAGCTCGCGACGGAGACTCCTGTCCGGGTCGACCACCGTCAACGCCGACGATGACGACAGCCCGCCTTCGGTCGAGGGGGAGACGTCCGAGGAGGAGACGTCGTTGGCCATCTTCAAGACAGACTGGTCGTCTTCCTGGATTCCGGTGAGCTTCGAACGCATGCTGTTTTCGGCGTTGGTGCCGTCGGCGCCCTCCAGGGCGTCCAACCGCATGGAATCGGCCAGCTTGGCGTCGGCCGAGCGGACCTTCTCCGGGCTGCCGACTGAGACGTTCTTCTCGGCGGAAGAATCGGAGAGCTCCTTCTGGCGGAGCATCTTGACGATGCTCTCCGGGTCGCTGGCCACCTCGAGCATGTGCTCGGCCACCGGCGTGCTCCTGTTGCCCGGGCAGCCGGCGGCGGTCAGGTACTGGCTGGCAGTCTCCGGCTTACCCTGATAGAGCATGCGCCCATGTCCCATCAGAATAACGGTGTCCAGACCAAAGAACATGTCCTTGGACGGCTGGTGCAGGGACGCGATGACGACCCTGCCCCCGCCGCCCTTGGCCACATGGCCGAGGACCTTGAGGAGCGACAGCGCGGTGAACGAGTCGAGGCCACTCGTGGGTTCATCCAACACGATAATTGATGGATCCGTGACGAGCTCCATGGCGATGGTGACGCGACGGCGCTCGCCCCCGGAGACGCCCCTGATCTTGCCCGACCCGCCGACCTGCGAGTCGCCAATGTGCTCGATTCGGAGCTCCCGGAGCACGCCCTCGACGCGATCGTTGATCTCTTCCGGGGACATGTCGCGCGGCAGGCGAAGCAGGGCAGAGTACTTCACGCACTCCCTGACCGTCAGCGTGGGGATCAGGTTGTCCGCCTGCGGGACGTAGGCCACCTGGTGCGCCAGCCGCGGCTGCCCGTTGATCAGGATATCCCCGTTCAAGGATGTCGACTGGCCGAGGTCCATGGCCGATCCCGTGATGCTCCCGAGCAAGGTGGTCTTGCCGCACCCAGAGGGCCCCAGGATGCCGATGAGCTGGCCGGCGGCAAACTTGCCGGTGCAGCCCTTCAGAATGCACCACTCGCCCGCCTTGCGTCCGTCGTGGAGCTGGACGACCTCGTTCGCGGCGTCCATCGCCTTGCTGGGCCTGGTAGCCTTCTGCACAAACTCGGGAGGCAGCTCGATGTCGTCCGACGTCTTGATACCGAGCCGCTTCTTGGCCCGCTTGACCACCGACCCGCCCACACCGGTCGCCCGGTTCTGGGAGAATACGTGCATCGTGTCGTGGCGCGTCAGGGCCTTCCCACGCAGCGCTTGTCGCTTCTGCTCCGCGACGTGCTCGGAGATCCGGACGTAGACACTGAGGTCCCTGAACTCGAAGCACTCAACCAGGCTCCCCCGCGACTTGGTCGAGGTGTCCAACGCGCCCATGCCGAACCCGGTCTCCCAGTACGCCTTCAGCTGGTACGAGAAGAACCCGACCACACCAATGACGATACAAAGCACAAACGTGGGAATGGCAGCAATCGCCCAGTTCCAATCCAGGTTCTGGACCGGTTCGTCCCTGCCGCTGCCCTCGATCGTTACGTTGCCCGTTGCCAGCTGGTTCGACGCGGCGGCGTCTTCCGGCAACAGGCACTCTCCGCTGATGCACTCTGCATCAATCCTTGGAACGGCAAAGCCCTCGATGCCGAGCACGCAAGGCCTCCTTTCGACCCCGGCGCCGGACAGGACGACCTCGTCATTGTCGCACTCCCAGGTGACGCCCTTGTTAGCCGACGCGACCAGATTCTGGATCAACGGGTCGTTGTTGCAGTTGCCGTCCTCGCATTGGCAATTGACGCTCTCGCACGCCACGTTGCTGCTCCCGGCGCCCATGGTGCACGTCGTGGCCTTGCACAGCACGGCGACCTCTGGGTTCTTGACGACGAACGACACGTCGCAGTACTTGCCCGGATCGCCCGCCGGCTGCACCCCCTGCTGGAACAACCGCCTGCCAAACGTCCCGTCACCTGCAGGGGACGCGGTGGGCGCGTTGGGAGCCGACGACGCGGGCGTCGTGGCGGTGCCATCGCTCGTGTGGCACTGGACCAGGACGCTCCCCGGCTTGAGCAGACTGTTGACCAGCGCCGGACCGACGGGGTCGCATTGGTAGCTCTTGATCGTCGTTCGCTGGTCGAACAAGAAGCCTGTGTTGCACGTTGCCCCCTCGCTCCCGGTGGCGACCTGGCACTCTGCGTCCTGGGAACACGGGGCGCAACCGGGACCCGGAAGCCCCGCCGGACATGCCGTCTGTTGTCCGGATGCTGCGTGTGCAAGCGGGGGGGTGATCGCGAGTGAGAGACTGGCAGGCAACGTGGCGAGCCAGACGCGTTTGTCTGTCGAGAGCCGCGGGGCCGGGTTCCGTCGCAAGGTGACGCACCTAAATGGACCAAGAACAGCCAGCAGAACAGGACTCTGGCGCGATTGGAGATATACCCTAGCATTTATAGACGGTATTCAGGCATACGACGGGTCCCGAGCTGCCTGGAAGGCCTCAGTCGGTGTCAAACTCTGCCACGCAATCTCTGACCGTGGTTCTGGGAAAACGGGCGCCGAGGGAACGATGTGAGCTTGATGCTCGCTCTAGTCGCCGCTATGACTACGTTTATATTGCCCGCGTGTATCGAAGGAACGGTATCAATTGAATTACCACGACAAAACCAGCTTGGCAACGCGTCCGAACCCAACTGACCAGTTCGGCGGACGTTCGATCGTCCCACGGTCAGTCGTCGTCTGTCGCCGGCGACAACAAGCTCTCCCGGAGGCCCCCTCGGCGACTCTCTCGTCTCACCTCTCTCCCATCCCTCCCATCCCTCCCATGCCTCCCATCCCTCCCATCTCTCGCCTCTTTGCGGCGCCGCCACCACGCCACGAGGAAATTTTCCGTGCGCTTGACGGGGCGGTCGGCCCCCAGTCTGTCGTCTGCATCGAACAGCACGAAACATACCACGAACACCAAGAGGATGGCACTCGTGGATGCAGCCGCGCCTATGAGCTGGAAAATGCAGATCTGGTACTTTGCCGCCTTCCAGGGGTCGCTGCCGCCCAAAATCTGCCCTGTCATCATCCCCGGGATGCTCACGAGGCCGACGACGTTCATCGCGTTGATGAGCGGCGTCATGCTCAGTTGAATGGCCCGGTACATGACCTCCCTCGTGGCCTCCGTGCGATTCGCTCCGAACGACAGCAGGAGCTCGATGTGGTCTCTGCCGGCGACAAACTCGTTCAGGATGGCGGACAGGCCGACTGAGACGCCCGAGCAGCTGTTCCCCAGGATCATGCCCAGAATGGGAATCATGTATTGCGGATCGTACCACGGCGACACGCCCACGACGATGAACAGCGCGAACCAGACTGTGACGGCGCCGACAGAGCCCAAAACCACCATGACGGTGAACAAGGCGCCGCGGAACGTGTACTGCGGTCGCGAGGCGGCCTCCAGGCTGGCTATGATTACCATGAACGAGCCATAGAGCATCGTCAGCCACCACGTGTCGGCCGTGAAGATGGGTACGAGGATCCAGCCCAGCGCAGACAGCTGCGAGAAGCAGCGGAGGATGGCAATGAGAAGCTTGTCGTGGAGCTCGAGCTGCATTCTGACCGAGAAGAGGGCAACGACTAGGAGAGGGATGGCTGAAAGAGCAACGTGCGTCCACGGAATGTCGACGGGGCCGCCCGGCGTGTCGCCAGTCGACGTGCCGTTCTTTGACGACGTCAGAGACGACACCGCATCAGTCGAGCCGTCGAACGACGGAAACCCTTCCTGGTCCCAGTCCGTCATTGCCTTCGCTATCGTGTATGTCTATATCTCCGTATCCGTTCGGTCGGTCTGCGTCCCGAAAGATGTAGGCGCGGTTGCCGACCTCGTTGGATTTGGGCAGGCTGCTCTGCACCAGCTGCTCGGGGCTCAGCGGCGGCGTGTTGCTCACGCACGAAAACACGCCGGTGCTCAGGTCCAACACCCTTCCGCCAACTCTCGCCGGTTGAGATCGGTCGTGGCTCACCCAGATCAAGCCGCAGCCGGACTGCTTCAGCAGTCTCTCGACCTTCCTGGACGACTCGCTGTCCAGCGCCGAGGTCGGCTCGTCCAACAGCAAGAACGAGGGTCCGAGCGACAATGCGATCGCTAGATGCACTCTTTGCGCCTGGCCGCCGGACAAAGTATGGAACGGCTGGTGGAGTGTCGACTGCTCGAGGCCCAGGTAGTGGATCAGGGCCGGGAGATCCCCCCTCGGCCGATTGCGCTGCGCCTGGAAACGCTGCACCTTGTAATAGAACTCCGCGGGACTGTCCGTGAACCCCTTTTGCGACTGTGATATATAGAGGATTTCCGTGCGCCACTCGGGTAGCGACGGATAGTCCGACTGCGAGATCCCGTCGAGAAGGACCCGGCCCGCGTCGCCCGCGTCAAAGTCGATCGAGTCCAAGCCGGCGATCGTACGCAGGAGCTGCGTCTTTCCCACGCCCGACGGCCCAGTGATGAACACGGTCTCTCCCTTCCGGACGCTGAAGGACAGGCCGCTGAAGAGGAGTTTCCGCGTGCGCGCGTCCCTGCCTACGCGCTTGGACAGGCTCTGGACGACCAGCACCGGGGCGGCGTTATCGCCTGGGTTTGACGTTGGCGCGACGTGGGCTGTCTCGATGTCTCGCTCGACGAGCTCTCCGCGCCGTGAACTCTGTGGCGTCGCGAACGAAGACGACATACACGACGAGAATTTTTTTTGAATCTCGAGCGACGACGAGAATGGCACGCGCCAGGCGGTAGCACACACACACACACGCCACAGATGGAGGGCAGCGAAAAATCAGACCTGCGTAGCACCTGGAGGCGCCGCCAGGCCCTCAACCGGCGCCACGGGGGCAGGCGAGGTGGGCGGGGAAGGGGGAACGCCGCGAACCTTGCAGGCCGGGGTCGAACGAGCAACGCGAATACGACCGTGCCGGAACAGCGGGATCGATACGGGGATGACGACGGCGATGACGACGAGGGGTCATCGGGAGACGATCGGGGCGCGCGGGAGGACTACGCGGCGTGGCTTTCGATGGTTCCGAAGGACTCGCAGGATCGTCTGCGGCGCGCCCGGGTCTCGCTGCCAGACGTCCACGAGTACACCCAGTTCGTGCTGGAGGCGCGCAAAGTTGGAGGCCTGGGGGACGCTGACGGCTTCGACGACGCGTCGTTGGACCTCGAGGCGATCGGCGCGTGTTTGCGAGGTCTGCCGAGGGACGCGCTGCTCGGCACCAGTCGCGCGGCGGTTGAAGAGATCGTGCGCGCCGTCGTGGCCGACGACCCGTACTTGGGGGGCGAGGAACCGGTGAAGGATCAAGAACAGGAAGCGGAAGCGGAGGAGATGGAGAAGGAAGAAGCCGTGGCGAGTCTCGGGGACGCGCTGGACAGGTTCCTCGACTTGGGCGTGAGCGGCAACCCGCCACCCGCAGACGCGACGAGGTCGACGCTGGAAGACGATCTCGCGTGGTTTGACGAGCTCTGACGACAGATATATTCACGATATACGTATACGCATTTACATAAATCAATGAAACCTACTCCCAGGTCAACCCGAGGTCGGCCATCGTGACCGAATCCACCATCGCCCAGTGGTTGCCGGTTCCGCGCTCGACGAGCGCTCCGAGTGCTACCAAGCGGTGCAGGGACGAGAAGATGTGGTCCGGGCCCAGTCGGTTGTTGCTGAGCGCAATCAGGTCGACCACAGAGAACCCCTCGTTGTCCACGTCGTGGGACCTGTACAGGCTGAACAGGCGCAATACCTCCCGGTCCTTCCCTTCGACCCCGGCAAGCCTGCTGGAAAGCAGCCGATGGCACCGGCTTCCCTCCGTGGTAAAGTCGATCGGCCGGTCACCGTCCGAGTTTCGGCACTCGGTGTCGGCGCCGACCTCCAAGAGCAGGCGGATCACATCGCCATACTCGCCCCTTGCGGCATTGTGCAATGGCCCATCGCCGTCGACGTCGACCATATTGATGCAGTGAGGCGTTCGCATGCAGAGCAAAGCGACCAGGTTGGCAAAGCCACCGCTCGCGGCGTCGGCCAACGGTGTCGAGCCGTCCAGGCAGCACGGGTCCGCGGTGTGTCCCATATCCTGGCGAACGAGCGGGCGCGAAGCGCATCGAATGTTCGTGAGAGAGCGAGAGAGAGAGCGAGAGAGCGAGAGAGAGAGCGAGCGCACGTCGGTCGAGATGAACACCCACCAATAACAACTGGACCTCTTCCTCCCGACCGTGCAGGCACGCCACGTGCAAGGCAGTCTCTCCGGCCACGTCCCGATGGGAGATCGGGTGGCGCATGCGAGGGATGCACTGCAGCATCCCCACCAGGTCGCCGTCCTCGATCGCCTTGTGGAAATTCTGCAGCATGAGATCGTCCGCACCGGCGTCCTGTCCCGCGTTCTCCCTCCATTCGGGGTGGTCGATGCGCATCTGGATCAGCATGTTCTCCATCTCGACCCGCGACATGTCGAGCGGACTGCGGCTGGCGGCGTTGTCGTTGCTGGCGGCGTCGGAAAACCCGGAACGAATCCCCAACAGTATCTCCACAATCTGCCTGGTCCGACTCACCTCGTCCGGAAACGCCCTCCGCTCCTCGACCCGACGCATGACCGACCTGGAGAACGAGCGAAGCGCGTAGCGCGAGTGAGAGAGTCAGGGCGCGTGGGCGCACCGTCGAGTTCGATACCCACCTCACCAGGCACTGGATCCGCATTGCGGCGTTGGAGGCGAGTTCGGCGACTACGGCGGGGATCGTTTCGGTTCTTTCCGTGTTGTTGTTATTGTTGTCGTTGTCATTATCGGGCGGCGGGCGGAACGTGACCCGGCGCGGACTCTCCAGTTGCCGCGTCTGCTCGGATCGCCCCGGCCGCCCCGGCCTCCCAGTCCGCTGCTGCCGCTCCTCCTCCTCATCTGCCGGGGGTCCTCCCATGACTCGTTCCGCCTCCCGCAACACCCGCAAGAAGGGGTTCGTGTTCGCGTTCGCATCTTGCGCATCCTGGGGAACCCCAGCATTGCTGGCCAACGCACTCATCAAGTCTCGGACCGACCCGGGGGGCATCGACGTCTGCAGGTTCGGCACATCATGAGCCAGCATGCTTAGAAAATACGGCGGTAGCGGCGGCGGCGGTCCGGCGTCGACGTCCAGCACCCTCAGAAAGCTCTGAATACCAGCATCGGGCGCCATGACAAAGTCGTGATGCTCGGCGGGGTCCTCCCCCCGCTCCCGTTGCGCCCTCCCTGCCCGTTGCAGTTCCAACTCCCTCCGATGTCCTCCGGTGTTGCGGCGACGCCCCGGTCGTCGAGCCCCCCCCAAGCTCAGGGTAAGGTGGTCGGGGCGCTCCTCGTCGACACCACGGACGTCCGATGGCCTCGCATCGCGTCCCACGCCCCCGTCCTGCCTCGGCCGACGCTGGCGCTTTGTTGTTGGACTGCCCGTAGGCCTGGGTATGCCCATGTGTGGTGCTAGTGCTCGTTAGGCAAGTCAAAAAAAACTGAACTAGTTTCAACTGCCCGCGCATTTCAAAACCCTCCACCGGCCCAAACCCACGCCCCCGGCATCCCTGGACCGAGCCATTGTATCTGCATATAGTGCCTCGTTGCATTCGTGCGCGACCGAGACCGCCGGAAAACACGACGCCAAGACGCCACGACGCCATGTCCAAGACGTCGAAGTCGAAGAGAGAGGGCGAAGGGGCAGGTGGCAGCAACAGCAATAGCAACAGCGACAGCAAGTCGACCGCCAATCTTCTGAACACGCTCGTGACTGCCACCCATAGCTTTATCAAGACCTCGGATGGCAAAGACAAGCTCCTCGCGACCCTCCAGTACACCGCCATGCTCATCGCCGGTGGGTGTTGAACTCGACCGACGTGCCCACCCCCCGTCTGACACTCTCGCTCTCACTCGCGCTCGCGCTACGCGCTTCGCTCGTTCTCCAGGCCCTGCCCCCGCGACCTCCTCGCTCAAGCGCACCCAGGCCTCGATCACCTCGGCAAGGAAAGTGTTCCGCATTCTCAAGCCCCTCGAAATGCTGATGCCGATCTACCAAAACCCCTCGCTCGACTGGCGCAAGCCCCTGCACGTCGAGGTCCTGAAGAAGCTCAAGTGCCTCTGCATGGCGCTCTACTTTGGAATGGATCACGTCGTATGGATGAAGCAGGCGGGGCTGATCGTGAAGGACATACAGAGCTACCAGAAGGCCAGCATGCTGGGGTGGCTCGGTGGCAGCTGTTGGTGCGTACCGTCGACACTCCTCGTTCGTTCCTCTGACGACTCACGACCCACGAC
>Ga0181582_10001572_pt1 | contig 17921 bp, 11 predicted proteins | sample 071ome_32_FD_132438 | JGI IMG/M metagenome (GOLD analysis project Ga0181582, IMG submission 132438) | Coastal salt marsh microbial communities from the Groves Creek Marsh, Skidaway Island, Georgia - 071405AT metaG (megahit assembly) | ecosystem: Environmental > Aquatic > Marine > Intertidal...
AGTGCCCCCCTGGGGCAGGGGGGGGAGGGGGGGCCGGGGGAGCGCGTGAGGGGGGGGGGGGTGGGCCGGGGGGGGGGGCGCGGGGGGGGGGGGGGGGGCCGGGGGCGGCCCGGGGGGGAGGGCGGCGCGGGGGGGGGGGGCGCGTGGAGCGCCCGCCGGGCGCGCCCCGGCTCACCCGACACGAGGACGGCGGAGGAGCCGAGGGAGGAGAGGTGCTGCATGATCTTGAGGTTGTTGTTGGCCTTGACGGCGTACCCGATGACGTAGTCGAGGCCCTCGAGCGCCTCCTTGTAGGCGGTGATGTTCGCCGTGACCTGCCTCTGCGAGTACAGGTAGAAGGGGGACTCGGGGACCTGCTGGCGGATGTCCTCGACCTTCATGTTGTCGCAGTAGAGGAACCCGTCGTCGCCGGTGTAGAAGCCCTGCGCGCGCGGAGAGAAGCCCTCGGCGTCAGTCGTCGGCGCGGGACCGCTGGCGGAGGAGGAATCGGGCGGGGAGTCCCGGCCGTGTTGCTCGCGAGCGGTCATCCCGCTCCCGCGGGCGCGTCGCGGTCACCTGGCCCTTGCCGGCGGGCTGGTACCACCGGTGGAACTTCTTGTCGGCGGCCGCGGGGGCGCTGGAGGCGTTGCAGGCCACGGACTTCCTCGTGCGGGGCTGCGAGCAGGGACCAGGGGTTCCCGGGGAGGTTCCGTCGATCGCGCGCGCACCGATGCACGCCCTTTCCGCGGTCCCGCGGCGCCGGTGCGTCGCTCACCTGCTCGATGGCGCGAGCGACACGGGCGCGGGCGGCGGCGCGGCCGCGGCGCGCGGTGGTGGCCGCGGAGGGCACCGCGAAGTGGGTGAGAGCGAGGGAGGCCATTTCCGGCGTGCTCTGGTCTGTTCCGAGGAGAGAAGAGGCAGGGGCCGGGGTTGCCAGGGCCCGAATGATGCGCCCCGATTGCCGATGTTGGGAGACCCGCAAAGAGGGCGGGAATGGGGCTGCCGACGTGGGTCCGACCTGGAGCGCTGTCCGATTTCTCCGCGCCGGACCGGGGGCGGCGGGGCGGGGGCGCCGCGCCGTGAAGGGGGGGCACGGAAATCGGCGGCCCGCACAACAGGGAGGACCCGAGCGCTCGCGACAGCTCCGCCCCCCGACAGCTGGACCCTGGCCCCAGCCGTCACTCCCCCCTGATTTCCCCCGCCGCGATTCGCGCCCCGAGAAGCCCGCGGCGTCTCTTGGGCGGCGAGCTTGAGAGCGACGTCCCCTGAAAGCCCGGACACCGCGGCTCTCCCCCCCGTCGACGGCCTCCCCTCGGCGTGAGCGCCCCGCGATGGCCATGACTTCCAGCCCGGCTCGGGAGGAGCCCCAGGCGACGACGCCCGGGAACCAGGACGAGGACGTCCTCAAGCATTTCTGGGACCTCAGCAGCCTTGATCCTGCGCAGAGACAGGCATCCGCCGACGCCCTCATCGACGGCATCTCCAGGTGCGCGCCCGGGCCGCGCCCCCTCCCGGCCCTGGGCTCCAACCCTGCCCCCCTTCTCGGACTCGCGACGTCCCTCCCGCGGCGTTCCAGCAATATAGTGCCCGTTATTGGGCACCTCTCCGGTTATATCGGCGTAAAATGCCCCATCACGCGTCGAATATGGGGATTCAGCCTCAGAAGGGGCCGCCCGGGCCCGCCATCCGGCGTGGCTGCGCAGCCCTGGGTGTTTCCCCGCTCCTAGGTCTTTCTCCGGCCTCGGGCCGTCCGGACCACGTTTCGGCCTCATCCTCACGGCCCGCGTCTTCTCGTCCCCGAATGTTCGCGCCCGCGCGACCGAGCCCGCGATGGACGGTGCGCGTGCCCCCGCGGCGCCGCGAAGGCGGCCCCCCCTGACCCCCCCCCTCCCGAGCGCGAGCGCAGGGCCGTGGCCGATGCCGGCGGGTCGATCGGCGAGTCCCCGGACGAGTGGCCCGCGCTGGTCTCCTACTGCGTCAAGCGCCTCGCCCGCGGCCTCTCTTCCTCCAACAAGGGCGCCCGCCAGGGCTTCGCCTCGGCCCTCACGGGGGCGGTCGAGGCGCTGGGGGCGGGCGGCGGCGTCTCGGGCGGGGCCCTGCGCGGCCTGGTCGACGAGATGCTCCCGCAGCCGGGGAACAACGCCAAGGGCCCCGACGCCCGGGACGCGTCCCTGGGCCGCCTCTTCGGCCTCGCCGTCGTGTCCCGCTCCGGGCTGGCCTCGGCCCCCTCCGACGTCGCCGCCTGCGTCGAGGGCCTCCTCTCCCTGGGAGCCGCGGGGCACCTGCGGGAGGCCGCCACGGCGTGCGTCGTGGACCTGCTGCAGCGCCTGGAGCCGGGGGCCGCCGGGGCCGCCGTCGAGGCGTGCCCCGCGCTCGTCGAGGCGCTCACCGGGGACCCGGAGGAGGCCTCCCCCGACGCCCTCACGCTGGCGCTGTCCCTCTGGCCCGTGCTGCCCGAGGCGGTGCGGTCCCGGTGCGGGCTGCTCCCCGCGGGCGCCGCGGCCCCGCCCCCGGGCTTCTTCCCGCACCCGTCCCCCGGGGCCGCCTGCCCCGCCGGCGAGTTCTTCTCCGAGCGCCACCTGGGCCGGGTGGCCGGGGTCCTCCGCGCGGCCTCGGCGGTGGCCCCGCGGGTGCACTCGAGCTGGCTGTGCGTGCTGGCGCTGCTGTGCCCGGGGTTCTCGTCCCAGGCGTGGGGCCCCCGGGGGGACGCGGCCGGGGCCGGGGGCGCGGGGGTGAGCCTGGAGCACCTCCGGAACCTCTGGTCCGTCTGCGTGGAGGGCCCGCTCCTGGGCTCGGGGTCCAACGACCGCCACGTGCTGGCCTTCCACCTGTGCCAGATCCTGCTGCCGCGGTGCGGCGCCGCGGGGGCGCAGGTGCTCCTGGGGCAGCGGCTGCTCTCCGTGGCCGCCACGCACGCGTCCCAGAAGGGCTCCTACCTCCACTCGGCGGCCCGGTCGCTCGTGGCCCGGATCAAGTCGGCGGCGCAGCGGGCCGAGGACCGGGCGCTGCGGCTGGCCGTCGTGGTGGCGCTGCAGAACTACGGGACGCGCGGGTTCGACCAGGCGGCCAAGATGTCGGCCTCGGACGACCTGGTCCAGGGGGTCACGGCCGACGAGCTCGGGGACTTCCTGGGGCAGCTCGAGGAGCGTTTCCTGGCGGCGGGCGAGGCGGCGGCCCGGGCCCGGGAGGCGGCCGAGGGGCAGGGGGAGGAGGAGGGGGAGGCGGCCCGCCGGCACGAGCGCTCCCAGGCCTACGTCGCGGAGCAGATCGTGGCCGCCGCCACCGGCTCCCACGGCGCCACCCCCGAGACGCGCGCCGGCGCCCTGCGCTTCCTGGCCGTCCACGCCTTCCTCGCGGCGCCCTCCGCCGCCAAGCTCCGGGCCGCGGCCAAGTCGGAGCCCCTGGTCTCGGGGCTCCCGCGCGCCGCGTCGTCCCGGGCCGTCCGGGAGCAGTGCGCCGCCCGGGTCCTCCAGCTCATCAGCGAGGCGGGCAGGGGCGGGCGGGAGGGCCCGGCCGAGGGGGCGGGGAAGAAGGCGCGCAAGCCGAAGAAGGGCGGGGACTGGCGGGAGGCGAGGAAGCAGGCGGACGAGGCCAGGAGGGCGGCCCTGGCGTCCGTCACGTCCCTGGTCGACGGGCTCGCGGGGAAGGGTCTGGCGCTGGCCGCCGCCCCCGCCGCGGACGGGTCCCTGGCCGAGACCCTCTCGGACCTGGCCGCGGCGGCCGGGGAGTTCGCGTCGCGGGGGTCGGACGCGCGGTGCGCGGCCCTCGAGCACGTGTGCAACGTCCTCCGCGTGTACGTGGCCGCCAGGCCCGACAGCGTCGACGACGGCATCGGGGAGGAGATGAGGGGCCTGGCCGCCCGCGTCGGGGCGGGCCCGGACCGGAAGCCCGGGGGCAAGGGGGCCGGGGACGCCGAGTCGCACTGGACCGAGGTGCTCACGGACCTCACTCTGTCCCTGCTCTCCCGCTCCTACAGCCCCCTCCCGGGGGCGATGCTCCGCGACGCGCTCGAGGCGGCGTTCCAGGCGTGTTCGGGCGACCTGACCGAGGGGGCAGTCAACGTGCTCGCGGACGTGCTTGCCAAGCCGCTGGCGTCGGGCGAGGGCGCGGCAGGCGAGGACGAGGACGAATCGGAGATGGAGGTGGACGGGGAGAGCGGCTCCGGGAGCGGGTCCGACGGCGGGGGGGACGGCGACGAGGGGGAGGACGACGACGCGAGCAGCGGCGGGGACGGCGACGCCCGGCTGGGCGAGGCCCTGGACAAGCTGGCCGACCGGGGCGGGGACGACGGCGACGACGACTCGATCCCGGACATGGACGACGACGAAATGTTCGAGATGGACAAGAACATCGCCGCCATGGTCCGCGAGGCCCAGGAGCAGCGGAAGGGCGCGGCAGCGGCGAGGCAGGCGGAGATCACGCTCAAGTTCCGGACGCTGACGCTGCTGGAGCACCTGGTGACGCGGCACCCGGGGTCGACGCTACTGCCGGGGCTGGTGCACGCCTTCCTACGGGCGCTGCGCATCGCCGCCGCGCCGTCGGGCGACGCGCAGCTGGCGCAGCGCGTGGGGGCGGTGGCCGGGAAGCTCGCGCGGGGCAAGGTGGGCTCCGGCGTGGGCCTCAGCGACGAGCAGCGCGGGGAGCTCCTGTCCAAGTGCCTGAAGGCCGCCGCCGGGGCGCTCCCGGAGGCCGAGAGGCTCGTCACGTACGCCCTCCGCGTGTGCACCTACGAGCCCTCCGGCGACCCCAACGGACAGCCGGTCCTGCGCCCGGCCGGGGTCGCCGTGGCGGCGCGGGAGCTCGGCGTCTCCCTCAAGGCCTACTTCCACTCCAAGACCTCTCACCTCAAGCTCTCTCTCCTCGCCAACACCTTCCGCGAGTGGTCCCCGGAGGCGGGCATCCGCTGCCTGGGGCAGCTCGTCGCCGAGGCGAAGGCCGGCCGGAACGAGAAGAAGCGCGCCGAGGCCCTCGAGCTGATCGCGGTCGTCCTGTCGCGGAACCCGAAGGCTTACGCGTCGGCCATCGCCGACGAGCTCCGGGACGCGACGGGCGACGTGGCCGCGGCCATCCAGGCCGCCGTGTCGGCGTCGTCCAGCCGCCGGTGGCAGGCCGAGGCCCTGAAGCACAGCGCCGACATTGCGGGCAAGGTGGCGTCCATCTTCGGGCGCAACGGGGTGGCCTTCAAGGCCAGCGAGTCGGCGGGGATCGTCTCCGCGTGCGAGGCCGCGGCCAAGGGGGAGGGGGTCCCCGCCCGCGTCCGCGTGTCCCTCGAGCGGCTCAAGTCCGTGCTGACGGGCAAGGCCAGCGCCGGCGCGGAGAAGAAGAAGAAGGGCGGCGACGCCAAGAAGGCGGACAAGAAGGCGGACAGGAAGGCGGACAAGAAGGCGGACAAGAAGGCGGACAAGGGCGGCGACGCCAAGAAGGCGGACAAGGGCGGCGACGCCAAGAAGGCTGACAAGGGCGGCGACGCCAAGAAGGCGGACAAGGGCGGCGACGCCAAGAAGGCCAAGAGCGGGGACGGGAAGATCCGCAAGGCCGGGGCCGACCAGCCCGCGGAGAAGAGGAAGGGCGAGAAGCGCAAGGCGGAGGGCCGGGAGGGGAGCGCCAAGAAGGCCAAGAAGGACCGGAAGTAGCGCGGGACAGGTACCCGGCACGTACTGCAGCGATTTGAACTTGATCAGGCGAACCCGGCCTCGGTCACCGCTCCCTGGGCCCCGCGGGCCCCACTCACCGGGCCGGCGGGGCGCCCCCCTGCCCCATCCGCCCGGCGGGACCCCGGGAGCGGCGCCCTGCGGTCCCGCGCGCACAGGGGCGGCCTGGGTCGGCGGCAGGCTCCCGGACGAGGCGCGGGGACCCCGCGGCCGCCCGCCGCCCTGCCCCCGCCAGGGCGGGGACTGGCGCGCCGTGGGGGTGCCCGACACTGCGGGCGGGGCGCCATGCCCGCGGGGGCGCGCCGGGGCGGCGGCAGTCCCGGGGGCCAGGCCGGAGCGACGGGATGGGGGACCGGGGAGCGGGCCTCGTGGAGCTCACGCGGGCGGAGGCCCAGGCGTGCCCCTGCCCAGTGCCCGCGGCACTGGTGCGCGCCGGCCCCCCTCCCCCCCGCGCGGCGCCCCCCCGCCCCCCTCGCGGCCAGGGGACGGCCCCGCACCCAAGCCACCCCCCCGGAGCCGCTACCCGCAGGTGGAGCGGGGGGTCCGGATCCGCGACGGCGCCGGGGACCTCGCCGTTTCCTTCGCCGGACCCTCGGAGGAAAACGTCCCGGCGCTCAAGCGACTCAACGCCGTGATTTTCCCGACGCGGTACAGCGACGTCGTGTACCGGCAGGTGCAGCTCTGCGGGGACGTCACGCAGCTGGCGTACGCGGGGGGGGAGCTGATCGGCGCCGTCGCGTGCCGCGTCGAGGCCGTCCTGGGCCGCCCCGGCGGGCCCGGGGGCCGCCTCTACGTCATCACGGTGGGGGTGCTGGCCGAGCACCGCTCGCGGGGACTGGGGTCGCTCCTGCTCCAGCGGAGCCTCGCGCTGGCGAGGTGAGGCGCCGCCGCGAGCGCGGAGGCCCCGGCCCCTCGCGCCCCCGGCGCGAACCCCCGCCCCCGCCCCGGCGGGCGGGACCCCCCCACGCCCCGACGGAGCCCCGCGCCCCGTCCCCCCCGCAGCGAGACGGAGGGGGTCACCGAGGCGTACCTCCACGTCCAGGCGGGGAACGAGGAGGCGCTCGGGTTCTACAAGCGGATGGGGTTCGCGGTGGCGGGGACGACCGAGGGGTACTACGCGCGGTCGCGCGGGGTCGTCGGGTCGGCAGACGCGCTGGTGCTCTCGCAGCCCCTCGCCCCGCGGGGCCGGTTCCCGCGGGCGCCGTGCCCCGGGTGCGGCGAGGGGCGCGGCTGAGGGGGCCCGTTCATTGCTCCCACTTCAAACGGCGTGCGCCCCGCGGGACCCCCCCCCCCCCCTCACTTGCGGGAGGTGGTGCCGTCCTCCAAGTTGAACACCACCTCCTTGACGCTGCCCTTGAACTGGTCCTTGATGGCGGCGGCGACGCCCATCGCGATGGCCTCGGGGCCCCGGTAGTCGAGCACGCAGACCCCCTCCTCCACCGACACGACCTCCACGCTGCCCCCGAACGAGTCGATCGCGCCGCGCAGCATGTTGAGGTGCATGTCCACGCTGCTCACCGACGCCGCGGCGTCCTCCGCCTCCAGCTGCTCCACCCCCTTGAACTGCTCCCCGAACGCCCCGCGGATGGCCTTCTCGATCCCCATCTTCATGGTAGCGCTGCTCGACGCGCACGTGCTGCGGGGGCACCGCCGAGGGGCCCGCGTCGGGGGTTTTCGGGCCCGGGGGCGTCGGGTCGGGGGGCGTCGGGTCAGGGGGAAGGGGGGCGGGGTGTTGAGGGGCGGGGGGGTTCGGAGGGGCGGGGGAGCGCGGGGCGTCGCCGCCGCAGGCGGCGCCTCACCTGCAGTTCCCCTGGAGGCGGAGCCCCACGACGCCGTCCCGGACGAAGACGACGTCGACGTTGCCGCCGTCGGCCAGGAGGTAGGGCCGGACCTCGTCGAGGACGGCGTCGACGCCGGCGACCGTCATCTCGAGGCCGGCGCGGGCGCCGTCGTCCTCGCGGTCCATCGTGCGCTGCACGGCGACGTTGGTGAAGGGGGACACGACCGACTTGGGCGCGCACGCGGGGCGGTCGGGGGCCGCGTACCCCTCCCCCATCCACTTCTCCAGGTCCGCCCCGTTCCCCGGGGGGAGCACCCCCGCCTCCTCGATCCAGTGCGCCGCCTCTTGCTGCGGGCGCCCGGGGGGGGTGGGGGCGGAGGGGCGTGGGTCGGGAGCGCCTCGCGGGGGAGGGGGCACGCAGGGGGCGGGACGCGGCCGGGCGGAAGGCCGTCTCCGGCCGCCCCCCCGCTCGGTGGCCGTGGGACGCGGCGGTGGCCCGCCCGCGCGCCCGCGGACACCCCCAGGGGACGCGTCCGCACGCCCGCGGGGGCCGCGACGTCAGGCCCGACGCCAGGCCCGGCCCACCTGCATGGCGTCGGGGGTGCGCATGGCCTTGTTGCGGAAGATCATGACGCGGCACCAGGCGCACGACTCGGGGTCGATGCGGGACTGGATCTCCGAGAGGGCGCGGGAGAGGTCGTCCGAGTAGGAGACGAACTGCAGCGCCTGGCGCTCGTCGTGCACAGCAAAGACCCCGGGGGCGGCCGGCACGCCCCTCTCGAGGAAGAAGCGGACGGGCACGAGCTGCGAGGCGTCGTCCTCGCCGTCGCGGTAGTCACCCGAGGAGAAGGCCGACGGGTCCACGCCGTACACGAGGCCCGGCAGGGTGACGCTGGGCTTGGCAGTGGCGCCGGCCTGCGGGGGGGGGGGTCGGCGGGGTCGTTGGGGGAGGACCCCCCCCCGACCAACCTTGCTCCCTCCTCGCCGCCGATGTGGGACTGCACGCACCTTCAGGGACCTCGTAGATACGTTCACACGGTAGAACACGGGCCGATTCACCGTGACACCCGATATACGAGCCGCAGGGGCAGCTGCGAGGGGGGCGCGGGCCGTGGTAAGGCGGAGCATCGTTGCTGGGGCTCCCTGGCGTTCCTCTTGCCGCGGCGGGTCGAGGGGTGCGGAATGGGCCGGTTGGTATCTGTCGAGCGGGCGTCGACCACCGATCTTTCGAACCCCGGCGGCAGGGGACGGCGAAATCCTGGGACCTCGTCGGACCCGGGGCGAGAGCGCCAGTCAGGGGCCCCGTGGCGTGTCCCCCCCACGCACTCGGACCGTCATTTCCGCGCCGGCGTAATGTCGGGGCGCAAAAGGCCACAGCGCGAGAGAATACGTGGGCGACTGTCGCCGAGCCGCGCTGCCCCCCATCGACGGCGCACCGGCCGCCCCCTCGGGCCGCGAGGAGGCCGATGGTCCCCGCTTCGGGGCCGCGCCCGGCCGGGGGACCCCGCGTGCGCCTCGCCGCCCCGGCGGCCAGGCCGAGGGCCGAGTGCCGCGCCGGCCCCAGGGTGAGCAAGGGCCTGTCGGTGCTCGAGTGGACGGGCAACGTCGTGCCGCAGGGGACGCTCGTCAAGGGGGTCAAGCTCGGGTGGCGCCAGCTCTGGCTCGCCTTCATGAGGGAGCTGGCCCCGCAGGACAGGACGGGGGGGTACCAGCGGCCCAGCTACGCCTCCGCGGGCTTCATCGGGCGGGATAGGCGAGTGCCCCCCGGTCCCCGCCGCGCTGCCCCCCCGGCCCCCGCCCACCCCGGTGCCGACGGTCCCTGACCCGCCCCCTCCCCCGCCGCCGCAGCCGGTTCCCCGCCGAGTCGGGGCGGTACCACCTGTACGTGGGCAACGCGTGCCCGTGGTGCCACCGGTGCCTGCTGGCGCTGGCGCTGACGGGCCTCGACGGGCACGTGACGTGGACGGAGGCCACGGACGACGCGGAGCGCGCCTCCCGCGGGGGGTGGGTGTTTGACGCCCCCGAGCCCGTGTTCGGGAAGCGGGACCTGCGCGAGGTCTACGACGAGCTCTCCCCCGGCTACCGGGGCCGGTGCACGGCCCCCCTCCTCGTCGACAAGGCCTCTGGCTCGATCGTCTCGAACGAGAGCGCCGACATCGCCCGCATGCTCAACTCCCTCGCCCAGGCGCTCCCGCGGGACCTCGTGTCCGGGGTGGACCTGGCCCCGCCCGGCCTGGACGCGGAGATCGACGAGGCCAACGCCTGGGTGTACGAGGGCATCAACAACGCCGTGTACCGAAGCGGCTTCGCCACGTCGCAGGAGGCGTACGAGGCCGCCCAGGGGGACCTGTGGGCCGCGCTGGACCGGGCCGAGGGGCTCCTCTCCAAGCGCCGGTTCCTCCTCGGGGACCGCCTGACCGAGTCGGACCTCCGGCTCTACCCCACGATCGTCAGGCGCGTCGACCCCGAGCCCCGCCCCGCCCGGGACCGCCCCGCCCCGCCCGGCCCGGGGCCGCCCAGGACCCCCCCGCCCGCCCCGCCCCGTCGCGCCCGCAGGTTCGACTCTACGTACAGCACGCTCTTCCGCTGCTCCCGGCGGCGGATCGTGGGGTCCTACCCGCACCTCCTCCGCTGGCTGCGGGAGCTGCACCACCTCCACCTCCCGGGGACGGGGCTCCAAGTCCGGGACACATTCGACTGCGACCGGGCGAGAGCGAGCTACTTCGGGCAGCTCTTCCCGCTCAACCCGGGCGGGATCGTGCCCGCCGGTCCGGACATGGCGGAGGTGCTCGGGTACCGCCCGGGGGACGCGGGCGCCCTGGGGGCCCGGTGGACGCCCGACGATGTCGCGAGTGTCGCCCACGTGCGGGGGTAGGGGGGCGCAACAGGCGCGGGGGACCGGCCCACCGCCCCCTTGCCGCTGGACCTCCGCGTGCGCCAGGCGCGAGGCTCGCGCCGCCCCCCGCGGCAACGCGTTGCCTGGCACGAGGGTGGAGGACGACCGGTGCCGGCGGGGCTGCACGGGTTCATGAACGCGCGGGCCGCCGCCCCGGTCCGGAGAATTTGAAAGGGTTAGTCCCGGAGTCCATCGGCGCTGTTGTCCCGGCGGCGTCCTCCAAATCATCCTCCAGAGTCGCTGTGCCCCTTGGGCGCCCTTCTGAGGCGAGTCTCCCGCGACATGGTCTGCTACTTATGCGAACGAAATATCGTAACAGGGCGTGGATGCGCGTCACGGAACGGGGAACACCGGCGCTGTCGCCGACGGCCCCGGGAGAGTGTCCTCGGGACCCCTTTTTTGGAAATGCCGCGAAATTACGCCTCTCCGGTGCTTCATCGAGCGATATCGTGCATCGTGCGGGGTTTTCGAGCCGATGGTTAGGCAGCGACGCTCGATTTCCCGAGGACACAACCGCGGGGGCTTCGCAACCAGTTGGGCTGCAATCCGGCTTGCCATCGCTTTCTCGCAAAATTGGCTTGTCTCTGCTTGATATGACGGTTTCAAGGGTGCACATATTGTTTTTAGACAGCGAACTCGATGCAACGAGTCCCAATCGAGGTGGACGGTGCGGCGCTCCTTAACCTGTCCACCGAAGTCCCCCGTCGTGACCCCGCCACCGCCCCTTTACCCGCGATCCGATCCCCACCCCGGCGATTCCGCCTGCAGGAGAGCAGAGAATGTCCGCAGTGGCCCCCGACCAGCAGCAGGTCCGCGAGGAGCCCGGGGAGGCACCGCCCATGCAGGTTGCCATGGGGGCGGACGAGAAGAATGAGACAGAGGACTCGGCTCCCGAGGACAGAGGAATGACGTCGCAGCCCGAGTACGACACCCCTGTGAAGCCCTACAAGGGGAGCGCCGTCGAGGGTGAGAGAGACCCGGGGGCTTCTCGGCACACACCTTCTCCAAGGGGGACGGCAACCCACATGCCACCCCGACTGGACGAGGCCCCTGATCCACCCGATCCACCCCCGCCCCGCGCACGCAGAGTCCGGGCCCTCCGCCGCCGTCGCCGCTCCCGCCAAGGGCGCCGGCGACGGGCCCGCTGTTGGCGGCGGGGACCCTGGGTGCCGGGGCCCCGGCGACGTGATCTCCGACGCGATGACCCGGGCCTTCACGGCCGTCGGGCGCGTCGCCGGGGGCAAGCCCCTCTTGGTGATGCTCGTGTGCCTCGTCGTCGCGGCCGCATTCGGCTCCGGCCTGTCCCAGCTCACCCAGGAGAGCCGCTCCAACGAGCTCTGGATCCCTGCCGGCTCCGAGGCGCAGAAGGACTTCGAGTTCGTGATGGAGTACTTCGACCGCACGATCCGCGGCTCGGCGCTCATTCTCAAGGCCCGGGACGGCTCGAGCGTCCTGACCCCGGAGGCGGTGCAGCTCATGGGCGTGCTCGACGCCGAGATGCGCACCCTCACGGCCACGGCGGTTGCGCTTGACGGGGAGGAGGTCACCGTCACCAACGACAACCTGTGCATCAAGACGGGGCCCATCTGCTACCGCCAGTCCCTCTTCGAGGTCCTCTACGCGGCCAAGCTGAACCCGCTCGAGCCCATCCCCGAGGCCACTCTCCTGGCCGTTGCCAACGGGAGCCAGTTTCCCACCCCGGCGGGCGTCCCCCTCAGGCCGGAGACCTTCTTCGGAGACGTCCGCAGGGACGATAGCGGGAAGGTCACGGGCGTCGGGACCCTCCGCATCAATGCGATCATGAAGTACGAGCGCAGCGTCAGGAACGGCCAGGAGGTGGACCCTGAGGGCGCCGCATGGGAGAAAGTGTGGCTCGACTGGGTCTTCAAGAAGGACGCCGAGCTCAGGGAGTCCGACTCCCCGTACGTCCTCACGTACTTCGCGCAACGCTCGTTCGAAGACGAGTTCGGGTCGCGCATCCAGGCCGATGTGCAACTCATCTTCATCGCCGTCGCCGTCATCTTCGTGTATGCCTTCATGGGGCTGTCGGACTGGACCCGCGGGTGCATCGGGACACGCGCCTTCCTCACCGTTATGGTCCTCGTCACGATCGGAATGTCCATCGCGTCGGCTTTCGGCCTCGCGTCCTACATGGGCTACTTCTACTCGCCTCTCATGTCCATCTTCCCCATCCTACTGCTTGGAATCGGGGTGGACGACGCCTTCATGATCACCAACGCCTTTGACGTCCAGTCGGCCGCAAACCCTGGCGCGTCCGTGCGGGACCGCATGTCCAAGGCCCTCGGCGCGGCGGGCTCCTCGGTGTCCGTCACGTCCCTGACCGACTTTGGCGCCTTCCTGATCGGGACAAACACGTCGCTCCCGGCGCTGCGGAACTTCTCGATCTACGCGGCGATCGGGATTGTGTTCACGTGGCTCTTCTCGGTTACCTTCCTGTCCTCCGCCGTGAGCATCGACTCGAAGAAGCGCGAAGCCGCGAGGCTCGACTGCCTCCCCTGCATCTCGTCGGCCGCCGCCGCCCCCGCGGCCTGCTGCAAGCCCCTCCCCTGCGGGAAGAGCCCGCGCTGGATGTCCGTCCCCATGGAGTCCCTGGGCAAGGGCATGGCCACCGCGGTCGGCAAGATCGTCGTCCTCGTCGTCTTCGCCGCCATCTCCGCCGTCGGCATCATCGGCGCCGCCCGGGTGGACATCCAGTCGGACATCATGGACTTCGTCCCCCGCGACTCGTACGTCCACGACTTCGTGGTCGACCGCAACAATTACTACCCGATCGGCGAGGACGTGGGCGTCTACGTCAAGCCGGGCCTCCCCTACGACAATCAGGACGTCCAGCTCGCGATGCTCCTGGTCGCTGACGGATTCACCAAGAACCCCAACGTCGAGCCCGGCTCCTTCGTCGGCTGGTTCCCGGGCTTCCTCCTGGTCGCGGAGTCCAAGTACTGCGACCCCACGGAGCAGGCGGTGGACCCGTCCACGGGACAGCCGGTCACCGTGACGGTCCCGCTTCCGACGGGAGGTACGGTCACCGTCCCGGTCATGTGGCCGCAGGTCCCCAACCCGTTTGCCCTGGGCCCCGACGGCAAGCCCTCTGGCAAGACGTTCCAGCAGTCGTGCGATGATCTCCGGTACGAGTCCCCGCTCGACCTCACAGCCCCCGACCTCAAGAACGTGAATTGGACCCCTGACGGCTTCTATACTAAGGTTTACAAGTTCCTCAGGGACCCCGAGTACACGCCCTTCCTCGGGCCCCTGCTCAACAGCTTCGTCACGTGGAACCAGCCGGGTGACGCGGCCATGGGCGTCGCCGCGGACCCCGAGAAGGGTATCTTCTCGTCCACGGCCCTCTTTGGCAAGCTTAAGTTCACCCTTGATTCCGACGAGCAGATCAAGCAGATGGACGAGACCCGCAAGGCCTTGTACGATCTCCTCGAGGGCGCCAAGAAGGGTTTCGGCAAGGTGGCCTTTGTCTTCTCCCCGGCCTTCCCCAACTACGAGCAGTACAAGTCGGTCAGGTCCGAGTTCCGCACCAACATCGGGCTTGCACTGCTCATGGTGATCGTGATCGTGTTCGTGCTGATCGGGAACCCCCTCGCGGCTCTCGTAACGTCTGGCGTGGTGGTCCTGAACGTGGTGGAGATCGTCGGCCTCCTGCACTTCTGGGACATTCAGATCGATACGGTGGTGGTCATGCTGCTGGTGGTGTCGCTGGGGCTGTCGGTGGACTACAGCGTGCACATCGCACACGCCTACCTGGAGGAGCATGGTTCCGCCAACGAGAGGCTCGTCAGTGCGATGAGGAACGTCGGCGCTGCCGTCTTCAACGGTGGCCTCTCGACGTGGCTCGCCGTGCTCGTCATGGCGGGCTCCCAGTCCTACATCTTCATCGTCTTCTTCAGGTCCCTCTTCCTCTGCACGACGCTCGGCATCGCCAACGGCATGCTCCTCCTCCCCGTGCTCCTCAACCTCGTCAACCCCCGGGCCATCCGTCACAAGGCGAGCAACGCGGTGGGCGTCGCGGAGGCTGGCCGCGGAGGCTGATCGTTTTCGTTGTCGTGACATCCTAGCGAGCCCGCGGCGCGTCGTTTGAACCCGCCACTCCCCGGGGCCCCCTGCAGGCCACGCTCGGGGCTGGGCTCGGGGCCACGCCCGCCCGCTACCCCCGCCCTGCCCCCCGCCGCCTGCCTGCGTGCTTGACCTTGACCATCTCCCCGTGCGTCAGGGGGCGGAACTCCTCCTGCGTCAGCTTGGCCGCCCGGAGTGCCTCCCCGAGGAGGACGGGGGGCTCGTCCAGCGCCTCGCGCGTCAGGACGAAGGTCCCCCAGTGGATGGGCACCGACACGCGCGCCCGGACGTCCTGGTGGATCTGGACGGCCTCGGCCGGGTCGCAGTGCTGGGGGGCCATGAACCAGCGGGGGTCGTAGGCGCCGATGGGGACGGCCGCTACGTCGAAGGGGCCGTAGCGCTCCCCGATCTCCTTGAACACGGGGCAGTACCCCGTGTCGCCAGAGAACCAGAAGCGGCCCCTCTCCCCGATCACGCCGAAGGACCCCCACAGCGTCCGGTTGACCAGCACGGGGAGCCGGTTGGCCCAGTGCTGCGCCGGCGTCATCACCACGCGGACCCCGGACCCCGGGTGCCGCGCCTCCTGCCACCAGTCCATCTCGACCACGTTGGTCACCCCTGCCCTGCGGAACCAGGGCCGCAGCCCCAGCGGGACGTACCACGTGAGCGCGTCCCCCCACCGCCCGTGGAGCCGCCGCACGGACCCCGCGTCCAGGTGGTCGTAGTGCGCGTGGCTCACGATCACAAAGTCGAGGGCGGGGAACCCGGGGTCCTCGGGTTCGAGGGGGTTCCCCACGACCCGCCTGGGCCCGGCCCACTGGAAGGGGGACGCGCGCTGGGAGAAGACGGGGTCGGTGAGGAAGGTCACTCCCTCCATCTGCACCAGGCACGACGCGTGGCCCAGCCACACGCACTGCACGTGGTCCGGGGACGGGGCCGCCAGGGCGGCGTAGTCTGGCGGGGCCAGGGGGAACCGGGCGGCCAGGTCGGCACGAGTCGGGGCCGGGTTGTCCAGGAGCCACGCGCCCTGCGCACCGCCCAGCATCTGCCAGAACCCCGGGCGGGGCGGGGCGGCGGGGTGGTCCCCGCCGTCCCGGAGCATCCGCTTCACCGCTTCCCAGCCGGGCAGCTCCCTCGCCCCCTGCCAGGGGTTCTGCGCGGGCGGGGCCGGGGGCGGGGCGGGGTCTCGGCCCGGGGGCGGCGGGGCGGCGGGGCGCGCGGGGGCGTGGCGCCTCTGCTTTGGCGGCAGCGCCGGCGTCCTGCGCAGCCATCGGCGCCCCCTGGCGGGCCCCAGGGGAGTTTTGGGGGGTAGGGGGGCCTTTCCTTGAACTTCGCCCCGAACCAACCCGACTCGTTCTCGGGGACGTGGTGGTCCGGAACGGACGGGACGGTGCACTCCTTGTCCCTCGTCGAGCTCCTGCAAGTGCAAGGGGGGGGGGGCGTCGGACGGCGCGGCGAGACCGGCTCCGCGGGAGCGGGCCACCTGTCGGAGCGGTGGGCGATTCGCAGCCCTGGAGGGATCCGGGGGATCCGGGGAGGGTGTCGACTCACGAGGATACCTCTGGCGCGTCCATCTCGGGGTGTGCCATGGCGGCAGTCCCCCGCCTTTGCTTCATCGTCTCCCTGATGGCGCGGGCGATGCTTGGCGGCTTTGCGGTCGGTTGCGCGGCCTCAATGGACGAGGAAAAGCCGGCCGTGGAGACACAGGGGGAGATTCCAGAGCAAAAGGGCTCAAGGGAGGTAGCACCAATGCCGGGGAGCCTGCAAACCCGCCTCGATCGGAGCATCGGCGCGGCAGGCGCAGGGGACCTGCAGCCCGATTCCTGTTGCTGCAGGGTGCGGTGGGCGCGGGTGCGTTGTAGGGGGCGTTGTGCGCGGTCCGCGGGCGCCTCGGGGCACGAGAGAACGGGGCGCATCAATGCCTGGTCTCAGGCGGCGCCCGCGCCTTGCACCTGCGCCTTCGCCCACCGCCCGACGCACTGAGGTGCCTGACAGTGGCCGCCCCCGGGGAAGAGTGGGCGGGAGCTGTCCCAGCCAGAGCGGCCGCATGGCTTCAACTCGGGCGACCAAGAGGCGGACGACGTCGCGAGTTCTCTCTACAACGCTGCAGTCGGCCGAGCCGGGCGGCCGGGCAGCGAATGCGCTGGACTAGACGGGGGGGGGCCCGGGAGCTAAGCGAAAGGGACGGGGTCTGGGCTAAGCCAAGGGCACAGCTGCGGGTGCCGGGGGGCGCAGTCATTGGGCCGCGATCTCCTTCCCAGTAGGCGTGTTGGGGACAGTGAGGGTGCCCCCTTCCGACAGTCCCCCACCACCCCGGGCAGACCCCCCCCTCCCCTTGGCCTTGCCGCCCCCCCCGTCGCGGTCCAGGCACGTTGTCCGCCGCCAACGCGTCCCGCACGCGTTGCACAGCACGGGCTTCCCCGGGGGCCCTCGCCTCCACTGCGGGGACTCGGCCGCGCCGCAGTGGTCGCAGGGCCCCCCTGGCCGGAGTGTCGTCAGCGGGATCACCGGCTTGGGCTGTGGGAGGTAGTTCCCGTGCCCCTGCAGGTGGATGGCCGGGGTGGACGGCACCCACGAGTAGTTGAAGCTGTCCTGCGCCACCTCGGACAGGTAGCGGCTCGCCTCCTCGGCGTCCTCCCGTGTCGCCGGGACCATGGTCTGCGTTCTGGGGCACCGCACGTGCAACACGTACTCCACCTTGCACCGCCCGAGGAACGTGCCGGGCTCGCTCGGCTTCACCCCCTGGTCCTCCTCGGCGTGCGACACCGTGCAGTCGCTGTTCTCCCGGGAGTGCAGGCTGGCTGACCGCCGGGTCCCCATCATCGTGGGGCTGCGCAGACCTTGGGTGCGGGGGCGGCGCCTGGGCGGGGGCTGGTCGCGGATCCCCGCTCGTCCTCGGAACGCTTCTGTTCTGTCGGGGGCGTCCACAGGAGGAGGGTCCCGGGCGTCCTGCGGCTCGACGGGGCGGCTTATTGGCCTTTCAGTCCCGGGCCGAGGGACGAGGGCCAAGATTCTCCACAAAAAGGGACGGAGTTCTCCGCAGCGACGGTGATTACCCGCCCGGGGGACGGCGCGCCGTAACTAACGACGCCGTTTTAACCCATCAATATCACACGGGGAGCCCACTTTGGCGGCCAGGGTGAATAACCCCTGCCCCGGGCATTCAGCATTGACAGGTGAGGGAAATCCCCCTATGGCGGCCGAAAGACGCATCAACCCTGTATCAAATGCATATTGACAGGCGTGAAAAGACGGAAGGAGAAGTGAAAGGTGGTAAAGATGTCGGGATGGTGGGGGGCACGATGGGGGGAACTTCGGGCAGGGGGCTTCCCCCGAGACATCCAAGAGGGGAAACGGGCCCGCTGCATCATAGGGATATAAAATACAATAACATAAAACGCGGAGACGGTGTCAAAGCGGACATCGCCCATCCCCAGTAGGCGAGGAGGGGGGTCTTCCCATCACGATTGCCCGACTGATGGGGGGCGACAAGAGACCCTGTAGACGGTCGATGTCATCCACGGGGGCACAA
>Ga0181582_10001574_pt1 | contig 17919 bp, 17 predicted proteins | sample 071ome_32_FD_132438 | JGI IMG/M metagenome (GOLD analysis project Ga0181582, IMG submission 132438) | Coastal salt marsh microbial communities from the Groves Creek Marsh, Skidaway Island, Georgia - 071405AT metaG (megahit assembly) | ecosystem: Environmental > Aquatic > Marine > Intertidal...
GGAAACCGTTCCGGATCGGCTGGGTACACCGGAGGCGATCCTGGTCATCAGCGCCCACTGGGAAATGCCAGTCCCGCATGTCACTGCGGGCGCTGCTCCGGAACTGATCTATGACTACGGCGGCTTTCCCCCGGAAGCGTACGAAATCCGTTATCCGGCGCCCGGCAATCCCGGCCTGGCCAGGGAACTCGCGGCAGCGCTTGAACAGGCGGGCGTACCCTGCGTGCTGGATGAAGGTCGCGGGTATGACCACGGCATGTTCGTGCCGCTGAAACTCATGTACCCGGAAGCATCCGTTCCGGTCATCCAGTTGTCACTGCTGGCCAGCCTGGATGCCGCACAGCACATTGCCCTTGGCCAGTTGCTGGCGCCCCTCAGGGAAAGAAACATCCTGGTGGTGGGTTCCGGCATGTCCTTTCACAACCTGCGCGCCTTTTTTGTCCCCGGTCTCGTCAGTGACGAAGACAATGTCGCCTTCGAGTCCTGGCTGCAGGATACCTGCAGCAGTGAGATGGAGGAGGGGGAGCGCATGCGCCGGCTGGCCAACTGGCATCAGGCGCCCGGCGCTCTGAAATGCCATCCTCGACCCGAACACCTGCTGCCGCTGCACGTGTGCTACGGCATGGCCCGTACGAAAGCAGAGGTCGTCTTCGATGGCGCCGTGATGGGCAAACACGTCACGGGGTTACTATGGGAGTAACCGGCTCCCTGGAAAGTTTATTCGAGGAATAATAAAAGGGCGCCGATTGGCGCCCTTTTGATTTTCCGTACTGGATTTAGTACTTGTAGTGCTCAGGCTTGTAGGGGCCTCCCACTTTCACACCGATGTACTTTGCCTGTTCCGGGGTCAGCTTGGTGAGCACGCCGCCAAAACCTTTCACCATGCAGGCAGCCACTTCCTCGTCGAGGGTCTTCGGCAGTACTTCCACCCTGATGTTTGAGGGCTTGAACTCGGCGTCGAGGTCGGCGAACTTGCGTTCCCACAAGTACATCTGGGCCAGCACCTGGTTGGAGAAGGAGCCGTCCATGATGCGTGACGGGTGACCGGTGGCGTTGCCCAGGTTGATCAGGCGGCCTTCGGACAGCAGGATCAGGTAATCCTCGCTGCCGTCCTTGTTCTTGCCGCGCCTGATCTTGTGCACCTGCGGCTTGATCTCTTCCCACTTCCAGGTCTTGCGCATGTAGGCAGTATCGATCTCGTTGTCGAAGTGCCCGATATTACACACCACGGCGCCTGACTTGATGGTCTGGAGCATGGCGCTGTCGCAGACATTGAAATTGCCGGTGGTGGTCACCAGCAGGTCGGTATTTTCCAGCAGGGCCTTGTTGATGTCCTTGACCTGACCGGTGTTCTTGCCGTTCTTGTACGGGGACACGACTTCGTAGCCGTCCATGCAGGCCTGCATGGCGCAGATCGGGTCGATTTCGGAAACCTTCACGATCATGCCTTCCTGGCTCAGGGACTGGGCTGAACCCTTGCCCACGTCGCCATAACCGATGACCAGCGCCTTCTTGCCGGACAGCAGCATGTCGGTACCGCGCTTGATGCCGTCGTTCAGCGAGTGGCGGCAACCGTACTTGTTGTCGTTCTTGGACTTGGTGACGGAGTCGTTGACGTTGACTGCCGGAATTTTCAGTGTACCTTCAGCCATCATTTCATACAGCCTGTGCACACCGGTGGTGGTTTCCTCGGTGACGCCGTGGATCTTGTCCAGCATCTGCGGGTATTTCTGGTGTACGACCTGGGTCAGGTCGCCGCCGTCGTCGAGAATCATGTTGGCGTTCCAGGGCTTGCCGTCCTTCAGGATGGTCTGCTCGATACACCATTCGTATTCTTCCTCGGTTTCACCCTTCCAGGCGAAGGTCGGAACACCGCGTGCGGCCATGGCGGCGGCCGCGTGGTCCTGGGTGGAGAAAATGTTGCATGAGGACCAGCGCAGCTCGGCACCCAGTTCGATCAGGGTTTCCATGAGTACTGCAGTCTGGATGGTCATGTGGATACAGCCCATGATCCGCGCGCCCTTGAGCGGCTTGCTGGTGCCGTACTTGTTACGCAGGTACATCAGGGCCGGCATTTCGGCTTCCGCGAGGGTGATTTCCTTACGGCCGAAATCCGCCAGGCCGATGTCCGCGACTTTGTAATCTTTTTTGGTTTTAGCCATTCTTTTGTCCTTTAAAAAACGGGGTCAGAGCCCGATCTTGATATTGATTGAACCCTTGGGGTTCAGTGTCAATCGGGGTCTGACCCACGGCTGGCTGCGCCAGCCAATCAACTATATTTCCGAGACCTGCTGTTACTTGATCTTGGCGTCAGCCTTGAGTGCAGCAGCCTTGTCGGTCTTCTCCCAGGAGAATTCCTTGCGACCGAAGTGGCCGTAGGAGGAGGTCGGCAGGTAGATCGGCTTCAGCAGGTCGAGCATCTTGATCAGGCCGGCGGGCTTGCAGTCGAAGTGCTTGCGTACCAGCTTGGTGATCTTGCCGTCATCGATTTTGCCGGTGCCGAAGGTGTCGACCAGGATGGAGGTCGGCTCGGCCACGCCAATGGCGTAGGACAGCTGCACTTCACACTTGGTGGCGATACCGGCGGCCACGATGTTCTTGGCGATGTAGCGGGCCAGATAGGCAGCGGAACGGTCGACCTTGGACGGGTCCTTGCCGGAGAAAGCGCCGCCGCCGTGGCGGGCGTAGCCGCCGTAGGTGTCGACGATGATCTTGCGTCCGGTCAGGCCGCAGTCACCGAACGGTCCGCCGACCACGAAACGGCCGGTGGGATTGATGTGGAACTTGGTCTTCTTGTCGATCCATTTCTTCGGCAGCACCTTGAGGATGATCTCCTCCATGATGCCTTCCTTGAGGTCCTTGTTCTTCACTTCCGGGAAGTGCTGGGAGGACAGGACTACGGCGTCGATTGAGTGCGGCTTGCCGTCGACATAGCGGAAGGTCAGCTGGCTCTTGGCGTCCGGCAGCAACCAGGGCAGCTTGCCGTTCTTGCGCATCTTGGCCTGCTGCTGCACCAGGCGGTGGGCATAGCAGATCGGGGCGGGCATCAGTACGTCAGTTTCGTTACAGGCGTAACCGAACATCAGGCCCTGGTCACCGGCGCCCTGTTCCTTGGACTTGGAGGAATCCACGCCCTGGCCGATGTCACGGGACTGTTCGCCGACCGCGTTGAGGACGGCGCAGGTATTGCCGTCGAAGTATTTGCGTGACTCGTCGTAGCCGATGTCGCAAACGGTCTTGCGGATGATCTTTTCGTAATTGATATTGGCGGCCGTGGTCACCTCGCCGGCGACAACCACCATACCTGTCTTGATCATGGTTTCGACGGCAACACGTGATTTGGGATCCTGTGCCAGCAATGCATCGAGAATGGCATCTGATACCGCGTCGGCGATTTTATCGGGATGGCCTTCAGATACGGATTCCGATGTAAACAATACTGCTTCAGTCATACTGTTTTCCTTTTAAGGTTTATGCAAATGGCGGTGCCGGTAACCACTGGGGCATGCCTTTGCCTTGGTCTCTACTAAGTTCTACTAATTAGTCTCTGCGGTAACTATTAATAGTCACAATAGTCATTTCAATATAAAGCCCGGTTTTACCGGGCCAGGGTTATACCCTGTACTGATATTCTTCCCCCGGGAATGTTCCCCTAAGTAAATGCATCAAAAGCTACCCCACGCCCAGCCCGCTGTTGTTGCCTGGAGATAAATCTCCCGGCGCGCTATTCCTCGAGGGGCTGGTTGTATTGCTGACCTGGGATGTCTTGAAATACTTTTATTTTTTATCATCAGACAGGAATTGCAGGGCAACGAATGTATCACCCTATCCGGGTTTTCGCAAATTCCTGAAAGTGCTTAATTTGGGGGGATTAATCGTGGATTGAAACGCCAATTTTCGACCGCTACGAGTGGCAAAATCAGGCCGCCTGGGAGACAATAGCCAGCCCCTTCGGGGGGAATAACAAAAAAATAATCGGTAATCCGGGTTTCCAGGGGGCTCCCTGTGAATCCGGGGCGCAAGGCCCCTCATTTTTATCAGTATCCAGGAGAAGCAGAATGCCGGCTGAAACATCCAGCACTTCCGGTATCGATCAACCATCAGCAAGGCCAGCCAGCAGGAAAGAATGCGCGAACGCCATCAGGGCGCTGAGCATGGACGCCGTCCAGAAGGCCAAGTCCGGGCACCCGGGTGCGCCAATGGGTATGGCGGATATTGCCGAGGTGCTCTGGCATGACTACCTGCAGCACAATCCGACAAACCCGAACTGGATCAACCGCGACCGTTTCGTACTCTCGAACGGCCACGGCTCGATGCTCATCTATTCCCTGCTGCACCTGACCGGCTATGACCTGCCGATCGAGGAACTGCAGAACTTCCGCCAGCTGCATTCAAAAACGCCGGGCCACCCGGAATTTGGCTATACACCCGGCGTGGAAACCACGACGGGCCCCCTGGGGCAGGGCCTGGCCAATGCCGTGGGCATGGCCATCGCCGAGCGCACTCTGGCGGCGCAATTCAACCGCGGTGAATTCAATGTAATAGACCATTACACGTATGTCTTCGCTGGCGACGGCTGCCTCATGGAAGGTGTATCCCACGAAGTCTGCTCCCTGGCCGGAACCCTTGGCCTGGGCAAGCTCATCGTGTTCTACGACGACAACGGCATTTCCATTGATGGCGAGGTCGCCGAGTGGTTTGCCGACGACACGCCGAAACGTTTCGAAGCCTATGGCTGGCAGACTCTGGATGCCGACGGCCACGACCCGGATTCCATCATTGCCGCCATCGAGGCGGCCCGCGCCAACACCACGCAGCCGACCCTCATCAGCTGCAAGACCACCATCGGTTTCGGTTCGCCGAACAAGGCAGGCACCGCCGCCACCCACGGCGCCCCGCTGGGCGAGGATGAAGTGCAGGCCACACGCGAGGCGCTCGGCTGGAATCACCCACCCTTCGAGATCCCAGAGGCGGTGTACCAGACCTGGGAATTCCGCGACAAGGGCTTTGCCGCCGAGACACGCTGGAAAGAACTGTTCGTCCGCTATGAAGAGGAATACCCGGTTCATGCCATGGAGCTGATACGACGCTACCGTGGAGAGCTGTTCAACGATTTCGCCCATATTGCTGACCAGTACATTGCCGAGTGCAATGAAGCCGCGGCCGATATGGCTACCCGGCAGGCATCGCAGAAATGCATCGCCGCCTTCGGCAAGGTATTGCCGGAGCTGATCGGCGGTTCTGCCGACCTCACCGGTTCCAACCTTACCGCCTGGGACGGCAGCTTGCCCATCAGCGAGGATCCCAAGGGCAACTATATTTATTACGGGGTGCGTGAATTCGGCATGGCGGCGATCAACAACGGCATCGCCCTGCATGGTGGATTCATTCCATACTGCGGCACCTTCCTGATCTTCATGGAGTATGCGCGCAACGCCGTGCGCATGGCCGCACTGATGAAGCAGCACAGCATTTTCGTCTTTACCCATGATTCCATCGGCCAGGGCGAGGACGGTCCGACCCACCAGGCCGTGGAACAGACCTGCGCCTTGCGCGTGACGCCGAACATGTCCGTCTGGCGCCCGGCAGATACCGTGGAGACCGCGGTGTCCTGGAAGGCCGCCCTGATGCGGGCGAATGGTCCGACATCGCTGGTTCTGACCCGTCAGGGTGTGCCCCACCTGGCACGGACAGAGGACCAGGTGCAGAACATTGCCCGTGGCGCCTACGTGCTGGCCGACTGTGCTGGCGAACCCGAGGTCATCGTGATCGCCACCGGATCGGAAGTCTCGGTTTCCCTGGAAGCCGTGAGGGCCCTGCAAGGGGAAGGCAAGGCCGTGCGCCTGGTCTCCATGCCGTCAACGGATGTCTTCGATGGCCAGGATGCCGACTACCGTGAATCCGTATTGCCTTCAGCCGTGCGCAAGCGCGTTGCCGTGGAAGCGGCCCAGGCGGATTACTGGTTCAAGTACGTTGGACTGGACGGCAAGGTCATCGGCATGACCACGTTCGGGGAATCCGCACCGGGCAAGGTGGTGATGGAGCATTTCGGTTTCACCGCCGCTAATATCAAGCAGCAGATAGCCAGCCTATTCTGAATTCAGCTGATCGACAAAGGCCGCAGACCCGTTTTCCGACAAAAGATTGGTTAATGTCGTCAAACGGGTCTGCGGCCTTTGTCGATCTGATATCCAGGTCCGGGTTCTATTCTGACGTATTCAGGCGCAGGGAGGCCGTGTCGCCTTCGGCCGGGTAGCCCAGCGCCGCCATGAACACCTTCACCATGTCTCCCGCGTCGTAATCGAGGATAATCACCTCATCGAACACGGTGGCCAGCAGCGTCTTTTTCCTGTCGTAATCGAACAGCCACGAATCCGGTTCGAGATAGCGGTACGAGCGCGGGTCGTCACTGAGGGGCAGTTCCAGGGATTCGAGTTGCCGGGTATAGGATTGCCGGTAGGACTCGCGCTCGCGAAAACAGCAGATGCAGCCCACCTGGTCGCTGTAGAGGGCGAACAACTGCTTCAGGCGCTGGTACTCCGCCTCGGAATCGAGCAGGTACAGGCCCTCGTTGGTCCACAAAATTTCCTCGCAGCCGGCGTCCATGGCCTTCTGGTAATGCTCGGCGACGGCGGCGGCCAGGCGCCGGTCCAGTGTGGCGAAGAAATCCGCATCGAGAAATTCCCGCAGGCGGGTCTTGGCGGTGGAGTCGCGATCCTCGTCCAGTGCATAGACGTTGAGCAGGAAGTGGGATGGATTATCGAACCCCAGCAGGGAGTCGGGGACGTACAGGCCGGCCTCCATCAGCGTGTCGCGGTGTTCACGCAGGTAATGCTGGATGGAGGTGGTGCCGGTTTTGTGCTGGCCGATATGAACGAGGGTTTTCACGGCAGGATGGTCCCTTCCCCGGGGCATTCAGGGAAGCAAAAAGCCACGCAATCGGGTATGATTTGACCCTTCGAAAACAACACTATCAACCCCCAATTTTCATCGGTAAAGCAGTCGCCATGGCAATTCGCAGTATTCATGATTACCCCCTGAAAGACCAGCGCGTATTAATCCGGGAAGACCTCAATGTTCCGGTCAAGGCAGGCAAGGTAATCAACGATGCCCGCATCCTTGCTGCGCTTCCTACCATTCGCCTGGCCATGGATGCCGGTGCCAAAGTCATCCTGATGTCCCATCTTGGCCGGCCCGAGGAAGGTGTGCCCATCAGTGATCAGGCCGAGTTTTCCATGGCTCCTGTTGCGGCCCGTCTCGGCGAACTGCTGGGTACCGAAGTGGCGATCATGAAACCGGATTTTTCCGCCGATGATTCACGCCGCCTGGCTTCGGGATCCTGCGTGTTGCTGGAAAACGTGCGTACGAATGTGGGTGAAACGAAAAATGCCGACGACCTGGCAAAATACTATGCCGGACTGTGCGATATCTTCGTGATGGACGCCTTCGGTACGGCCCATCGCGCCCAGGCCAGTACTCATGGTGTGGCCAAGTTTGCTCCCAAAGCCTGCGCAGGCCCGCTGCTCAAGGCGGAGCTCGATGCCCTGGACAAGGCGCTCAGCAACCCGGAGCGGCCAATGCTCGCTGTCGTGGGCGGCGCCAAGGTATCCAGCAAGCTGCAGGTGCTGGAAGCCCTGGCGGACAAGGTCGACCGGCTCATCGTCGGCGGCGGCATTGCCAACACTTTCCTGGCCGCAGCCGGCAAGCCCATCGGCAAGTCGCTGGTTGAGCAGGATATGATCCCGATGGCGAAGGCGTTGATGGCCAAGGCGGACATTCCGTTGCCGGTCGACGTGGTTGTCGCCACGGAATTTTCCGACACGGCTCCTGCCACCCTGAAGGCGGTCGACGAAGTCGGTGAGGATGATATGATTCTCGATGTCGGCCCCGAAACCAGTAAGCACTTTGCCGGGATCATCGCCGGGGTGAAGACCATTCTCTGGAATGGCCCTGTCGGTGTATTCGAATTTTCCAATTTTGAGCAGGGCACGAAAACCCTGGCGCAGGCGATTGCCGACAACGGGGGGTTTTCCATCGCCGGCGGCGGTGAAACCATCACCGCCATCGACAAGTACGATATCAGCAGCGCGATATCCTATATATCCACGGGTGGCGGTGCATTCCTGGAATTCGTCGAGGGCAAGACGCTGCCTGCGGTGGCGATTCTCGAAGAACGCGGACAGAACTGAATAGAATGTAGGTCGGATAAGGCCGGCAGGCCGCATCCGGCGCTTGGATGAACGTAAACAAACCTGTTAAAGAGAAAAGGTAAGTGACATGGCATTGATGAGCCTGAGACAACTTCTGGACCACGCCGCAGAAAACAGCTACGGGGTTCCCGCATTCAACGTCAACAACCTGGAGCAGGTTCGTGCCATCATGATGGGCGCAGACGAGGTGAACAGCCCGGTTATCCTGCAGGCCTCGGCCGGTGCGCGAAAATATGCCGGCTCGAATTTCCTCAAGCATTTGATCGAGGGCGCCATCGAGGAGTTTCCGCACATCCCCATCGTCATGCACCAGGACCATGGTGTGTCGCCGGCGGTGTGCCAGCGTTCCATCCAGCTGGGCTTCTCCTCTGTCATGATGGACGGCTCCCTCGGGGAAGACGGCAAGACACCGATGGATTTCGAATACAATGTGAAGGTAACCCAGCAGGCTGTCTTCATGGCTCACGCCTGTGGCGTGTCCGTTGAAGGCGAACTGGGTTGTCTCGGTTCCCTGGAAACCGGCATGGCCGGCGAGGAAGATGGTCACGGTGCCGAAGGCGGCCTGACCATGGAGCAGCTTTTGACGGATCCGGAAGAAGCGGCGCAGTTCGTCGATGCCACGCAGGTGGATGCCCTGGCTATCGCGGTTGGCACCAGTCACGGTGCCTACAAGTTCAGTCGTCCACCCACAGGCGATATCCTGGCGATCCAGCGCATCAAGGAAATCCACCAGCGCATCCCCAATACACACCTGGTCATGCACGGCTCATCCTCCGTGCCGCAGGAGTGGCTCAAGGTGATCAACGAATTCGGCGGTGAAATTCCGGAGACCTATGGCGTCCCCGTCGAGGAAATCCAGGAAGGCATCCGCAACGGCGTGCGCAAGGTCAATATCGATACCGACCTTCGCCTGGCCTCCACTGGCGCCGTGAGGCGTTTCCTGGCGGAAAACAAGTCCGAGTTCGACCCGCGCAAATTCCTCACGCCGACAATCAAGGCGATGCAGGAAATCGTTGTGGCCAGGCTGCAAGCCTTCGGTACGGCAGGCCAGATTTCGAAGATCGGCAAGATCTACGATCTCGAGGAAATGTCCCAGCGCTACACTGCCGGTGAATACAAATCGAAAGTACATTGACGGCCTGGCAAGGCTGATCCGTCAGTAATCGTCCAACCTGTTAACCATCACGCTGTTCGGCAGGGGCAGGCGGACTATACTGGCCGGCAATTTCAGCAAACAGGTATGACAGCAGGACCAGGCATTGCAAGCGAAACCGGAAGATTCCGCCCAGATCGATAATTTCTATCGTTGGATACGCGCCTACCTGGCCGACCTGTCCCGCGCCGATGATGGCGAGCTCAGCCATGCCATCAACTTCGGCTACTGGCCGGAATCCTGCAACAACCTGTTCCAGGCCCAGATGGCCTTCTTCGACCTCATCTGCTCACTGCTTGCACCCCTGGGTGAGAATGACCATGGCGTCGAAGTGGGTTGTGGTATCGGCGGTTATGCCATGCGCCTGCTCAGGAAATACCCGGTTAAGCTCACCTGCTACGACCTCTTGCAGGAGCACCTCGACCTGACCCGACAGTATGCAAGGGATCACAGTGTCGATGACAGGCTCGAAACCATCCAGGGCAATTCGATGCACATGGATACCTTCGCCGATGATGCCGTGGATTTCATGTACTGCGTCGAATCATCCTTTCACTATGATGAGAAGCAGAAGTTCTTCGATGAGGTGTACCGTGTCCTGAAGCCGGGTGCGACTTTCGCCTATGCCGACATCAGCTGCGAGAACACGGCAAAGATCGCCTTCAAGTCAGGCAACCATTTTTCAGCGAAGACCGAACTGGATGACCACATTACCAACGCCGGGCTCAGCATAGTCGAGCACAGGGACATCGGGCCGCAGGTGTACGAGCCGCTCTACAGGTATACGGAATATTTCAATGACGAACTGCTCGATGCGCCTGCGGGTTCGGACAAGGCAAAGGTCGGCAAGTACTGGGACCTCGTCAACAGCAATTACACCAAGCTGTACCGGCAGGGACTGATGGGCTACCAGGTCTACAAGATTCGTAAGTAGTCGCCAGTCACCAGTCTCCAGTCTCCAGGGGTTCCCCTTCAAGCGACGAAATTCGAGAAAGATTTTTACTTGTGTGCGATGGGGTATATTGGCAGCTATGTTCTGCCAATTACCCTGATTTTGGTGACTGGTGACTTTTTGGAAAATATAACCTGATGGGAATAATCACGGCCATTCGATTCAAGCTCATGTTCGCCTGGGTGGCCTTCCTGCGCCGCTTTGCCTCTTACGCCAGTGGCAACAATGTCGCCTCCCGCACCGTGCATCTGCTGCATCCTGCCGTTGGCAGGCAGCGGGCCGCCTGGCTGGCCGGGCTCGATGCACAGTTGGGTGACCGTCAAAAGGCACGAGCCGCCTGGCGCCGCCACAAGGCGCTGCTGGGTGTTACCAGACTGCAGGGCAGTTACTACTCCCAGGACGACACCAGCTGGATAGGGCGATGCCGGCTCGAAATCGACGGTGGTGACCATGTCCATGCCGCGCTGGCGAAAGGCATGGGCGTGCTGGGCATGACCTATCACCATCACTTCAATATGCTGTTCTGCAACCTGGTGACCCGGCTCGGCTATCCCGTGACCACCATCGCCATGGACGCCCGGGAAAACAATGCGAAATACCAGAAATTCGGTGACCGGGTCGATCGTATCTACACGCATGCGGAAAAGCTGTCCAATGGCGGCACGGTGATCCTGGTCAGGCCCAACAGTACGGTGCGGCCGATCCTGCGCGCTTTCGAGGCCAACCACGTGGTCATCACCGCCAACGACTTTCCCGATGTATTCGACGACAAGAACCGCCGGGATTTTCCTTTTCTGGGCACGAACCTGTCCTGTCCCACGGGAACCGTCAAGCTGGCGGTGAAAAAGCAGATCCCCATGGTCGCAGGCTACCTGGACTGGCTGGGGGCGGATCGCTTCAGGCTGGTGCTGCGCCCCGTCAGTGCCGGTACGCCTGAAGATACGGTGGAAACCGCGATGACCAGCTATCTTTCCGTTCTGGAAGAGATGGTCAGGAACGAACCGGGACTATGGGAGGGTTGGAAATGGTTGGGAAAGGACGATAAAGCGATAAAAGGATAAAACGATAAAGCGTATACAAACCAGGATTGTGAATAAGGACGCTTTATCCCTTTATCGGTTGATCCTTTTATCGAAGACCTGATTATTTCGCCTTGATGGTTTCCACACCTGTTTTTCGCCCAAGCAAAAGTATATCCGCGGGGCGATGGGCGAAAAGTCCGTTGGTTACCACGCCCACGATCTGGTTGAGGTCGGATTCCAGTTTGCGTGGATCCACGATGGACATGTTGTACACGTCAATGATGATGTTGCCGTTGTCGGTCACCACGCCCTCCCGGTAAACCGGATCGCCGCCGAGCTTCACGATCTGGCGGCCGACATGGCTGCGCGCCATGGGAATCACTTCCACCGGCAGCGGAAATCTACCCAGTACATCCACCCACTTGCTCTCGTCGGCAATGCACACGAATTCCTTCGCCACTGCGGCGATGATCTTTTCGCGGGTGAGTGCGGCGCCGCCGCCCTTGATCAGCTGCAGGTATTCATTGGTCTCGTCCGCACCATCGATGTAGACAGTGACTTCATTGACACTGTTGAGGTCGTACACGGGAATGCCGTGGGCCTTGAGCCGGCGTGCGGTTTCTTCCGAACTGGCCACCGTCGCGTTGATTTTTTGCTTCACTGTCGCCAGTTCCTCGATGAAGAGGTTGGCCGTTGAGCCGGTACCGACGCCGATCACGGCATCGTCAGTGAGGTATTTCTGGATATGGTCGAAGGCAGCGGCGGCGACGGCTTGTTTCAGTTCGTCCTGGGTCATTTGGTAACTACTCGGGTCAGCGAAGGAAACCTAAGTCTAGCGGAGGCTCGAGCGGGTTGCGAGGGGGCCTGGGGATGGGTAGGCGGGGCAAAATAAAGGTTGCGTAAAGGAACTAAAACTCCTATAGTTCAGCAACTTAAATCATATAGCTAACAAGCTGTATGAGATTTAGGCTCTAACTTGTTGGTTGTTCCATGCAGTTTCGCACTGGTCCTGGACCAGTTGTTACGAAAAGCTACGCATAGCTTTGGAGAGAACATGAAAAAGAGTCCGGATCTGATGGTGGTGCTGCTGATCGTGTTCAGCGCCGGCATCCTGATCAGCAGCGTCGCCCAGAGCAGTCTGCTCTTCTAGACCAGGCGACCCGGCCGACATCACCGGAAGCGGGAAAATCCCAGCCCGGTGACAATACCCCAAAGGGGCACGTCCCAAGCGGCGGCCTCCAGCTTCCCCACCCTCTGACATTCATGCGCCAACCCAATTAATACGGGGCCTGCAGCTGCATTGTCCATCAGGAAGGCGAAGGTGCGATCGTAATAGCCCTTGCCCATACCCAACCGGTTGCCTGAGCCATCAAAACCCACCAGCGGCATGAACACCGTGTCCAGTTGTTCCGGTGCAATAACAGGCGCTTCGGCATCGGGCTCCTTCAGGCCATACAAGTTGGTGACCAGCGGCCGACCGGGTACCAGCTGGCGAAACAGCAGGGAGGTGGTGTCCTCGACCAGGACGGGCAGATAGCAGGCCTTACCCCGGGCCAGGAGGGCATCGAGCAGGGGGCCGGTGTCCACCTCGCCGTCGGCGGAGCTGAACAGGGCGATGTGCTGCCCCAGTGGGAAATGGGCTTCACCAAGGGCGGTCTCCGCCACGGTGCGGGCGGTTGCATGCTGGACTTCCGGGGACAATCCACGACGCTGCGCGCGCAGCGCCTTTCTGAGTCGGGTTTTGTCGGAAAAGCTTGTATCTTGCATTATATAATGTAAGTAAGCACTAACTCAGAAAACTGTGTTTCGGGTTTTCGATCTGGGTCCAGACCGTTGCGGCAGGTAAATCACTCCCCAAGATACCGCTATCGAACGCGTCCTGAACCGTACGGTTCAGGTGGTGGCCTGTCCGACGTATCAGGCTTTCCGTCTTGCGGACATGCACACAACGCCATTGGGCAAAGCCTCCGGGTTACTTTTATCGGCTCAAGAACATATTCAACTGGCCAATATCCCAGGGAGATCGGGAGGGATTATATGCCAATTCCCTGGACGGAGAACAGGGAGAGTACGGGGTAAAAAGCGGGATCAGATTTCGATCTGGCGGCTGTTCAGCAGGGCTGATTCGATCTTGTCCTGCAGCTGCCTGATCTTGCCAAGGGAGTCTGACTCGGAGGATTCGGCCTGCTGGGATTGCTGGAGCAATTCGTGGCAGATGTTCAGCGCCGCCATGACAGCCACCTTTTCAAAGGCCAGTGTTGAACCGCGGGATTTGACCTTTTCCATCTGCTTGTCGAGGTACTTGGCGGATTTTCGCAGGGCTTCTTCTTCGGCGGGAGGGCAACTGATCTGGTATTCCCTGCCCAGGATATGTATAGAGACAGTATCGACTTCTTGTGCCATCTGGGTGATGTTCCCGCTATTGCTGCGATTATTCAGACGTAGCCCTTTTGCCGGGCGGTGTTGCTGTATCTGTGTTTAGATTTGTTCCAGTGTTTTCAGGCGCTGTAATACTTTTTCCAGCCGGGTGCGGGCCAGCTGGTTTTTTTCTACAAGGACTTTGCGCTCGTTTTCCCAGTTGTGCTTGTCATCCCTGAGCATCTGGTTCTCTTTTTTCATGTTGTTGCAAAGTTGAATCAGTTCATCAACTTTGTCTTCTAACGTATTGAAACTAGTATCACTCATCTGCCTGTTTTTCCCTGAAAAAAGACGGCACGTAACTATAAAGCCCGTGCAGTACCCGGTCAACTCAAGTTTTGGAAGGCCCTGAGGGGAATGCGTGGCACCGCTCATTTCCGCTTTCACTAGTGCTATCATTGCGCGCTTCCAGCACTGACAAACAGGTAAGCTAACCTCTCATGGCAGCCGATTATGCAATGACCCAGGAGCTCCTGGTTTCCCACCAGGTGTACCGGTCGGCAGCGGAAATCCATGGGGTGATCACGGGCCAGCTGTGTGCGGAAGATGCCGGTTACGATGTCGATCTCAGCTTAAAAATCCTCGAAATCCACAAGGATTCAAGCGAAGTAATCACTAGCTTGTTGAAAATGCTGGCGGATGACATCAGGCCCCAGCTGGGCGCCGAGGACTATGCCTTCCAGCCCCTGTTGCCGAACGATGACGAGGATATCAGGGCCCGCCTGGCCGCACTGGCCGACTGGTGCGACGGCTTCAATGCCGGTTTCGCCGGAGCCTGGGTGCGCGAGGAGACAGAGATGCCGGAACAAACGCGGGAGGTGCTCAATGACTTCTCGCGCATCGCCCAGGTGGAACAGGAAGATGAGGCTACGGATAAGGAAAACGAAGCTAACCTGATGGAAATTGTGGAATACGTGAGAATGGCTGCCATCACGGTATTCCTGCAAAATGGCCTGAAAACGCCTCGGCACGGCCGTGACATGGCGCAGCCGGACGTGGATATCCACTGACTTCGAGAAATACATCCAGGACTGATAGTTTTATGCCGCAACCCAAGATCAAGATTTCGGAATACAAGAAACGCCGTCGTGAACTGATGGCACACATGGAACCGAATTCAATCGCTATCCTGCCGTCGGCCGACGAGCTGCTGCGCAACGGCGACTCCCATTTCGCCTTCCGCCAGAGCAGCGACCTGTACTATCTGACCGGTTTTCGCGAGGCAGAAAGCTGCCTGGTCCTGATACCCGGACGCAAACAGGGCGAGTGCCTGCTGTTCTGCCAGGAAAAGGATCCGCTCAAGGAGCTGTGGACCGGGCGTCTCATGGGGCCGGAGAACGCGGAAGAAGTGCTGGGAGTGGACGATGCCTTTCCCATTGCCGATATCGATGACATCCTGCCCGGCCTGATCGAGGGTCGTGAACGCGTTTACTATGCCATGGGACGCGACGAGCAGTTCGACCACAAGGTCATGGAATGGGTGAAGGTGATCCGCAGCAAGGTGCGAAGCGGTGTGCATTCACCGGGTGAGTTCCTGGTCCTCGACCACCTGCTGCATGAAATGCGGCTGATCAAGTCGAAAAATGAACTGAAAGTCATGAAGGAGTCCGGCCAGATCGCCGTTCGTGCCCACAAGCGCGCCATGCAGGTATGCAAGCCCGGCATGTACGAATACGAACTCGAGGCGGAATACCTGCACGAGTTCGCGCGCTCAGGCTGCCGCGAGCCCGCCTACAATTCCATTGTCGCCAGCGGTGAGAACGCCTGCATCCTGCACTACAACGAAAACAACATGCAAATGAAAAAGGGCGACCTCGTCCTGATCGATGCCGGCTGCGAATACGAATACTATGCCTCCGACATCACCCGTACCTTCCCGGTCAGCGGCAAGTTCAGCAAGGAGCAGAAAGCCATTTACGAACTCGTGCTGAAGGCGCAGCTTGAAGCCATCAAGGCGGTCAAACCCGGCAACCACTGGGACGATCCCCACAACGTCACCGTGAAGGTGATCACCGAGGGCCTGGTGAAACTGGGTATTCTCAAGGGCAAGGTGGACATGCTGATCAAGAAGGGCGCCTACCGCGATTTCTACATGCACCGCGCCGGTCACTGGATCGGCATGGATGTGCATGATGTCGGCGATTACAAGATTGACGGCAAGTGGCGCCTGCTGGAGCCCGGCATGGTGCTGACCGTGGAACCCGGCATCTACATCGCTTCCGGCAACAAGAAGGTGGACAAGCGCTGGTGGGGCATCGGTGTGCGCATCGAGGACGATGTCGCCGTCACGGAAAAAGGTCACGATGTCCTTACCGATGGCCTGCCGAAAACCGTCGAGGATATCGAGGCCTTCATGGCCGCTGCCTGATGTCCCTGTGCAGCAAGCCAAGCTATGACCTGGTGATCGTGGGCGCCGGCATGGTCGGCGCCAGTCTCGCCTGCATTCTCGACCGTATGCCGCTGGCGCGGCCATTGAGCATCCTGCTCGTCGAATCCGCCCCCATTGACCTGGATGCCCCGCCCGCACAGCCGTCATTCGATGCACGCAGCACGGTGCTCTCCTATGGCACGGTCAGCTACCTGCACGAACTGGAGATGTGGGAAGGATTGTCGGCTTCGGCCGAACCCATTACCCATATCCATGTGTCCGATCAGGGCCGCCTGGGTTCTGTGCGCATGAGCAGCCGGGAACAGGGTGTCGACGCGCTCGGCCATGTCATCGAAAACCGTCTGCTCGGCAGCGTCTTCAACAGGGCCCTGGCGGCGGCAAGGCACCTGGAAACCCGCAGCGGCGTGCCGGTCACCGGCATCACGCCGCAGCAAACCGGCATGCAGGTCAGCCTGGGAAAAGAGGATGAATCCCAGGTAGTGGATGCCAGCCTCGTCGTGCTTGCCGAAGGCGGTCGGTCAGGGCTTTGTGAAAAGCTCGGCATTCACCGGGTTGAGCAACCCTATGACCAGGAAGCGGTCATTGCCAATGTCGCTTTTTCTGTTCCGCACAAGAACGTCGCCTACGAGCGTTTTACCGTCAACGGGCCGCTCGCCCTGTTGCCGCTACCGGACATGGACGGCCAGCATCGCGCCGCTCTGGTCTGGACGCGCAAGGGGGGAGATGCCCAGGCGCTCATCACCTTGCCGGAAAACGAATTTCTGGACGCGCTGCAAAAGGAATTCGGCAATCGGCTTGGCCTGTTCACACGTGTCGGTCAGCGCCATAGTTATCCGCTGAAGCTGGTGACGGCAGAGGAACAGGTGCGCCCCGGGCTCGTTCTGCTTGGCAATGTCGCCCACTCACTGCATCCGGTGGCCGGACAGGGTTTCAACCTGGCATTTCGCGACACCATGCGCCTGGCGGCGATATTGGCTGTCGCCCACGACCGCGGCGAGTCTCCCGGCGCCATCGACAATCTGCAGTTGTACCTGCAGCAAACAATCACCGACCAGGACCGGACGGCCGCCTTCAGTGATTACATGACGCGGCTGTTTTCCACCAACCACCTGGCGGCGGTCTGGCTGCGCAAGTTCGGTCTGTTCAGCATCGACCTGGTGATGCCGCTGCGCCGGGCGTTTGCAAAGCGCGCCATGGGACTGGGTGAGCCCCGGGTAAAACTGGACACCAGCACATACTGAAAGGCATTTATTGATGGATATTCTCAATCTGCCGGAACATATCCGCATTCTCGAGGAACTGCTGCTTCATCAGGACTTTGCCAACAGTCCTGATCAACTCGAGGCCATGATCAGCGAGGATTTCAGGGAAATCGATTCACGCGGCAGGCAAGTGTCCCGTGATGAAGTGGTTCGCTGGCTGCTCAATAAAAGTCCTGATTCACGCTGGGAGTTTTCCGCGTTCGAGGTCAGGCAACTGGGTCCCGGCCTGGTGCTCGCCACGTACCAGGCCCGGCAGATAAAGCCGGAGGGTGCTTCCGGGGGCGGCGCCATGCACAGTTCCCTGTGGCAGGAAAAAAAACCCGGCCGGACCTGGGAGCTGGTGTTTCACCAGAGTACACGCCTGGAATGAGAAGCTTTTGCGGCAATAGAGTATGTCTGTTTCGAAGCTTTATTCAGGTTGAGGTTTGCCTTCCACGATAAAAGGATAAAGGGATAAACCGATAAAGCGTAAGAGCGACAACCAGTGAATTTGTATGATCGTGTTTTTGATAC
>Ga0181582_10001576_pt1 | contig 17912 bp, 13 predicted proteins | sample 071ome_32_FD_132438 | JGI IMG/M metagenome (GOLD analysis project Ga0181582, IMG submission 132438) | Coastal salt marsh microbial communities from the Groves Creek Marsh, Skidaway Island, Georgia - 071405AT metaG (megahit assembly) | ecosystem: Environmental > Aquatic > Marine > Intertidal...
CGGTTTCAAGCCAACCTGACATGAGATACGCAGCCCCATAGAGGCATGCTCCCATAAATATGGCAGCCAGAGTGATCCGCGGTAACCGCTGGCGGAACCGACGATCAAACGTCGCCTCTGTGCCCATCGCCTTACGGCCCTGCATCAACTGCCAAACCATCGTCCATCCGGCGACGCTGGTCGCGATTGCAGGGGCAAGCCAGCCGAAAAACGGGATGCCACCAATGGCGATGACCGCGTTCACCACCATCGACCAAACCGCAAAGCGAAACGGGCTTTTGGTATCCTCGCGCGAGAAATAGAGGGGTTGCAGGATTTTCTGCATCACAAAGGCAGGCAGGCCCAAGGCATAGATCGCAACAGCCTGCGCCATGGCGATACTGTCAGTACGGGTTGTTGCGCCGCGCTCGTACATGACAGTCACCAGCGGAAAGGCGATTACAACCATAGCAACAGCGGACGGGATGGTTAGCACCAATGCCATTTCCCCCGCACGAGACAAGGCCACGCGCGCACCGTCTTTGTCGTTCGCTTTCAGGCGTTGCGACAGGTCGGGTAAAAGCACGATCCCAATGGCAATGCCGACCACACCCAAAGGCAATTGATACAGACGATCCGCCGCAAACAACCAACCCACGGCGTTGTCAAATTGCGAGGCCGCCTGTTGGCCGACCAAAAGATTGATCTGCATGACCCCGCTAGCCATTGCCGCAGGGACTGCCACGCGGACCAGATGCTTCATCTCGGGTGTCCAGCGCGGGCGGCCTGGGCGCAGGCGGACACCGGCTTTGACGGCGGCTACCCAGACCAGTGCCAGCTGCGCTACGCCGGCGATAGGAACGGTCCAGACCAGCCAATGCACGGCTGATCCGCCGGTCAGATAAGCCAAACCAAGGGCTGCAATTACAAAGATGTTCAAGAAAACCGGTGCAGCTGCAGCGGCCGTGAAATGCCCTTTTGCGTTAAGAACGCCGGAAAATAAGGCAGCTAGTGACATGAACAGGATGTAAGGAAAGACAATCCGCCCAAAGCCCACCGTCAAATCAAACCGCCCGTCGCCTTCAAACCCCGAAGCGGTGGCCCAGACAAAGGCGGGCATGAAGATCATGCCGATTGCCACAAGGATCAACACGCAAAACGCCAAACCGTTTAGCGCGTCCGAGCCGAACCTTTCGGGATCGTCACCAGCCTCGACCCGCTTTGAGAACATCGGAACAAAGGCGGCGTTAAATGCGCCCTCGGCAAAGAAACGCCGGAACATATTGGGCAGCCGAAACGCAGCGACAAAGGCATCCAGAAGCGGCCCCGGTCCGATCAGACCCAAGATCAATATCTCACGTGCAAAGCCCAGAATGCGGCTTAGCAGGGTCCAGAACCCTACTGTCATCGCATTGCGGGCCAGCCTCACCGGTTTCACTCTTGTGCCCTTTCGGCGCCACTGGTGATCGCATCGCGTAGGCGTTTTTCCAATGTGCGCTGTTTGCTTTGCGAATGGAATTTCAATCCGAACATGTCTTTGACATAGAAGCTGTCCACGACCTGCTCGCCATAGGTCGCGATCACCGCGCTGGCGATATAAACGTTGGAGTTGGCCATCGTACGGGTCAGATCAAACAACAATCCGGGCCGGTCTCGGGTATCGACCTCGATGATCGTGTATATTTCCGATCCCTCGTTGTCGAAAGTGATCGTGGTCGGCACGCGGAAGGCGCGTTCGCGCTTTTTGATCTTGTCACGGGATTTCAGCGCTTCAGTTGTCTTAACCTCGCCCCTCAGGGTTTTCATGATCGTCTTTTTCAATCGATCAAGACGAGATGCTTCAAACGGATTCCCGTCGCCGTCCTGAATCCAGAAGACTGGCGTCGCGTATCCATCTTTCGAAGTATAGGTCCGCGCATCCACGACGTTTGCGCCGACCAGTGCCAAAGCCCCCGCCAAACGCGAGAAAATCCCGGGGTGATCTTGCAAGGCAAAGCAGGCGCGGGTTGCGTCGCGGCCTTCGTCCAAATGCAGATCAATCGCGATTTCGTCGTCGTTCAAATCCTTTAACAAGCGTGCAAAGGTGACCTGAGTTTCCGTTTGTAGGCCTTGCCAATAGGGGTCGTAATGACGGCCAGTTTCTTTTTTCAATTCGCTCGCGGACCAGTCACTAAGAGCGTCGCGCAGCGCCTTGCGGGCCTCATTACATCTGTTGCCGCGGTTGACCGCCTCGACCCCTTCGTCCAACGCAATCGCGGTTTCATTATAGAGGTTGCGCAGAAGCACCGCTTTCCAGTTGTTCCACGTATCCGGCCCAACACCGCGAATATCGCAGACGGTCAGAACGGTCAGAAGGTCCAGCCGCTCTTTGGATTTTACCGCATTGGCAAATCATCGGATCGTGCGAATGTCCGACAGATCGCGTTTCTGCGCCACATCGGACATCAGTAGGTGATAGCGCACCAGCCATTCTACCGTGTCGCACTCGGCGGGTTTCAACCCTAACCGAGGTGCAACTTTACGCGCGATCTGTGCGCCAAGGATCGAGTGATCAATGTCTCGGCCCTTGCCGATATCGTGCAACAGCAACGCAACATACAGGACTTTACGATTGATTCCGCCCTTGATGATCGACGACGACAGCGGCAGCTCTTCTTCGCGCTCGGACCGTTCGATTTCCGCAAGGCTCGAGATCACCTGAATCGTATGCTCGTCCACGGTGTAGCTGTGGTACATATTGAATTGCATCATCGCCACGATCGGTTCGAACTCGGGGATAAAGGCCGACAAAACCCCCAACTCGTTCATTCGGCGCAGGGCGCGTTCGGGGTTGCCGTGCTTGAGCAGAAGGTCAAGGAAAATGCGTGTCGCTTCCTTGTCCGCGCGCATGTCGTCGTCAATAAGATGCAGGTTTGCTGTCACCAGACGCATCGCGTCTGGGTGGATCAAAAGCCCCGTTCGCAACGCCTCTTCAAAAATGCGCAGAAGGTTCAGTTTATCCGCCAGAAATTCGGTATCGTCCTTCAAGGCCAGACGATTGTGGACAATGACGTAACCGGGTTTGATCCGCTTGCGTCGCTTGAACAGCCCCACGAGAAGCGGTTCTTTCTTTTGTTGCGAGGCTTCAAGCTTTGTCAGGAAGATGCGGGTCAGATCGCCAACGGCAGTCGCATGGCGGAAATACGCCTGCATGAAATGTTCAACTGCGCGACGACCGGATTTGTCCGTGTACCCCATCCGTTCGGCGACCTCGACTTGCATGTCAAAGCTCAACTGATCAGACGGGCGGTTGGTCAACAGATGCAGGTGATGGCGGACGGCCCACAAAAACCGCTCGGCTTCGATGAACTTGTTGAATTCGTCGGGTAGAAAAATTCCGGCATTGGCCAGATCATCGGTGTTTTTCACGCCATGAATATACTTGGCGATCCAGAAAAGGGCGTGCAGGTCGCGTAACCCACCCTTACCCTCTTTGACGTTCGGCTCAACCACATAACGCTGGCCGCCTTGCTTTGTGTGGCGGGTATCGCGCTCTTCCAGCTTGGCTTCGATGAACTCTTTTTCGGTGTTGTGGAAAAGCTCTTTCCACAATCTGTCTTCAAGCTCGCTGGCAAGCCCCTCGTCACCAGTCAAATACCGTTGTTCCAGCAAGGCCGTTCGGATGGTGAAGTCTTCGCCGCCCAAGCGGATGCAATCGCGCACGGTCCGGCTTGAGTGCCCCACTTTCAGCCGCAAATCCCAGAGCATGTAGAGCATGTCTTCAATGACGCTCTCGGCCCAAGGTGTGATCTTATAGGGCGTCAGAAACAGCAGATCGACGTCTGACTTCGGCGCCATTTCTCCGCGCCCGTAGCCCCCAACGGCAAGTACTGCAATGCGTTCGCCCTCGGTCGGGGTGGCAAGGGGGTGCAAATATGTTGTGGCGACGTCAAAGACCGTTTTCACCACACAATCGGTGAGCCAAGCATAGGATCGCGCCGTTCTGCGCGATGCAAAGGGCATGTCTCCGAACCGATCGGCGATCACTTCGTAGCCGTCCTTTAAGGCACCGAGCAAAAGCGTCGTGACGGCCTTGCGTTGTTCCGTCGCTGAAAGATCACGGCCAAATATGTCCGCGCGGATCGTTTCCGTGATTCTGGCTTCATCAAATATCTCGTTTGCAGGACAAATCAGATTGTCCTGCAATGGCGCGGCATGGGGAAGCGCATTGGCCAAGATCAGTTAACCTCGGCCACCGAGAAAAGTTGCGGTGCAGGGTCGATCACAACCACCTGTTGGTCGATGACCTGTGCGACGGCCAAACCGCGCTCGTTTGTGCCATCCGGACGCAGACGGAAGACCCCATCTACGCCCTCAAAGCCCTTGGCTTGGGTGATGGCCTGCGCGGTAAACGCATCTCGGCCAGACGAAGAAACCAGCGCGCCGATTGCGGCGATGCCGTCATAGGCCAGGCTGCCCAGACGGTGAGGTTGGCTTCCGAATGCGATTTCGTAACGGGCTTCAAATGCGGCGGCCCGGTCGGGATCGGGCAGGGCGAACCAGCCGCCCTGAATGCCCGGAAGCTCAAGCGTTTGGGCCGGAATGTCCCAGCGGGTCAGGCCGATATACTGAATATCGGCCGGTTTCACACCCGCTTCGGGCAATAGCTGACTTAAGAAGGGCAGAGCGCCCGCCGTGTTTGACGTCAGGAAGATTGCGTTCGCCTGCGTTTCCTCGATCGCGTCACGTACCTGGGGCACCGCACTGATTACCCCCTCTTGGGTCAGTGGATAGGAGACCTCGGTCATTACGCTGGCATTTGCCAAAAGCGCGGCACGGTTCACAGCCTGTCCGGCGATTGTGCCGGATTCGTTGGTTGCATGCATCAGCGCAATCATGTCGCGCCCGTTCAACGCCGCGTAACGGGTCAAACGGTCGGCGGTGTTTTCAAATGTGTGCCCCAGCACGAAGATGTTACCGCCCGCAATCGAAGTGTTGTTCGAGAATGACAGGACATTCACGCCCTCATCCGCAACGGCGGCCCCGGCGGCCACGGTCGAGCCCGAATAAAGCGGCCCGAGAATAATCTTCGCGCCACCATCAACGGCCGACTGCGCCTGCGCTGCAGCAATGTCTGCATTGGCGGCTGTATCATAGACCCGCAAATCAATCTGTACCCCGTTGAGATCCGACATCGCCATGCGCGCAGCATTCTCAAGACTTTCCGACAGCAGGGCATCGTTGGGATCACCGGACCCTTTGGGCAGCAAAAGCGCCACAGGAACAGGTGCGCTTGTGTCGATTTTCGGACCATCGGTGGTGGTATCTTCACATCCGGCGATGATCAGCCCAAGGCTACTTAAGGTGACGGCGGTAATCAGCTTGCGGGCAATGCGGAAACGGGCAAACATGGTTGAAACTCTTTCCTTGAGAATGGCATGGACCGACAGGCGGCAACTTGGGGGCGATAATAGCGATGAGAAAAGGCGGGTCCAGTGGTGAATCATATTGTTAAACCCTTAGCCCCCGGACTGTATTTCGTGGCCACTCCTATTGGCACGGCACGGGACATCACTTTGCGGGCTTTGGACATTCTGGCCTCGGCTGATGTGATCGCTGCCGAGGATACCCGCAGCATGAAACGCCTGCTGGACATTCACGGCGTGCCCTTGGGGGACCGGCCTGTTTTGGCTTATCACGATCACAACGGCGACAAGATGCGCCCGCGTTTGCTGGCTTATCTGGCCGAAGGCAAGTCGGTAGCCTATGCATCCGAAGCGGGAACGCCTCTGATCGCGGACCCCGGTTTTGACCTCGGGCGCGTGGCACGCTCCGAGGGGTATCTGGTGACCGCCGCGCCGGGGCCTTCGGCGGTGATCGACGCATTGAATATCTCGGGCCTTCCTACAGACCGTTTTATGTTCGCCGGATTTCTGCCGAATGCACAAAAAGCGCGGCAAACTGCGTTGTCAGAGCTTTCCGAAATTCCCGCGACGCTGGTTTTCTACGAATCGCCCAAGCGGGTTGCGCAAATGATTGCGGATGCGGCAACGGTTTTGGGCGGGACCCGCCAGGCGGCCTTGTGCCGCGAGCTGACAAAAAAGTTCGAGGAATGTTTGAACGGAACGCTGAACGAATTAACCGAAGCGCTGTCCGAACGAACCCTGAAGGGCGAGTGCGTTGTCCTGATCGACCGAAAAGGGGATGAAGACGGCGAAGATATGGATGTAGAAGCCGCACTTCGGGACGCGCTGAAAACCATGTCGCTGCGTGACGCCAGTGAAGCAGTGTCAAAAGCTTCGGGATTGCCGAAACGAAAAATTTATCAATTGGCTTTAGAGATTGGGAAAACCGATCAGAACTAAGGGCCGATCAAATGACTGTTTCAAATGCTTTACGTGGTAAAACCAATTACGTGGCGGGTCTTTTGGCTGAAGATTCGGTTGAACGGCTTTACGCCGAAAAGGGTTGTGAAATTTTGACCCAAAGATTTCGCGCCAAACGCGGCGAAATCGACCTTATCGTACGGGATGGCCACACAGTTGTTTTCGTCGAGGTGAAGAAAGCCCGCAATCACGCCTCGGCAGCGCTTCGCGTGACGTCAACAAAAATGGCCCGGTTGTGGATGGCTGCTGAAGAATTTCTGGCGCGTCTGTCCACAGGTCTGATGACAGACTGTCGGTTTGATGTGGCTTTGGTCGATGAACATGGACGCGTTGAACTGCGGGAAAACGTCTTTTGTGGCGCATAGCGGCCATTGAAGATTGTGATCTGATACGCCATTTAGCGAATAGCTTTATGACAGGAGATCACCATGGCGTTGAAAGTGGCATTCCAGATGGACCCGATCGGGGACGTAAATATCGACGCCGACAGCAGCTTTCGCATTGCGCTTGAAGCACAGCACCGCGGACACGAACTGTTCTATTACGGTCCGGACATGCTGGCCTATGACGAAGGGCGCGTGACTGCGCGCGGTCATCGTATGACGCTGCGCCGCGAAAAAGGTAACCACGTTGATCTTGGTCCGGTAGAAACCGTAGATCTGGCCGATTGGGATGTGGTCTGGCTGCGCCAAGACCCGCCGTTCGACATGGGGTATATCACCACCACGCATATTCTGGACCGTTTGAAGGGCCAAACCCTTGTGGTCAACGATCCGTTCTGGGTGCGCAACTACCCTGAGAAACTGTTGGTACTAGATTTCCCCGAACTCACCCCGCCCACGACCATCGCCCGCGATCTGGACACGATCAAAGCGTTCAAAGCCAAGCATGGCGACATCATTCTGAAACCGCTTTATGGCAATGGCGGTGCCGGTGTTTTCCGACTGGATCAGAACGACCGCAACCTAAGCTCGTTGCATGAACTGTTCACCGGCTTCTCGCGCGAACCGTTGATCGTACAAAAATTTCTGCCCGATGTATCAAATGGCGACAAGCGTGTAATTCTGGTTGACGGAGAACCTGTCGGTGCGATCAACCGCGTGCCGGCGAAGGGGGAAACCCGTTCGAATATGCACGTGGGAGGACGGCCTGAAAAAATCGGCCTGACCCAGCGGGATCTGGAAATCTGCGCGGCCATCGGTCCCTTGTTGAAAGAAAAGGGGCAGGTGTTTGTCGGCATCGACGTGATCGGCGACTATCTGACCGAGATCAATGTGACCTCGCCCACGGGTATTCAAGAGCTTGAGCGGTTTGACGGCACCAATGTGGCCGAGAAAATCTGGCAGGCGATCGAACGTAAACTGATCTAAGCCAACGCTGGTTCGCGCAACTCTGCCAGACGGAAACTGGCCGCCTCGGCGATATGCCGTTTCAACACCTTTGGTTCGCCCTCAAGATCTGCGATCGTGCGCGCCACGCGCAGAATCCGGTGATATCCTCGTGCCGACAGTCGAAAGCGTTCAGCAACCCGCGATAAAAACGCGGTTCCGTCTTGGTCGGGCGCGGCGATCTGTTCTAAGACCTGACCGTGGGCATCGGCATTCGAGTGCAGTTCGGGATGGTCTTCAAACCGTTTGCTTTGGATGTGCCGAGCCGCCGTAACCGACTGTTTCACCTGTTCCGAGCTTGGCCCGCTTGCGGGCAAATCCAGATCTGTGAAACCCACGGGTGGTACCTCGATCCGCAAATCAAACCTATCCATCAACGGCCCAGAGATACGACCGATGTAATCCTCGCCGCAGATCGGCGCCCGCGAACAGGCCAGCGCCGGATCGGCCAGTTGCCCGCATTTACAAGGGTTTGCAGCGGCAACCAGCAAAAAGCGACAGGGGTAGCGCACATGGGCATTGGCGCGGGCCACGACGACCGAGCCGTTTTCGATGGGCTGGCGCAGGGTTTCCAGCGTGTTGCGGGCAAACTCGGGCAGTTCGTCCAGAAACAGCACGCCATTGTGCGCCAGGCTGACCTCGCCCGGTTTGGCGTTGCGTCCGCCACCGATGATGGCCGCCATAGACGCCGTGTGATGCGGATCGCGAAACGGGCGGGTGCGCGAAATGCCCCCTTCGTCCAGCAGGCCAGACAATGAGTGGATCATTGAAGTCTCTAGCGCCTCGCTGGGTGACAGGGGCGGTAGAATGCCGGGCAAACGAGACGCGAGCATAGATTTCCCTGATCCGGGAGGCCCGCTCATGAACAGATGGTGCCGACCAGCGGCCGCAATTTCCAACGCCCGTTTAGCCCGTTCTTGCCCTTTGACATCGCGCAGGTCCACGGTTTGCCCTGCGTCCGAAACCTCACCCGGTTGGGCCGGAGAAATCGGTGCGTTTCCATTGAAATGTTGAACCGCGTCATGCAGCGAGCGGGCGGCGATCACCTGAGTTGCCCCGACCCACGCGGCCTCGGCCCCGGATGCGGCGGGGCACAAAAGCATCCGCTCATCCTCGGCGGCGGCAAGGGCGGCGGGCAGCGCCCCAAGCACACCGATCAAAGTTCCATCAAGCGACAACTCCCCCAACGCAACGCAGCGTTCGGCCACGTCTGACGGAATAATATGAAGCGCGGCCAGAAGAGCTATGGCGATTGGCAGGTCGAAGTGGCTTCCCTCTTTCGGCATATCAGCGGGGGACAGATTTACTGTGATCCGCTTGGACGGTAACGCCACGCTCATTGCCGACAGAGACGAGCGTACCCGATCGCGCGCCTCGCTTACAGCTTTGTCCGGCAAACCTACGATGCCGAAAGTGGGCAAACCGGGCGTAACGGCGCACTGCACCTCGACCAGGCGGGCGTCGATGCCTTCAAAGGCGACTGTGTAGGCGCGTGCGATCATGGTGGCAGATCTCCCTGTAAAAGACCTGCGCTAATTTGGTTTATGATTGGTAAATCTTTGATCCAGCAGCATCCCGCGCACGTATTCTTATCAATACAAAGCAGGAGGTAGATCATGGCCCTAGATGGCGCATTGGAAAAAAGCTTTTCCCGCTCGGTCATGGCGGCAGAATTGTTGGACGCGGAAACCGAGCGAGACTTGGCGTTGGCATGGCGTGATCACCGCGACGAAAAGGCGTTGCATCGTCTGACCACAGCGTATCTGCGTTTGGCTGTCTCGATGGCGTCGAAATTCCGACGTTACGGCGCTCCGATGAATGACCTTGTGCAAGAAGCCAGTTTTGGTCTGATGAAAGCGGCTGAAAAGTTTGATCCGGATCGGGGTGTGCGGTTTTCGACCTACGCAGTTTGGTGGATCAAGGCCAGCATTCAGGAATATGTGATGCGCAACTGGTCGATGGTTCGGACCGGTTCAACCAGCAGCCAAAAATCGCTGTTCTTCAATCTCAAACGTGTGCAGGCGAAAATCGAGCGCGAGGCCACCGCCCGCGGCGAGGATCTGGGGCAGTCCGAATTGCGCGCACTTGTCGCCGCGGAACTGGGCGTGCCGGAACATGACGTCGAGATGATGGAGGGGCGGCTGTCGGGGTCTGATTTTTCTCTGAACGCGCCGCAGTCCACGGATGAAGACGGCCGTGAATGGGTTGATATCCTTGAAGACGAAGGCTCGGACGTCGAGGTGCACGCGCAAGATCGCATGGACACAGATGTATTGCGGGGTTGGTTGCTCGAGGCGTTACAGACGTTGAACGGCCGCGAGCGTTTGATTATCCGCGAGCGGAAACTGATTGACCAGCCACGGACCTTGGAAAGTCTGGGCGAAGAGCTGAACCTGTCCAAAGAACGCGTCCGTCAGATCGAAAATGCGGCTTTGCAAAAGATGCGCCGCGCGCTGAGTGACAAGGGCAAAGAGGTGGCGGCTCTGTTGCACTAGGTTGAATGCGCCATTGAGTTTGTTGCGCAGCCCTCATAGGAATGGGGGAGCTTCAAGAAGGGCGCGATATGTTGGCTTCAAAACGCATTCTGCTGATCATCACGGGCGGCATTGCCGCCTATAAGTGTCTTGAACTGATCCGATTGCTACGCAAGCAGGGGGCCAGTGTAACGCCGGTTTTGACCAAAGCAGCCGAGCAATTCGTGACGCCGCTCTCGGTGTCTGCCTTGGCTGGCGAGAAGGTTTATACCGATCTTTTTGACCTGACGGACGAAGCCGAGATGGGTCATATCCAATTGTCTCGTGTCGCTGATTTGGTGGTTGTCGCGCCAGCGACGGCCGATGTGATGGCCAAAATGGCGCAGGGGCGGGCGGATGATCTGGCCTCGACCCTTTTGCTGGCCACAGACACGCCAGTCATGATCGCACCGGCGATGAATGTCCGCATGTGGCAGCATCCAGCGACACAGCGCAATCTGGCAACTTTGAAGTCTGACAATGTCACCGTGGTAGGTCCGAACGAAGGCGACATGGCCTGTGGTGAATACGGGCCGGGGCGCATGTCTGAGCCTGCGGAAATTTTGGATGCGATCACCGCAAAGCTCTCGGGCGGGCCACTGAAGGGCAAGCATATCCTTGTGACCTCGGGCCCAACACATGAACCGATTGATCCGGTGCGATACATCGCGAACCGGTCGTCCGGTGCGCAGGGAACGGCGATTGCGCGGGCGTTGGCTGCGCTGGGCGCGGATGTGACTTTTGTGACAGGGCCGGCGGATGTGACCCCGCCAGAAGGCGTTCGGGTCGTGCCAGTAGAAAGCGCCAACGACATGCTAGCCGCAGTGCAATCCGCCTTGCCCGCTGACGGGGCGGTGTTCGCCGCTGCTGTAGCCGATTGGAGGGTGGCTTCGGCCTCGGGCAGCAAGATCAAAAAGCAGAACGGCCAATTGCCGGTGTTGGAGTTTGCTGAAAACCCTGACATTCTGGCGACGGTTTCGCAGATGGAAAGCAGCCGCCCCGGTTTGGTTGTGGGCTTTGCCGCAGAAACCGATGACGTGATCGCTAATGCAACTGCGAAGCGCCAGCGCAAAGGGTGCGACTGGATTGTCGCCAATGATGTGTCGCCCGAAACAGGCATAATGGGCGGTAGCGAAAATGCTGTGACCTTGATTTCGGAAACCGGTGCCGAGGCGTGGCCGCGTCTATCGAAAATCGAAACAGCCCAGCGTTTGGCGCAAAAAATTGCCGAGGCACTGCAATGATTGCGATCGAGATCAAATGGGATGAGGGCGCGGATCAGTCCCTTGGGTTGCCAAGTTATGAAAGCGCGGGCGCGGCGGGCGCGGACCTGCGCGCGAATTTTGGCGGACCTAAAGAGGTCACCTTGCAGGTTGGCGAGCGTACGCTGGTGCCAACCGGACTACGCCTTGCCATTCCCTTGGGTTACGAGGTGCAATTGCGCCCGCGCTCGGGTCTTGCGCTGAAACATGGTATCACCTTGCCCAACAGCCCCGGCACTATTGACAGTGACTATCGCGGCCCCTTGGGGGTTATCGTGATGAATGCGGGTCAAGAACCATTCACTATCGCCCACGGCGACCGCATCGCCCAGATGATCGTTGCGCCGGTGGTGCAAGCGTCTTTTATCGTTGTCGAAACCCTCAGCGACACTGATCGTGGCGAGGGCGGGTTCGGCTCGACCGGGCGAAGCTGATGTCGCTGGTTCTGGGACTGGCGGCAGTCATTTGGGGTGGCGGCCATATTGCCGGATGGAGCCGCGGTATTCGGATGGCGTTTATCGGAAGTCTTCTGGCCGTAGTGATCATTTCGCATTTGGTATTGCCAGAGGGGCATCCCATTCGCTTTGCCACAGGCGGTGCGGCCATGCCGTGGTTGATCCTTGTCAGTGTTGGCATTTTGGTCTGGGGGTACTTACTTGTTCTGAGCAGGCTGAAATCAGCCGCCGAAGACAAAACCCCAAAGGCCGATCCAATGGACAAACCGTTATTTTCCGACACCGAGTTGGAACGCTACGCCCGTCATATCATGCTGCGTGAAATCGGCGGTCCGGGGCAAAAGGCTCTGAAGCAGGCCAAGGTGCTGGTGATCGGGGCCGGAGGCCTGGGCGCGCCTGCCTTGTCCTATCTTGGCGCGATGGGCGTTGGAACCATCGGTATTATCGACGACGACACGGTCGAAAACTCGAATTTGCAGCGGCAAGTGATCCACACAGATGCGCGCATCGGCATGCCCAAAGTCCACTCGGCGAAAGAGGCCATTCAGGCGCAAAATCCTTTTGTTCAGGTGAACTGCTATCACCGCCGCCTGACCGAAGACATCGCCGCCGATCTGTTCGCGGACTATGACCTGATCCTTGACGGCACTGACAATTTCGAAACCCGCTATCTGTCGAACCGGACAGCTGTGAAACTGCGCAAGCCGCTGATCTCGGGGGCGTTGTCTCAATGGGAAGGGCAGCTAAGTGTATTCGATCCTGCCAACGGTGCCCCCTGTTATCAATGCGTCTTCCCCGAAGCCCCTGCACCCGAGCTGGCCCCAAGCTGTGCCGAGGCTGGCGTGTCTGCAGCGCTTCCGGGTGTGATCGGATCGATGATGGCGCAAGAGGCGATGAAACTGATCACTGGCGCAGGCGAGGTGCTGCGCGGCGAGATGTTCATGTATGACGGGCTTTATGGCGAGACCCGTAAAATCCGGTTGAACAAGCGCAAGGATTGCCCGACCTGTGGTCAAGCCCAAGGCTGATTGCAGCCGCCTTTGAAAGCGCATAGCGTGGCGCCAATTCAGGAGACACGCGATGACAAACCCGCTTTTACAAGATTGGACCGGCCCGTTTGGCCTTGCCCCTTTTGTCGATATTGAAGACAGCCATTTCGCCCCCGCGATGACCGAGGCCATGGCGCGGCACAATCAGGAAATTGACGCGATTGCCAACAATCCCGAAGCGCCCAGTTTCGAGAACACTATCGAAGCACTAGAAGGCGCGGGCAAGGATCTGGACAAGGCGCTTTCGGTGTTTTTCAGTTTGCTTGGTGCGGATAGCAACAAAGCGCGGCAAGAATTGCAGCGCGAGTTTTCGCCCAAATTAGCGGCACACAGCGCGGCGATTTACGCCAACCAAACGCTTTTCAGGCGCATCGAAACCCTGTGGAACACACGTGACGATCTGGGCTTGGATGATGAACAGGCCCGCGTTTTGATGCTGACCCACCGCGCCTTTGTGCGTGCAGGGGCGGCTTTGAAAGGGGGCGCCGCCGAACGAATGACCGCTATCAAGGGCCGTTTGGCAGTTCTGACCACCGAGTTCACGCAAAACCTGTTGGCGGACGAAGCCGGATGGACAATGGACCTGTCAGAAAACGACCTAAAGGGTCTTCCGGATTTCTTGATCAGCGCAGCCCGTGCTGCGGGAAAGGCGGCTGGCAAAGAGGGTCCGGTGGTGAACCTGTCCCGTTCTGTCATCACACCTTTCCTGCAGTATTCGCCGCGCCGCGATTTGCGTGAAAAAGCCTATGCGGCTTGGGCGGCCCGCGGCGCGAATGGCGGTGAAACCGACAACCGCGCCATCGCCAACGAAATTCTGGCGCTGCGTCAGGAACGCGCGGCACTTTTGGGCTACGCCAGCTTTGCCGACTATAAGCTGGAAACCGAAATGGCGAAATCTGCCGACAACGTGCGTGGATTGCTGCAAACGGTATGGGAACCTGCCAAGGCCAAGGCCGACGCCGACGCCGCCGTTTTGACCCAGATGATGCATGCTGACGGGATCAACGGCGATCTCGAACCGTGGGATTGGCACTATTACGCCCAGAAACGCCGTCAGGCCGAGCATGATCTGGATGAAAGCATCCTCAAGCCTTACTTCCAGTTGGATCGGATGATCGAAGCCGCATTTGATTGTGCCACCCGTCTGTTCGGGCTGGAATTCAAGCCGCTTGATCTACCACTTTACCACCCGGATTGCCGCTTGTGGGAAGTCACCCGCAACGGTGAACACGTGGCCATTTTCCTTGGCGACTACTTTGCACGCCCTTCGAAACGCTCGGGGGCGTGGTGCTCGGCGATGCGAATGCAGGCGAAACGCCCCGAAGAGCACCGTCCAATTGTGGTCAATGTATGCAACTTCGCCAAACCGTCCGAGGGGCAACCGGCCCTTTTGTCTTATGACGATGCCCGCACCCTGTTCCACGAATTCGGCCACGCTTTGCACCAAATGCTGTCGGACGTGACCTATGGCTCGATCGCGGGCACCAACGTGCCGCGCGACTTTGTGGAACTGCCCAGCCAGCTGTACGAACACTGGCTTGAAGTGCCCGAGGTGCTTGAAAACTTTGCCACCCACGCCGAAACTGGCGAGGCCATGCCGAAAGAGATGCTGGACAAGGTTCTGGGGGCCGCAAACTTTGATCAAGGCTTCCAAACGGTCGAATTTGTCGCCTCGGCGATGGTTGATCTGGCCTTTCATCAAGGGGTGGCCCCCCAAGACGCCATGGCGAAACAGGCCGAGGTTCTGACCGAGATGGGCATGCCCCACGCAATAGGAATGCGCCATGCGACCCCGCATTTCGCGCATGTCTTCTCGGGGGATGGCTACGCCAGTGGCTATTACAGCTACATGTGGTCCGAAGTCATGGACGCCGATGCCTTTGAGGCGTTCGAGGAAACAGGTGATCCGTTTGATCCGTCGATGGCCGCCAGTCTTGAGAAGAACATCCTGTCGGCAGGCGGCTCTCAAGACGGCGAGACGCTTTATACTGCATTCCGAGGGAGGCTGCCCGAGGCTGATGCCCTGTTAAAAGGTCGAGGTTTGATCTGAAGAAACGAAAATACGGCGGGGATTTCCCCGCCGTTATTTCTTAGGATGACAGCTGTTCGCGCAGGATTGACGCGGTCAGCGATATCATCAGATATATCCCCGAGAAAATCAGGAATGTCAGCAAGGTGTTCTCGACCGCGCGTGGATAAGCTGCGGCGTCCGGCACAATCGGGTCCACACTGCGCGACAGATAGCGGGTCTGACGGCTGGCTTCGAGCATGGCACCTTCCATGTTCTGTAGCGCCGATTGCAGCATCATATCACGGGTGGCCAGATCCGCCTCGGCCAGACGAATGCGGGCCGATAGTGACGATAGGCTTTCCTCGCCGACGGATGCTTCATGCATGCGTTCGTTAAGGATTTCGATAACGTCACGCAGGCGACCGATATCGGCTTCCACACCAGCGATACGGGACTGGTTCGGGTTTGGGTTGTCCAGCAATGCGCGAGGTTGAAGCTGCTTTTCCTGTAGCTCGATTTCGCGCTGATTGATCTAAGCCCTAAGCGACGATAGTACAGCTTCCGGATAAACAACCTGCGATTCCTGTTGCAGCGTTACCATGGCAACCTGCGCGCCACGGCGGTTTTGTTCCGCTTCAGCCAGATTTTCGCGGGCTTCGCGAAGCTGATCTTCGCGCTTGCGTTTGGTCAGGTTGTCCACCCGTTCTTCTGCGTATCCGATCAGGGCTTCGGCGAACCGTTGTGCCAAAACCGGATCGGCCGCGATGACCTCCATCTTCATGACGCCTTCTGACGGATCATAGCCGATTTTCACGTACTTCTTGAAAAGCTTGAAGGCGTCTTCGTTTGACGCATCAGGCTCGAGCCTTTGAATGACATCGATCCAGTCCTGCTGGAAATGCGCTTTGAAACCTTCGTCTTTGTCCAGTCGCAACATGGCCTCGCGCGATTGCATATAACTTTGCACCGCGATGCTGTCTTGATTGGTGTTGAACTGGCTTGGCAGGAAGCTGCCAAAACCGCCTGAAGTTTGACCTTCGGCCTGCTGGATCACGAATTCCGAGTTTGTGGCATACATCGGCGTGGCGATGGAGAAGAAATAATAAGCGGCAATAATCGTGGGCAGAAAGACGAATGTAGCAAGCCGTGCTGCAAGCAGGGCCAGCTTCCGTCGGCGTCTGCGCACGATGTCGCGCTGGATTTTGGCGACCTCGCTGATGCGGTCACCTGCGTTGTGCACATTGGTCGATGGCAGGTTCGGCGTGGCTGCGCGGGTTGTGGTTTGCGGAAGCGGTGGTGGCGTTGGGTGTCCTTGGTTTTGACCATCCGACAACAGTTGCAGCGTATCGCCACGCTTGAACGGGTCAATGCCCTGTTCCCGCAACAGACGCACCGCATCAAAATCGGACGTTGCTGGCAATCCGTGCTTTTGCGCAACCCTGCGGGCCAGCCGCAACTGGCGTCCGGTCAGGCCCTCTTTGCGAATGGAATCAATAGCGGCGCCCACCGCGCCCTGATGGGAATGCACGGTATTCGCCTGAGGGACCACTCGCGGACGGGCCGCTTGTTGCTGAGTGGAAGCCGGCTGCGCGGCGGCTTGCTGACGTTCGTGCGCTTGGCTTGCGGCGCGATAATCTTCGGCCGAGGGCGCACGTTCGGCCCCGTGATCGGTCTCGATCAAAGGGCTTGAACGCCAGATACGGAACTTTTTAGCCTTGGGTTTGGTAGTCATAAAGTTGTCTCGCCTCTTCCAAGGTATCAAATATGTGAAGCTGCCCGTTTCTGAGAACACCGGCCGATTGGCAGTATTTCTCAAGAATTTGCGGATCGTGTGATACAATCACGACAGTCGTATTTTGCAGCCGTTGACGCAAGATCTCTCCAGCTTTGCGGTTGAACTCGACATCAGTATTACTGGGCATGCCTTCGTCGATCAAATAGATGTCGAACTCCAGCGCCAGCATGAGCGAGAACGTAAAGCGCCCTTTCATTCCGGCACTGTATGTACCCAAGGGCTGATCGAAATACTCATCCAGGTCTGACAGCCAGCGGCAAAACGCTTCGACATAGTCAGGGTCCAACCCATAAAGCCGTGCGATATAGCGTGAATTTTCCATCGCTGAAAGTTTCCCGATCACACCGCCCATAAAGCCCATGGGAAAGGAAATGCGGCAACCCCGATGGATTTCACCTTCGTCCGGCTTTTCAAGACCGGCCATCATATTGACCAAAGTTGTCTTGCCGGTGCCATTCGGGGCTAGGATGCCAAGCGAGCGCCCAAGCTCAACACGGAACGACGCCCGGTCAAGAATGACCTTGCGCTGCGTACCGGTCCAGAAGGACTTACTGACGTTGACAAATTCAAGCATTACAAACTCGGTTACTAATTGAACACGCTATAACTGCAAGCGATGTACCAAATTTAGTACGGGGCAAATCAGGCTACAATATGACTAATTTGTAGCTATTGATCGCAAATCGGAGCCAATGGAAAGCGAAAGGGCCGGCTCGTTTCCGAACCGGCCCCTAATTCAAGCGTATATCAGGGTCAGAGTTCCTGCTTTTCCACGCGGGTCAATTTACCGGCTGCAAAAGATAGCGCGGCAGCGCCAAAGCTGAACAAAGCGCCCATTTTTGCAGCATCTTGAACCGGACCGGGATCGAAAGCCACCGACGCCACGAACAGCGAAACGGTAAAGCCGATAGCCGAGACACAGCCGATGACAAACAGATCAATCGTGCGCATCCCTTGTGGAAGGCCTAGCTTAAGAACATGGGCCCCGATGATGCCGAATAGAAATACTCCGACCGGTTTGCCGATGATCAGACCGGCCAAAACCAGCCAAGTCGGATCGCCGATTGCGCTGAAAACAACACCAGCATTAAGCAG
>Ga0181582_10001578_pt1 | contig 17907 bp, 18 predicted proteins | sample 071ome_32_FD_132438 | JGI IMG/M metagenome (GOLD analysis project Ga0181582, IMG submission 132438) | Coastal salt marsh microbial communities from the Groves Creek Marsh, Skidaway Island, Georgia - 071405AT metaG (megahit assembly) | ecosystem: Environmental > Aquatic > Marine > Intertidal...
ATCCAGCCAATGCCGGGTGGCCGTGGTCAGGTCGGGAGCAACCTGGACTTCAAGCGCAGCCGACGACGCCAGACGTACAACCTCGTCGATCAACTGAAGTGATGACGAGACCAGGAGGGGACGGCGGCTATCCGAGCGGGTATCCGCACGGGAATCGGAAGGGATGAATTCGTTCATGCGTTCACTGTGCTGATCACATGAAGTGTCGGACAAGACTCATCTACGAACCTGTGGATGACCGACCGCATGCTGTGCACATGAACGCATCTGTGCTTCCGGACGAGCAGCCATCCGGGTTACGGTGATCTCGTGACCTCTGCCGCATTCTTCGACCTCGACAAGACGATCCTGGCCAAGTCGAGTTCCTTCGCTTTTGCTCGCCCCTTCTATCAGGGCGGACTCATTGGACGTTCGGATGTCATCCGCAGCGCCTATGCGCAGTTCGTCTTCCTCGCTTCAGGAGCAGACCACGATCAAATGGAGACCATGCGCGAGTACATGTCAGCGCTCGTGACCGGCTGGGAAGTCGAGAAGGTTCAACAGATCGTGGCCGAAACCCTCGATGAGATCGTCGATCCGATGGTCTACGAAGAAGCAGTCCAACTCATCGAAGAGCATCGAACGGCTGGTCGCGACATCATCATCATTTCGTCGTCGGGAACCGATGTCGTAGAACCGATCGGGGCTCGACTCGGCGCAGACGTCGCGATTGGAACCCAGGTAGCGATCGAAGACGGTCGATACACCGGCGAGATCTTGTTCTACGCCTACGGAGAAGGAAAGGCAGAGGCCATGAAATCCCTCGCCGCAGAGCGGGGCTACAACCTTGCGGACTGCTACGCCTACTCCGACTCCCAGACCGATCTACCAATGCTCGAGGCGGTAGGACACCCGGTAGCTGTGAACCCCGATTCAGCTCTGCGCGCTGTCGCCATTGAGCGCAATTGGCCGATCCAGGATTTCGCCACTCCGGTCGAGATCCGCGAGCAGGTGCAGCGTAGGAATGCCGTCGCGGCAGGTGCTGGGATGGCGATTGGCGCAGTTGCACTCGGGCTCACGTGGTACGCGCGCCGGCGCGTCACCCCCGCCTGACAGCGTCAAGCCCCGCAGTTGGCGTCACAAGAGCGCCGGCCTTATGGCGGCAATTGCAGGTTTCGGTGATTAAGCGGCCTCAACGCCGGCCTCAACCGTCGCTAGGAACCACAGCAAGTAGCCGTTCACGTCGCCAGCTGCGTAGGCCTTCGTTGCACGCGCGCATGCCGCTCGACCGACCCGCAGCATCCCAACCTCGGGAATCGAAAACAGAGAGGGATCGACTCCACGATCGGCGAGCACCAGCCGAACGCTCGCTCGAGCGATCAACCCTGACCCCCAGGCGAAGGGTCGCGCGGCCAGCAACTCAGCGTGCACGATCCCCGCGACGATCAACGCCGATTCCTCACGAGCCCCCGTGACGAGTTCACCGAGGAGCGCCAGGCGACCAGCGGCTTCACGGGCCGAGGGCATGCTTCCGATATTCAGCGGATCATCCACCGACTGACCCTCGGTGCGGGGGCGACCGAGTTGATCCGCCGGCGCATGCAGGTGGGCAGCGATCGCGTGCAGGTGAGCCAGGACCTGCAAAGGAGCGCGTGCCCAGGTGTCGACTTGGCTGGGCACTTCCCCGGTTATGGCCTGCGCGGACGCCAACACGCGCCCCATCGGCGAATCGTCGACTACCGCGATGTCCGAACCGTCCATCGCCGCCGATGCCTGGGCACCTTGGGCACGTGAAGCAACGGAGTACTCGCTAGCCGACGACCGGACGTCTCGACGCCACAGCAACGCATCGATCGCTCCCCGCGCCGCTTGGAGTCCATCGGCGACATCCGGGGAGGAGGAAAGGCGCTGGACGGCGTCCCTGACCGAAGACGTCACACAGCAACGCTAGTCGGCCGCTTTGCCCCATTCGCCCCGCATCGAACGTCTGAATTTGGTTTAGTGGAGACCCCATCGGCACGACTCTCCGCTGAAAGGAACGCCGTGAGTAACGAGGCTCTTGAGAATCTGCTGCATGAAGAGCGCGTCTTCCCGCCCTCGCCGGAATTCGCTGCACAGGCGAACGCCACGGCAGGGATGTACGACGACGCTGCGGAGGATCGCTTGGCCTTCTGGGCGGAGCAGGCTCGCTATCTGACGTGGGCCACTGAATTCGATCGGGTCCTGGACTGGAGCGATGCGCCGTTCGCCAAATGGTTCCTGGGCGGCACGCTCAACGTCGCCTACAACTGCGTCGACCGGCACGTCGACAACGGTTTCGGGAACCAAGTAGCTATCCGGTTTGAAGGTGAGCCAGGCGACCGCCGTGACATCACCTACGCCGAACTCAAAGACGATGTCTCACGCGCTGCGAACGCTCTACTCGAGCTCGGCGTCACAGCCGGGGATCGGGTCGCCATTTACATGCCGATGATTCCGGAGGCGATCGTCGCGATGCTCGCATGCGCACGCATCGGTGCGGCTCACTCCGTAGTTTTCGCAGGATTCAGTTCCGAAGCTCTGCGCAGCCGCATCGACGATGCCTCGGCCGTCCTCGTAATAACCGCCGATGGACAAAACCGTCGCGGCTCCGCGATGCCGCTCAAGCCCGCCGTGGACGAAGCCGTCGCCGAAACGCCAACCGTCACGAACGTCCTGGTGGTGCGTCGAACGGGCAGCGATGTCGAATGGAACGACGACCGAGATGTTTGGTGGCACGACATCGTTGATCGTCAATCACCGGATCACACGCCCGAGGCTTTCGACTCCGAGCATCCTCTCTTCATCCTGTACACCTCGGGCACGACCGGGAAGCCCAAGGGGATTCTGCACACGAGCGGCGGCTACCTCACCCAAGCCGCCTTCACCCACAGAAACGTCTTCGATCTCAAACCGGACGAAGACGTCTACTGGTGCACAGCTGACATCGGCTGGGTCACCGGCCACTCCTACATCGTGTACGGACCTCTGGCGAACCGTGCGACGCAGGTGGTTTACGAGGGCACTCCCGATACCCCCAACAAGGATCGTTGGTGGGACATCGTCGAGCGCCATGGCGTATCCATCTTCTACACCGCACCGACGGCCATTAGAACCTTCATGAAGTGGGGAGACGAACTACCTCAGTCGCACGACCTATCGTCGCTCCGACTCCTCGGCTCCGTCGGCGAACCGATCAACCCTGAAGCGTGGATGTGGTACCGAGACATCATCGGCGGAGGCAACTGCCCGATCGTTGACACGTGGTGGCAGACCGAAACCGGCGCCATCATGATCAGCCCGTTGCCAGGCGTCACCGGGTGCAAGCCTGGATCAGCGATGGGCCCACTGCCCGGCATCGGCATGGCCGTGGTGGACGACAACGCAACGCCGGTAGGCAACGGCGGAGGCGGGTACCTCGTACTGACCGAACCGTGGCCGTCGATGCTGCGCGGTATCTGGGGCGACCCCGAGCGATTCAAGGAGACCTACTGGTCGCGCTTCCCGGGTATGTACTTCGCCGGGGATGGAGCCAAACTCGACAACGACGGCGCTATTTGGCTGCTCGGTCGTGTCGACGACGTCATGAATGTCTCTGGACATCGCATCTCCACTACCGAGGTGGAGTCAGCGCTGGTCTCGCACGAAGCGGTGGCCGAGGCTGCGGTGGTGGGTGCCACAGACGAGACCACGGGCCAGGGAATCGTGGCATTCGTGATCCTGCGCGGCGGAGTTCCCGAGGAGACCGCCAAGGGAGAGCAACTCGTCAAGGATTTGCGTGATCACGTCGCAAAAGAGATCGGACCGATCGCCAAACCGCGGCAGATCATGGTCGTACCCGAACTTCCTAAGACGCGCTCGGGGAAGATCATGCGTCGGCTTCTGCGAGACGTTGCCGAGCATCGAGACATGGGCGACGTCACCACATTGGCCGACCCAACGGTGATGAACCTCATCGCAACCGGACTCGACGCAGGTGGCGACGAGGACTAACCGGCTTCAGTCACTGACGAGACAAGACCAGACAAAAGACAATTCCCTCAGGGTCTTCACACCTGATCCACGTCGATCCCGCTTCGATGATCGGCTCACGATCGACGCGGCTTCCACCGAGCGACGTCACGCGGTCGGCCCACGCATCGAGGTCATCGACCTGCAGGTCCAAGTGCACGGGTGACTTGCCTTTGCTGATCTCATCGACTCGCTGGAAGACCAACCGCGGACCCCTGCCGCTGGGGTCGATAGCAGCCCAGTAGGTGTCGTCCAACTGCTCAGCGTCGTCGTAATTCAAAAGTTCCGCCCAGAAGCGAGACGTGGTCTCCAGATCACGACAATCAATCGTGATTTCCACACTCGGAGTCACGAGGCCAACGCTATCCGTTCGCGGATATGGTCGGGGCATGGAGGAACACAAGGTTCTCACCCGACCATCGCTACGCGAGCGCGGTTGGATCCTTACGTATCTGCGCGACGAAACCGTAGGCGGTGTTCTCCTGATCGTGGCAGCCGCGATCGCGCTTATCTGGGTCAACTCCCCCTGGGGCGACGGGTACGTCAGCCTGGTCAACTACGAGGTTGGCATTCCCTTCCTCGGTATCAACCTCACGCTCAACGCGTGGGCTGCCGATGCCCTGCTAGCGATCTTCTTCTTCGTCGTTGGTCTAGAACTCAAGCACGAACTCGTGGTCGGATCCCTATCCAAACCATCGCAGGCGGCAGTCCCCGCCATTGCGGCGTTCGGCGGCATGGTCGTCCCAGCCGGGCTCTACCTCGCGATCAACTCCTCGATGGAAGGTGGCTCAACCACCGGCTGGGGAATCCCCATGGCGACGGACATCGCGTTTGCCCTCGCCGTGCTGGCGGTCTTCGGTCGCAAACTTCCCGTGGCACTGCGCGCCTTTTTGTTGACCTTGGCAGTGGTCGACGATCTCGGTGCGATCGCAGTCATCGCCATCTTCTACTCCGACAAGTTCTCCCTTCCGTGGTTCGTCGCGGCCATCGTGACCTTCGTTGCGTACGGGCTTGCGCAACGGTTCCGATGGACCTCGCCCTGGTTCTACGTGCCCATCGCAATCGTCGCCTGGTACTTCACGTACAAGTCCGGGGTTCACGCGACCGTCGCAGGCGTCGTTCTCGGCCTGCTGACCCGGGTCAAGACCGATCCGGGTGAAGCGGAATCACCCGCGGACAGACTCGCCCACCGCATACACCCGATCAGCGCCGGCATTGCCGTACCGATCTTCGCTTTCATGGCGGCAGGAGTGGATCTGCGTTCGCTCGGGATCGTCGATGCGCTCACCGCACCCGTTGCCCTCGGCGTGCTTGTGGGCCTGGTGATCGGTAAACCACTCGGGGTGCTTGCGTTCGCGTGGATAACGGCCACGTTCACCCGCGCCTCCCTGGCGAAGGGGATCGCATGGCGTGACGTAGGAGCTATCGGTGTTCTCGCTGGAATCGGATTCACCGTGGCGCTGCTGATCGCGGAGCTCGGTTATAAGAGCGACTACGAGACCCTCGAGTCGGCCAAGGGGGCGATCCTTGCCGCCTCGCTGGTGGCCGCAGTTCTTGCGGCCGGCGCACTGACCCTTCGTGGCAAGCACTACTCGAAGCTGGCCGAAGTCGAAGACATCGACGCCAACAACGACGGCATTCCGGACGTGTATCAAGACACCCGCGAACCCGAATCGCCCGGAACCAACGAGACGCCCGAGAGTCCACAGCGCTAGCCTGACGTCACGCGGCGCTTTCGAGCGACGCTCGCCACCGACGACGCACGGAGGAACCATGGCCGATCAACCCAGCCTCGGAACTCTCGTTTCGAACGTCGTCCGCAATGCCAAACAGCTGCTCAACGCTCAGGTGGCGCTGACCAAGACCGAGGCCCAGCAGGCCGGCCAGCAGGTCGCCGTGGTGTCGGTATTCGGGATCATCGCGTTGGCAGGTGTGTCCATGGCGGGGCTCTTCGGCTTAATCGCCCTCGCCTTCGGTATCGCTGCGCTGGGCCTGCCTGTGTGGGCCGGCTTCCTCATCGTCACCGGGATTCTTCTCGTGCTTGCCATCGTCGCCGGACTCGTCGCCAAGGTCCGATCGGGCAAGATCACCGGTCTCACCGTGGCCCAGGCCGAATGGAAGGCGACCACCGATGCCGTGTCGCAAGCGATGGGCAAACCGGCAATCGGCGAGTAGAGCCTCGTTCGTCTAGTACTCCCAGACGTGTCCGCGTCCAGCGAGCGACCTCGCGATCGCCTCGGTCGGCCACTGCCGGCGGGCGACCCACGATCCTTTCCCACAGTTCCCGATCGAGAGTTCATCGAATCCGATCAGGCTTGGAGTGAGGGCATCGACTACCTCGAACGGGGCCTTCCGTTCCATGCACACGAGGTATTCGAACAACGTTGGAAGTGCGCTCCGGCGGACGAACGCGAAACCTGGCAGGCACTCGCCCAATGGGGCGCGGCGCTCACCCACAAAGCCCGGGGCAATGACGTCGGGAAGATTCGCATTGCACAACGCGCATCGGACCTTCTCCAACGTGCGACCGCTGCCGAGGCGGTGCCCCCGGTCATCGACCTCCACCGCGTTCGAGAATCGCTAGCGCAACTCACATGAGCCATTGGCCACACGCGCGTCAGCCGACCCGGCCGCCCGAAGCGCCGCGCGTATTTCCGCCGCGCTAAGCGCATAGGCCGCGTCCTCGTTCCCGACTCCCGCAGCGAAGATCATTCCGAAGACTTCCCCGAATTCATCCGTCAACGGCCCACCTGAATTTCCCTGCTCCACCGCGCCACGCAAGACGTACACATCGCGCTCGACTCCGGGGTCTCCGTAGATCGATTCGCCTCTGGCTTCGACCCGAGTGCGCACCCGCACAGCCTGGGCCTCGAACCTCTCACCGCGCGGGAATCCGCTCACTACCGCCGATTCCCCGGACTCGAGCGTCCCTTCTGCGAGCCGGACGGGACGTGCATTCAACCCTTGGGTGCGAACCAGGGCGATATCGGCATTGGGATCGAAGTAGACGATTTGAGCACGTTGCGCCGTTTGCCTAGGGCGCACGCGAACCACAAGATCCTCGACGCCAGCCACGACATGGGCATTGGTCACGATCAACTCCGGCTCGATCGCGAAGCCCGATCCACTGACGATCGTCTGGCAAGCATCCGCACTCCCGGTAAGCCGAACACTCGAGCCTCGAATGACATCGACAGCCGCCTGAGCCGGCTCGGGTATCGGAGCATCGACCTCCGGCCCAGGGATGGGTGCGAGTCCCGCGAAGACCCGCGGCACGGCCGTCTCTCCTACGAGGTCACGAAGCCCGTCGAAGGTCGACCGCGCAGCTTCAGGAAGGAGACGATCCGTCGTCGTCAAAACGAAGGACTGATTGATCTCACGAGTGACGTCACTACGCGGTAGAAATGCGACCACGCTGGCAACGACCCACGCCACTAGCGCAAGGGCGAGAACGTTCAACGCCGCGCCCCCGATGTTGTCCACCACCCGCACCGGCCGCCAGGTCATCGAGGCCCTCAACCGTCGGCCGAGGATCGACAGCAACACCTGACCCACGATCGCGCTGACAAGGACTCCAATCGCAACGAGTGCGATGCGAAGCGCACTGGATTCAACGAGGCGTTCTACAAGGTCGGGCAACCACAACACCGCCAGCAGCCCACCGCCGAGAAATCCCAGGAAGGACAGGGCCCCCGCGACGAATCCCTGCCTCCATCCCACTAGCGCGAAGATGATCAGAGCCCCGACCATAAGCCAATCGACAATGTTCATGTCATCGCTCGATCGGCACAACGCGCGAGGTATCCCACTCCCGCGCCCACCCTGCGTAGTCGAGGATTCCGGCGAGCACTCCGGCCGTGAAGCCCCACACGAGCATGTCGCTTACCAAGAAACCCGGCCCTTGATATCCGGAAGGATGAAGCGCCGTACATCGATTGACAGGGTTCACAAGATCGTCGATGGCGACCCGCTCTACCCGAGACACCTCACTCGGGTCCTGGACCGCAACGGCCGAGGGCTCATGCCACCATCCGAGCACCGGCGAGACGACAAAATCACTGACGGGCACCCAGAGATCGGGAAGACCGCCGAACACCGTGATCCCACCTACCTCGACACCCGTCTCCTCTCGGGCCTCGCGCAGGGCGGTGGAAACCGCATCCGCATCGATCGGCTCCGCTACGCCACCCGGGAAAGCAGGTTGCCCCGAGTGTGCGTCGTTTCCCCGCGCACGCTCGATCAACAGGACGTCGGGTCCATCACCGAAAAGCACCAGCACTGCAGCGTGCCGGCCACTCCCCTCAACGGGTACGAAACGAGTGACATCCGCCGAGCGCACGCTGGGCAGCGCCTGGGCCAACGGCGTCAACCACTGCGGAATAACCGAAATGGCGTCGTCGGCTCCATAGCCTTTGGTTCGCCACGTCATCGACGAACGCCGAGGTATTGATCCAGTAGCGCATTGAAGTAGTCGGTGCTGGGCAGCGCACCGTTGTGACGACCAACGACGACGCCTTTGTCGTTGACGAAGAAGGTAACGGGTGGACCCGAGATCCCCATGAGTCCACGAATCTCCCCCTGCTCATCCACGACCGACGGGAAGTCGGCACCAAAGTCGTTCATCATCGAAAGCGCCGAGGCATCCTGATCTTGGATATCGACGCCTAGGAATTGAACTTCGCCGCGAAGGTCAGCGGCAGCAGCTGTCAGGATCGGCATCTCCGCGATACACGGTGGACACCACGACGCCCACACATTCACCACGAGCGGCATACCGCGTACGGCCGACAGATCGACGTCTGGTCCGTGACCAAGGCAACGGTAGGTAACCGATGGAAGCCCCGGTATCGCCGCATCGGGATTCGGGTCACCAACTGGGCAGGGATCGAGTCCTACCTGCTCGATCAGCGGAAGGAGCTCGGGGTCTTTCTGGGTGGTGGCGACGGGAGTCGGCTCCACGGTGGTTGCTGCTTCAGCCGTACTCGCCGCTGGCGATCCTTCACTGCAGCCGGCAAGGAGCGCCGCACTCGCCACTACACACGCAATGATCTTCATGCACGGCCTTGTGTTCGGACCAGGGCTTCGGCCTGCTCGGGGTCAGTTGGCCCTTCGCCATAGCTCGGACACAACGATGCAACAGGGCACGCACCACAGGCCGGCTTGCGTGCATGACAGATGCGACGTCCGTGCCACACGACGTAGTGCGAAAGCATCGTGTAGTCCTTTTCGGCAAATAAGGCAGCGACGTCGGCTTCGATCTTGTCCGTGTTCTTCTGCACGGTCCAGCCGAAGCGGCGCGCGAGCCGACCGAAATGGGTGTCCACGGTGATGCCCGGAACATCGAATGCGTTACCCAAGACGACGTTTGCAGTCTTTCGCCCCACACCTGGTAGGGACACGAGATCGTCCAGATTCCCGGGAACATCGCCTCCGAATTCATCGCACAGGCGTTGCGCGATCTGCTGGATCGTCTGCGCCTTCTGCCGAAAAAAGCCCGTGGGAGCGATGGCTTGCTCTAGTTCCTCCCGCTGGGCGGCAGCGAAGGCGGCAGCATCGGGATAGGCAGCGAATAGGTCGGGCGTGACTTTGTTGACCCGTTGATCCGTGCACTGGGCACTCAGCACAGTCGCGACGAGGAGTTCGAGCGGCGTCGTGAAGTCCAACTCGCAGTGAGCCTGTGGGTACCGCTTGGCAAGACCTCGGTAGATCGCGCGCGCTTGGCGTCGCAGTTCCTTCAACGGCTCGCCATCGAGCGGAGGAGACGTGCGCACCATGACTCCAGAGTAAGCGCCCGATGCACATCCGCCGTCTATGCGGTGCGAGCCGATCGCGGGGACCCTGTCCTGCTACGCGTTACACGCTTACGACACAATGAGCCCACCGCCACCGGGAGGCCGATCGGGTTCCCCGCATAGAAGGGCTGCTTCGTGGACGACGTCTTGGCCAACACACCGTTGTTCTCGGCGTTGGATCCGCAAGGAGCGGACGCTCTACGAGCCTCGCTGAACGAAGTCCGCGTCGCCAAAGGCCAAGAGCTCTTCCATGAGGGCGAGCCCGGAGATCACCTCTACATCATCCTCGATGGCAAAGTGAAACTCGGACACGGTTCGCCCGACGGGCGAGAGTCGCTCATGGCCATCTTGGGCCCGGGAGAGATGTTCGGTGAGTTGAGTCTCTTCGATCCCGGTCTTCGGACGTCGACTGCAACAGCACTCACAGAGGCAACCGTCCTGGCTTTGGGCAACGACCAACTGATGCCACTGCTCGAGGGTCGCCCAGCCGTCGCAGCTGCCCTCCTCCAGGCACTCGCTCGCCGACTCCGTCGCACCAACGAAGCCATGGCCGACCTCGTGTTCTCCGATGTGCCGGGCCGCGTAGCCAAAGCCCTCATGGAACTCGGAGAGAAGTTCGGCACTCTCACACCCGACGGCCTGCTGGTAACCCACGACATGACCCAAGAGGAATTGGCCCAACTCGTCGGAGCCTCGCGCGAGACCGTCAACAAGGCCCTAGCCGAGTTCGGCCATCGGGGCTGGATCAAGCTCGAATCGCGGCAGGTACTCATCACAGACGTCGATCGCCTCGGTAAGCGCGCGCGCTAGTCCCCCTGCAGGTACTCGATCTGCGCTCGAACCGTTGCGAGGGCCGCGGGGCGAACCTCGGGCGGGATATCCACGTAGACGCGATCCACGATTTCCTCGTCGTTTATCGCTCCGTCGTTCATCGCCGACGAAATTTCTTCCAGACGCTCGAATCGATGGCGAAGGTAGGCCTCGACCACCGATGTCGGCTCATCGATTAGCGGACCGTGCCCGGGCAGCAGTTGAGTAATACCTAGGTCCTCGCATTCGCGGGCCAGCATCTGCAGACTCGAGAGGTATTCATCCAGCCGACCGTCGGGGTGAGCGACCAGCGTGGTGCCTCGACCGAGGACGGTATCGCCGGTGATGATCGATGTATCGACGACGAAACACACGCTGTCGGACGAGTGGCCCGGGGTCGGGAGCACTCGAATGTCAGCACCATTGACCTCGAAACGATCCCCGCGTGTGAATCGCGAGATTTCGACCGGAGCGTCACCGGGCACCCCGGAGTCCCACGCGTGCAGGGGAACACCGAAGAGTGCCGCGAGTTCGCGAGCACCCTCCGAATGGTCGATGTGACCGTGGGTCAGGAGAATCCCAATCGGCTTATTCCCGCGCCGCTCGAGCGTGTCTTCGATGGCGAGCCGATGCCCCGAGCCCAACGGGCCCGGATCGATGATCACACAGTCGCCCGATGCTTCGCCGACGATCCAGGTGTTGGTGCCATCCAGAGTCCACGCAGAGGGATTCGGCGCGAGCAGGCATTCGGCGATGCTCGATGCGACTCCGCCATTCCAGGAGCCGTCCTGCCCGATTAGTAGCCGGCCACTCACGTCAGGACACCTCGGGCATCGTCGCCCCGTCCGTTTCCGCGCGGGCCGGTCCGGCGACCCTGGCCTGCAGTACCTCGTAGGTTTCCGCATGCAGGATGTCCCAGGTTCCATCCGGCCGCATGCGCGGCAGTTTGGGCATGGGTTTGGTGGCAGCAACCGCGTTTCCATCCGCAAGTCCATCGGCGAATGCCTGCAAGACCACGGCGGTCGGCCGGAGCATCGGCAATTCACCTCGCTGATGCAGTTCCAGCGCCGTCAGGCGCTCCAACCACACAAGGTCATCGGCTTCGGTTGTGACTAATCGACCCTCGTCCTCGGTGAATGCGAAGAAGAATGAGACGTCGTAGCGTCGATCCTCGACCTCCGGAGTCACCCATCTGTCGAACAACCGACAATCCGATAACGCGATGTCCACCTCCTCGACCGTCTCGCGGATCGCACACGCCTTCAACGGATCCGCTTCGCGAAGATCCTCGCTGGAAACTCCCCCGCCGGGGAACACGTGCATACCCGGCGCAAAGGGCATAGTCATGCTGCGCTTGAGGAGCAGGACACGCTTGTCACGAAGCAAGACCATGGTTGCGGCCGCTCTCGCCGCCGGAGGTTGCCAACGGCCGTCGCCTGTTGAGACCGACTCCCATCGGTCGCGAACATCCACCCTTAGTCGACAACCTCGACGATCATCTCAATCTCGACGGGAGCGTCCTTGGGCAGGACCGCTACCCCGACAGCCGATCGAGCATGGACTCCTGCGTCACCGAAGATCTCGCCGAGTAGATCACTCGCACCATTGATGACAACCGGCTGGCCGGAGAAGGATGGGTCACTCGCGACGAAACCGACGACTTTCACAATGCGGGAGATCTTGTCGATTCCACCAACAACCGACGCCACGGCAGCGAGCCCGTTGAGGATGCATATCCGCGCACACTCCTGTGCAGTTGCTTCGTCCACCTGCGAACCCACCTTGCCGGTGGCGATGAGCTCTCCTTCGACCAGCGGCAATTGGCCGGCCGTGTAAACGTAGTTTCCGCTGCGAAGCGCGGGCACATAGGAAGCAAGCGGGGCCGCGACGGCCGGTAACTCGATTCCCAATTCACTCAAGCGCGAACTTGCCGCCATTGGCTTCTCACCCCTCGATAGGTCGTTTGAGGTACGCCACCACGTTCTCTGCGTTGGGGCCTGGTACTACCTGAACCAGTTCCCAGCCATCTTGCCCCCACGTATCGAGGATCTGCTTGGTCGCGTGGATGAGCAAAGGAACGGTTGCGTACTCCCATTTCGTCATGTCGGCCAGGGTAGCCCCTGAGCAAAGTGATGCGTCGCGAAGCCGCAATAGGGTGGAGCAGTGACGCAAGCCCTCTGGCCCGGAGTCTCACTCCACGTGGTCTCCGGCAAGGGAGGAACCGGCAAGACCACGGTGGCTGCGGCTCTCGCGATGGCTCTTGCCCGCGACGGCCGGCGCACACTCCTGATGGAGGTGGAGGGCCGACAGGGAATAGCTCAATTGTTCGACGTCCCTCCGTTGCCCTACGAAGAGCGCAAAGTCGCCGTCGCGCCCGGAGGCGGCGAGGTGTGGGCGCTAGCGGTCGATCCCGAGGATGCACTCTTGGACTACCTCGAGATCTTCTACAACCTCCGTCGCGCCGGTTCTGCACTTCGTCGAATGGGGGCCGTCGACTTCGCGACGACGATCGCCCCCGGATTGCGCGATGTCCTGCTCACAGGCAAAGCCTGCGAGGTTGTGAGGCGAAGCGAGAAGCAAGAACCCAACGCCTACGACGCCGTGGTCCTCGATGCTCCACCGACGGGGAGGATCACTCGCTTCTTGAACGTAAACAGCGAAGTCTCTGGCTTGGCGAAGGTGGGTCCGATTCGAAACCACGCTGATCTCGTTATGAGTGTCATCGCTTCACCGAGGACTGCAGTTCACCTCGTGACGCTGCTCGAGGAGATGCCCATCCAAGAGACCCTTGATGGAGTTCAGGAGTTGAGGCAGGCCGCACTTCCTGTTGGCGGAGTCTTCGTGAACATGACTCGACCACCGCAACTCACCGATCCGGAGATCGACATGGCTCTCGCCGGCAGCTTGCCCGTCGGGGAGATCGAAGCGGAAATCGTGCACGCGGGCCTGACGTCCGATGTGAGCACGATCGTCGAAATCCTCACCCGCGAGGGCCGCGACCATGCGCAACGAGTTCAGCTCGAACGACGCGAGGTGGAACGCCTCGATCATCTCGACCTCCCCGTTCTTCAGTTGCCGTATGTGGCCGATGGCATCGACCTGAGCAGCCTGTACGAACTCGCCGGAGATCTCAGCGATCAGGGGGCACGGTGATGGAAGAGACACCGCAGGACAGATCGCTGCACATCGACTCACTGATAGACGATCCCTCCGTCTCGATCATGGTGTGCACAGGAGCGGGTGGTGTCGGAAAGACCACCACTGCGGCCGCCATCGCCCTTCGCGCCGCACAGCGAGGGCGTCACGTGTGTGTGCTCACCATCGACCCTGCACGACGCTTGGCGCAAGCAATGGGTTTGACAGAACTCGATAACACTCCGCGCGAAGTAGAAGTCGTCAACGGTGCGGGTTCGCTGCACGCGATGATGCTCGACATGAAGCGCACGTTCGATGAAGTCGTCGAAGCGCACGCCGACCCCGAGCGCGCCGCTCAGATTCTGGAAAACCCGTTCTATCAAGCATTGTCGTCGTCGTTCGCCGGGACGCAGGAGTACATGGCAATGGAAAAGCTCGGACAATTGCATGCACAAGACGACGCTCCCTGGGACCTGATAATCGTCGATACGCCACCATCTCGGAGTGCGCTCGACTTCCTCGATGCCCCAGCCCGACTCGGATCCTTCCTCGACGGACGCTTCATTCGCATCCTCACAGCTCCAGCCCGTGGAGCAGGCCGAGGCCTTGGGCGCTTAGCGGCAGCCGGTTTCGGAATCTTCACCGGAGTCTTGGGCAAGATCCTCGGTGCCCAGGTGCTCGCCGACGTCGGGACATTCGTCGCAGCCATCGACACCACGTTCGGTGGGTTCCGTGAGCGGGCGGACAAGACATTCGAGTTGCTCCAGCAGGACAGCACGCGATTCCTCGTGATCGCGGCTCCTGAACCGGATGCGATGCGCGAAGCGTCCTACTTCGTCGACCGCCTCCGTTCGGAGAACATGCCGCTGGGAGGACTCATCGTGAATCGGGTTCAGGCTGTCGATCGAGACGTGATGACGGCCGAGACGGCGCTCGCCGCAGCCGAACGCCTTGCTCACGACGAAGGCGAGCAAGTTCTGACGTCGCGCCTGCTCACTTTGCACGCCGATCGGCTCCGGATTCGCGAACGCCAGCACCATGTCACGGAGCGGTTCACCGGCGCCCACCCGGGCGTTGCGCTCGCCCAAGTTCCCGCGCTCGCCGAGGACGTTCACGACCTCGATGGCCTCGAGGAGGTCGGGGAGTTGCTCGCCCTGGGGCGGCCGGTGTAACGCGGACTACGAGGCGGTTAGGAAGCGCGAGTCGGAGCGAAGATCTCGCGTCGCTCGTACTCGGTTTGCGCCGTCTCCAACAGGTTCCGCCACGACGTCACGTGCGGACGCCGGCGCAGGAGTGCGCGGCGTTCCCGTTCGGTCATACCACCCCAGACGCCGAACTCGACACCGTTATCGAGGGCATCGGCCAGGCACTCGGTTCGGACGTCGCACCCCATACAGATGGCTTTAGCGCGATTTTGCGCCGCCCCCTGGACGAAGAGTGCATCGGGATCGGTGCTGCGGCATGCCGCTCGCGCGGCCCAGTCAGTGTCCAACGACACGTTATTCCTCCTACGAGTGGTGCTGGGCTTGCCCTGTGGTGGTGGCAGAAAGTACGCCCCTCCCTTGCCCCATGCTAGGTTCTAAATGACCATTTCTAAATAGTTGTTTTTCACGATGCATGCCCCCTCACGGGTTCCTTAGGGGGAATTCGGCTTTCCTCGTGCATCCCGCTACACGGCGCCCACCTTCCCGTGACACAACTGCGACAGTCCCCCGGGCCTCTTGCACTACCTCTGACGCGGTCCTACTGGTCGGCCATCGGCCCCCGAGCACGATCGTCGGACCGAATTTTGACCGCCATCTGCACGGCAATGCCAACCCCGCGACCGGAACCTGGACGCTTACCCTGGACGTCCCATGCCTGTGACATCTGACGACGAGCCGCGCCGGGTATCGCCGGTCGGCATCGTGGGACGCCTTCTGGCCTTCGGCATCGGGGCGGTGATCGCCGGTGTCCTCGTGGGATTGATGCTCCTGCCGTTCGCCGGCGCCGCCGGAGTCGTGACCCGGGACGTCATCACCGAATTCGAATCTTTGCCGGTGTCCTTGAGCACACCACCGTTGCCCGAGCGCTCGGTGATCTTGGCCTCCGACGGCTCACTCCTAGCAACGTTGTACTACCAAAACCGAGTCGAAGTTCCGCTCGAGAGCATCGCCCCGGTTATGCGCCAGGCGATCATCGCCATCGAGGATGCGCGGTTCCTGGACCACAACGGGGTCGATGCGCGCGGCGTTGTGCGTGCACTCGCGCGCAACACGACAGCCGGCGGCATCGAGCAGGGCTCATCAACGCTAACGATGCAGTACATCAAGAACGTCCTCGTCAACCAAGCCGCATCGGCCGAGGATCTCGAAGCCGCGCGCGGCGACAGCTTTACCCGCAAGATCCGAGAAGCGCGTCTAGCCCTGGCCCTGGAAAAGCGATTCAGCAAGGGCGAAATTCTCGCTCGTTATCTCAACATCGCCTACTTCGGCTCCGGCGCCTACGGGGTCGAAGCGGCATCTCGCCGGTACTTCTCCAAACCAGCGGCTGATTTGAATCTCAGCGAAGCCGCAACACTCGCTGCAATCGTGAAGGGACCGACGGCCTACGACCCCCTTCGTAATCCGGAGAACGCAACCAAGCGGCGGAACGTCATCTTGCAGCGCATGGCTGCCCTCGGATACATCTCCGACGACCAAGCCGACCGGGCGGCGGCCGTACCGATGGAAGAAGTACTCGATCCGACGCGAACATCCAACGGGTGCACGTCCTCCTACGCACCCTTCTTCTGCGACTACGTACTCCAAACCATTCGCACGAGCGATGCCTTCGGCGAGACTCCCGAAGAACGCGAGGCATTCTTGCGTCGCGGTGGCTACACCATCCGCACCACACTTGATCCGAACGTGCAGCGTGCAGCTACCGACACCGTCAACTCCTTCATCCCACCCGACGACGAAAGCCGCAAGGCTGCCGCCGTCAGCATGGTCGAGCCCGGCACCGGCAACATCATTGCGATGACCCAGAACCGCTCATGGGGAACGTCGGGCGTTGGTAAGACCACTTACAACTACAACACCGATCGCTCGATGGGCGGAACCATCGGCATGCAAGCGGGATCGACCTTCAAGGTCTTCACGCTCGCTGCGGCACTCGAAGCGGGTATCTCGCCGTACGAGCCGATCAACTCGCCAAGTCCTGCGACCTTTGAAGGCTTCGTCAACTGCGAAACAGGGGCGCAGTTCCCACCAGTGACCGTCCGCAACTCAACAAGTGGCGGAGTAATCACAATGGCCCAGGCAACTGCCTTTTCTACGAACACCTACTTCATGGCCATTGAGGAACGCACCGGAATCTGTCGTCCGGCGGAGATCGCCGAGGCGATGGGCGTTTACACAGGTAGCGGCGATGAACTGCCGCGGGTGCCGACCCTCACCCTCGGTGTTGCAGAAGTAACTCCCCTGGCCATGGCTAATGCGTACGCGACCTTCGCCGCCCACGGTCAATACTGCAAGCCTCGCAGCATCCTTGAGGTTCGCGACCGTAATCAAAGGCGGCTCCCAGTACCGGACGAGGAATGCACGCAGGTAATTGACCGAGCGGTAGCCGACTCAGTCACTGAGTTGCTGACCGGCGTCGTTGACGGACCAATATCCGGACGCACTGGCTCGAGGATGTCGCTGGCACCGCAACCGGCTGCGGGAAAGACCGGCACCACCAATGAGTCCGCGGCAGTGTGGTTCGCCGGATTCACACCCCAGGTCGCAACCGCCGTTTGGGTCGGCGACCCTCGGGGGGGCTTTGCGTACCCGCTGAAGGACATCACCATCAACGGCACGTACTACAGGCAGGTGTTCGGTGGAACCCTCGCTGGACCAATCTGGAAAGCCAGCATGGAAGCAGCCTTAGCAGACAAGCCCATCGAGAGTTTCATCTTGAGCACCGATTTGCCGACCTCGGTCTTCGACGTAAACGAGGTTCCCGACCTCACGGGAATGGGGACACCAGAAGAAATTCTCGCCGCCCTCGCCAAGGTGACCCTCGAACTTGGAGAGATAAGCGAGGTCGACTCTCCCGAACCAGCCGGCACAGTCATCACGCAAACACCCGAGCCTGGAGGTCCCGCCGTTCCCGAAACGGCCGTCGACATCGTCGTCTCGCCTGGATTCAACGCCGTGCC
>Ga0181582_10001579_pt1 | contig 17907 bp, 6 predicted proteins | sample 071ome_32_FD_132438 | JGI IMG/M metagenome (GOLD analysis project Ga0181582, IMG submission 132438) | Coastal salt marsh microbial communities from the Groves Creek Marsh, Skidaway Island, Georgia - 071405AT metaG (megahit assembly) | ecosystem: Environmental > Aquatic > Marine > Intertidal zone...
CCCCCCCCGCGGCCCCGGCGCGGGGGGGGGGGGGGGGGGGGGGGGGGGGGTGCCGACCACCCTTCGCTATCTCGTATCACGGGGGCGCCGCGACCGCTGGGCCAAGATCCCCGACGTGGGACGCGTCAATAAGGGAGAAAAGGGGGCGTCTCGGCCGCTGGACGCGCCGGGACGGGGATGGGGCGCACCTGGAGCCACAGGAGCGCGCTCGTGGAGGCGGGGATGGGGACCTCGATCCGGAGGACGCCGCTGGGCGCTGCGGCGATGTGCTCGCGGGCCTCTTGGATGGCGTCCACAATCCTCTCGGCGGCTTCCTTGAGGGTACCGCAGGCGTTCAACCGGCGAAGGAGCTTCGTCGTCGCCGGGAGGGTCCTGCGGGGACCGCGGGGGGGTTTGGATAAAGTTGGGAGCGCGCGGTGGGGTTCGGGAAACCGGCCTTTTTCCGGGGGGAGGCGGGAAATCCGCCGAGACCTCGTGGTCCCTGACGAGAGATGATAGGACGTGTGACGCGCTCGATCGGGTCTCAGATCGAACGAGCGCCACGCCCGCGCGCGCCGGGGCGGCCTGGGTGCCCCACGGGAGGCACACCTGATATTCCCCTCCCCCCGAGTCGATTCCCCCCCATTGGAGCGCGACCCGGCTGAAGTGGACGGGGATACCGCCTCTTCTGCAACCCCGATGGTCGAATTGGCGGCGCCAACGCTGCTGGCGATCCCCTGGACCCGTTGGGGGGAGTTGCCCCGCTTGCTCTTGCCCCCGGAGGCATGCGCCGCAACGCGCCCGCGCGGCGGAAATCCCCGCTCGCCACGCCGAAGGAACGGCGAGCTGCGTTGGTGCAGGCCGAGCTGCGACGGCCCAGCCACCTGGTGGCCACGACTCGATGGCCGGTTGAGGCTTTGCATTCGATGCGACCCGAAGTTTCGTGGATGGTGTCCCCTGGGTTGTCCCCGAAAGGGATAATTGGCGGGTGATGCGGACGGAGAGCTCCCATTCATCGAATTGAGGGATCCGTACCCCCCTCCGACCGCCTCCCGCGGGCGAGCTCGACCTCCTGCACCCTGTCTTCCCCGCCGATCCCACCCTGCCCTCCCCCCTCCCCCCACGCCCCCTCCCCCCGCGTCCCAACGCGGGAGCCCCCCGCCGAGGTCCCCGGCTCATCGACCCTCCGCCGCCGCCGTGACCCGGTCGACCTCGGCCTGTGCTAGCCTCGCGAAGGTCGAGCCCTCGCGGTACGTCGCCGACAGGGCCTCGGACATCGCCTCCAGCCGGGAGCGCATCTCCTCCTCGGCGCGCTCCAGCCGGGCGTGCATGGCGGTCACCCGGCGCTCGATCTCCCCGAGGGCCTCTTCCCGGGCCGTGCGGAGGGCTTCCATGCTCGGCTCGAGCTCGCCCTCGGGCCCACCCTCTTGGCTGCAGACGGGGACGGGTAGCTGAGGTCCCACGGGGGGGCAGGGGAGCGGAGGAGGGGCGCCGGGGAGGCCGTTGCGGGGGCTCTCTGCTCGCTCGCCTGCTCCCCGCCCCCCTCCGGTACCGGGCGAGGGCGTCCCCGAGGCGCCTGCGGGATCACGGAAGGGGGAGGCGTGGGCAGGTGCAGGCGCGCAAGCGCGGACCCCACGAGCCGGGTGCCGGGGGCGGAGGGGCCGGCGGGGGCGCCATGTCCCGGGGAGGGTGTCGGCCCGCGACGCCCGCCGACGCGCCTGACTTGGCTCTTGAGAGAAGCTACCGCCTCGGCGAGCCCCTCGGGCACCCGGGGTGGGGCGTCCCCCTCGGCCGTCCCCGAGACCACCTCACGGAGCGCCCCCGAGAGGGCGACCACCGCAAGTAGCTCCCCGCGAGCGGCGTCCATGGTCGCGGGCAGGGGGCCTTGGGTCTCTCCCCCGTGCCAACGCCCGCGGCCCTGTTGCCGGCGCGGCCCATTGCCTCCCCCTCCCCAGCGGCACGCCAGCGTAGACCGCGTCGGGCCCCGTTCGGGGCCGTCCCCGCTTTCCCCCCGGTCTCAAGCACCCACTGGCGGGCTCTCCGGCGGCACACCACTCTACTGCCTGACTTTCATAGTCAGCGACACCCCCATAGTGTCGAATCGCGCATTCCCGTTCCTGCTTTGTGCGGGACAATCTTCTCCCTCGCGAGTCCCTCGCTCCTGGAAATCGGCATCCACCAGCGAAGGACCCCTAGATTTTTTAGACCCCATTCTTCCCGTGGCAGCTCCCTTGCTCGCCAAACGTGCCCTGGGCTGGCTGGGAAGGACGCGTGAAGAGGAGGAGAGCGGGCCTCTGCTCGATTCCCGCTCTTTCAGGGCATCCCGGGGGCCTTCTGCGCGTCAACAATGAAGTGCAAGGCGAAGAAGATGTTAGGGGATGTGGTGAGCGCCCCCTTCGACCCACAGCCGCCACTCCGGGGCCCCTTCCCCCACACGGGAGACCCGGAACTCCCCCCCCCGATTCCTCCGGAATGAGGCGCGCCAGTCGGAAAGAATCAAAGGGAGACATCTAAGCCACGATATGTACGCGCCGGAAGAGAGTTCTACGGATTTCGCGTTACACTCGTGGCGTATTCGCCCACCCTCCCCCTCTCCGACGCCCAGCAGATCCACGCGCCCGCCTCCACCGCGCGGAAGGTTTTATTGCCAAATATATAGCGCGCATTCCGTGATATGCCTCGTTTTTTCTCTCTGTTGATCATCCTTATGCCCCTTGGAGGCCCCCTCACGTCGTGAGCAGCCGGCAACTGCGCCCCCCAACGAACGAAAGCACGCCCCCCTCCCCTTCCCCGCGTCCCCAGCCGATGATGAGACCCGCCTGACCTCTTCTCCACGCCTGCAGCCCCAGGACATCGTAAGATCCATCGCAGCGATGACCGGAAGCGACTTCACCGGGGCCCTGGTGGCCATGGAGGCCTTCGAGTGGACGTTCGACGCGAAGGGCGACATCAACCACTGGGTGAGTTTCCGAGCCCGCTGACACCCCTCAGCGGGCGTCTCCGCCCTCGTGACGCGCGCCACTCCAGTATTCACGTCAAATAGCCCCTCACCGCCGCCGTCATGCGCCTCACGAGCCCCGCAGGTGCCGCTCCTGGACTACTTTGACGGCTGGCTGGCTGCCAACGTTGCGGGGCGGAAGGACCTGAAGCTCGAGGTGGGCGGCCAGGAAGGCGACCCCGCGGACCCGCCCTTCCCGGAGCGGGAGGTGATGGGCATCCTGAAGGTCACCGGCATACTCATGGACAACTGCGGGAACGCTCGGCAGGTCTACAACTCGGTCGAGCACCTCACCGCACTCCTCGCGAGCCCCTCGGAGGCTGTTCTCCAGGCCACCCTGCGCTGCCTCTTCATCCTCGTGAAGCGGCGGATCACCTCGTCGCACTCGTCGCGCTTCGGGGATGAGTCCCTCCTCGAGCGCATCATGCCCCTCTGCAACGGCTGGCGCCCCCGCTGCCCCGCCCTGGACCTCAAGGAGGCCGTCACGTCGGCCCACCCGGGCCCCATCCCGGGGCGGGAGCGCGCTTGCGACCTCGACTGGAAGGCCGACGCCGAGGGCGACGGCCGGGACCTCCCTGGGGCGTCCTCGTCCTCGGGAGACGCGCGCGTCACGGTCCGCGTGCCCCGCATGCACACGGCCCAGGAGCCCACCCACGAGGTCCTCCGGGCCCTGTGCCGCAAGTATGCCGTGCCGGCCGATCAGCGCTTCGACCTGTTCGCGGCGGTGCGGCAGGCGCGGATGATGGGGACTGCGGAGGACCGCCGCGCGCTCGTCAGGTCCCGCCTCTCGGCGCTCTTCATCATGCTCTCGTGCAACCTGGTCAATTACGAGGGGGTCTCGGCGTTCGTCCTCGAGGAGCCCGACTTCGTCAGCGAGCTGGTGGCGCTGCTGGGGGCCGAGCGGGACTGCGAGAACGCAATCCGGGCGCTGGCGCTGAGGGTGATGGCGCTGATGCTGTCAGACAGCCAGACGCGGGGCGGGACGATGGACGCGCTCGCCAGCGGCGGGCAGAGCAGCGTGCTGGCCGTGCTGACGCGCAAGGCGGTGGCCGCCTACATCGACCCGTCGAGCCCAAACCACTCGCTGTACACGGGAGACGTGCTCGACGCGCTCCTCGGGGTCATCTGGCCCCTCAGCGGGACCATGCCCGGCAACTCGGCCCTCATCCAGACGGGCGTCATCCCCTCGATCATGCCCCTGGTGCTCGACCGCGCCGAGGCGCACGTGCCCGTGGTCACGGCGTGCCTCTCGCTGCTTGAGCTCTGTATGGAGTCGGAGGGGCAGGCGCACTCGCTCTTCGCGGACCTCGGGGGGTTCCGCCAGATCGTCGAGCGCCTCAAGTCGGAGATCGAGGCCGACATGGCCGCCAAGGAGGCCTCAACCTCGGCCGGCACTCCCGTCCGCCCGGCCTCGGGGCCCCGGCGCTTGCTGGTCCAGCACTGCTTACGGCTGACCGTCGCGGCCAGCTACCCCAACACCTCCAGCGCCTCCACGCGGACCCTAAGTGAGTCCGACCTCCGCGAGCTCTACTGGTGCCTCATCCGCATCTTCAAGCACCCCGACGTCTACGGCGGAGAGCTCGTCGGCACGGCTTCCAACACCATGACGGACTTCATCCACGACGACCCGCTCTGCTTCCGGCTGATGCTCGAGTGCGGGCTCCCGCAGGCCTTCCTCGAGTCCCTTCGGCACCCGCTCGACGCCTCGTGCACGAGCGACACGCTCGTCGGCGTGCCCCAGACCCTGTACGCCCTCTGCCTCAACCTCGACGGCCTCGCGCTGGCAAAGCGGGCCGACCCACTGGCGGCGCTGGTGCGGATCATGACGCGGGCCAAGTACCTCAAGGCGCTCCAGGGCGAGAGCCCGATCCACCTGGGCTCCGCGGTCGACGAGCTCCTGCGCCACCAGCAGACGCTCCTCGACCACGGCACCGAGGCCGTCCTCGGCATCCTCCGCCGCCTCTGCCTGATGGCGGGGTGCAAGGAGGCTGCCTACGAGGGCCTCCCCCCCGGGGCGGGCGGCGACGCCGAAATGGCCGATGCCGGGGAGAAAGGGGGTGCTGCCGGGCCGTCGGCGAGCCCGGGGGCCTCCGCGGGCGGCGGCGAGATTAGGGAGGGGGGGGACGCCGACATGGCGGGCACGGGGGGGGACGGCGGGGAGGAGGCAGGGGAGGGGAAGAAGGAGGAGCCCGAGCCCGACCACTCGCTAGGGCACCTCCGGGGGGTGTGGGAGGGCGAGCCGTGGACAGAGGAGGACGTGGCCAGGATCCCTGAGATGCTCCAGGCCGTCTCCAAGATGATGGAGTCGGTCATCAACAATGGCACCCTCTGCGCCAAGCTCATCGAGGGCGGCGCGCTGGTCCTCCTCATGGCGCTCATCAAGCTCCCGTGCCTCCCGCTCGTCACGAGCAACGTCTGGACCACGTCCCAGTTCTCCCCCGGGCGCTCCCTGGTCCTCCTCGTCAAGGTGCTCCAGCACACGCAGTCGGACCGTGCTGCAGGTGCCGCCCGCGAGGCGCTCCTCAAGCAGGTGTCGGACTTCAGCAGGCTCGTTAGCACAAAGATGCACACGGGGACACTCCCGGCGCCGCTGTTCGAGGCGTCCGCGGACGAGCTGGCGTCGACTGTGCGGGAGGCCGCCGCGCTGGAGGCGACGATGGCCGCGACGGCCGTGGTGGCGCGGAACGCCCGCCCCACCGTGCTGCTCGAGATCGCCACGCTCCTGCCCGAGGGCCTCCTGGGGGAGGCGCTCCTCTCGGCGCTGGGCAGGATCGAGCGCTACGTGCACTACCAGGCGGCCATGATGGCCCGGTACGTCGCGAGGGAGACCGAGCAGCGCCTCAAGTCGTCGGCGGCGGCCAACACCTCCGCCGCAGCCCCCGAGGACATGTCCGTGGATATTCGCGGGGCCGTCGGAGCGGAGTCCAACACCCACGACGACGTCCCGCCCACGATGCCCGAGGTCGGCGGCATGGAGGGTGACGAGGACGGTGCCCTGGGAATCGACGGTGTCGCGGCCCGCCAGGACGCCGCTGACGCCGCCGACGGGGCCGGGACGGGCAAGAAGCGCCGGACTACGGCCGAGGTGGCGCACGAGGTCCTGGCGCAGGTGACCAAGGCCATGGCGACTCTCTTCAGCTCGCTGGCCAAGGCCGCGCATCAGCCCATCCGCAAGAAGGAGGCCTCGGCGCACGACCCCCCCGATGCCGTCAAGGGCACGGCCACCCACCTGGCTCTCGTCACGCTGAAGCAGGTCGCCCACTTCCACGAGCTCCTCCCGGAGCCCTCCCAGGTCAGCTTGGAGCCCGACGCCGCGCTCAAGACGTGCGCCCGCCTGGGGTGCACCGGCATGGTCTCCGACTCGGCCATCAGCGTCCTCGTCGACTCGCGGAGGAACCACTCCCACGCCCTCGTGCTCAACTACTTCGTGCACCTGGGGGGCGACGACGCGCTGCTGAGGGTGGTCCGCCGCGCGGCGGCATTCGTGGAGGCCGCCGCCGACGCCCGCGCCCGGGAGTGGTCGGCGTGCCCGGACCCCGCGGCCGCGACCCCGGCCCAGGCCGCGCGGCAGGAGGTCGCCGGGCGGGTCCTGGAGGCGGCCCGGAAGGCGCTCATGAACGCCGTGGTCATCCTGGACTCGTGCTCGTCGCCGTCGCTGGTCCTGCAGAGCCCCAACGCGCTGCAGCTCCTGCTCGTGCCGCTGCCCGTGTCGGATGCGCCGCGGCCCGCGGGCACGGGGGAGTCGTTCGTCCAGGTGATCCAGGAGAAGGCCCTCTCTGCCATCGAGCCCCTCTGGGCCAGCCCGACGCTGGCCCGTGCCGGCGGCCCCGCGGTGGTGACGATGCTCTCGGGGATGATGGTCCGGTGCCTCACCGGGACGGCCCGCGTCGGCCTCCAGCTCCGCCGCCAGGGGAAGCTCCCCGGCCAGCGCCTTCTGAACTTCGACGGCCCCGACTCGAAGGAGCGCAAGTTCCTCCAGCGCCTGACCACCGACATGGGCTTCTCCGAGGGCCAGGCGCAGCGGGCGCTGCAGGAGTCGGACGGGACGGTCGAGGGGGCGCTGCAGTGGCTCATCCGGTATGAGGACAAGCCCGGGGACGACAAGAAGGGCGGGAATGACGGGGGTGGCGGGGACAAGAAGGCGGCGGGCGCCTGCGACGACCTCCTCTCGAGCGACCTTGGGGCAGAGGCCCTTGCCGCCCGGGTGAAGAGGGTCAAGGAGGAGTACAACGCCCGCGCCGAGGCGCTGTCCGCCAAGAGCGACGCTGCAGCCAGGCAGGAGATGCGCCGCACGACCGCCGAGGCGGCCCCGGCCCCGGTCACCGACAACGCCGAGGCCGGGCCGTCGGCCGGCGACCCGCCCGAGCCCGAGGGGTTGTCGCTCGAGGCCCTGGTCGCCGCCGCGGTGGAGCGCGTGCAGGAGGTCCCGTCCACGGCCCACGCCGCTATGGACCTCCTCGTCGCAGCGTGCATCGAGAAGGGCACGTGCCGCGAGTCCCCCCAGCGCCGGCGCGCCGTAGCCGCGTCCCTCCTCGGCGTCGTCCGGCTGTGGGCCGCCAAGGTGCTCCCCCAGCCGGACGAGCCGTGCCCGCAGCTCCTGGCCGCAATGCACCTCACCCTCCTCTTTCTGGGGAGCGACCCGTCCTCCGCCGACGCCCAGCTCGTCGTCACGCCCGAGTACCCGTCGCTCATCCTGCAGCTGGTGCTGGCCTGGGACGCGGGGGCCCCGATGGGGGCCCCCGTGCCGAGGTGGGTCGACGCTGGCCTCCTGGCCCTGACCGTGCTCGCGAGCACCCGGCCCCCGAAGCCGTCCGCCAAGGACGCCATCGGCGACGAGAAGGAGGAGGCGGGCGGGCCCATTGCCTCCGCGGGGGCCGGCCCGTCCTCCTCTGCCGCAGCCGCCGCCACCACGCCCGCAAGGGAGGGCGGCCAGCCGGCCCCCCCCGATCCGAAGGACGGGGAGCCCAGGCAGCTGTCCCTGGCCGGCCCCGCGCTCCAGGAGCTCGCCGAGTCGCTCCGCGTCGGCGGGCTCCTATCGGACGAGGCCCGGGCCCAGGCGATGCAGGTCTGCGTCAAGCTGGTGAACCGGCTGCACCACTCGGCTCCGGTGGAGAACCCGCCGGCGCGGCCACGGGGGGTGGCGGAGGAGGACTGGCTCGTGGTGCAGCCGAGCGCCCCGTCGCTGTTCCTGGCGGTGCTGCACCTGGTCGAGATCCTGTCCCTCTCCCACTCGCTCGCCCTCCGGCTGGTGCCCAAGGGAACCCTCCGGCAGCTCATGACGATGCCCAAGCATGCGTCGGTGGCCGGCGCCGAGGGCACTGTGGCGGGGATCCTGCGCCACGTGCTCGAGGACCCCGCGTCCCTCCAGGCCAAGATGGAGTCCGAGATCCGCGCCCTGCTGCCCGGGCCCCCGGCCGGCCGCACGGCGAGGCCCTACGGCGCCCAGGCGAACCGCCGGGACCCCGCGGCCCCGGTCGGCCTCCGCAGCTTGCTCACCCGCGTCGCGCACCTCGCGCAGCGGGAGCCCACCGTCTTCATGAGTGCCCTCGACGCCACGTGCACCTTCAGGCCGTCCGCCGCCGACGGCGCGAACATTCTCGTCTCGCTCAAGCCCGAGGGTGGGGACGCCAGGCCCGAGGGGGCCGAGGCCGCCGCCGACGCCGCAGCTGGGGACGCCGCCGCCGCCGGCAGACACCCCAAGACGCCCCTGGCCTCCCTGCGGGGGAGCCTGGCGGCGACGCCCGTCAAGCCCGGCCCCGGCATGCCGGTGACCCCGACCCCCGCCAAGGGGAAGCAGCACAAGAAGAAGGTGGTCCCCCAGAGCTTCGTGGAGGCCGTGGACCTCCTGCTGGGGCTGGTGACCAACTGCGGCGGGGAGGGCCACCTGGGCGGGATGCTCTCGGGGCTCGAGGGGGCCGAGGACAAGCTCAAGGAGGAACTCGCGCGGGTCAAGCGGGAGCGCGAGAGGGCGGCCGCCGAGGGCCGCGAGGAGAGGGCCCGCGGGCTGGGCCGCGAGGACCTGGCGCGGCTCATGTCGGTGCCCGAGGTGGCCTCCATGCAGAGGTGCGAGCACGCCCTGGTGCTCCTGTGCGAGTTGGTCCTGTCGTACTCGGCGGTCGTCGGGGTGCTCCTCAAGCGCGACGCGGGGCTCCTCAAGCGCGACGCGGGGTCGCCGGCGGGCGGGGTCCTGGAGCACGTCGTGCACCGCCTCATGGCCCCGCCCAAGATGCCCCACCTGCGGGCCACGGCCGCCGAGCGCCGGGGGCTCGCCTACCGCGTCGCGTCGCTGTGCCGCCGGGCCGTGTCGGACGCCGCGGTGAAGCTCCTGCTCGCCGTGGCGATCCGGTCGGTGGACGGCCGCAGGCGCGTCCTCGCCGAGCTGGGCAAGCTCCTCCGCACCCCCCTGGCGGCCACCCCCGACGCGTGCCGGGCCATCAGCCAGCTCCTCGCCGTGCTCCTGTCCCCGAGCCCCGGGTCGGCCATCGCCCAGGCGCTCCAGGGCGGCGCCGGCGCCCCCGGCGGCCAGGCCTCCCTCGGCGCCGACCTGGCGCGCTCCATGAAGGACCACGACATGCTCGGGTCCCTGCTGGAGCTGGTCGACCGCATCGACCTCGACTCGCCAGAGGCCCCCCGGGCCCTGGCGTCGCTGCTCCGACCCCTGGACATCCTGACCCGGCCCCCGCGCGGGGCGGTGCGGGGGAGGCCGGGGCGGGGGGCCGGGGCGGGCGACGAGGAGGGGGGCGCCGGGGACGGCGGGGCGGCCGGGGAGGCGCCGCACGTGCGGGCCGCGGCGGGCCCCGAGGCCCAGGTCCGGATGGCGCAGATGACGGGCGCCGCCGCCGGGGGCGGGGGCGGGGGCGGGGAGCCGTCGGTCCGCATCCACAGCGCCTCTGGCGGCGGGGTGCAGATCGACATCGAGGGCGCCCCCGGGGAGGCGCAGGGGCTGGTGGACGCCCTCATGCGGGAGATGCGGTCGGGCCGGGAGATGAGCGGGGACCTGGAGGACGAGGGCACGGAGGGGGGCATGGGCTCCCTGGAGGACGGGGACCTCGACTCGGAGGACGAGATGGACGAGATGATGGACCAGGAGGCCATGGACAACCTGGACGACCACCTCAACGACGGGGGCCTGAGGATGGAGGGCGGCTCGGGGGACGAGATCGACGTGGACGAGGACGACGACATGGAGGAGGGGTACGACTCGGAGGACGAGGAGGGGGAGGGGATGGGTTCGGACGACGAGATGAGGGCGGACGAGTACGGGGGCGGGGTCATGGAGTCGAGCTCGGACGACGAGGGCCCCGGCCACCACGGGGGCGGGGGCCACGGCTCCGACGGCGGGTCCGACGGCGGGGAGATGGGCGGGCTGGGGGACGGGGACACGGGCGACGGCGGCGACGACGACGGCGACGACGACCACGACCACGACCACGACCACGACGAGATGCTCGTGGACGACTTCGATCTCGACCTGCTCCGCGGGGGCATGGAGCTCGGGGACGACGACGACGACGACGGCGACGACGACGACGACGACGACGACGACGAGGACGGCGACGAAGGGGAGGACGGCTTCGGCGGGGAGGACGGGGGCGGGTACCGCTCCGGGGACGGCGAGCTGACCGCCCTGGACGCGGCCCGCGACGCCATGACGCGGACCCCGCAGCTGACCCTGGACGACGAGATCCGGGAGGACGAGATGGACGACGTCGACCTGCTGGGCCTCGAGTACCGCGAGGGGGTGGGGAGGCGGTCGGTGCGGCCGTGGGAGATCATGCGCAACTCGCTGGCGCACGGCGGGGGCGGGTGGCCGTGGGACGACAGGGCAGGGGGTCGGTTCGGGGCGGAGGAGTTCGGCGGCCCCGGGTTCACGGACCCGATCTCTCGGGTCTTCGGGGCCCGGGGCCAGGGCCGCCGCGGCCTCCCGCAGGGGGTCCTCGAGTTCGAGCACGACGACGTCGAGGACGAGGACGCGGACGGCGCCTACATCCGCCAGCTCCTCGGCCTGGGCCGCAACGGCGGGGGGCGCAACGGCGCCGACCTCCCGGCCGAGCTGCAGCTCCCCGACTCGAGCCTCATGAGCGTCCTCATGCGGACGCTCCCCGCCCAGCTGCCCGGCGAGGGCCCCGAGGAGGTCCCCGCCTCCCGGCGCCTCGGCTCCTACTTCACCCCGGAGCTCGTCCGCATGCTCCAGGAGGATAGCATGCGCCCGAGCTACCTGGGCGGGTTCGTCCGGAGGGCCGCGCAGCCCGTGCACCGGCTGCTGGCCCGCGGCCCGGCCCTGGCGCTGGCGTCGGGGGCGGCGGGCAGCCTCATCCCCTCCTTCGACGACCTCTTTGGCGGCGCCGGCGCCGGGCCCCCGTCGGGGATGTCGGGCGGCGCCACGATCCGCATCGACGGCCCCGGCGGCTCCGGCGGGGACTTCATGGGCGGCGTCCGCCTCCAGCTCCGGGACAATCTGGAGACCATCGGGGGGTGGCTCCGGGACAGGGAGCCGCGCGCCCGGGTCGCCGCGCGGGCGGGGGCCCGCGCCGGGGAGGGCGGCGGGGGCGAACAGGCCGGCCGCACCTTGATCGAGACCCTCGAGCGCTACATCCGCGGTGACACGCCCGCCGCTCCCGCCGCGGCCGCCACGCCGCCCGCCGCGGCGGCGACGGCCGCCGACGCGGCGGCCCCGGGCGCGCAGGTCGGCCCGGCCCGCGCCAGCGAGCGCTCCACGGGCCCCGCCGCGGCGGACGTCGTGGAGGCCCCGCGGCGCCCGGGGGCCGAGGTGGTCACCTCCCGGGAGAACGCACCCGCTGCCGCGGCCGCCGCCAACGACGGCGACGGCGACGGCGACGGCGACGGCGGCGACGGCGACGGCAGCGACGGGGGCGGCGGCGATGCCCCCGAGCCCACGCCGGCCGCCGAGCCCTCCGTGGGGCCCCCCGCCTCCATCGGGCGGGCGACCCCCGCGGCCGCCCCTCGCGGCGCGCGGGTGCCCTCCCCTGAGGCGGAGGTGGCCGAGATCGACCCCGCCTTCCTCGACGCGCTCCCTCCGGACCTCCGGGCGGAGGTGCTGGCCACCCAGCGCATCCAGGTCATGGCCATGCGGGCCACGAGCGCGAGGGCGACGCGGCGGCAGGGCGGCGCGGCTGCCGGCGGCGCGGGGGGCCCGCCCACAGAGCCCGAGGCCCCAGCCACCGCCGAGACCTCCCCCGCGGCGGGGGGGGCGCCCACGGCCGGGGGGACCCCCGCGGCCGAGGCGACACCGGACGCGGCCGACGCGGCCGAGGCGACACCGGACGCGGCCGACGCGGCCGACGCGGCCGAGGGGGCTGGGCCCGCTGCCGCCGCCGACGCCGAGATGTCCCCCGCCGAGGGCGCCGCCGCCGACCCCGGCGCCGCGGAGGGCGCCGCCGGGGGCAGCGACGGCGGCGAGGACGACGACGCGATCGACCCCGAGTTCCTGGCCGCGCTCCCCCCGGACATCCAGGCCGAGCTGATCGAGCAGCACCGAATCGAGCGCCAGATGCGCCAGTCGCGCCGGGCGCTCGAGCAGCAGCGGGCGGGCGCGCAGCCGGCGGGGGGCGCCGGCGGGTCGGCCGGCGGGTCGGCCGGCGGGTCGGCCGCGGCGCCCTCTGACGCCGAGCAGCAGGCCAGCGACCTCACGGCGCTCCTGGCGTCGTTCCCCGACGACGTGCGCCAGGACGTCCTCCTGACGCTGGAGGACGCGGTGCTGGAGGCGCTCCCGGCCGAGCTGCGGGAGGAGGCGCTGCAGGTGCGGGAGCGGAACGCGGGGCTCTGGCAGCGCGCCGGGGACGGGGGGGCGGGGGCGGGGTCGAACCGGCCGGGGGCCGGGGGCGCCGGCCGCGCCGTTGCCGCGGCCCGTCCGGCCCCGCGCCGCCGCCCGCAGGAGCCCTGGCGGATGCTGGGGGACGCCGCCACCCGGACACTCCAGGACCTGGAGCGGTCCCTGACGATGGGGGGCTCGCGCGGGGGGCCCGGCGCGGCCGGCGCGGCCAAAGCCCCGGGGCCTCCCCTCGTCTCGGGCGGGCGCCTGCACGCCTTCGTCCGGCTCCTCGGGGTGGCCCACCCGGTGGCGCGGCAGGGGATCGAGAAGGTGTTCCTGAACCTCTGCGCGCACCCGGACACGCGGGAGCACCTGATGCGAATGCTCATGTCGCTCCTGCGGCCGGCGCGGGGGGCCGCGTCCGTGCTGGGGGGCCCCGCGGGGGCGCCCCGGGCCGCCGAGGAGGGGGCCGCCACGTCTGGCGGCGGGGCGCCCGCCCCCGGCGCGGCCCTGTCCATCGACCAGCTCCTCGCCCAGTCCGACGACGCGTCCCCCGCGGGCGCCGCCGGGCACCCCGACGCGGACGGCGCCCGGAACCTTGCGGCCACCACCGTGCTCCCGCGGGCCCTCGACCTCCTGGTCCACCTGAGCAAGAAGCACGCGGACGCCGCTGTGACGCTGCTCACGACGACCGTGCCGACCCCCGAGGAGGCCGGCGTCGCGGACGTCGTGGCCCCGCGGGACGCCCCCCGGGCCCCGCCCCCCAGCGAGCCGGCCGCCCCCGTCGCGGCCCTCGCCACGGTCATCTCGCTCGTCGGGGACGCCGGCGTCCGCGCCAAGGCCAACCTCCTCGAGAAGTCGCTGCACCTCCTGGAGCAGATGCTGGCCGAGGCGGTGCGCCGCATGCACGCGCACCAGCTCCGCCACATCCGCGGGCTCCAGGAGGAGGGCGGCGGGAGGGCCGCGGGGGCAGCCGCGGGGGAGGGGGACGGGGGCGGCCCCTCGACGGGCGCCGCCGAGGACGGGGACGACGGGGCTGGGTGGGCCCAGGTGCGCGGCACCCTCGACGCCCTCCGGGACGCCGGCCCCGGCATCCTCAAGGACGTCAGCGAGATCGTGGTGCAGGCGGGGCTGCCGTCCCACACGCACAGCCGGAGTGTGCGGGTGCTCTTCTTGCTGGCGGAGATCGACCCGGCGCACCAGCAGGCGCTCGTCCGCCACCTGAGCCAGCTGCTGCTGGCGCAGCGGGACGCGCTGTCGCGGGAGCTGCGCGACGTGGCAGAGTCGCTGGGGGCGACGGACGCGGCGATGCCGCTGAGCGCGGCGGTGGGGGGGTCGCTCCTGCGGCTGACCAAGGCCATGCAGCTGGTCGCCTGGGCGGGGCTCCGGGCCGACTCGCTGCGCCACAAGGCCCTCGTGGAGGCGCTGCCCGCCCTCTCCGGGCCCCTCGAGGGGTTCCTCGAGTCGCTCCCGGCCGCGGGGGCCGAGGCGGAGGGCGGGGGCGCGGAGGGCGGGGACCCCCCGGCCGTGGCCGCCGCGAAGGAGCACCTGCGGGAGCTCAACGGCGACGTGCGCACGCGGGCCCGGGAGATCGCGTCGATCCTCAGCGACGCCTGGATCGAGCTCGAGCCCCTCTGGGCTGGTCTGAGCGAGTGCCTGACGCGGGTGGAGAGCGGTCTGACGGGGCAGGAGGACCCCAGCAAGGTCCGCATGGAGGTCACCGCTGCGTCCAAGGTGCTCCCTCGCGGCGCACCGCAGATCCAGCCCGTCGTGGAGGCCCTCTTCGTCCTCGCCAGCACGACCCTGGGGGTCGCGACCACCCGCCGGGACCTGGCGGGGCCGGGGCTCCTGGGGGGCGGGGCGCACCTGGACGGGGGCGCGGGGCACCTGCAGGGCGGGCCCGCGGCGTCCATCGGGGCCGGCATCGAGCGCCCCGGGAGCCGGCTGTCCTTCGGGAGCCTCAGCGCGTTCGCTGCTGGCGCCGGCATCGAGCGCCCCGGCTCGCGCCTGTCCACCGGGTCCGTCCCGGGGCCCCGCGAGGAGGCCGAGCTCCTGGCCTTCGTGGAAGTGCACCGCCGGATCCTCAACGCCTTCCTCCGCCAGGACGCCGGCCTCCTCGACCGCTCCCTCTCGGCCCTCCTGCGCTTCCCGAGGCTCATCGACTTTGACAACAAGAGAGCCTTCTTCAAGTTCAAGGTCAAGCAGCTCGGGACCCGGACCCCCTACGCGAGCGGGATGCGCATCAACGTCCGCCGCGACCACGCCTTCGAGGACTCGTTCCACCAGGTGAGGGGAATGCGCGCCACGGCGCGACCCCCGGACCCCGCGACGCCGCCCGCCGCCAACCGCCCCCCGCCCGCCGCGCCGGCCCGAGGGCCTCACACGCCCTCCACGCCGTGCCGATCCCCGCCGACCCCCGTCCGCCTCAGACGACCGCCCCCCGCCCCAACGCCGACCCCCCCCACAACCCCCGCAGCTGCGCATGCGCTCGCCCACCGAGTGGCGGTCCAAGCTGAACGTCACGTTCGCCAACGAGGAGGGCGTCGACGCCGGCGGGGTCACGCGCGAGTGGTACAGCGTGATGGCTCGGGAGATGTTCAACCCGGCCTACTCGCTCTTCGTGAACGTGCCGATCGGGGGGACGACGTTCCAGCCAAACCCGTCGTCCATGATCCAGAACGACCCGACGCGGGGGACGACGCACCTCGACTACTTCAAGTTCACGGGTCGCGTGATCGCCAAGGCGCTCTGGGACGGGCAGCTCGTGGACGCGCACTTCACGCGGTCCTTCTACAAGCACATCATCGGGATGCCCATCTCGTTCGAGGACGTGGAGGCGGTGGAGCCCGAGTACTACAAGAACCTGAAGTGGATGCTGGAGAACGACATCACGGACGTGTTCGACCTCAACTTCACCGCCGAGCAGGACTTCTTCGGGCGCACCGAGGTCGTGGAGCTCAAGCCGGGGGGCACGGACATCAGGGTCACCAACGAGAACTGCCCCGAGTACGTGAGCCTCATGGCCAAGCACATCATGACCAACGCCATACGCGAGCAGATCCGGGCCTTCCAGGAGGGTTTCTGGGACGTGGTGCCGCGGGAGATGGTGGCCATCTTCCACGAGGGCGAGCTCGAACTCCTCGTCTCGGGGCTCCCCGAGATCGACGTCGACGACCTCCGGGCCCACACCGAGTACCAGGGGTACACGGCAGCGTCCCAGGCGGTCCAGTGGTTCTGGGAGGTGGTGCGCGAGCTGGACCGGGAGGACCTCGCCCGGCTCGTGCAGTTCGTCACGGGGACGTCCAAGGTGCCCCTCGAGGGGTTCAAGAGCCTCCAGGGGGTCAGCGGGCCGCAGAAGTTCCAGATCCACAAGGCGTACGGCGCGGCGGCGCGGCTCCCGCAGGCGCACACGTGCTTCAACCAGCTTGACCTGCTGGAGTACGAGAGCAAGGACCAGCTCCGGTCGAGGCTCCTGCAGGCGATCAGGGAGGGGTCCGAGGGGTTCGGCTTCGCCTGAGGCGGGGACAGCGCCGGGGAAGCGGGGGATGCCTTGTCCGGGGATGTGTCCTAGCGCCCTCCGGGGCAGGTTGTCGGTGGACGCGAGTCACGGCGGCCGCTGCGTGTGCCGACCGCAGGGGCCGTTCCAGTGGTTGAACGCGCTTTTCCTACGAGCCCGCTGTCGTCGAGGAGGACATCAGATTGTTTCGTTGGTGCCAATATGCACGGTTGGGCGCTGGGGCTCCCATGGACCGGAGCGCGACGGTCCCGCCTGCGCACTTGACGTCAGTGACACTGGACGGCAGCTCCCCCCTCCCTCCGGGCCGCTCGCTCTTGAACTCTCGGCATGGGCGCTTTCGGATCACCCGCGGTATATCCCTGTATATTGTGGCCGATTGCGTCACTCGCACCCCCTTGGACGAGAGTAGGCGCCGGTGAAAGTACACATTCCGCCGATTCGCGAGCTTGCACCTGGACCATGCCGTCCCCCGTCGAGACCGCTTCGGACGCTATGGTCGCGACCCTCAGCGACAATGGCGTCCAGGAAAGTACGAAACGCCGCCTCGTAGCCCCCTACCCCCACTTCGCCCCACGGAGGTGCTCCCGTCGCTGCCTCGAGGTCGCTCGCGATTTCCGAGGCTTCCCTCGCCGCGAGCGAGGTCGGTCCCGGCGGCGCGAACCCGGGGCGCGAGCACCCGGACCCCACCCGCGCCGCAGGTCGTCTTCGCCAACCCGGGCACGACCGAGATGCCGATCGTCGGAGCGCTCATCCGCCACCCGGGCATCCGCTCCGTGCTTTGCCTGCACGAGACCGTCTGCTCCGGCGCCGCCGACGGCTTTTCCCGGATGCGCCCGGGCCACCCGGCGGCCACGCTGCTCCACCTCGGCCCTGGGCTCGCCAACGCCCTCGCCAACCTCCACAACGCCCGACGCGCCCGCACCCCCGTCCTCAACGTCGTCGGGGACATGGCCACCTGGCTCCGGGACCGCGACCCCGCCCTCCACAGCGACGTCGCGGCCCTCGCCCGCACGGTCGGCGCCGTCACCGTCGCCGCCGACGCGTCGGCCCTCGCCCGGCGCGCCGCCGAGGCCCTCGCGGACGCCGGGCGCGAGGGGGTCCTCCCGGGGGAGAGCCGGGTCCACTCCCTCCTCGTCCCCCACGACGTCTCCCGGGTCCCCTCCGCGGGGTCCCCGCCCGCCGCCGCCCGGGCCCCCGCCGCGCCCGCCGCCGCGCCCCCCCCCGGGACCCCGCCGGCCCCCTTCGTCGCCCGCTGCGCGGCCGCCATGAGGGCCGCACGCCCGGGGGAGCTCGCCATCCTGGCCGGCGGGGAGGCCCTCCGCGACGCCGGGCTCTTCGTGACGCTGGGCAGGGTCGCCGCCGCCACCGGCGCCGCGCTGATCGCGGAGCCCCTGGTCGCCCGGGCCGAGAGGGGCCTGGGCATGCCCCGGGCCGACCGCCTCGCCTACTTCCCCGACGACGCCAGGCGGCAGCTCGCGGGGTTCCGGACCGTCGTGCTGGTCGACACCCCGGCCCCAGGCGAGGGGAGACCCCGGTCCCCGCCCCGGGGCGCCGCCAGCGCCCGCTCAGCCCCCCCGCTCAGCCCCCCCCGACGACCCCCCCGCGACACCCCCCCCGTCGACCCCGCCCCCCCTCATCGCA
>Ga0181582_10001584_pt1 | contig 17896 bp, 11 predicted proteins | sample 071ome_32_FD_132438 | JGI IMG/M metagenome (GOLD analysis project Ga0181582, IMG submission 132438) | Coastal salt marsh microbial communities from the Groves Creek Marsh, Skidaway Island, Georgia - 071405AT metaG (megahit assembly) | ecosystem: Environmental > Aquatic > Marine > Intertidal...
ACAAAATCAGCAACAACAAAACAGCTTAGGCCTTGAGCATGGACTCGAGGTACTCGACCTCCTTCTTGGATCCGACGAAGAGCGGGACACGCTGGTGGACCTGCTCCGGCATGATGTCGAGCACCCTCTCGAATCCGGTCGAGCCGAGGCCGCCGGCCTGCTCAGCGAGCATGGACATCGGCGCGCACTCGTAGAGCAGGCGCAGCTTTCCGTTGACGTTCTTGGAATCTCCCGGGTACCCGTAGATTCCTCCGTAGAGCAGGGTGCGGTGGAAGTCTCCGACCAGGCTTCCGATGTAACGGGCGCTGTACGGCTTTCCGCCCCACTTGTCGGCATCCTTGAGGGAGTCCATGTACGCCTGGAGCTGCGGCGTCCATCCCCCGTAGTTACCCTCGTTGAACGAGTAGATCTTGCCGGTCTCCGGGATCTTGATGTCCGGGTGGCTCAGGACGTACTCGCCGACCAGGGGGTCGAGCGTGAATCCCCAGACGCCCTTTCCGATGGTCAGGACCATGACGGTCGAGGAAGAGTAGAGGACGTATCCAGAGACGAGCAGGTTCCTTCCGGGCTGGCAGACGTTGGTGACGCACTTGTTCATCATCGTCTCCGGGTCGTCCATGTCCTCGATGCTGCACTCCTCGGACGGAGCGTAGACACCGAAGATGGATCCGACGGAAATTCCAGCGTCAATGTTGGACGATCCGTCCAGCGGGTCGAAGACCACGACGTAGTCGCCGGAGAAGGTCTCCTCCACGGCGACCGGGAGGTCCTCCTCCTCGGACGCGATGACTCCGGTGCGGCCAGAGCTGCGCAGGCAGTTGCAGAAGACCTCGTTGGAGATGACATCGAGCTTCTTCTGGTCCTCACCCTGGACGTTCTGCTCTCCGGCGAGACCGGTGAGGTTGGAGATACCGGAGCGGTTCACGAGGGACCCGATCTGCTTGCAGGCGACTCCGATGGAGGAAATGACGGTGGCCAACTCGTTATCGATGTTGCCATCAGCCTCCTGCTTGAGCAGCCAGTTGGTCAGGGTCTGCATCTCGTACTCAGACCCGGCCATGGCGACGACCTGGCTCTTGGAGACGGCCTTTCCGGCGGTGGCCATGGAGGCTCCTCCGAACGCGGCCCTCGAGACGGCGTTGGCAGCGGACCTACGGGTGGGTTTGCGGTTCGACAGGTGAGTCTGTGCTCGTATCTCGTATCTCGTATCTCGTATCGTGTATCTCGTATCTCGTCCCTCTCCTCTCCCGTCTCAGTTATCTGTACTGGGTGGTGGCTCTCTGACGTGATGACCGACCCGGAAGATGCTGGCGACAATTTTCGCCGAATCGCCTTCCATTGGCGCGACCTACACGCCATCGGACGATCAGCAATCACAAGATCACCGTCGCTGCAATGCGAGAGGCGATGTGGGACGTACCTGGCAGTGATGCGCGGGGCAACGCGGGCTCCAGAGGCCCGAGCAGCGGTGGCCTGCACCGACACGGCGGTGGCCCTGGTGGCGATCGTGGTCTGCATGATGAATGTGATATAAATAGAGTATATTTAATGGCCGCGGGGGTGACGACGGGCTCTACACAGACCGCATTCGGCCGATGATGGTGTGACTTATCCTGGTTCACCGAACGGCAGGTCCGTTCGGTGAAAGCAAAGAGATCTCTCTCACTTCCGTTGCAGCCGAAGCGAACGAGCGAGCATGACGACGACATCTAGGACGTTCGCCGAGGCGTGGCTGACCCAGGAGGTGCGACTTTGCGACGCCTCCCTCGTCTCCCTCGTCCCGATCGTCAGTCACTCGAACGGAAAATTCGACGACCACCCGCTCACGTTCACCCTCGCACCCTCGCCTCCAGGACGCCGACCTGCTCGCCAGGGTCACGCAGGCGGGCCAAGACCACGTGTTTGACGGGTGGTTCTCGCCGGGCGCCTCGGACGCCGACAAGCGCACGTTGCTGGAGCAGCTGAGGCGTCTCGACGCCAACTACTCGGGTGGCATCACGACGTACATCGGAAATGCCAAGCGGCTGCTCGAGGAGAGTCGGCAAGGGACGAATCCGCTGGAGGGATACGCTCCCGAGGTCCCAGAGGGCATCTCGTTGGATTTCTGCAGCGACGAGTACCGGGAGGCCGAGGCCAGCGGGGCGGTCGAGGCCGGGCGCTGCGCGTTCGTCCTGGTGGCCGGCGGGCTGGGAGAGCGGTTGGGATATTCGGGAATTAAACTTTCGCTGCCGGTGGACCTGTCTTCGAACGAGACGTGCTTCCTGCAGCTGTACATCGAGTCGATCTTGGAGCTGCAGCGGAGGGCCGCCCCGGAGAAAAAGCTCCCGCTCGCCATCATGACGTCGGACGACACGCACGATCGTACAGTTGCCCTGCTCGAAAAGCATGCTTATTTCGGGATGGACGCCGGACAGGTCGTCCTGATGAAGCAGGAGAAGGTGGCGTGTCTGGCGGACGGCAACGCTGGACTCGCCATGGAGGGCCCGTTCACGGTGCAGACCAAGCCACACGGGCATGGAGATGTGCACATGCTGCTCCACACGCTCGGGCTGGCGGACGCGTGGCGACGCGAGGGCTTCAAGTGGGTGGCCTTCTTCCAGGACACCAACGCGCAGGCCTTCCACGGGCTGCTCCCGGCGCTGGGCGTGTCCGCGGCGAACGGGTTCGATATGAACTCGGTTGCGGTTCCCAGAAAGGCGAAAGAGGCGATCGGGGCCATCACCAGGCTGCGGCGCGCCGACGGGTCGTCGATGACCATCAACGTCGAGTACAACCAGCTCGACCCGCTCCTGCGGGCCACGTGTAACCCGGAAGGGGACGTGAACGACCCGACGACGGGGTATTCGCCGTTCCCGGGAAACATCAATCAGCTCGTCATGAAGCTCGACGGCTACTGCGCCGAGCTGCAGCGGCACGGCGGCGTGATTGCCGAGTTCGTGAATCCCAAGTACGCGGATGAGTCCCGGACCAAGTTCAAAAAGAGTACGAGGCTCGAGTGCATGATGCAGGATTTCCCAAAGTCGCTGCCGGCGACCGCCAAGGTTGGATTCACGACCATCAACCAGGTGCACGCGGCGTATTCGCCGGTGAAGAACTCCGTGGAGGAGGCCCAGGCAAAGGCGGCGAGCGGCAACCCGCAGCACAGCGCCGCGAGCGGCGAGTTCGACGTGTACAGGACCAACTGCGAAATGCTCAGGCACATCGGCTGCACCGTCGACGTCGACAGCGAGGTGAAGACGTTCAACGGCATGGAGTACGTCATGTACCCGCGCGTGTCGTGGTCCCCGCGTTTCGCGCTCACGTTCGACGATCTCAAGGCTCGCATCGCCGACCCGTCTCGGGTGCACATCGGCAGCAACACGAGCATGTACATCGGGCGGGGCGTGCGGGTGGAGAGGCTGGCGCTGCAGCGTGGTCGGCTCGAGGTCGGGGGTGGTGACGGCGGCGGCGACGGTGCTGAGGGGGAGGGCGAAGTTGTCGTGGACGTCGTGGTGGACAACGACGGGTGGACGTGGGAGCCGGTTACGGACGGCGACGAGGTGTATCGGATCAGAGGGTACCGGGTGGCGAAACGTTCCGAGGCGACGTTGTGATGCTGGCGACAGGCGCAGTCACCGCAGTCACCGCAGCTCGGGTGCTCGACGATGACGTGTAATCCTTGCACATCACGATAACTGAAAACAGTTCGCTACTCGCCGACGAAAAACTTGACCCTGGCGAGAATGGAGTCTTGCGACGGGTCGTAGGGAGTCTCCTTTGAGGGAATCTCCAGGACGGCTGGGATGGGCTTGTCGTGTCGCTCGATGAGGTGTCGGATCTGTTGGGCGATTGACTGCGTGATGAGGACGACCGAAATGTCGTCCCGATTCGTCAGCTCCTTGAACTTGTCCTCGATCTCCGCCAGGCTGGTGGGCGGCTTGTCCGTGACGATGAGGTAGTTGGTCTGCTTCTTCAGGTCCACGTGCCCGATGCCTGTCAGCAGCAACCCAGTCGCCGTATCCTCGTCGGTGATAAGGCCAATCAGGCCAGACGAGCTGTTGTCCATGCCTGGGGCTGGTCGCCGCACCGATCGCTGGGGGCTGGTCGACCGGATTCGGCCCGTTCGAAAAACCTTCCGCACCCGCGTTCTCTGTGCACGCCGAGATCCGCACGCTCTGCTGATATATTTCGTCGTGTGTCGGGGTTGAGCTGCGCTGCTATTTACAAATTCGGTCAGAGGCAGGTGTCGGTCATCGATGAGGCTTGATCGAGCCATATGGCTTGATGCATCATGATTGTCATAAATGGTCTCTCATCAAGTTGTTTCTCCCCGTCCCTCCGTCTACTCTTCGAGGTTCGAGGCTGCCATCGCCAGGAAGGCGAGGGCCGAGTCGTCGCTGGCCGCCTTTGTCTTTCTCCGGCCCGAGCCAGGTGTCGCCATCCCCTGCGTCTCGCCGACCAAGCTCTTAGACGGCGTTGCCTGCTCTATATAAGACGCACTAATCACCGTTCCCTCGGGCTTGGTCTTGGCAATGCGCGCGGCGAGGAGCTGCGACAGGCTCGTCTGCAGCAGCTGTGTCGCGTTCGACCGAGGGGGCGATGTGAGGTGGGACGCCGTCGGGAGGGAAGCCGTCGCCGTCGCCACGAACGCGTTGCCCCTCGTCATGCTGTCGATGGACGCTCCCATTTGAGGGAATAGCTCGGCTGTGGTCAGGAGGATGTCTCCGAGCAGCGAGGCCTTCTGCGGGCGGGACATTGGCGTGTCCGACCCCACCAGCTTCCCAAGCGTGCTATGCAAATACGCAAGCGAGAGCCGTTTCTCCTCCTCCATCGCCGCGTAGACCGACGGGGCAGGGAATAGAGACGTGAGAAGGGTGCTAAAGCTCGCAAAGAGCGCCGGATCGACAGTCGGGAAGTGCAGCGCTGAACCGGCGGAGGAGAGCGACCGCTCGTAGCCGAACGGTCGGCGATCCTCCACCACCCGCGTGTGCTGCGACGAGTCGTTCGAGTTCTTCGCCTGCTCGTCGCCCGACCCGTCCCCGTCCTCGTCGATGAGTTTGGACGGCTTGAGAGAGCCCGTCGTCGCTCGGGTGACGTGACTGTTGGTGGGATTCGGCAGCCTGTGGACCCGCTGCGAGGGGTGGGGCCGCTGTTCCTTCCCGCAGTCATTGTTGCTGATCTCCTTCTTCGTCGGCAAGTGCTTGACGATGTTGAGCACCTTGGCAGGCAAGCTGAGCTGCGACCGGGGCTGCTTGTTTGTAGGCCGCGGCAGCGTGCGCTCCGGGTCGTCCATGGTCATGGTCGGCGCTTCCTCCTTCTGTATCGTCATGCCGTTTGCCGCACCGGCCACGATCGCTTCCAGGACCGCGCTATCGCTCTTGGCAACGATCGCGTCCTCGAGGGCGAGCTCGGACAGGGCCCGAAGCTTCTTGCTCGCGTGCAGCTCCGCGTCCGACTGCCCCCTGGAGAGGCTCGGCGCCCTCTTCTTCAAGTGTCCGTTCCAGAAGTTCTTGATCGCGTTGTCGGTCCGCCCTGGAAGGTGTTTTGCGATGGCCGCCCATCTGTTCCCGAGCTCCTGGTGTTTCTGGATGATCAAAACCTCCTCCTCGGGGGTGAAGGGGTCCTTGCGCAGCGCCGGATCAAGCTGGTTGAACCAGCGGAGCCTACAAGACTTGCCGTTGCGTCCTGTGCCGAGCGTCTTGGCGACTGTCGAGGGAAGGGGAGCGGGTTGGTGAGCGGGACGGTGAGCAAACACGCCGAGCCAAGAATACGTACCGAGACTCCAATTTTGGGGTCCATACGTCTCGACGAGCTGTATGAGCTTGACGTCCTGCGGGCGCGGCGGGTGGGACCGAGTTTGTGAGAGTGTCAGTTGGCAACCGCGAGCGGTAGTTCGAGGTGGTTCGATGCTGGGGGTCTTAGCAGAAACGCCCGTTATGGCCCGACCGCCGGCACCGCGAGGTGGTACTTGAGGAGAGGGCGATATATGGTGATCATGGACGCGGCAGGGGGTCGGGGGCGGCCACGCAGGCGGGTTTTAAGCCGCGAGATTCGACCACGTGGGTCCCTCGAGGCTCCGACGATTTCGCACTTTGCGGGTGCGTTGGCACCCACCGCGGCGCGGGGTCGGCATAGGTCGTCCATAACGCACCTCTTCTGGCGTCCAGCATGTCCTCCTACACGACGGGTCGTCGTTTAGGAATTCGCTCCACATAGAGATTTGCTGCTGAATCTCGGGTCCCGCGCGCGCGTAGCTGGACTGGCGGAGTGTCAATGGAGTTAACTAACTAACACGATAATCTAGGCGAAGCACCGATGCGAAAAAAGTACGTTGTGTGTGAGTCAGTTGTGGGTGCCGTCCCGGGACAGTTGCACCCGCGACCTGGGTACGCGGGTGCCTGCTCAGCCCCGTTCACACCACGCCGCCCACGCCATTCACGCCACGCATGCCCAGCCCATGCCCATCCCATCGACCTCAGTCGATTACATATATACATATATATATATATTCCATATCACGATCCCATCGACCTCGTCAGAGCGCGTCTGCGGCCGCCCCCGCCCCCGCCCCCGCTCCCGCCCCGGGCCTGACGCCGGTCACGATCGAGCTGAACTCGTTCACCTTCCAGATTCCCTTGACATTACGCGTGAGCGCGATCGGCCTGGCCGTGTCGGCGCCCGTGGACCACACGAAGACCTTGCGCTTGCCTGATGCGTCGCTGCCGGCATCCTTGTTCTGGTTGCGGAAGCCAATCTCGAGCTTGCCGGTGGGCAGGGCGTAGTCGGTATCCGGGCTCGTTCCGATCACGTAGCTGTTGGCCGTCTGGGCGTTGGCACGATTCAGCCGCTCGACGTCCGAGCGGTGCAGGACGTAGCCGTTCAAGTTGCCGGCAGCGTCGCTCTTCACGACGTTATCCTCCGAGGTCGCGAGCACGCACATTTTCACGCCCTCGGCACGGTTGTCGGGCGAGCAGTAGTTGATCAGGGCGATGATAAAGACGAGTGCACCGCCCTGTGGGGTCGAGGCGATTTGGTCGCGCAGGGCCCGCAGCTCCTCGACGGTTCTCGGCAGCGAATCGCAGCTCTGAACCCTGTCCGCCTTATGGTCGAACATGTGGGCCCTCGCCCTCCTGGCCTGTTGGTCGAGGCAGCACCGCCAGAGGGAGTTGAACGCTGAGCCCGCGTCGTTCGGGACACTATAGTATGACATGTTGATGTTGGGAGATCTTGAGGGGGCGATTCAGCAGGAGGCGATTCGGAGGAACGGAAACTTTTGGTCGTCGCCAAAGCGTCAGTCGCGTGGGCTTTTCTATGTTGGTTGTCCGCCGGACGGAGGAAAGTGGTTAAATTTTTTAGGGAGGGGCGATCTTGTGCAGATTCTCCTCGGAAGGAGTGAAGGACGTCCTTCAGAGATACCCGGAAGGTGACCTTGTCTTCAGCACGAACAGCCTGTCCGTGGCCTGCAAGATCTCGGCCCTTCCGGGGAGCGTCATCACGTATGACAGCCTCGTCGCTTGGTTCTCCAGCTTCCGGCGGTACAGCCCGAGGAGGATCCCGCCGCCCGGGCTCAGTGCGACCGCGCTGAACAGCTCGCCATACGTGCGACCTGCCCACCCCGAGGGCAGCTTGACTTGCACGAGCATCGCAGCAGACGACCCAAAGTCGCCGCAAAGCTCGGCCAACACGTCCGCCAACAGGCCCCTCGAGAAGAAGGTGCTCACACCGAACGAGTCCATGAGGGCCGGGACTGTGCAACGCCCTGCGGCGTAGTACGGGTTGGCCTGCCACTCGGCCAGTCCTTCTGCGACCGCCTCTCGCTGTTGCAGGGCGCGCATCGACCACGACTTGCGCGGCTCGCCCTTGCGGACGCTCGACTCGTCGTACATCGAGCCGACGCCCTTGAGAAGGAGGCCGGGCTGGAGGAACTCGATCGACGTCGTGAAGAGCAGCTCGACCACCGCATGCGTCAGACTCGCACCGCTCTCCTCTCCGACACCGTAGCAGGCGAGGAGCGCGGGCGCGTCGGCCAGCACGGCCTCGCGCGTGTTTCTGACGACCTCGACCGTCCCGCCAGTCGCCTGCGCAGTCCGCACGTCCCTGCTCCCCTTGGTCAAAAACACGAGAGCCCGGGCCGTCTGTGCACCGGCTCGTCTCAGAGACTCGGCGTGCGTCGGAGATCCCGTGACAAAGTCGAGCGGTCCGTACGCGGAATCGGCCGCCGCGTACCCCTCTGGCATCTCCTCGGCCAGCATGACGATGCGGGCGTCCTTGGACGGCTCCGCCGCGCGCAGGTATCTCATGAACGGGATGAAACTTCCGACGTGTCCACAGAGGATGAAGTGGCCCGAGTATGGAGATTTGTGCTTCCTGCCCGCCTCGGCCCGGCCCGTGGCCGTGCCGCTGGAAATGTCCACGCCGGCCTGGGCAGCGACGCGGGCCAGGGTCGGTTCGGACAGGAAACCGATATCAGACTGCTCGGCAAGCGCGTCCTCGTCTTTCCGGTAGGTCTGATACAGCGCCGAGCCTTCCTCGGCCGTCATCGTGTCTGACAGGTACTTGGGCACGCAGGGAATGTCGTCAAAGTCGACGCTCTCCGTGGTCGGGAGGCCCTCGTAGATGATCTCGCAGCTCTCGAACGAGTACACGTCTTCTTCATCGCGATCAAAGGATGAAGACGGTGATGACGATGACGATGACGATGGCGATGGCGACGGCGATCGCGAGGACGGGGCAAAGTCCGTCGAGCCGAGGACGTCGACGTCGGCCACTTGGTGGGTCGGGGTCGAGAACGGCGACGCGAGCGACTTGCGCACGGCCATCGTGCCGTGTCCGACGACGAGCAGCGTGTATCCCATGGCCAGCTTCCAATCGGCGCCCGGGTTGAGGCACGTGTCGCCGTCGGGCGTGATGATGCCGATGATGGCGTGCCCGCTCCGGCGGTATAGCCACTCTGCGACCCGGTTGAACTCGATGTCGACGAGATGGCGCTGCACGGGCGCCTTACATAGCGTCGCCTCGCAGCCATCCACGTACTGCCGGAGCCATCGCCGGCCGGCGAGGGTCTCTTGCCGGGCCTCCTCGGGCCGCACCATGGAGCTCCTGATCAGGTTGCCGATCAGCGTCGACGCGCCGGGACACGTTGCCGACAGCGCCAGAAGCCGGAAGCGCGTCTCCTCCATGCTGACGGCGACGTCCTGTTCCGGGTCGATGAACGGCTTGATCTGGTCCACCGTCGACTGCTTCATGGTCTGCACGAACAGCGGGACAGACTTTGTGTAGCTCTTGGCCGCCCACACCTGGAACAGGATGGACAAATCCTCGTGTTTCGCGTCGGCAGAGAACCGGTCGGCGAGCAGGATGATCGCGTTGGCCTTCTCGGCCTTGGCCGTGACCAGGTCTCCGCCCGAGACGGCCGAACCCTCCACGAGCGTCAGCGACCGCTCGTGCAGCTCCTGGAACGCCGAGAATTCGAACGACGGTCGATTGCAAAGCGCGACGATCTTCGTGGTTTTCGGGAAGAGCGACGTGACGCCCAGCGCCTGCTGAAACTCCGCAAACAGGTCGCTGAAGGCCCGGACCTCGGTCAGCCGCGTCGAGAGGAGCACGAAGGGCTTGCCCCGCCAGTTGTGCAGCGTCCCCTTGATGACGCGCCGGGCAGAGATTTCGTTGTAGAACAGCGCGGCCTGCACGGGAATCGTGACGAGGCCGACGGCGATCATGACGACGACAAACGCCTTGCCAAACACCGTGGTCGGCACGACGTCCCCGAACCCGACCGTCGAGAGCGTCGTTGCCACGAAATAGACAGCCTTGTGGAACGGGATGTGCTCTAAAATCTGGTAGACGGCCGATGCGCCGAAGAGCAGCAGCAGAGGCGACGCGGCGATCTGGATGAGCCGGAACGTCGTGCCCGCCGCGAGCCAGCCGCCGCGCTTGGTCGTCAGATTAAGCGAACGGAGCTCGGCAGCGAGCAAGCCGATGCGAATCACGCGCAGACTCCGCAGAAGTTTCGTCCAGCGCAGGTCAAATCGGCCGAGCGAGAAGCCCGGCGTGACCAGCTGCATGACCCACTCGAAGAGCGTGGGGCCGAACGACAGCAGATCGAACACGTTGATCGGGTTGGTGACCATCCGTACCCGGGATCCCAGATCGCGGTGCTTCACGAATAGACGATGGAGGTATTCCAAACCGAACACGACGCACAGCCAGAACTCTGCCGTGGCCCGCGGACTGCCTTTGACGGGCGCCGAGTACGTACTCCACACGTACAGGCCGACGAAACACATGGAAGCCGTGAACTGAAACACGTTGTTCAGCGCTCGGATCTCGACGCGCTCGAAGAAGAGATACCTGACCCAGTTCGCCAGGCGGCCGGCGAGCGACGACAGGACCGACGAGGCCGTCTTCTCGACTTCCTCGTCGTCGTCCATCGAGTACGACGAGTTGTTGGCGCGAGCCGATGCGGGCGAGGACGTCTCGTCGGAGTTGTCGGCGCGCGCACCGGCTCGCACCACCCGAGGCAGGTGCCGGAACGGAGTCTCGCTCCCCACGGAATCCGGTCCCGTGGTAGACATCGAGCCGCCTCTTCTCCGCATGCATGGGACCAACGTTGACAACCGTATGCCTGGCCTCGCGATGGGGCGACAGGGACCCGCCGACGCGCGGCACCCTGCGAATTTGAGTGATTCCATTCGAAAAAACACGAATTTCGTCTCAGGGGACGCTCAGACCGCCATATCCGGGATCCTCACTATCCTCGATATTCTAGATACAGACTCAAACAATGCAAGCACAAAAGAAGCGAGAAGAATTACAGCACGACGATGTCGTCGACCTTGGCCTTCTTCGAAGGGGGCGCCTGGCCCCCCTCGGCCTCTTTCTCCTCCTCCTCCTCCTCCGCGACGACAGCGATGGGCTCGGCCAGCCGCCGCTCCTCGTACGCCTTGCGCTTGTCGACGCGCGCCGCGGCGTCCCGCGCCTGGTCGAGCGTGCCCTCGACGCGGCACTCGCCGGCAGGCAGCTCGGGGTCGTCCACGACGAACAGCGGCACCTTGAGGCTCGAGTCGTCGTCTGTCACGATGACGTCCGTCCCGTTGATGATGGCGCCGCCCGGCAAGTCTCTCAGCAGCTTGCCCAGGAAGCGCGCGTTGTCCTCGACCTCGTCCTCGTCGAGGTCCTCCGAGTCCTCGTACAGGAACTGCCTGCCGTTGCTCAGCGTGAAGTTCTTGATGCTCCACGCGCCCTTGACCACCGCGTCGACGACGTCCTTGAGCGTGGTCGCCGCCGTGTTGACCTGGAGCACGAGCGGCTTGCTGCCACACACAGAGCAGTCCCGGTTGGGCTTCACGCACTGGACCGGCGTGATGAGCTTCCGGTTTGACGGAAACTGTTGGATGTACGCGGTGTGGCAGTGATCTGACACCTTAATACCGCCACGCCCCTTGAGCACGCACAGCAGTTTGAGGGCCTGCACGACGATGAGCCCCGAGACGATGGCGTTGGTCGTCGCGATCGCGTGGATAATGTTCCCAGCCATGCCCTTGGACTGGAAATACGACTGCATCGGGATCCCGTAGCAGAAGCTCCGCAAGTTCGACGCGGCGGCCACGAACCGCATCACCGGCTCGTCGTCCTTGTCGAACTCCAGCGACCCGACCTCGTCTGCCCGCTCGGTGACCAGTCGCCTGACGGCGTACGCCAGCATTTGCGCGCTTTCGTGCTCGTCCAACACCGCCTGCTGGTCCGGCGCCGTGTAGTCGTCAGAAAGTCCCAGCTTGATGTCCTCCTCGAACGCCCCCACGTCGACCGGCGAGGGCGGCGCCCGCCCCTTCCACAGATCCTCGTCCGACGCTTCGGCGTCCTTGAGCAGCTGCTTGATGTTCTCGCAATACAGTTGCTCGAACATCATTCTCGCGTACGACTCCGGTGACGTGCCGGCGACGAAATCCAGCCCCTCGCCGAGGTCGGCCACGTCCCCGCTCCCAAACACGCCGTCAAAGCACACCTCCTTCGACCACACGATGCAGTGGATCGGCTTCTCCGGCGTCCTCCGAATCGTACACACCGCGTATGTCTTTTGCTGCGGCTTGGGCAGGCAGTCGAAGCACTCGACCTCCCCGCCCACGTGCACCGTCACCTGCCCCAGGAAGGCCGCCGTCCCGCTCTCCACGAGCGGCACGTTTGCCATCACGCACATCTTGTTCACGTGACGCCTCGCCTCCAGATTGTCCAACCCGTTCAAAACCAGGTCGAACTGCTTGTAGAACGTCACCCCGTACTCCGGAAGCATGATGTTGGTCATCTCAGAGGTGATGTCGATGTCCGGCCTGAACCGCCTGACGGCCTCCGCTGCCACCGCCGCCTTGCCCTGCCCGACGTGATGCTTCCGAAACAAGAACTGCCGGTTCAGGTTGGACACGTCGATGGTGTCCAGGTCGATGACGTGCATGCGCTTGAAGCCCGTCAGCGCGAGCGTCTTGAGCAGCTCGCAGCCGATGCCCCCGGCGCCAACCACCAGGACCTTTGACGCGGCCACTATCTCGTTCAATCCTCCCGCCTGCGTGATCCCGCCCGGCCAAGGGCCAGATGTCGATGCTGCGTGCGTCGTCGTCGAGGCGTGGCGTGCGTCTCCCATCGTACGACTTCGATTTTGATCATTCGAAGTTTCGCGTTCAAACCCCAACTTCAAAGGGAGCTCGTTTGTCTGCGGTAGATGATAGGAAAGAGCGCGCGACGGCATACGGCATGGCAACATACGGACAGCTCGTCGTCGGACCGCCCGGGAGCGGGAAAACGACCTACTGTCGCGGGCTCGCCCAGCTCTTCTCGGCCATCGAGCGGAAGCACGGCATCGTTAACCTCGACCCGGCCAACGACAACGAGCTGGGCTACGACCCTGCCATCGATATCCGGGACCTTATAGACGCCTCCAAAGTTCAGGAGAGCCTGCATCTGGGCCCGAACGGCGCGTTGGTGTACGCGATGGAGTACCTCGAAGAGAACGTCGACTGGCTCGTCGAGCGGCTCCAAGACTTGGTCAAAAGCGACACGTACCTGGTGTTTGATATGCCTGGCCAGGTGGAGCTGTTCTCGATGCACCCGAGCCTGCTGAAGGTCGTCGAGGTCCTGACCAAGACGGTGAAGCTCTCGCTGGCGTCTGTGATGCTCGTTGACTCGCACCTGTGCGTGGACGCGGGCAACTACCTGTCGGGCATGGTGGTCAGCCTGAATACGATGCTTCACCTGGGCCTGCCACATGTCAACGTGTTGTCCAAGGTCGACATGCTGGAGCAGTACGGCGACCTGCCGTTCCACGTGGGGTGGTACGCCGAGCCGAACCTGGCGCTGCTGGGAGAGGTCGTGTCCGAGCGGATACACCCGAAGTTTGCCAAGGCGACGGCGGGGTTGTGCGAGTTGTTGGACGATTTCGGGATGGTGAGTCGGTTTGCGCCCCTGGCGGTCGAGGACCGGGTGAGCATGATAGGGGTCGTCAAGCTGGTGGACCGGGCTTGTGGGTGGGAGCTCGGGAAGGCGTCCAAGAGCCTGGGGGAGAAGGCGCTGGACGAGGTGATTATGGGCGTCCACGAGGATGTGAACGTGGAGGACATCTGGGAGCGGCTCAAGTCTCGAGGTGAGCAAAAAAACCCAAGGGAAACCGAACGCCTCAAAATGAATGGGAAATGACGTCATTCATCGCGTGCATTCCTTCCTAAGTTCGACACGAGACATGTTATTTATCTGACCGACGCGACGACGAAGCGCATGCGGTGTTTGCTCTGAATCTACGCTTGGAGAAAATTGGTCCTCGAACAATCGAAACCCCATGCAGGACCAGCGCAGCCCACTGCTGGCCCTGCTGCGGCACAGGAACGCGAAGCGGTACTGTGCCTACACGGTGGGACTCTCGGCGTCGGCGTATCTGGCGTACAACCTGTATAAGCGGGACTCGTTCCTCGGGCACGTGAAAAACTCGCTCAGGAAGTACACGACGGCCGTCGACAAGGGCGGAGACATTCTCCAGAAGCTGCTGTCAGACCTGTACGAGTATGTAGTCGAGGAAGACGACGGGTTGAACGGGCCGAACGGGTCGGACGGGCCTGACCAGGCCGCTGGGGATGGCAGGCGCACCCGCGACGAGACGGCGCGTGCGTCGACCAGCGACCGACGGGAGGTCCCGGAGAGCCTGCGGAAAGTCGCGAGACTGGTTGAGTCGAAGGAGTTCCGGGTAGCGACGAGGAGCACCGTGCGGGCCGTGGTGGAGGGTCTCGTCAGCGTGGACGACGATGACGGCGAGGACGTGGAGGGGCAGGACGGCGAAATTGGACCGAGGCAACGGACGAGCGCGCTCGACAAGGTGATCGAGGCCCTGGTGTCGGAGCGGGGAAGCTCTCTGGTGAGCCTGGCGCTGAGCATGGCCGCCAAGAACGTCGTCAGCACCTACGTGGAGTCGACGCGGCGCGCCGACGGGGCCGGCGGGCATTCGGGACCGAGGCTGGACGAGCAGCTGTTCGCGTTCCTTTCCAATCCGCGGGGTCAAGAGCTGGCGATCCGCTGCATCTCGGCCTGCGCCGACAGCGCCATGCTGGCGTACGCGCAAGAGACCAAGTCGGTCAACTACTACGACCAGATGCTGGACGCCGTCGTCAAGAACAAAGACCATTCGAACCTGGTCATGGATTGCATCAGCCTCTCCATCCGGGCGGCCGTGTCTGCGTGGAACGCGTCCGAGGACGAGCTGGGGGTCTCTACGGGGGTCGTCGAAGAGAGCCTCGTGGCCGAGCTGCCAGACGTCGACGCGTGGGCGCCCGGTGTCAAGGGACGCGCGTGCGGGGCGGACATCGACCTGGACATGAACATGAACAGTCCCATATCGGCCCTGCGACCGCCGCTGTCGTCCGTCGGGACGCCCACGTCGTCGGTCGGCACGCACCCCGGCACCGGGCGCCTGTCCCAGGCGTCCCCGGCGCTCCGCCGCCGGCGGAGCGGCACAAATAACACGCACAGTACGCCGAAGAAGGCGCCGCGCAACGAGGGATTCCTGCGTGCGCTCTCGAAGGAGTTTATCGTCGTGTCGAAGGACGAGCACGGCCGCGAGGCGATCGCCAAGGTGGTCGGCTCCGTGACCAAGGAGGCCGTCGGCGCGATGGCAAACACCGTCGCCGACCGCTTCGACGCCGCCTACTTCTTGTCGGTGCTGCTGCTCGGCGTGCTGATGTCGGTGGTGGCCAACTATCTGATGCGGGTTTTATTGTTCTCGTAAATTGATGTTGCAACTGACGCCTCTTTCGTTGTCGACGAAGAAGAATGACATGACGACATACCGACGACGACGATGACGGAACCGACGCCCGAAAAGCTGCGCAGACTGAGCAGCGAGTTCGTTAAGGGGACAATCCTACACAGAAGATTCAGCAGCGTGGACCTCGATGACACTGCGAGCGAGGCCGAGTCGCTGACCAGCCTGCCGTCGACGGCCCTGCCGCCGAAGCACACTTGGCGACAGACGCTGGCCACCCGGTTGAAGGATGTGGTGCTCATCTCGGAGCTCTCGTTCCGTCTCTACACCTATCTGTTCACGTCGTTCAAGTACGTCTAGTAGGTCGCCGCCCTCACGCCATCGCGCGCTCACGCTCGTCCGTCTTCCAACTCGCCAGGTGGCTCTTCCAGTTCTTCAGGCTGCTGCTCTTCGCGGCGTTCCTTATGCCGGGGTTCTCGCAGGTTGGTGTGTTGACCTCGGCCGACACGCGCTCGCGCGCCCTGACCCTCTCACTCTCATTCTCACTCTCGCTACGCGCTTCGTTCGATTTCAGATGATGTTGTTCTACTTCTTCAGCTCTCGCGTGATCCGCAGCGTGCCCTACGGGGTGGAGAGCCGCAACGCCCTGGACATCTACCTGCCGCGGAAAAAGTGGCGACGGGTGGGTCCATGTCCCGTGATCATCTACGTGACGGGCGGTATGGCTTGCCGACACGGACCTCGGCCGACACGCGCACGCCCTGAATCTCTCTCTCACTCGCTCACTCGCTCGCTCGCGCTACGCGCTACGCTCGTTCGCCAGGGGCGTGGACGATCGGGTACAAGGGCTGGGGAGCGCTCTTCGCACGGCGACTCAGCCAGCGCGGCGTGCTCGTGTTCTGCCTCGACTACAGAAACTTTCCCCAGGCTAACATTACCGACATGGTACGAGATGTCAACACCGGAATAACGTGGGTGCTCAATAACAACCACCTGTATGGCGGCGACCCCAACGCGGTGTACCTCGTGGGACAGTCGGCGGGCGTGCACTTGACGCTGCTGTCCCTTATCGCCCAGAGCAAGCGACAGGTCCAGGGAGGGTTCCCGGATGGGAGCGTCCCGTCGTGGAACCCGAAGAAGATCAGGGCTTATATCGGCGTGAGCGGCGCGTTCAATCTTATCGCCCTGCAGGACCACCTGGACGCGCGGGGGTTGCCGAGGGACATGTTCTCCAAGATCATGTCCGACAGCCTGGTGGAGTTTTCGCCGACGTTGATCGTGAAAGACCTCGCCGAGGCCGTCGTGCGCTATCTGCCTCCGATGACACTCTTCCACGGGACGGCCGATCAGTCCGTTCCAGTCGACAACGCCGTGCAGTTTTGCAAGACGATGAAGGAGGCCGGGGGGCGGTGCAAGCTCTCGCTTTACCACGGCAAGAACCACACCGAGCCGATCGTCCAGGACCCGATGCGGGGCGGTAGGGACACGCTTATGGACGACGTCCTGTCGGTGGTGCGTGGCCACGACTGCTACAACCAGCAGCTCGGCATGGTCCCGGCGGTGATGATCGACTTTGCGAGCTTCGTCTGTCCCTTCTAGTGGTTAAACCCCTAACGATCAAACTTTGGCAGACACCGCCGAGTCATCAGGTCGAGGATGACCCCGTCGCCGCTCGTTCCCTTGCCAGACAACCGGTCGAGGCTCCCGAAAACCACGTCCGGAGCTGTGAGTCGCCTCAGCGGGGCCTCCTCGTACGAGGCGAACGACAGGTTTTTCCATGCGGCCGCCTCTGTCTCTCGCTTGGGAAGCACCGTCAGCAGCTGCGCGTACCGCCACGACACGAAAGAGTGCACCGTGGAGTGAACAAACGCGCCGCCATTCTTCCCCGCGCGCGGGTCGAGGTCCAGCAACTTGGTGATCTCGCGGTACAGCCCCTCGGCCACGATCACGCGGGATGTCCGCGCGTACACCTCAGCCAGAGGCAACAGGCCCATCGCCAGCGTCGCCTTGCTCCCCAGCCCCTCGATGACCTCGATGGCCGCGTCGAGCTGCTCTTCTGCGTCCTCCCATGCGGATCTTGCCATACACGTTTGGCCCATGAGCAGCTTGGCATCGGCCACGATCTCCTCGGCCGCCCTTGGGGAGAGCATCAGGTCGAGGCCGTTGCCCGCCTCCTCCAGGCGGCGCTCGGCCGCCGCGATGCTCCGAAGACCCATATCGACCGTCTGTTGCTTCTTACCCTGCGCGGACGAAAAGGACGCAAACTGCTTGAGGGCCTCGGGCACGAGATAGTCGAGCGACGTATGGGGACTGTCCATAAGGCTGCCGAGAGACTCGAAGCTGTCACTAGCACTCTCCAGCTCGCCGCTGGCATGCTGCACGAGTCCAGCCAACGACATCGACAAGACGCTCGCCTGCCACCGTTTATCCTCGGAGGACCCGTGCGCGAACGACGTGCGAGCCACCTCGAGGCTCTGTTGCGCGAGCTGGAAGGCGTCAGCGTCCCGACCGGAGATGAGGAGAGCCCGGGTGCCGAGTAACGCCGCAGCGAGCTCGATCTCGGCGCTCGCCTTCAGGTCTTCCGCGCTGGACGTCGCGGGCGAAGACTCGGTCGCCAAGGACATTGCCGACCGGGCGAGGTCGACGGCGTCCGTCCACCGACCCTGGCAAACGAACGAACGA
>Ga0181582_10001591_pt1 | contig 17868 bp, 14 predicted proteins | sample 071ome_32_FD_132438 | JGI IMG/M metagenome (GOLD analysis project Ga0181582, IMG submission 132438) | Coastal salt marsh microbial communities from the Groves Creek Marsh, Skidaway Island, Georgia - 071405AT metaG (megahit assembly) | ecosystem: Environmental > Aquatic > Marine > Intertidal...
CGTGGAAATCTCGAAGAGGAGGTTCGTTTGTATTGCATCCCGGCGGATGCACGCTCGATTTCTTCCTCCCGTCGCCGTCTTCGTCGTCGTCTCCCTCCACTCACACGCCTCCCACACACCCTACACCCAACCAGGCATCCGCATTGGAAAGCCTTCTCTTCGGGCACGTCACGGAACGGGTAGAACGGGAAGAACAACTCGAACAACGCGAAGAAGGCCAGCCCGCTCCGTGCCCGCCGGCCTCCTCCGTCCTTGCGCCGACCAACACAGCACCAGTCTGGCACGATTCTGACGATGAGGACGTCGAGGTGGACCTGGCGGCTGGCGCGAACAGGTTGCGGAAGCTGGCGAGGGAGGAGGACGTGGTCGAGGAAGAGGCGGACGATGGCGAACGTCGGCTGGTGCTGAACACGCGGTTGACCGGGACCGAATACCAGAAGCGTTTGCGGGAGCGCGCTGGGGCGAGTACAGCCGTCTCGTCGAAAGGAAAAGCGAATGCGAACGCGAACGCGAACGGGGGTCCGAGTTGGGCGGCGCAGTTGCGGGCGCGTGCGCAGGAAGACACAGTGGCGGCGGGAGCGACGGGAGCGACGGGAGCGACGGGAGCGACGGGAGCGACCGACGCGCTTCGTCTTCAGGTGGGCGGTTTGCTCGCCTCGTGCGTCTCGAAGGCTCGCATTCCGCCGAATCACCTGGAAGTGACCAAGCTGTCGGACGCGAACAAGGCCAGTCCGTCGAGCTCTGTGCTCACCTCGATCAAGTTTCACCCCGGCGAAACTGCTTCTCCGCTCTTCATGACGTCCTCGTTGGACCGTCGGCTGCGGTTTTTCGGCGTGGACGGGGTGCAAAACCCGCATATTCAGTCCGTGTTTTTTGAGGACATGCCGATCACCGGCGCGGCGTTTACGAAGCGGGGCGCGGGGGTGTTGGCGTGCGGCCGACGAAAATTTTTCTACTGTCTGGACCTCGAGACGTCCAAGATGGAAAAGGTGGCGGGGATATTCGGGAGGGAGGAGAAGAGCTTCGAAAAGTTCGTCTCGTCGGACGGCGGGAAGAATCACAACGTGGTGGCGTTCGTGGGGGACGACGGGACGTTGCCGTTGGTGAGCGTCGACTCGCGGCAGTGCGTGGGGACGTTGCGGATGAACGGGACGGTGCGGGCCGGGGCGTGGAGTGCAGATGGGCGGTATCTGGCGGCGGGAGGTGGGGATGGGGTGATTTGCGTGTGGGATATGCGGCACCAGCGGCGGTGCGTGCGGGCGTTTCGGGACGAGGGGAGTCTGGGGGTGACGAGCGTCGCCGCGAGCGCGGGCGGGCTGTTGGCGGTGGGGAGCTCGAGCGGTATCGTCAACGTGTATCGGGACGTGTGGAAAGAGGCGGGCGGGAGTGAGGTGGGCGGGATCGAGGGTCGCGTGCCGCCGATGAAGGTGTTGTCGCAGTTGACGACGTCCGTGGACACGGTCGAGTTTTCGGCGGATGGCCAGTTGCTGGCGATCGGATCGAGGATGAAGCGGGATGCGATGCGGTTGGTGCACGTGGACAGTATGACGAGTTACAGCAACTGGCCGACGAGCAAGAGTCCGTTGCATTACGTGCACAGCGTGTGTTTCTCGCCGAGCACAGGGTACTTGTGTATCGGGAATGCCCGAGGAAGGGCCGTGACGTACAGGTTGCACCACTACGACGTGTAAGGATGGCACCACTCGGTGACGCACCGATTTCATTTTCCACTGATAAGGCGCTCTGCGCGTCGAAACGTGTACATAAAGACCCAGTTATGTCAGAGCACCCGATGCAGGTGCTTCGACGCAAAAACTCGAGCCAGGAACTGTTGGCCAACCTGCAGAAGAGTCATCCAGCAAACGAGGCCTGCGTGCGTTTGATACCTCGACCCACGTGTGAACGCGCCCCGACTCGCTCGCTCACTCGTGCCACGCGCTTCGTTCGCTCGCCAGGTCAACTGCAACTCGCGTTCACCGCAGGTGCGTTGCGTGGACCTTGCGCCTTGCGTGCCGCGGGCTTGCAATCGCACGCACCGACTCCACGACTCCACGACTCCACGACTCCATCTCCCACGCTCACGCGCACTCGCGCTACTTCGCTCGTTCGCTATTTTGCTCGTCAGTATGTTGTGTCAGGATTCGGGGCGTTTGTGTGCACGCGATGCAGCGGCGTGCATAGGTCGTTCGGCCATCGGGTGAAGGGCGTGTCGATGTCGACGTTTACCGAGGCGGAGCTGTCGGAGATTGTAGGCAATGCGGCGTTTTCGGCGGTCTTTCTGGCGGGGTTGCCGAGGGGGTACGTGAAGCCGAACGCGATGGGGTTGGACGAGGTGCGGCGGTGGATTGACGACGTGTACGTGAAGAAAAAGTACTACAAGGAGGGGTCGGGCGTGGTGGGGGGCGAGGGCGAGGGCGCGGGGCGGCCGAGGCACTTGGACATTTCCGAGGAGGAGATTGCGGTCGTGCCGCTGTCGGCAATTCTTGGGGCGAGCACGCCGATCCTGCGGGTGGAGAGCAAGGGGGCGGAGGAGGCGCGGCGGGTGGCGGCCGAGCTCGCAGAGGCGGCAGAGGCGGCAGCGGCGGCGAAAGCAAAGGCAGAGGTTGACCTGCTCGGGGGATGGGACCCGTTCGGTGGTGCTGGGGGTGATGTCGATGATGTCGATGATGTCGATGATGCCGATGACGCACGGAAAGCAGATGAAGAAGTAGCAGGAGCCGACGTGCCAAGTTTTGAGGACGAGTGGGCGACGTTTGTGGGTGACGTGAAGCAGGACGAGCCGGCACCCGAGCAGGCGGCGTCCGTTGCCGATGCCGACGCGACTGCGACGGCGGTGGCGGCCGAAACAACGCGAGAAACGCCGCTCGCCGCGTTTTACCCGGAGGTCGAGCAGATGAAGAAGCTGCAACGCGCCGTGGCTCCTCCTCCTCCGGGTGGGGCGTCGAGTGGGGCGCCACCGCAGCCGCGCGCCGCCGTGCCGTTGGAGGCGTTCTTTCCGGAGTTTGAGGAGATCCGTCGGAGCGGCGTTCTGCCGACTGGGCTCCCGGATCCGACGAGGCCGCGCAGCGCTGTGCCGGCAGCGGCCGTCGCACGGGCGCCGGATGTTGCCGTGGCCCCCGCCGCGCCTGTGGCTCTCGCTCCTGCAGTGGCGATCCCTCCCGCGCCTGCAACGCAGCGTTCTCGATCGTCCGCGGTGGAACGGGCCGGCAAGACGTTGGGCTTCGGCAACCCGTTCGACGGCGGCTACGACCTAAATGCGGAATATTGTCCCCGGGCGTCGACGAACGGCAATCCGTTCGCTTGATACATGTAATTGTACCGGTATCGTTAATTATTACCGTGTTGACATATTCGGGTTTTCACCAAGCCCACCAGTTGTTGTGTTGAGTGCTACTGCTGAAAAGCCGGGCGGAAATCGCAACGTTGTGTTGCGATTCGGTTAACCGAATCCCAACGATTCCACGGAAATCGCAATGCAGTTCTCAGCGGATCTCTCCGTACTACTGGCGGGTCTGGCCGTGGTCGTCGCGGGCATCTGGCTCCACATCAAGACTCGAGCTGCCTTGGAGCGGTCGAAATTTCTACTCGAAGCGGAGAGAGAGTCCGGAGCGATCCTCTCCAAGGAGCTCGAGCTCATGCTGTCGGCAAAGTCGGCGCGAAACGACTCGATGTCGCCGAAGGAGGGGAAGATCGGGGCATTTTGGACGCCGTCCGCGTCTGTGGCGCCAGAGACACAAGAAGAGAGAGAACTGCGGGTGGCGCAGTATCTCGAGGAGGTCGGGGGCGTCGTCGTGCATCAGGACCAGCTCAAGGTATGGTTCAAGTCGGAAGCGAAGCTGCAGCGGTTACTGCGGGACGTCGCCAAAGTGAGCGACACGCTCTCTCGTTCGCTCTCACCAAACGGCGCGGGTAAGTCCAAGACGGAGGCCATCAACGAAGCTCTGTTTATTCTAGAAGCATGAGATTGGTACTTTACGAGTCGTTTGGTCTTGTGATCCCCAAACCCGCTGCCTTGAGCGAGACTGTCGGGTGCTCGCAGAACGAGATCATGTCGTCCATGAGCCCAAACAGGTCGAGCGTCTCGTCACTGACAACGTCGACGGTGTCTTCTCCTCCACGCTCTGCTCCGCAGAGGTCGATGCCGAGCCGCTCGGCCGTGCATACGCGCTTCAGCATGCCGGCGACGATATCCCTCACCTTTCGCTTGCGGGTCTCGTGTCGCTTCTCGCGGAGCTCGACCTCCTTGACCATGGACTTGACCTGGCGAACGAACAAACGGGCGAGCGAGTCAGCGAGTCAGCGAGAGAGTGAGAGAGTCAGTTCACCCTCGGAGTTCAACGATACAACGACAACACCCACCATCGCCTTGATCATGCGCTCGTCTTTCTTCTCGTCGCGGAGCCTCTGCAGCAACAGCGACGTCTCCTTGTCCATCGTCTTCGAGTCGCTGTCGAACAGCGGGTTCCAGATGAGCTCATCTGGTTTGGTAGGCTCCAACGTCAGGCACTCGAGCTTGTGGAGGCTCTCCTCCCAGAAGAGCGCCTCGGCCACCCCGAGGGCGTCCTCGTTGATCTTTCGGAGGATCATGGCGGCGCTCTTGCCCGTCATGTCGATCGGGCGGACGCAATGCTTAACGCCGTTCGCGGCATAGCCAGAGTCCTCCATGACGGTGACGCAGCCGCGCGGCATCGGCACGAAGAACAGGCCGTTGGTGAAGCCGTACAGCTGCGTCCCGAACGACAGCCTGCTGTCGGAGAAGAGGCGGAGGGAGTAGATCGGCTGCTGGAACCTCTTGGCGTCGTCATAGTGGCTTTGTATTCCCTCGCTGCCGTCGTGGTACATGTTGAGGGCGATGGCGTCGACGAAGCCGGCGGGCGCCAGGTCGGCCGACACCATCGGCTGCTCGACCATCTCGCGCATCCAGGCTGGCGGCTTGGGCACGTCCCGACGGATGCCTCCCGCGATCTTCGCCTGCGGGTGCTTGAGCTGCTCGCGACTCCACAGGTACCTGGAGCCGAAGAAGTACTTGGTCCGCTTGAGCGAGCCAGTCTTGGTCGACGTCTCGTGGAAACACTCTTTGGGCAGGGTTCCCTTGACGGACTCCCGGTGGAGGACGTCGCAGTTGGACTCGATGACTTGCATGTCCTCGGGATCGTAGAAGCCGTTGTACGTCGTGACGCCGAGCGGAAGAAGGTAGTTGTCCGCGCAGTCCGGCTGCAGGTCCCTGCCCTCCTCGGTGGCCTGGACGACCGTGCTCACCATGCCGTCCAAGATCATGCCGACCATGCCCTCGACGCTGTCTTTATCGCCGTTGGTGTGATCAGTCGCCTGTATTTGTTGATCTCGGGCTTGGCGGTCAATATCGCGGTCTTGCCCGTTGTCCCCGTCCTCGTCGTCCTCGTCGTCCTCCCCACGGTCGTCGAGATCGTCCTCGACGACAACCTCCTTGGCGCACAGCCCCTCTAGCGTCGCATCGAAGTTCGGAGGGGCCTCGGAGCTCTGGATGAACCACGTGGTCTTGACGAACGGCCGACCGGCCTCGGTGGCAAGCCGCGAGACCTCGCCCACGATTTCTGAGGAGAAGCAGTCCCTCGTCGATACCATGTACATCGGCAGAACGTGGCTCAAATGTCCCGCGTGTCCACGCGAGCGCTTGTGGCTGGCCGCCAGGGCGAGGCACGACACGTGCATCTTCAGGAACGACTGCTGCGCCAGCGCGGCCGCAGACGAGTCCTTGGTGTGGAGGCTCGACATGGCAGCCTCCAGCAGCGAATCAACCTGCCCGCGAATCTCTTTCACTCTGCTCGCGTTGGGACGTCGTGCAGTGTTGCCGTCGCCGTTGCCGTTGTTGTTGCTGCTGCTCCCCTTTGCCCTCCGCCCGGTGCGCTTCTTCTTCTCGCAGTCGCCGCCGTCGGCGTCGTACTCTGTGTCGCTGTCCTCGCTTCCCTCGCTTCCCTCGCTATCCTCGTCCTCCTCGTCCTCTTCCACGACCATGTCCCCGTCCACAAAGTCCTTCATCACCCCCGTGCGCGTCGCCTTCAGGTGCTCCAGGTGCCGGCTCCAGTTCTGCCGCCGCATGACCCCCGAGAAGTGCTCCCCGAATCGCTTTGTCGCCGCCATCAGCTCGGCCATTTCTCGCTGCGACAGCGTCGACCACGTCTCCTTGTCCAAATACAAATCCACCCGACAACAGAGCGAATGCAGCGGAAGTTTCTTCTCCGCGACCACCGGCTTGTCCTCGAGCACCTCCTCGTCCTCCGCCGACAGGACGTTGTTGGACTGCATCGACCGCATCGACTGCATCGACTCCACTTTGCTCAGCGTGGCGTAGTACTTGAGCAGCGCTTCTGGATCCTCACCCAGCAGCAGCCCTAAGAGCGCACCCTTGTCGAGCAGCCTGGCCTCGCTCTTCATCCCCGCCGTGCCACCCACGCCCTTCTTCACAGTCACCACAAGCTGCGCATTCGACGCCGCCAGCGACGCCTTTGCGTTCGAGAGCCCCCTCAAAACGAGACGACCGTCTCGACCGCCCTCGCCACCGCCGTCGCCGTCGAGCCGATCCAACTTGTAATGGAAGCAGACAAACCCCTTGTCGCCTGCCTTGCGGAACAGCTTGCCCAGATCCTCCCCGGACATCAGGCTCCCCTGGTGATGCTGCAGGATCCGACTGCGACTGTTCGACTCGAGCAGGTATCGCTTGATCAGCGTCTCGTCGCTCGAGACGGACGCGATCACGCTCGTGACCGTCTTTCCCGACAGGAGTGTCTCGGAGAGCGAGGCCGTCACGTCGGGAGACGGCAACCTGCCACGCCCCTCGCCCTCAAGCAAAGGACGGATCGTCACGGGTGGCAGCGGCTCGTACGACTCGCAACCATACTGCTGCGACTCGGTCGGATTGACGTAGCACAGCCCCACGCTCTGCGACTTGAACACAAAGCCACCCGGGTTTGTCTCGTCCACCGCGTCTGCCATGGCGACCAATCGCTCCAAAAGCTGTACCTGGGCATAGCTGCGAAGATCCTGCCACAGTTCCTGGATCGAAAAACCACCGTCTGACTCGGCCAGCCTGGCGACCGATCTGAGCAGCTCTGGGAGGTTCGACACGTCCTTCGCCGGCAGATGGGGGTTCTTGCTGGGCGGTTTGTCGCTGTTGTCGCTGTTGTCGCTGTTGTCGCTGTTGTCGCCCGCGACCGTATCGAATCGACCTTCCAACCTGCGCGACACACGTTTGGGCGCCTGAAACTCGCCAGAGCTGTGGCTCGTCGTCTCCGACAGCAGGGAGGGAAGTCTCTTGGCTTCGATGCCCAGTGGGGTCTCGACTCGGTCGAGCAGCAGCGACTTGCGCGAGTCTGAAGCTTTCAATTGCCTCGACATCTCGTCTCCAGACGGCAGAAGGCCAGGCGCAAGGCGAATGCGGTATGTATCGGTTGAGCTTGACCGGATGATGAGACCGGACGAACGGGATAAACCCACGTCCTCTTGACCGCACCGCTGGCCCAGTGGGTCGTTTAGATCGAGTTTCGGTCGATGACGAAAGACCCACTTTGAAAAATTGCAAAGCCGGTGCTCCGTTACATGTCCGAGACAGATCCTTCTCACACCTACCGGCTGAGTCCACGAGGCGAGACGGCTCACGGCTCTCACCTACTCTGAGCCGCCTCGAGCTGCTTGCTGAGCGAGTAGTCCAGTTTATCATAGAATTCGCTCAGCTGCCGGTACACGTAGCTGGGCATGAACCCGTGTCCGTGATCGGTGCAGATCAGGCTGATGCGGTCGGGCGGGATGTAGTCGAAGAGCGGGTTGTGCACTTGGAGAATGGGCTTCTCCGACCCCACCCCGTCAGTTGCCGCGCTCCCCTCCATCATCGAGCGCTCGGCCGTGACGATCGCCTGGTCCGAGAACGACAGGATCTCAGACGGGTCCCCGAACTCGTTGAACGTGACGCCCGGCTCGTGGGGAAAGTTGGGCGACAGCTTGTAGATGCCGGCCAAGACCACGACGGGCACGTTGTGTCGCCTGGCCGCAGCCGCCAAGATGCTGGTCCCGACCGACGCCATGACGCCGCCGTCGGCGAGCAGCGCGTGGGCAGAGATGATCACTTTGTTGGCCCTCGCCATCATGACGTACGCCATCGAGTCGGCAATCAACGTCGTCTTTATGTTCAGCTTGTCCAGCTCCCCTGCCATCTTCAGACCGGACGAGCTCGGCAGTCCCTCGGCGACAATGACCTGAAAGTCGCGCTTCTCTTTGGCCCGCTTCAGGAACTTCAGCACCGTCCGCGAGTACCCAAACGTCAGCACGACCTCATTGGCATGAATGTGCTCCGGCGCGTTTGCCGCGATCGACGCGTCGATATCCTTGAGCTCGTCGATGAGATCCGCGATACCCTCCAGCACCGACTGCCGCTTCTCTGCAAAGTCCTCCTCGTTCTCCTTCTCCTTCTTCCTCCTCTCCTTCTCTTTCCTCTCCTGGTCCTGCTGCCGCTGCTTGCTCGACAAAGCCTGTTGCTCCTGCGTGGTATTACCTCCACCGAAAAACCGATCCCGACTACGACCGTCGTCCCCGGCGTCGACCGCCCCTGTTAACTCCTTGTCAAAGTCCTGCTGGTCGAGCAAGTTGTGCAGCGAGAAAGACCGACTGTATCTTTGAGAGGTCGTCGACTTGTTCAACGCACGCGACAATCCACCTATCCGAGCAGGCACGCTATCCGCCGGCGAGCTGTCAAAGGCCCCGACGGCCGCGTCGTCCGTCTGATCCATCTCCTCCCGAATGATGTGCAGCACCCGACGCACCACATTGCCGATGACCAGTTCGATAGGTCGAGCTGTTTGGGAGGTAGGCGGAGGGGGGGCGTGAGACGGTGTGCGAGATGGAACGAGCGAGTGCTTGAGCAGAGTCGTCGAGTTGAAATCACGAACCGGCTTGAAGTCGCACGCCGACGGCACGGACTTCATCCAGAAGCTCCTGCGCGCTCTTCGCCTTGCTGGACGACACGAGCTGCTTCAGGAGATCCACGGTGCCCTTGGCCGCAGCGTAACTGCCCACAATTTGCCTCGTCTTCAGCTTTCCCGAGAGGATTTCCGCCTTCTCGTTGAGAGCTCGGGAGGACGCCATCGCGACCGATCACCGATCACGAGCGGGTTACGGTTACTTACGTACGGTATCGTGTGTGTGAAGACGTCCTTGCAGAACAAAACAACTAAACGCGTGCGCCTTTCTCTCGGCGCTCGGCTTCCTTCTCTTGGCGCCGCAGCTCGGCTTTCACGACGTTCTCCCAGCGCTCGGTCTGCGGCAGCGGGACGGCCTTGTCCCTGTTGGTCCCCGTGTCGCCGGCCGCCTCAGCCTCGAGCAGCAGGAGCTTGTTCGACCGGCCGTCGCCCAGGGCGTTGTTCGCGTCAAAGTCCATGCAGCGGCTTGGGTCGGTGGGGTACTTGCGCTGACAGAACGTCATCAGCCTTTTGAGCGCCTGGATGTACTTCCTCGACGCCTCGTCAGTCATAATGTGTGTCGTGCTCCGGGAGTTTTTCTTGTGTCCAATGCGCTCACGCCCTGCGCGCTCGTGGAGGCCGATGTGGGTCACGCCAATGGGCCAGGGCGAGTTGCCGATGGCGACGCCCATGTAAATCTTGTAGGCGTGGAGGTAGTTGCGTTCTTTCATGGCGTCCGTGATCAGCTTGAGTCCGGCAAGGAGCTCGGCGTCGATCGTCTTCTTCTGGAGCCTCGCGTGGAGCGGGCGGAAGTACTCCTTGGTCTCCTTGTAACGCACGTCGGCCTGCTTGCCGGCGGCCGTCATGCGCTCCTCCGGAGGGCGTCGGGTGAGCTCGTTTGCCCACTCTTGCATCCAGTCCTGGATGCGCTTGTCGATGAGCTCTTCGGTGCTCATGGCGAGCTCGGCGGCGGCCTCTGCGGCGCGCTTGAAGGACGCCATGAGCTCGTCGTCTGCGTCGTCAGGAGCCGTCCCCTCCCGCGCTTCGTTTCCTTGCGTCTTGGCCTTCTCTGCGAGCTCTTGGAGCGCAGCTTCCTTCTCCTGACGCTCAAACATCAGATGCAGGTTGGCCTGCTGGCCACCGGCGTCCTCCTCCACGGCCCGGAACGATTTCTCCGCGTTGACCAGTCGGACGAGCCGATCTTCGTCCTTCTCGCCGAAGAGGCGCTTGGGCTCCTTCAACAGACGCAAGCGCCTCGTGACCTCGTCCTGGGTCAGGGCGAGGACCTCGGCCGGGACGGCCACAGAGGTCGAGGCGTCCCGGGCAGCGCGTGCGTGCTCGCCCGCTCGGTTGGCATCGTCGGGCGTCGTCCCAGCGCCAGGGGCAGCCCCGCCACGCTGTTTCCGCAACTTTTCCTTTCGCTTCATGTCTTCCGCTTCCTCTTCGCGTCGCCGCTTGAGCTCCTTCGCCTCCAGCTCGGCGCGTTTCGTGTATCTCGACGCATTCGGGGTGTTGGATTCCGTCTTCAGGGCCTTTTTTTTCGAGGCCAGGAGGCTCTTCAGGCCTTCCATGGCTCGCAGTCGTTGCGTGCTATTACACTGCACTCGTTTGCTTTACGTTCTGTAGAACTGGGCGAGCTTTTCGAGTATGGGCGCCAGAGACGCAGAGCCCACCTTTTGATGCACCGTGCTGCCCGGCGACCCGAAGATGATGTCGAGCTGCAGTGGTACCTGCGCCTCGTACTGGAAGACGAGGTGATCCCGCCGAGTCGTGTTGGACAGGACGCTCGGTGCCGGCGGACAGGCGGTGCGATGGTTCATTCGTCCGGTCGACGGCCCGCCGTCGACGCCCCACGTGATATCCATCGCTTGCTCGACTCGGGTTTCCCAGTCAGGCTGACGGAGCGTCACGCTGATCCCCTTGACACGGCGACCGCCCGTGGCCTTCGCATTCGCGTTAGCGTTCGCCTTTGACTCAGCCATCGCCAGGAGCTCCCGGCCTTCCCTCGACCCGACCATGACGCACGGGATGGTGACGGGCGCGTGCCCTGCGGCCGACTGGGGATCCCCGTCCAAGACGATCGGCGCACCTTCGCCGTTGACGACAATCATGGCCCTCGCGTTGGAAGCTTGGGCGTGGATCGCTTTGGTCTGGAACGTGCAATTGCCGCGCTTGACGACGACGATGCCGTCCTTCACCTCGTCCGGGTCCCGCAGCGGTCTGCACGCGTCAATCGGTTCGGCGAGAACCAGTCTTCCCGTCGTGCGACAGGAAGGTATCCGGGGGATCGCCAAGGCATTCGTGACTGTCTCTGTTCCCTTGTCGGGAGAGGGGGAGAAGGACGGGTTTGGTGCTTCAAAGTCCAACGCGAAGATGGCGTCCATCTCGCGGCTCCAGGACGCCTTGAGCGCGTCCGTGTCTGACGTCTCGGTGCACCCGGGGAAAAAGCGGTCCCCGATCTTCCCGAGGACGGCTGCCATGATCTTGCTCGGACCGATCGAATCCAAGTCGATCAAGGCAACTTCGACGATATTCTTGGCGAGCGCGTCGATGACAGATCGCCACCGGCCCTTCAGTTGGAACATGATCGTGTTGGGCGGGATCATCTGCAGACTCTGGCTCGTCATGTCCTCAAGCAAGACCTCCCGCACGATGCGACAGTCGGCCGTGTTGGTCTGCTCGTCGTAGACCATGGCACAGAGAAAATGCCGCGCACCGTCGAGGTGGGCATCGCCGTCGAGCGCGTCGAGCGCGAGCGCCTGGGGCGCGCTCGTCACCAGGTTGGCCTTAAGTGGATGCTTGGACGCCGCCCGCCACTCGAATCTCGCCGTCTCCTTCTTCGCCGGAATCGCCTCGCTGAGTGCCAGGCACACATCGCACCGACGTTTCCGGATGCGCTGCAAAGACTGGTGGTGTCCGTGGCCCTGTCGGTCCTGTCGGTCCTGTGGACGCTGCGGAAGGCATACCGGTGCACACAGCGCCGCCGCCCTCCCCCGCTCCCTCCGCTCTCCTCGCTCCCTTCGCTCTCCCCGCTCGTCGTCGCCTTCGAACGACGGCAGGAAGTGCGCCTCCGTCGACAGCACGTACTGATCCAACACATCAATACGCTTCGTGTATAGTAAGTAGAGATACTTGACCGTCTCTGAGATGAAGAACGACTCCATGATATCGTCGAGCTGCCCCGTCTTCACGTCGGCCACGCTGGCATACCCGCAGGCCACCCGCGTCGTCTCGTTCAGCGCCACGTGGAACTCCGCCACGGCCGCCATAAACTCCTTCTTCTGCGTAGCCGCGTACAACATGTACCCCGACTCGATGTGCTCGGGGCGAAGCGGGTAGTAGGCCATCGTCGGATGCGTCATAGACAGGTCTGCAGCGAACGACTCTGGGATGACACCAAACTTCTTCCGGACGGCGTTCCAGTGCCAGAAAAGCTTCGACGCATCATCAAGCTGCCCCGCCATCGCCTGCATCCCGGGCCAAAACGCGCCGAGCGAGCTTATGAAAGGGTTCACCACGCGGCCGCTCGTCATGTGCACATCGACGGGCCACACCATCCCGTTGACCGCCTGGGACAGCGCCGAGTACGCCTGGTTGGACGAGTATAGCTCGACAAACATATCCAGATACTCCCGGTCCCCAAACATCAGGTACGCTTTCAGCAAGTACTCGTAGTACGAGTCGATACTCGCGCCAACCCCGGCCGCTTTGTTCGACCAGGCCCCGGTCTGCGTATCTAGCCCCATCCCTACCATCCCCTTGTCCGAACGCTGCGAATACATATACACCATGGCGTGCCGCGCCTTCCGCTCGTACAGCGGGTTTCCGCTTAGCCTCGACAGGACGCCAAACTCGAGCACCATCGTCCCCGCACACGCCGTGCACGTGTCCTTCGTCTCGCCGGGTATCTTCCCGCTGTGCAGATTCAACCAGGCCTCCGGAACGCCTGTCGGGGTCTCGAATGCGGGCATCAACCGATCCGCGAGGTTCACCGCCTGATCCAGGAGCTCCCCACCTGGCGAACAAGCGAACGAGCGAGCGCGTAGCGCGAGTGAGAGCCGAGTCTGGGCGTGCGAAGATCGCACGCACGTCGTTCAAGATCAACACCCACCGTACCAGGGCACCATCGTCTTGTTCTGGTCGAGCAGCACGTGCCCGCTGAGCAGACCCCCGAGCGCCCTGATGGTCACCTCGAACACATGCACCTTCGCATCAATATCGAAACTGAGCGACTTTGAGATATACAGCACCGCCTTCCGCAGGTCCTTATCGCGCCTCATCAGATACAGCATGTCCAGCGAGTCGAGCAGCGTGATGGCCATGCCGCCCTGCGAGTTGCTTCCCGTGCAGCTAATCGGCTTCAAATCGTCCATCGGAAACGCGTGCATCATATACCCCGAGAACGCTCGGTCAAACATCTCCTCGACATCCGCCACCAAGTCCGCCAACCTGTCGTCCTCGACCAGCCCAACGTCCACGCCGGCATGCGGCGCGTGCGGGAGCGACAGCGACAGCGAGAGAGGAACGGCCGTGTGTGGAGCCGACCCGGTCGACCCCGCCGAGTCGTTCCTCACCGGTAACATCATCAGCGACACGTGCGTCGACACGAACGAGAAGAACGTCACAAGCGTGAAGAATCGAAGCTGCGACAGCAGGAACGATCGCAGCGACTGCTTGTCGCCCTTTTTGTCCCCCGCTTCTCCCGCCGCTCTCGCCGCTCCGACCGAGGCATCCGCCTCGGTATCGCACCCGTCCAACGCGTTCATGTGTTCATTGGCGACCGTACGATCGAGTTCAACGCGATCGTACGAGTCCGAATACGGATTTTAAAATGACGTCCTCGCGCATTCCCTCGCTCGTTCGTGTCCTCCTCCTGTCCCTGGCCGCCGTCCTGCCCGTCTTTGTCGAGTTGGCACGTGCGGCGACAGTCCACGGGGTCATCAGGCTTCCAAATGACCCGCAGTCGCCCCGCGAATCCCCCCTCCAGGCCGGGCTCCCGGTGACTGCCCACGCGACGCTGCTCTCTGTCGCGCTCGCGCCGCCTGCGCCTGCGCCTCCGCCTCCTCGTCGGCGCAAGGCCTTCGTGGACCTGGCGTCGGGCACGTTCCGATTCGACGACGTCGAGGACGGCGTGCACGTGTTGGACGTGGTGGCGAGTCCGCTGGTGTTTTCTTCCGTGGCAGTGACGGTCGCAGGCGGGGTCGTGAAGGAGGCGCTGGCGTCGGACGTGGGCAACGCGCCGTTGCCGGTGGATAAGGAGGAAGGGATTTGGATGGTGCCGCTGCGTGTGCATTCCTTCTTCGAGCAGCGGGGCAAGTTCAGTCTTTGGGCCTTTGTCAAGACGCCGTACGGGGCGATGATCTGCTTTGCGTTGTTCAGCTTGGTCGTGATGCCCTACCTCAAGGTGGACCCCGAGGAATACCGGCAAATGAAGCGGGAGCTGGCGCAGATGACTGGGGGCGATGCTGGCGCTGCTGGCGGTGATGCCGAGAAGAAAGAGAAAAACCGGTAGCGCGCGTCGTTCGTTAAAGCTAGTTCCTGACTGTACCCGTCCGCAAGAGCCATAGGCTCATGCCTGCCACCACCATCCACATGCCACCCACGAATGTAACCACGAACCCCACGCTATTCTCGACAAAACTCGCGGTGTACCTCCCCACGTCGTTGTCCCCTCCCTTGGTCGCCGCGTAGGCCCCGGCGCCCGCCGTCAAAACCCCGCAGCTCAAGTACATGACGCCGGGCGCCACCGCCATCATCGCGGCCTTGCCGGCCGTGGTCGCCACCACGTCTGCCAGCGTGGAGACGACAGCCCACGCCGCGGCACGCTCCGCCGTACTCTTCCCCGCCACATTCTCGTGTTTCTTCTGGTACCAGCTCACCAGCGGAATCTCCAGGTACCGACTCACCACGATTCTCGTATTCACCAGGAACAACAGTCCCGTCGCAATTAGCGCCGCCGACCGCATCGCGACGAGCTCGAGCTCGAGCTCGTCTGCCTTGTCGCCCCCGCCAACCACCACTTGAACGTACAGCAGCACGAGGGCCATCGGCGCGACCATCTGCAGCTGGAGCCGCCTGGAATCCAACACCGCCCGATCCATGTACATCTTCATCCACTTGGGAGGGTTCATGTGCGCGTGAAACGCCCGCGTGAAACGGAGGATTGACGCGTGAAGCACCGCCGTGATGCACGCGGCGACAATGGCAAAGAGAATTCCCAGCAGGGACATTGGAGGTTCAATCTCAAACCTATCATACTCACCGTTCGCAGCGTTCTCACCGTGCTCTGTTCTACCGAGCGCGCTGTTGACGACCGCCGTGAGGAGCGACGCAGCCGCGGTGGCCGCCCCCGCCGGACTCCAGGTGAACAGGCCCTTGGGCTCGGATGCAAAAAACGCCACGGCGACAAAGAACCCCACACAGGAATACAGCAGCGCGTACACCCGGTCCTCCGCGGTCGACGTCTGGTTGAGCAGCGTCGTGACCATCATCGCGACCATCGACATGAGAAGGACCGACGCCGACAGCAGGAGCGCTGCCGTAGAGTACACAGGAACGACCCCCGTGGTCACCGCAAGCCCGTAGGCAGACGACACGATCACCATCAGGAGCGCCGAGTACGTCAGCGACTCGAGGTTGGCGACCTCTGGCATTTTGAGGATGGGATACGGCCTGGTCGTCAGGGACAGCGGGTAGACGAGCACCTGCGACGACGCCAACATGTCTTCTTTCTTGGCAGACGCGGCGGCGGACGTCGGCGTCGACTTTTTCATCTGCTTCGTGGAGTTGCTGGTGTCGTTCTTGGCGTCATTGCCGCCGGGGACGGGGATATAACTCTTCAGGCCCACCAAGGCCCTGGTGCCTAGCGAGAGCTGCGCCGCGAGGTAGGCCGTCACGAAGGCCGACGGCACCAAGACCGCGACGTCCGATAGCTTGAACACCGCCTGGCGAACGGCAGGACGACAAGAGGAGCGAGCGAGTGAGTGCGTCGAAACAGCGTGTACGGTCGATTCGATCGATTCGATCGATTCGAGCACGTACCATGACGAAGGGAGGAGGTCGACGGATAGAGAGTTTTTTTGGAACTGTCGCCGCCTTCTGCTGCTGGGTCGACCGGATTCGGCCCGTTCGAACTTCCGGTCCGGGTGGCCTCTGTGCACGCTGCGCTCCGCGCGCGCTCCTGGTATTTCTCGTAGTATGCACGGAACGAACGACGAACGGCGAACGACGCGCCGGGTGAGGCTGAGCAGACTCCGTGCGGCGAAACGGACCGTCGCGGTCGTATTCGAACTTTTCCGTTTCCGAGTCTGACGTCGATGGTAGTGCATTCGAGGCCGATGGTCGCTGCCAACCGGTGCATCGCCTTCTCCACTCGTGGTATACCCAGGGCACGATGCGTGCGCGCCACGTGCATACCCGCGGCCTCGTTATCGTTCCGTACAAACACCACGCGGCGCGGGACTGGGACGAAGGTCGCCGCGACACCTGACGAGGACGCCAACTCGTCGTCGTCGTCGTCGTCGGGCGCCCCACCCACGGCACCCGACGTAACCGACGTAACCGACGTAACCGACGTAACCGACGTAACCGACGTAACCGACGTAACCGACGCCTCGGTGCGTATTGACCTCGAGGTCAAGGTCCTCGAGACTGACGTGGGCTCGCGCGCTTGCTCGCTCCCCACGACGCACTCACGACGCCGCACCACGACGTAACGCACAACGTAGGAATCGTCATCTAGATTTTTCTCGAAGGATGACATACAGACGGTGGCCGCCGCCGTGGCCCTTTCCTACGCGATTCGCATCTTCATCGCCGAGCCCCGCTTCATCCCGTCGCTCTCCATGTATCCCACGTTCGACATCGGCGACCGTCTGGTGGCAGAAAAGATAACGTATCGGTTCAAGCGCCCCCCTGCGGCGGAAGACGTCATCATCTTCCACCCGCCCAAGCAGACGGGTCGGGCAGGCGGGGTCTTTGACGACAACGTGTTCATCAAGCGGGTGGTGGCGACGGAAGGGGACCAGGTGCAGGTGCGAAACGGGCGGCTGATCGTCAACGGGGTGGCGAGGGACGAGCCGTATATCAACGAGCGGCCGAACTATACGCTGAGTCCGTTCACTGTGCCGGAAGGTCACGTGTTTGTCATGGGGGATAACCGGAATAACAGCTACGATTCGCACATCTGGGGCCCGCTGCCGAGGGAGAACATCATCGGACGTGCCTGCTGGAAGTACTGGCCGATCACCAAGTTCGGTGGGCTGGAGGATTATTCGGACGTCAGCCGGCTCAGTATTCGCGGCGGGTTTGACGAAGAGGCCGAGGTCGGGTTGGCAGCCGCACCCGCGCTCGCCGACTAGACAGTTACATCATCATGTTGTAAGTGCTGCTTGGAACGCTGCGAAGAGACTGCACGACACGAACGTCACTGCCTTGAAACCCAGATAGGTGATCGCGAATGGGATGCCGAGGACGACCGCCGAGATGGCAATGAGGAGGACGAGGGCGACGAGGGTGTCGACGGTCTTGTACACAGCTGATCGGACGGGCTTGACCGTCAGCGCGACGAGCACGGCCACGAGGGTGTAGAGTGTTTTCATCTCGTGGGAGGTGAGGGTTGCGGCAGTGAGGGTCCCGCGCTTGGCGTTGACGGTCAACACGTCGATGGCCACCTGGACGTCCCGCTGCAGATGCCTCAGCATCCCAACCTGGCGAGGCGCGAGCGAAGAACGAAGCGAAGCACGTGAGAGAGAGGGCGTGAGAGAGACGTCCGGGCGACGTTTTCAACGCACCAGCTCTTCCGGCGATGTCGGTATCCACAGCATGCTGCAATTCCTGTTCTCCTGAATCGAATGCGGTATGCGCGACGACACGTGTGGATGTGGATGTGGATGTGGATGATCGTCGTCGTCGTGAAGAAGAAGAAGAAGGAGGAGTAACG
>Ga0181582_10001594_pt1 | contig 17855 bp, 24 predicted proteins | sample 071ome_32_FD_132438 | JGI IMG/M metagenome (GOLD analysis project Ga0181582, IMG submission 132438) | Coastal salt marsh microbial communities from the Groves Creek Marsh, Skidaway Island, Georgia - 071405AT metaG (megahit assembly) | ecosystem: Environmental > Aquatic > Marine > Intertidal...
GACCACCGGTGCGATGCACCAAATAAGTGAGGTATGTAGCACCACTAAACAGCAAAAGAAGAATAAAACTCCAAACGGTGTGCCAACGCATCAATATCACTTGTAAATCTGGTTTCCGACTACTTAAAAGTCTCGGATAATTGCTTCAATCAAACAATTCTTCTTCTGATTCATAATCAGCAGGTGGCAAAACTTTGATAACTGGTGGTTGCACCGACGGAGTAGTGTGAGTGCGAACATAACTTAAACCGAGGTCGTAGTATAACGGAATCAATTCGGTAATTTGATTGGAAAGATTTTCACCTCTTTGGGAAGCGGTGGTTTCTAACGTGGTCATAATTTGAGTCAAAGTTTCAATACCTTGCATAAACTCAACAGTAAAGGCTTCGCTTTGTGAGGTTCCAATTTTGTTGGCCGCATCTTGAGCGATGATGGCTAAAACAACTGCGCCGATATTGGTTGCCATGACTACACCTGCAAATTGCAGTAACCACCAAGTTGGAGTAAAAAGTTCAAGACCTAAACTGGGTGCTAACCAAATAAAAGGAATCTGAATAATGGTTTCCAGAATCAACATAATCATAATCATGTGACGAACTGTGATGAACTTCATGTCTGAAAGTTTTTCCCATTTATTGTTTGATGACGAATCTGAGATACGAACCACCTCCTCTCCAAATAACATCTACTCGTTCATAACCGTGTCGGGCTAAAAGTTGTTCCACTTTGGGTTGCCAACGTCGTTCACGGTCTAAGATAAAATCAGATTCTCTGAAAATACCTTGATTAGCAAGTAAAACAAAATCTTCGTAAGAATACAAAGGTAAAACTAATGAATCTGGGTCGGACTCATCCAGAACAAACTCTTGTGAAGAAACTACTACAATTTGAGCCTCAAAAAAATCAGCACCCATAAGTTCTTGAACTGCTGGGGAAACATCAGCACCCGTAGATAATCTTTGAGACACCACAGCCCACTCTTTTTCGGCTACTTCTAACCAAAACTCAGGGTTACTACGAAACTCGTTACCGAGTAAAACTTCTTGTTCTTTGAGGAATTGTTCTCGACGGGCGGCCAAATAGCCCTCCCAAAATATAGACCGAGTATCCTCATCCATGTAATTTCTATGAAATCGCTTCTACTTAAAACATCACTCTGCGGTTTCGGTGGTTTCTAATTCAGGAGTTTTACGAATGCGGTCTAAAACCAATTCTGCTAAAACTTCTCCGATGACTCCTGAGAAAACACCTATGACAGCACCAGCACCCAGCAACACTAAATCTTTGCGAGTAAGGCCAGAACCTTTGGATTCTGATTCAAAACCTCGGTAGTTCTCAAGAGGAACATTATCAGCGATGATATAAATATCGCCATTGACTATCCAGTTGGTCTCTATTATTTCATAACCCAACTCATCCAAAATATCATACGGGTTAATACTGTAATCTTCTTCTTCTTCAATCTTATCATATTCTTTTCGATGTTTTGGATTAGAGAACCTCCCTATCTCTAAATCCCCGCCATCAGTTGTGTAATTCTCAAGTGTTGGAAGTCCGTATTCTTCTTCAAAAAACCATCGAAAGTGGGTTTCACTATCAATTTCAAACTTCCATGTGGTTTCATTAACACGAACACAATCCTCAAGAAGTTTTTTCATAGGGCCCATTTTGTTTTTGCCTTCGGTTTCAAACTCAACTACAAAATCTACTCGCTTCCATCTTTCAGTAGTTATAACGGTGTCGCTTGATTTGGTCGCCCACATCAATTCTTCCACAGCATCCCATCTGGAAGGTCTGATAATCCATCGTTGTTTATTACTGACCGTAGAAGCATCAAAATAAGTAAATCCAGAATCGGCATCAGTTTCTTGAACCCAGCGAACTTCACAAGTTTTACAATCAAACAAATCTGGGATTCCAGAGTATGAGAGAACGCCGTCGCAAACTGGACAATTCATTTTCAACCCTCCGAAGCAGCAGTTTCGGCTAACTCGGCTTCTTCGGCTTGATAAAATAGAGTCATACCAATAATAGCAAAAGGTAGTCCCATAAGTGCATAATCAACGCCAGTAAAAGCATTTTTAGGAAATCCGTGCTTGCGATAAGTTCGAATAAATCCGACTACGGCTGAAGCAAAAAATGAGGCCGAACCCACAGCAGGTATCAACAGACTACGCCATGCTTGACGAGCCGCAAGGTCTTCTGAAACTTTTTCCGCAGCAAACTTCGCTGCGATAGGTTTCTTGTGAGTGGGTCCAGAACGTGTTCGACGCAAAACTTTCACGCTCCCAATAGATTTTTCCACCAACTTACGATTTTATCTCCTACGTTTTTTTCTTGATACTCTTCGGATGGTTGAGAAGCGGCGGCGGTGGGGCTGGCGGATAGCAAGTCAGAATCAAAAGGTGTTTGTCGGCAACCAAAGGTAGGCCACAGAGGGTTGCAGACCCTCTGCTGGTAAGTTTTACGAGCCTGACTACCCGGAGCCGACTCAGTTATGTATTTCCAATCTTGTAAGTCTGCCCCGCCCGAAGGCATAATGTTGCCGAAAAGTCCAGCGAGACCACCACCGAGGGTCCAAGGAACTCCACCAGAACCGTAAGGCTGGTAAGCCGTGCCGTCTTGATTAAGTGTAGTTAAATTGATTTGCCATGCCGTGCCAGCCGCTGTGGTAGCACCTTTAGACAACGGATTCCCTGCGCTGTCGTAACCAATGATTTCTTCTTTAGCACCAGTTTTAGGGTTAATGACGTAACATTTACGAGAGTAAAGGTCGCCGGGGTCGCACTCTATGTTGTAACCACTCATAGTTTCACTTCCTTTTGTTCCAAAACCATGCACCTGCGATGCCCAAAACTGCAACAGTAACAGCGACGGTGCTAAGTGAATGTCCCAGAAGGGTCGAGGAAGACGACGCTTCTTCAATCTGATATTGAGAAACGGCTTCAATGACATCATCCATGTAGCGATTCGCTACACTCATTTCAAAGTCGCCATCATCCAAAGCCTTGATGTTATACACTTTGTCGGGCATAATCGCAACAAGGTGATTCTTGAGTTCAGGATAAACGATGAAAGTTTCGGCATCCATTTCAGCATGGAAAGGTGTGTAATTGTGAGAGACACTTTGAGAACCAATAACGTGTCCTGAACCTTCGGGCATAAGGCTGTTTTCTGGAACCATTGAGACACCAGTTTCGGGTTCATCAGGAGTTGGTTCAAGGGCAGAGAGTCCTACTCCAACAGTCATGCCTTCGGCTTGCTTAAACTCCTCGGTTTCAATAGAAGTTTCACAAACAGGGCAATAAAAGTAATCTTCATGGAACTCCATGTGTTCTCCACAACACATCATATCTTGATTTTCGGCACGCTTACGCTTTTTGAGTGAGGGTGTGCCATCAAGTGGTCGCCAGTTAGCCATTTCTCCAAAATCCATAGGGTCTTGAACAGGGGTTGAACCTTCTTCAGCAGCCAAAGAGTATGTTTCATACACTTCTTGTTTGCACAATTTATTGACACGGTGTCCTTTAGGACACTCGGAAATTAACGAATGACGGAAACTTCCGCCTTTGCTGGCTTGTCGTTGAGGGGTATGAACATCGAGTTCATAATGTTGTTTGCATCCTACACAGTAAAACTTTTCCATCTAAATCACCATCCAAAGGTTGAGGCTTCATAACTTGGAGAACGGAACATGGTGGGCGATTCTTGACCAAAGATTCCGTCAGAATAAACACCTACGTCGGTGCCAAGTGTAGAATTGGGAACGGCAATACCAAGAGCCGCCAGATTCTGAGCCTGATAATTGGCTTCGGCTTGCCAAGACTCGGCAGCATTGTTTTGAGTTTCTTGCTGGTCGTCGTCTTCAGTTAGTCGAGCAACTTCTGATTCAGCGGCTTCAACCAGATTTTCATAACGAGTAAATTGTTTTTGGGCAGAGAGTCCTCGCATCAATTCTCCTAAACCGAAACCAAGTGGTAAGAATCCAAAGACTGAAAGCACGATGGGGCGGTAGTTATACTCATCTGTTTTGAGCATTTCTAACTTGAGTTTGTCGGCTACTACAAGAGCGACACTCAAAGCACCAAACATGATAGGAAATCCTGTGGCGGGTCGGAGAAACTCTTCGGTAACAGGGGATTCTTTGACTTCTTCGGGAATATCGTCTTCTCCGTTGAGAATACGATTGCGAAGTTCTGCAAAATCAACCATGAGGATTCTTTCTCGGCACGACTACTTAAAGATTCGCCTGTCAGTCTTGTCCAATGGCTCGGCCGGGATAGTTCTGACCCCAGACTGGTTCGGTGCTTCGCATGGTGCCAGCATAAGCCGACAAATCAAAGGCTTGTCCGAGTCCGTTTTGAGAATCAACCATTTGAGGGGTGATGCCCATGCCTGAATAATTGAGAGTTTGTCCCACGGCTTGTCCAGCCATGATGTTTCGCTCGGTAGATACCAAGTTCACAGTTCCAAAGTTTCGAGCAACCTTAGCATCTGCGGAAGGGTCCACATGAGCCTCAAAGACTCCACTAAGGTCGTCTCGGAAGTAATACGCAGCCACGGCCAGAAGTCCAGCACCAATCATCAAGTTTCTATTCATGTTATTCATCTCCATTGTTTCTACTGAAAAGCCCTAACACGAATCCACCAATGGCTGAGAATCCTACGACCGCAAGCATAGAACCAAAAGTCATTTTGGCTCCAGTTTCTATCGGATTGTGAAGTTCCACTTGAGCGATTTCATCGCCTTCGGCACCATAAGGTTTGTAACCTTTCTTGGATTTAGCCTGTTTCTTTTTAGAAATGGCTTGGGTGACTGAACCTTTCGTTCCGGGTCCAGCATTGTGATGCAAAGTAGGCGAGTAACCGATGCGACCGTAAGCATTAAACGCATGATAATTACCCGCAGGGTCAGTAGCAAGGAAGAAAACGTGATACTTGTTGCTGGCTCCGCCTTGATAGATAAGATAATCCAAAGAAGTTTCATCTATTTCGTAAGTAGGATACATAGCAGAGAACTTAGATTCAACGGCTTCACGGTCTCCAGCCCATCGGGGGTCATGCCAGCCCATAGCCTCGAAAGTTTCCGCATTCAGGTTTTCTTGAGTAATAAAATTGGTTTGGTCGCATTTGGGACAATACGTGTAATCACCTTGAACCATTTCTGTTGAATCGCAGTATTTACAAACCATCAAACCATCGTCATTCTCATACATACCGTCTGCATTGAAAGTTTCGGAACAGTCACATTGACCTGTGTAACAAAGGTTGCACATCACTTCTCCTTCTTCGTTAAAGCCGCATCCTTCGTGTTCACCTTTGGTGCCGACCAACATTCCACAACATTCACAACCCCACAAAGGTTGGTCACTCATGTCGGAGGCACAGGTAATACATTCTGGACCAAAGGTTTCAGCCGATTTTGAACCAGCACACCATTGAGTGCAGAGTTTTTCACCAGTTTTCATTTCGATTAGACTGTTTTCGCTACAATCCTCACAATACTTGTCTGAACATTGGTCACAAGCATTAAAATCTCCGTCATACTCTGAGAGTTCATCACACAAGACACAATGGGGCTTGGTATCAGCACACTCTTGGCAGTATAGGCGGTTATACATTTCTTCGGGGTGTTTTCGACCAGAACATCCGTAACACCAATCATAACAATGACCACAGACATTACCGTGTCGTGTTTGAGTCACTCCGTAAGAACTAATATCTTTGTCGCCACAAACACTACATTTGCAGAGACAACAATCGTCGCAACGGTCGCAATCGCCACAAGAACAGGCTCCGCAACCATCTTCACCACAGTCAGAACATTGAATTGAATCGTAATCTTCTAAGTCTTCACCACAAGAAGGACAACCTTCATCTTCAGATTTAAAGGATTTGTTTTTTATTTTCCATTGAGTAATTCGCATCGGACTGTCAATATCTTCTTTATCAGCCCAATCAAGTGTCCATATTCTGTCATCTTCTTTGAGAATAGTTTCAAAGATTTGATATTCACCAATCTCATCAACAAGTTCTTCCAAATCTTCATTTGGGAACACTCTTTCGAAAGCCTCACCCCATTCAGGAATAGCAAGAAACTCACTCAATTGTAGTTCCCATTCATTTACAAGGATTGTTTTATCCACATCGCTTTTGAATACCATATTATTCACCCTATGCAATAATCATTCCGAATCAGAATCTTCGTATGCAGAGAACTTGGTTGTTCTGATACTTAAAGACTTGCTTAATTATTTAAACTGCGATAACCGTAACCTTGAAAGGGAATGGGTTGCGGTTCATTGGCTTTCTGAGTTTTGGAATCTTCAGCAGACAACATCTGACGGCGGTATTCAGCAGAATCTTGCTCACGAATCTGGGCTTGGATGAAACTTTCTTGGTCTTCAAGATAATCGGCTAAACTATCAAGAGTATCGGCACTTACGGACAATCGGCTTTTGAACCATTCATCATAATCTGAAAACATACTTTGCAGACGTTCTAAACGGTGGGCTGAGTTCACAATGCGAGCGATGTCAGCATGAACCATGTAGTTTTTAGGGTGGGACTCTTCAGCAGCATATTCTTCTTGGAATTGCATTCGGTTGGCTACTTTGTCAGCCAATTCTGGAGGGATTGCTTCTGGTTCTATCAAGCCGTGCCGTGTAGCACGAATCAAACCTTCTACCATTAAATCTTCTTCGTCTCGCACTTCGGCTTCCATCAAGGCTTCTACCATTTCAAACTCTAACATGGCTCGAACTTCTGGTGTATCGCCGTCTGGATGTTGATTTAACAATTCTGTGACTTGTTGATAAGCCTCGTCAAAACTAAAATCAGAATTAAGGTCCATCATCAAAAGTGAAAGGTCACGAAGAGTTACTTGACGACCATACATAACCCAGATAAGGTTATTCTGATACTTAAAACCTTTGTCAATCAACCATACAAATCATAAGACGATGATTCATGGCTGGCATAAGTCAGATTCTTTTCACGACTGACAATTTCTCGTTGAGACTTGATTTGGCTAAGTGCCATGTCAAGGTGACTTTGTAGAATAATTGGTTCTTCGCAGTAATCGCATTCTTCGTGAGCCAACATAAAAGCCGATTGAATAATTTCTTGCAGATAAGCACCTGAAAACTTATCGGTGTCTTTAGCAATCCGAGACAAATTGATTTTACCCGTTTGGAACGGTGAAAGATACTTAGACAGAATGTTTTCACGAAGAGTTTCATCGGGATAACCGAAATCCAAGCGAACATCAAAACGTCCGGGTCGGTCTGTCAAAGCCCAATCTAATTTTTCTGGATGGTTAGTGGTTGCCAAAGTTACTACTCCGTGGTTGTCTTCTACTCCAGCCAAACAATTCAAAAACTCTCCCAAAACTGGATGGTCTGCATCTTCACGACTGAGACCGCCGAGTGTATCAATGTCTTCCAGAATAACCACACAAGGCGACAAGCGACGGGCTACTTTGTAAAGCGAAGTAATTTGGCCGACATCAGAAATGGAATCACGAGCGACGTAAATAACCGTAGCATCCAATTGGTTAATCAAAACTTTACAAGTTAGCGTTTTACCGGTGCCGGGTGGTCCAGTTAGCAAGACTCCACGACTACTGCGTAGTCCTTTGTTTTGAAACAAAGGCACGGATTCAATAAACCGAGTTAGATTACGGTCTAAAACATGGCGGTCTTCATCTTTGATAATAATGGCGTTCCAATCCACATTAGGAGTTTCTAAGAACTTGTAAGAAGCATCAAAATGCGCTCCTCGTAGTGAACCTTGTTCAAAGAAATAGGTTTCTACTTGTTCAGAAAATTGAGTGTAATCGAATTGGTCGCTACGGAACTGCGTAACAACATCTACTTCATACTCATCATAAGGAGTGAAACTCATAACAAAACGAGAATCAGGATTGTGTTGAGATTCAATAAACATGATTAGTTTGTGTGGAACTTTGATAACTCGGTTTCCGACCTTTTCATCAAACCAAACAGGAGCAGTTTTGTTTTCTCCGTGATTGTAGTTCTCAACTTTGGTAATTTTCCATGATTGGTCAATGACTCCCATCAGGGCTTCCATCCAAAAAACATAAGAACGGTCAATGTAAAACTTACGCTTGGATTCAATGGAAAAGGTTTCTGAATCTTGTCCCAAACTTAGGAACTTTTCAATGGATTGGTCGGCTTTGTCGGTTTTTCGGACTTGATTTGCCAAATAACTAAGAGATTCGCTTAGGGTTTCTAAGGGGGCAGTAATAGGTCCAATAGGTGTTTCAATTCGTAGTTCATCAACTGCCATAAACCTTGTAAGGTGAATCACCAACTTAAACTTCGGCCTTGAGGTTAAGGATTTCAACATCGTTAGATTTTTGAAACGCTATTTGACAGAGAAGAGTCCAACGCTCTGGAGTTATCCATTCTGGGCGGTCTGTGGCTGAAAACCAATATGATTTAAGAGTGCGAGCCTCGGTTTGACGTTGAAACTCGGTTTGAACTTCTTGAAAACTTCGATTATCTGCTGCGGAAGATTGATGTCCCATTGTAGTAGTTTGCCACGGACCGCAACCATGATAACCTGAAACCGCATCAATTTGATGCCCGTAAAACAATTCTGTGCCTAAATTATCTGGTGTAGGCGCATATTCAATAGGGTTTCCCGCCATGCGAATGAATAAATCAGTATCTTCTCCAATTTGAAGAGTTTCGTCGTAGCCTCCAATGGCTTCGTATCGTGAACGAAGCATAGCAGAATTACTGGGCATCAATGGATTTCCAAAACAAAAGAAGAAAGTTTCAGACGGGTCAAAGATTTCAACCCATTGTGGATACCAACCAATAACTCCCATTTTGGTATAAACTTCATCGGTTTTGAGAGATTGCAGTTTGATTTCAGCGTCAGCACCCGCCCACCAGAAAGCCACAGGTTCTGATTGAGTGGATTCAATGGCTTCAGAGAGCCATTGTAAATGCTCTGGATACCACAAATCGTCGCCGTCTAAGGTCGCAATATAAGGAGATGCGCCCGCTGCGATGGCTTGATTACGGGCTTGGCTAACACCACGTCCTGTTTGACGTAACAAAGTGAAACGAGAATCTGAAAGATAAGTTTCAAAAGTTTTCATAATGTCATCATAATGTTCATAATTTTCTGGAGTGCCATCGCAAATATACACCTGATAATCTGTGAAAGTTTGAGATTGAATGCTGTCCAAACAACGAGTGATGAAGTCAGGTGAAACTTTGTAAGTTACTACGATGACATCAAACATAGTTACACTACATTGTTTTACTTACTTAAAACTACTCAAACTGATTAAACATGGTGAAGACACCGGGACCTGTGGGTCCTTGTCGGCGCATAATTTGAGTGAAATCTTGAGTAATCCAATTCATTATGAAATTGGGTGTGGTCTCTAATTTCATAAAAACATCCAGTTCATCAAAATTAACAAATCCCAACCAATCTCCAGTATAAACGACAGACATAATCAGAAGGATTCGTTCTGGTGTATCTTGACCTAACTCGGTATCCGTAATATCTAAGTAAGGAGTATGAATTGAAGCCACTAATTGCTCATACAGTTTTTTGATTTTTTGGTCACTTAGAAATCTCAGTCCCTCGTATGTATCACGAGGGTCGTTAGCGTTGATACCGTAATCTCGAAGATGAAAATTGACAGAGGGCAAAAGTGACAAAGGCAAATTATCTGGGGCTGTTTTACCCATGCCTTGATAGATTTTCTTTTTGGTAAGACCGTCATTCAATCTGACGACCAAATCTTTTTTGGAACCAAAAGTGGTTTGACCTTGATGCTTTAACAACTTTTTGAGTTCAGCGATAGTCATATTTTCGTAGGATTCATAAAGTTCCAAACTTTTAACGTAGTCAGACTGTCTCAATCTTTCGGTGAGTATGATTTTTCTACCATTCAAAGGAAGACCACGAGCCTTGAGCAACTCAGCGATTTCAGCGATGGTCATGTCATCGTATGTGAAAGACATAATCTTGGTTAGTCGTTGAGACTATTTAAAGTTTTACACCGTCAATTTATCGTGTAAGCCGCTGGCTGTAAGATTAGAACCAATTTGGAACAATCCAACACCAATCATAGCCCATACAAGGTGGGAAACTACTCGTCTTTGAGGGTCAAACAGACGGCTGGCGTGGTAAGTAGTCAGCAAAAATCCTGTGGTGAACATGGCTGCGCCCAGAGTTAAACTCTTAGACATTAAGCCTCACCAGCACCTTTGAGACGTTCTATCAAACCGTCAGTCATCATGTTAGAACCAACGGTAATCAAGGCTACGCCAAAACAAGTGTATATCAAGAACTCTCGAACTTTATGTTCAGGGTGTTCCTGTGTTACAACCTTGTGGGTGTGGTGCGAAGACAACCATGTTCCTATCAAGAACAAAGCAGAACCTATCACAACAACATCTGTCATCAAAGTTCCCATTCGCATAGTGAACACATCCAGAGACCAGAAACCTGTCAGGCAGGGACTTCATCTGCAAGAGTCTCTCGACTCAATACTCGGTCCCAAGCCTAACGGCTCAGAGGTCTAAGACCAGTTCCTTGCTTATTGGGAAGCAAGAAGGCTTCGCTTATACCAATCCACGTTTCCGGGGTTGATGGAGATACCCATTTCCAACAACTTGTTAGCGATGAGTGCATCAGGACCGTCGTAAAGCGTGTATTTCACGAAACAGCGGAGTTCACCAGCAGCAGCGGTAGCACCAGCGAAAGCCTGTGTGTTGAAGAAGGTTACGAGAACATCCCAAACTTGACCGGGCAACACATATACGTCAGGGTATAGGTTGAACGAAGGTTGGAAGTCAATGCTTCGTGGGTATGGGCTGGAGGTGCCGGGGATACCGTCGTTAGGAACGTTGTCAGGGTCCAAGAAGTAGTCAGTTGTGTTGATACGGACTTGAACGTAGGCACGAGGACCTGCAACACCCATAGCGACACCGTAGGTGAGGCCACGTTGGGCGGTTGCGATTTTTGCATCTACACCGATAGGAAGGGTTGGGGTAACAGCGATGTCTTCGATAACGACGAACTCCGTTGCAGAAGTTTCGGCGGGCTTGGTAATGTTGTTACCAACGCCACCAATGAAGATTGATGTTCGCTTTCCTGCGCTTGTTGCGACAGTCATAGCATTTCCACGGCTTGCATCCCAGTCATATACTTGGCTTCTCATACTCATAATAATCACCTATTCTTAAAGTTTCATCCCAAACGGGGTGAACCTCAAGCCTGACCTCCGTTAGCAGCGGCAGCAGCGGCAGCCATTGAAGCAGAGCGTTGTTGTTGCTCAATGAGGCTTCGCTTATACCAATCTACGTTGTTTGGGTTGATGGTTACACCAAGTTCGAGAAGTTTGTTGGCGATGAGGGCATCGGGACCGTCGTAAAGTGTGTATTTTACGAAAGCAGCGACGACTTCAGTTGAAGTTCCGAGAACACCGACGTTAGTAGCGGTCTCAGGGGTGTAAAGAATCTGGAAGGTTTGACCGGGTAGAACATAAACGTCTGGGTAAAGGTCAAAAGACTTCAAGAGTTGGTCGCTGTTGAGAGGTTCAGCAGCGGAAAGGTCCACAGTTGAAGGGGCACCACGAGGGTAAGGTGATGCAAGACCGGGGATACCCACTTGGTCAGTAACATCAGGGTTTTGGAAGTAATCCGTGGTGTTGATACGGATTTGCACAGCACCGCCAAGATGAGGAGAACAAGCGATGTCCTCAATAACGATAAACTGGGTTGCAGTTGTCTCGGCTGGCTTGGTGATGTTGTTTCCAGTTCCACCAATGAACAAATCGTATTCACGACCTGCGGTCAAGGCTTTCGGGACATCGGCTGTGCTTCGGCGTAGAGCAGACGACACACCTTGAGGTGCGAGGTTTGCCCATTCATATACTTGGCTTCTCATACTCATAATAATCATTCCTTTTTATTACAGCGCATTTGCGCTTAATATATACTGGACTTTTCAACTACTTAAAGACTTCGGTAGCGGAGTCCAATTTGAGAGTAAAACCAGTCGGCTGCCTGTCGGCTGCCTGTGTTCAAAAACTCAGTAAGGGTTCAAGTTTCAAGAAGAGAGTTGCTTGGCACGCTTGTAAAGAGGAGTTCCCTTCTTGATAGGGGAGAATCCTGTGATGCCAAGGTCCTTACGGGCTTGTGCGATAGCGTCTTTCCACTTCATCTTGCCACCTTCTGCATCGAAAGAAACTTCTTCATCGTTTCCTGAAACTTCGGTAGGGTTGAGTTGGTCCACGGATTCAGCAGCCATGCTGGAACAGCCACAGCCTTCTGCACTCTTACAGTCAGCACAGTATTCAGCACCCTTGATTTCAGAGGCAACAGGCTTGGAAACTTCGGCTACGATGTCATCAGCGATGTTAGCAAGGTTGGAAACTACTGGAACTTTGCTGGTTACTGGGCGAATAGTGCGAAGCAAGAAAGCAGCACCCAAGGAGAGAGGAACCAGAGCCGCAGCACGACCCACGGTTACATCCATTCCACCGATAACAGGGAGAACTGATGGGATGGTGAAGAGTTTGTATCCCAAAGCCTCAGTAAATCGAGTGGACCAGAAACCTGCACCAATAAGGAGAAGGCTGCCACCGACTGTGTATTCATTCACAAGCATTTGTCGTAGTTTCATATTATTCACTTCCGTTGTTGTTCTAAGTTCACAGACCCATTGAAGGTCCGTTTAGTTGGCATAGAACCACGCCAAGTCCTGTTACGGCTACAACAGCACCAACAATTTGTTGTGCGCCGATGCTACGTCCCATAACATCAATTGAAAAAGCAGGGAGGAAACCGAGAACAGGTTGTGCTTCAGTTGCCAGCAAGTGCAAACCGCCAACAAGAGCAGCGATTCCAGTTACATATTGTCCATTTCGAGATTCTGACCAGTTACAAAGTTTATTCATCATTTTTCTTCACCTTATTATTTTTTTTACTGACCAATCACCGAGCCAAAGCCCTCTGCGGAAGTCAGCGAATGTGTTACTGTGCCAGCCATTTTACCGTTTTCAGCACCAAACCATTGAATAGGTTGGCCGGGGTTGATGACACGAACTGAATCCATAACGGATTGTTCGGCGGTTGTGCTGGGCTTAATGTATGTGTTCAACATATCAGGGAGGCTTCCCATCATAGGAGTTGCAGAAGGATACTCGACGTTGAGCATAGGTTCTTCAGCACCGTAAGAAACTGGTGGGTCGCCACCGGGATACTTGGAATCTACGAAAGCGTTAGCACGACCCATTGGGTTCATAGCACGAAGTCCAAGAGTATCTACGCTGTTCACGAAATCTCCAAGAAGTTGTTCTTGAGGCATAGCCACAGTTGTTGGCTCGGCAGAAGCACCGCCGAGATTTTGGTCAAGTCCACCTGAAGGAGCAATTTCCATGTCTTCATCAGCACCGAACCATTGTCGGACACCGTGACCCATAGGAGCATCTTCGTAAATACTATCTACTGGATTGCCGGCGGGAACTCGGTTCACCATTTCTTGAGTGCCTTCTTCAAAAGTATCTGCGGAGTAAATGTCAGAAAAACTTTGAGTAGCGGTTTCTTGACCGATAACTGAGCCAGAGCCTCGTTGTGCAATCAATTGGCTGTCGTCGGATTCAGCACCCGCAGTAATCATAGTGCCAAGACCGTTGAAACCGGGGATAGAAAGACCGGTCATAGCAGTAAGATAGCCGAGAACTTGGCTAACACCTGCAAATCCAAGAATGGTTCCTGCACCGAGATACAAACGACCCATATCACCAGATTGAGAGCGAGACTTGTTCACAAGGTAAGCACCGGAACCCAAAGTGACAACAGTTCGGAGAGTGTTACCAAACATTCCAGCACGTTGGAAAGGAAGCAAAGTAAGAGCAGAACCAAGAACTCCGCCCACAGCGATACCTGCCACACCAGAGTAAAACTCAGGAGACATCAAACCTGCTTTTGAAGATTCAACAACATTTCCTAATGCGTTCATATTATCACCTTTTACGTTCAACTACTTAAAGACTTCGGTTGGTTCGATGTGAACCCATGTGCCGAGTCGGTGGAGCCACATGGACTCCCACAGGGTCACCAAGAGGTGTTCGCACCATTCCGATTTGCGCTTGGGATAGCGGTTGTGGAATGACGGTATCACCCATGAATGTGTCGTTGCGTTGCTTGGCTACACCAGAATACGCAGTAGCCAAACCAAGTTCAAATTGTCGTGAAGAACCAGAGGCTTCTAAGATTCGAGTAGAACCACTACTGGTAATGGCATCATCAAGAGGTTGAGTATCAACAGTATATCCGGTTTGAAGAGTTTCAGTTGAAATGCGACCAGAGTTTTCTAAGACATAAGCAGCAATCTTGTTTTTACAGCGTGGCGAAAGTTCAGAAAGAGATTCAATTTCTGACAAGAAACGATGTCCTGAGTTAGCACCGTATTTGGTAGCCAAAACAGTAGATTTACCAGAGCGACCCAAAAGTTTGTCCCAAAATCCGGGAACTCCGGTGGAACTAAGTGTCCAGTTTTTAGAACTGGCAGAATAAGAAACGGTGTAACCATCAATAACCGTAGAAACGTCTGAAGTTGGTTCAGCGTGCTTGATGACTCGCTTTGTTTCAGCGTGAGCAGGTCGGCTCAAAGCATTGGGACTCATGTGAGCCACAGGTTTGCCGAGAATGTCTTCAGCAGCCTTGCTGGACTCAGTATAAGCCGTAAGTTGATAAGTGCCTCCAAAGTCTGACATGACACCGTGCATAGCCGATTCCATTGGGTTTCGACGAAGGGTGTTCTGAATAGCAAGGTCCAGATTCATATTAGTCACTACTCCGTTTTGATACTTAAAGACTTCGGTTACTTCTTCCAAAAGTAAGGCATTAAAAAGGCACCCAATGTGGCTATCCCAACAGCAGCATAAGGCAAATAATTGGTGGGTTCGGCTTCTACTTCTACTGGTGCAAACAATTCAGCCGCCATAGTAACTGGGATTGCATCGGCAGTAGCGGTTAGCATAGCCACGATTTGTGAAGCGGGAGCGTTTTCTAATTTGAGTATTACTGAGTCACGGTCAGTTTCTACCAGATTTTGTCGAGACCAAAGTGCAGAGGCTACTTGTAAATAACGTGGGAACAAAGTTTCATCAATAGTCAAAGTTTGAGCATCATAACCTGCGGCTTTGAGATTCGCAAGAATACGTGCAAGGGCTACTTGACCAGATGCCCAATCAGAACTTTCAGATTCTGAGGGAAATAGCCAATCTTCAAATTGACGTTGAGTCATACTGGCAACACGAACTTCTTGGTCTTGATTAGACAATCGTTCTGCTAAAAGAGTGACATCAGCAGGTTCAGGCAAGTTGGGTTCAAAAGTTTCAGGTGGACCAGCGACTTCTGCGGGAATATCTGTATCTGGAGTTTCGGCTTCTGGAGATTCTGGAAGCGGTTCTTCAGAAACTTCAGCAACTGCCTCGGATTCTTCATATTCACTTCTCATGTTTTCAAAACTGGGCATATTGGCTTCTTCGGCTTCAGAGATTTTCTTTTTGCGAGCGATGCCTTCTTGTAATGCCCGTGGCAAAGAGTTACGTTGTCCTTCAGTAAGATACTTTTTCAAATCTTCGTCGGTCACTTCTACGGTTTCAACCACGGAGTTGTTATCGGCTTCACCGTCAAAAGCCATTTTGTTGTTAGGATTACCTGCGGCTTCAGTTTGAACCTCGGCTTCTAATTCCGAAAGGAACGGCGAAACGTCTTCATCCATAACGAACCTTGTTCGTTTTTGATACTTAAAGGTTGGCTTCCGTCTCAGATGGCGTAGCCTCTGGTTCTAAGATAATGGGTGTGCCGACCCACGGACTCTCGGACTCAAAACATCGAAGGGCTTCCGCAGAGGTGTGATAAGCCACAGGACGTAGTTTTTCCCATGTGGTAGCACCGGGCGAACCTGAAAGACAAATAATGATTTCAATTTCGGGTGTGGCTTGATATGAATGAGTAATTTCATAAATAGCAGTAATTTGACCGATGCCTCTGGGGTCTGGTTGTCCAACCGTAAAATCAAACTTTGAAATGTTGGGTGTGCCAACGGTTCCAGTCCAAGACCATGCAGAGACCGAGTTTAAAGATTTGAGGTCGCAATCTTCAAAGGGGTATCCAAAAGTTCCCCAATAGTATTCCACAGGAAAGTCTTCGGACATATCAGTATATGGTAAGATAACCGTTATAAACATTTGGACGTGTGCGGGTAATCCCGCCAGAGGCTATACCCACTCCGGATAGGGGAGGCCAGACCGTAGGGATGGTCGGGGAAAGGTTGTCCCCCCAGCGACAGATACTGTCGCACGATTCGGCTGAGAATCGTGGTTCAGTAAAGAACATTGGCTTCACGAAGATAAAGATAGGCTACTAAACTTCCCGCCGCAATTCCCACAGGTCCCAAAGCCATGCCCACAGGCGTAGATTTCTTAGAGATAATGTAAGGAACAGAATGAACTGTTTCCGCTAATCCAATCGTCATCATGGCAAGTGCCACAGAATAACCTACCTTGTGAATCAGTTTTGATTCTTGTTCAAAAAACAATTTGGGATAGTTGGTTACCATGTGGCTTTACAACTCCTTAAAAACTTCAGTTTCGACGGGCGTATAAAATACCGGCTACAAGCCCAGCGACAGCAACCAAAGTAGGTCCTACCAGAACTCCCTTAGCAGGTGAGGCTTCTTCCAAAGTTTCGGTAATCTTGGAACGAGAGGTGGTGTGTCTGACTTCGGGGAGGTCGTTCCATTCGGTCCACTCATAGTTACCCGCAAGGTTCACAATGTCGTAGTTGAAAATTGCTTCTGCGAAATCATCCATAGAAACAATCAGGTTATCATTACCATCAAAGACACCACCTTTCTTAAAGTCAAAATAACAAGCATCATATTCATCTTCGGTCATGTCTGGTAAGTTGGCCCAACCAGCATCTTCCCATTCATCGGCGTAAAAATCAAAATATGCGCCCTCAATAGGTGCAATAGCACGAAGGATTTCTCCTCGGTTTGGATTAACCCAGACACCATCAACTCTGTTTTTCAGCCCCGACTTATCTCCTCTATCTATTTCTTCTTTGGGAAGTTCAGTAATAATGTAATCTTCTTCAGGTGCTTCTTCTTCAGACTTCATATTAGTCATCAATCCGTTTTGATACTTAAAGATTTCGGCCTCATACTCAACATCATCTTTAGCAGAAATGGTGTCATAGCATTCTTCGCAATAATCAATGCCTCCGATGTCTAATCCTTCATCAATCGGGAAAGTTGCATCACAATTACCGCACTCAATCATTTCCCATGATTCAGAACCATACCATTGTGGAACGCCGTAGCCAGAATCCAAAGCGGTGTTGCCGCCTTGGGAGTTAGGAACTACGGGGAACTCTTGGTTTCCAAGTTCAGCGTATGCGGTTTCAGCACCGAAGAGTTTTTCATACACTTCATACCCTTCGTCATCACCCTTGTCGTAAGCCGCTTCAACCTGTTTCCACTTAGAAACGCACGCAGGTTTGTAGCAGATAGGTTGGTCCGTTCCGTCATCATAAGCATAAACTCCGCCATCATTCATGTATTGGGATTCACCACAAACAAGGCAATCTTGGTAAATGGGTTCTCGGTCGTCTTCGATGGAGTCAGCATTGAAAGTTTCGGCAGCCAGTCCCATGTCTTGAACGGTGTCCCATGCAACGCCCTTAGCAATCTTGCGGGCTTGTTGGAAGTTGGGTCCTTTAGACCACGAACCGGGTCGGTTGGGGTCTTCAACACCGGGTTGAAGGAAATAGGCTGCTTTAGCA
>Ga0181582_10001595_pt1 | contig 17853 bp, 14 predicted proteins | sample 071ome_32_FD_132438 | JGI IMG/M metagenome (GOLD analysis project Ga0181582, IMG submission 132438) | Coastal salt marsh microbial communities from the Groves Creek Marsh, Skidaway Island, Georgia - 071405AT metaG (megahit assembly) | ecosystem: Environmental > Aquatic > Marine > Intertidal...
CGCTCAGTCGCCAAGGAAGTTGTTCATGTCAACGATGGCGTGCTGACTTCCTACAAGGGTGACTACGACTACTACCTCTACAAGAGTGATGCGGAATCGGCTCGTTCCGGCCTGACGGCGGGAGCCGAGGAACCCAAGGCCAAGGCAGTCAAAAAGAGTCGGGAAGAGCTGAAGCGTCAGAAGCGGGAGGAAGCGGAGAAGCGGCAAGCCCTTTCCAAAAGGCGGAAGAAGCACCAAGAGGCTGTTGATCGTCTGGAGAAGGAGATCGAAGGGCTGGAGGCAAAGCTGAAGGAGCTGACTGAGGAGCTTGAGAAACCCGACACCTACGAGCAGGCCGGAAAGGCCATGGAGTTGAATCGGGATTTGATGGCTGTGACAGACGACTTGGAAGAGAAGCAGGCAGCCTGGGAAAAGGCAGCCATGGAATTGGAAGCTATACAATAGTCACAAATAGCCTATTGATAGACAGTTAAGAGAATTTTATTCGGATGTTTGTCTATCCCAAAACATATGACGTGATCGTTATCGGAGCTGGCCATGCGGGCATTGAGGCAGCCATGGCCCCTGCACGCATGGGGTGTGAAACCCTGATGCTGACGACGAACTGCGACACGATAGGACAGATGTCCTGCAATCCGGCGATTGGAGGTTTGGCCAAAGGACATCTCGCACGAGAGATCGATGCGATGGGCGGAGAAATGGGAAAGGCCACCGATATGACCGGTCTTCAATTCCGGATGCTCAACCTTCGAAAGGGACCCTCCGTGTGGGCTCCTCGGGCGCAGTGCGACAAGAAGGCCTATCAGTTTCGGATGAAGTGGTTGTGCGAGCAGATGTCTCGGCTTCATGTGCGTCAAGGTCAGGTCGCGAAGCTTCTGCACAAGGATGGACGAGTCCATGGCGTCGAGACCAACCTAGGCGTTCAGTATCGAGCGAAGACTGTCATCATCACGACTGGAACTTTTCTACGGGGACTGATGCACATCGGACAGTCCCAGGCTGCTGGCGGACGGGCTGGCGAATCTGCAGCGATGGGACTCTCCGGTTCTTTGAGTGAAGTGGGTCTGGAACTGGGCCGACTGAAAACAGGCACCCCACCCCGTCTCCTCCGTGAATCGATTGACTTTTCCAAAACCGAGCTGCAGCCAGGAGATGAACCGGTCCCCTACTTCACCTATTGGAAGGACGACCTCTTTGATCCCGAGTTGTCTGGAGTCAACCCAGCGGACCTGGGGCACAGCGAGGGAAAATATCCACCCGGCTCGATTCTGGATCGAATCAATGGACAACTTCCCTGTCATATCACTTTTACAACGGATAGGACGGCGGAGTTGATTCGGGACAATCTTCACAAGTCCCCCATGTATTCGGGAGGGATTGAGGGAGTGGGACCGCGATACTGTCCTTCCATCGAGGACAAGATCGTGCGCTTCGCTGACAAGGAGAAGCACCAGATTTTCCTGGAACCAGAAGGCATCGCCACGGATGAGTTCTATGTAAATGGGTTCTCTACCTGCCTGCCCTTCGAAGTTCAGGTTGAAATGGTCCAAACCATCATAGGCTGTGAGAACGCCGAGATCATGCGCCCAGCCTATGCTGTGGAGTATGACTTCGTTCATCCCACCCAGCTGAAACCCTCCCTTGAGACCAAGATCTGTGAGAATCTGTTTCTAGCCGGTCAGATCAATGGGACTTCGGGATACGAGGAAGCTGGAGCTCAAGGTTTAATGGCTGGTATCAACGCAGCGAGAAAGGTTCAGGAGAATGATCCTGTCATTTTGCGCCGGGATCAGGCTTATATTGGGGTTTTGATCGATGATTTGGTTACCAAGGGGACCTCAGAGCCCTACCGGATGTTTACCTCGAGGGCCGAGTATCGACTTCTATTGCGCCAGGACAACGCCGATATGCGGCTCAGCAGGATTGCAAGAGAGGTTGGGTTGCTGAATGACAGGAACTTCGAAGCCTTTGAGAAGAAGGAAGAGGCCATATTTGAGGAACTGAAGCGTGTTTCCAGGGAACGAGAAGGCCAGTATAGCATGGAACAACTGCTCAAGAGACCTGAGATTCGGTACGATGATTTGCCCAAGAAGCTGGAAGGGATCGATCCGGAAGTAGCTCAACAAGTGGAAATTACCATCAAGTATGCAGGCTACATCGAAAGGCAGGAACAAGAGATTGCGAAGTTCAGAAGCTTGGAAGAACGCCAAATTCCCGCGTGGCTTGATTATGAGCTGATTCCCAGCTTGAGGACAGAGGCAAAGCAGAAGCTGAAGGAGATTCGCCCGCAGACCCTAGGTCAAGCCTCGAGGATCAGTGGGATTTCACCGGCCGATGTCAGTTTGGTGATGGTTTGGATGAAGCGGGGTCCCGAGAAAGGGTCCAGATTGGGCGCAGAAGAGCATTTGGAGGGAGGTTCCTCGGGAGATTGTTGCGGCGATCTCTAATTGTTCCACGTGGAAAATACGGGTTTGTATGCCTAGGTTTGCTTTGGATTGGCTGTCGCCCAGACCTGGAAATGGTTCGTTCCTCCTCCTTTTAGGACCATGTTCCACGTGGAACGCGACAGGGGTTCTCGTTGTTCCAAACGGATTTAAGACACCTGCCGAGAGAGGGTATTTCCGTCCCTTGATGTTCCACGTGGAACACTCTACTGACTGGTGCTTCCCATCAATACCTTGCCAAGAACGAACCCGGCCGCAGTGAAGAAAAGGCAAACGAGCACAGAAACACCGATATTCGCTATAGCGGCACCGTATTGATTCTGTTTGATCAGTTGCAGGGTTTGAAGACTGAAGGTCGAGAAAGTGGTAAAACCACCACAAAAACCGGCGACGGCGAAAGCAAAGGCGCCCTGCCCACTCGCCCATCTCTCGGAAGCGAGACTTACAGCGGTCAGAACACCGATCAGAAAACTACCCAAGACATTGACCGCCAAGGTGCCCCAAGGAAAAGAAGCACCAAAACGGGCTGTGAGACCTGCCGCGACAAGAAATCGGCATGCTCCGCCCAATCCGCTGCCCAGGGTCACCCAGAAGATTGTCATCGCATTTACCATGCTCAGGTCGAAGGATGCCTGTAATAGACAGATTACGGCAAGACTCCATATGCCGGGATCCGTGGGCTGAACCATCAAACGGATTGCCCTCAGGACCCGAGATGTCTACAAGAGACCCTTGAACCAGCCCGGCCATAAGATTCATCGGAAAGGATTCACGGCGATCGTCATTGGGGCCATCGCTATAGCGTTTGCTCCGATCTTTGTGCGGCTGAGTGATACTGGATTGGTTGCCACGGCCTTTTACAGAGTGGCATTGGCGCTTCCTGTGTTCTGGCTGGCAGTTGCCGTAGGAGGTCGACAACCATCAGCTGGCAGTCCGCGGCTTGGGATCCTGGCACTGGCCGGCGTGTTCTTCGCCTTGGACATGGCGGCGTGGCATTGGAGCATTGGACTGACCACCGTGGCGAATGCCACCTTGCTGGCCAACTTCGCTCCCTTCGTCGTCGCGCTGGGAGCACACCTCTTTCTGAAGGAGGCCTTGAACCGAAGACTCTTGGGTATCTTGGTCTTCTCGATCTTCGGTGCTGCCTTGTTGATCGGACCTAATCTCTCTTTCTCCAAGGAACGTCTGGTGGGCGATCTGATGGGGCTTCTCACGGCCGTGTTCTATGGCGCCTATCAGTTGACGGTCCGCTACCTCCGACGTAGCACGACACCATTGATGATCATGGCCTGGTCGGGAATCCCGGCCTGTCTGGTTCTGTTGGCGATTTCATTGGCGTCAGGAGAGAGCATGGTGCCCGGCAGTGCCAAGGTCTGGTGGGTCCTGATCGGGCTCGCACTGATCAGTCATGTGGCAGGGCAGGGGATGATCGCGTACGGATTCGGACATCTGCCTGCAACGATAGCTTCAATTAGTTTATTGATACAGCCACTCGTCGCCACAGTTGTCGCGTGGAAGCTATTTCAGGAAACTTTATCGTTACAACAACTGATAGGAGCAGCAATAATGCTGTCAGGAATCTATTTCGCCAATCGATTGAACTTTGGGACCGTTCCAGAAATCGATAGGAAACAAGGAGGAAATGGAAGAGAAGACCAAGTGTGAGGAATGTGGTACCGAGGTACTGAAGGCAACCTCAGAGCGAACGGGAGGTTTCTGTATGCCTTGTGCCATGAAGCGAGACCCGCATCTCAAGGCGAAGGTGGCGGCGAAGAAAGGCCCTCAACCGAGTAAGGGAGCCATGGCAGGCTTGGCAGTGGGTTGTTTGGGTGTGGCGATCTTGGAGACGATCATTGGAAAAATACTCAAAGCCGTTGGATTCATCCTGTTGGTGGTGTTCGGGATCTTTGGGCTCAAGAAGGCCCCGATGGATGCAGTGATTCTCGCAGTAGTGGTAAGTCTGGTCTTGAAGGTGGTCTGGTTCGTCTTTGAAGAATACGACCAACGGCAAAAGAAGTTGGGCAGGGGAAAACGAAGAAGGGTAGAAAAGGACCCAAATGAGAAGGACGATTAGATCGTTGGAAAATCTACCCGCGAAGACCGCCTGAAGGCGGAACTACGAGCGTTACAACAAGGATACGCTTCTGACTAGGATCGAGTCGGGAAGGAACGTTTGTAGCGCCGTCTTTAGGTGGTTTTCCTCAGCTCTTTCACGAAGCTACTTTCGGTAAAAAGTTGATCGAACTTATTCCTCTATCAGATTCTCAAATAGAATCTTCACCAGGCCACCTACCAACTAGATCTCAAAAAGACGGAGGTTATCCGGAGCATGCAGCTTTGTGGGATTCGGATAGGGATCTGAACTGTGGGACATCGATCGTTTACGATCTGAAGGTTGGATGTCTGAGTAGCAAATAGTGCAGTTTCCAATCTGTTCACCAAGGAATCGTTTCTTGGCCAACTCGTCATTGATCTCGTAGATACCGTAGATGTTCCAAGGCTCTTCGGCCTGCTGAATATCGAAGTCTATAAATGTCTGCAAATTGCGACATCCCTCAAACCTCAGGGATAGTTTTTCGTTGGCGGAGCGGTAGATGAAACAAACATCGACCGTCGCCAATTTTGAAGAGCCGCATGCGGGAAGTATCTGCAAGGAATCCTTCGCGGCGTCGCGAAGGCCTGGAGGCAGGTTTCTAGGAGGTTGGTAAATACTAGGCCTCATAGAAGCCCTACTTGAAGAACCCTCTTTGTTTCTCGGTGATTGGATTACCGAGCTTTTCCATCACGAGGAGCATGTCCTCCCAGACTTTGCGTTTGGTGGGCTTGTCACCATAGCGGAGCAGATAGGAAGGATGGAAGGTAGGCATCACGGGAATGCCGTTAAATTCGTGCCAATTGCCGCGAAGACGATTGATCCCATCCGAAACACCGAGCAGTCCTTGAACGGCCGTGACTCCCAGGGCGACGATGACCTTGGGTTTGATAATCTCGATCTGCTTTAGGAGGTAGGGTTTACAGGTCTCCATTTCTTCAGGTGTTGGTTTCCTGTTTCCGTAACGCTGATCAGGAGTATCCGGACGGCACTTGAGAATATTGGCAATGTAGACGGTGTCCCGGCCGTAGCCCATGGTCTCAATGATCTTGGTAAGAAGCTGGCCTGCGCGACCGACAAAGGGTTCGCCCTTGATATCCTCATCCATCCCGGGAGCCTCGCCTACAAACATCAAAGGCGAAGTAATGTCTCCCACACCAAAGACCACGTTCCTGCGGCTCTTGGCGAGGTTCCCGCATTTCATGCACGGCATGACTTCTGAGAGGAGCTCCTGCATGGCGACTCGGCGAGGATCATTCTCGGCAAGATTGGTCGGAGTCCTAAGACGAACGGGCTTTGAAGGTTTCCTGGCGGCCTGAGGCTGAGCCTGAGCTGGGCGGGCAGAACCGGGTCGTGAGGATGGGGAAGCACCAGCAGGTTCGGCGGCGCGGGGAAGAGGTCGACCCAGTGATTGAAGCGTATCCTCCTGAACAGGAAGATGGCGGACGCCACGAGCCTTGAGCTGTTCCAGATGGACAATCGTCGCGTCCAGGAGTTCGAGGTAGGCCAGTGACATCTGGAAGAAAGCCTAGCAGCGACTCCAATCAAATCCAGCCAGGAGATGGGAGATGATCAACGATCAGAGCACAATATCGGTGTAGATATCGGTATTGGAACGGCCCTGGATGATCTGACCCAGAGGAAGCTTGCTTCCCTCGGAGGTGATGTCGCGCATGGCTGCCTCCTTGGCGGCGCCGGGGGCCAGCACCCAGGCTTCTGAGGCTTCGATCAGGACCTTATATCCCATGGTCACGCGTTGGGGCGGGGGCTTTACTGCTATGACATCACGGAAAAGGGCCTTGTTTGCGCGTTCATCCTCCGGTTCTTCCGGGAAAAGGGATGCGGTATGCCCATCCTCACCCATGCCAAGGATTGCCAAATCAATCACAGGTGTGCCATCGACCCAGTCCGACGCAATCCTGGTCAACTCGTCGATGGCATCGGCAACTGCCACTTTTGGATCCTTCTCACCGGCAATCCTGTGGATGTGGGATTCCTGGATGTCGAGGGGGAGAAAGAGAAGCTCGTTGGCAGTCTTGAAGTTGCTCTCAGGATCTGTCGGGGGAACGCATCGCTCGTCCGCCCAGAAGAAATGCACCTGACTCAGATCAAGTGCCTGATCTTGGGCGATGGATGCGATGTTCTTGTAGAACGGGTTGGCAATACGTCCGCCTGAGAGGGCGATCGTAAAGGTCGAGTCGCCTTTGGCTTTGATGGTATCGCAGAGGCGGATGGCCGCAGCCTGGGCTATGGCTTCCGCATCAGTGTGGTGGAGTAGGGTGAACTTGGACATGCTCTATCGTCTACTGATTCAGGAGACGAGGATTGTGCCATTGGTGCCCACCTTTGGCCAAGAGTTCATCGGAAGCGATCGGGCCCCATGACCCAGCAGCGTAGAACTCACGATTTGTCAGGGGTTGACCTTTCCAGCCGTCGCGAATGGCATCGACAATCTTCCATGCGGTTTCCACCTCATCGCGGCGGATGAACAATGTCGCGTCGCCGGCAATGGCTTCCAGAAGCAGACGTTCATAGGCTTCCGGAGTATAGGCACCAAACTCGGAATCGTAGCTGAAATGCATCCGAACGGGACGGACTTTGGTGCTAGTCCCAGGAACTTTACCGTTAAAGTGCAAAGAAATACCCTCATGAGGCTGCAAACGAAGGGTCATCGTGTTAGCATCGAGGTTCATTCCGCACTTGGCGTTGTAGAGCACGTTAGGTGGTGCCTGAAACTGGACCTTCACTTCACTGGCGCTGAGAGGGAGGTTCTTTCCGGTCCGAAGATAAAATGGCACACCTGACCAGCGCCAGTTGTCGATCAGAAGCTTGAGAGCCACGTAGGTCTCGACGTTGGAATCAGGTTTCACCTTGGTTTCCTGCCGATATCCAGGCCGGTTTTCACCGTCGATCTGGCCGGCAAAGTACTGTCCCCGGACGATGTGCTCGTTGACCTTGGAGGGTTCAATGGGCCGAATGGACTGAAGTAACTTCACCTTCTCGTCGCGGATGGCCTCCGCCTCGAGTGAAACAGGTGGTTCCATGGCAACCAGCGAAAGCACCTGAAGAAGGTGATTCTGGACCATGTCACGTAGTGCACCGGCCTCTTCATAATAACCACCGCGGGAACCGACACCCAGTTTTTCACTCACGGTAATCTGGACATTGTCGATGGCCTTGCGGTTCCAGAGCTGTTCGAAAATGGCATTCGAGAAACGGAACATCAGGATGTTCTGCACCGTTTCCTTACCAAGGTAGTGGTCGATCCGGTAGATTTGCTTCTCGTCAAGATGGCGTGTGAGCTCCAAGTTCAGCTGGTGGGCGGTTTCGGTATCCACGCCGAAAGGCTTCTCAACGACAACCCGGTGGTTGATGCTTCCTTCATCCTGCTTCTTGATCAGTTGGGCCTTGGAGCATTCCTCCACGATGGTCCCAAACTGCGTAGGAGAAACCGCGAGGTAGGCAAGAATGTTGTTCTTGAGATTCTCGTCGCCAAACGAATCCACGTGCTTCTTCAGCTTCTCGTAGGATCCGGAGTCGGTGAGGTCTCCACGGCAGTAGGTGATGCTGGATGCGAAAGTCTTCCACTTCTTGGCGTCCACCTTCTTGGTCCTGGAGTATTTCTCGAGACCTTCCTTCAACTCGTCTCGAAACGAAGCATCGGTCTTTTCCCTCCTGGCGAAGCCGATCACCTTAAAGGGTTCAGGGAGTTGTCCTTCGACGTAAAGATGATAGAGGGCAGGGACCAGCTTGCGGGCGGTTAGGTCGCCACTGGCTCCGAAAATGATGATTGAGCACGGCTTCACCTCGCGCTGTCCGTCGTCAAGGCGGCAGGTCAGGATCTCATCAAGTTGGTCATGACTGTCCATAAGGCGGGCGACAATGGCCAAGAGGGCAGTGGATTTCAACTCCAGATGAGTGCCCCACAATGAGCGGGTTTCATTGGAATTCGCCGCCAGACTCATTCCGGCGCGTCTTCGGGGTGTCACCAATCTTTCCTCTCGTCTTTGACTGCGGCCGGACCTACAACGGAACCACGTGAACATCATCATCGTTGGTGCTGGTGAGGTTGGACGCCATCTCGCGGAAAGCCTGTCCGGTCACAGTCACAACATCTCACTCATAGAAGCCTCTGAAAAGCTCGTGGAGGAGCTTGAGGAGCAGCTGGACGTTCATTGCCTCGTGGGATCGGGAACGTCGGTCACTTCCCTTGCAGAGGCGAACGTAGCGGAGTGCGAACTTTTCCTGGCCGTTACCAGCGACGACAACACGAATCTCGTTGCGGCTTCCATGGCCAAGTCCCTTGGAGCGAAGAAGACCATTGCCCGGGTGCGCCTGGGTGTGCAGCAGGAAGAGTGGCTGTTCAACTACAAGGAGCACTTCAACATCGATTACCTCTTCAGTTCCGAGCGACTGGCAGCGGTGGAACTGGCAAAATTCGTCCGTAATCCGGAAAAGGATTTTGTGGAGGAACTGGCGAGGGGCCGCATCGAGCTTCAACAGACCTTTGTTTCTCCGCACAGCCAGGTCGTGGAGACGCCAATCCGGCAGCTTCCTTTTCCGAAGAGGGTCAGGATCGCCTTCATCCAGCGATTTGGTGAAAACATCATACCCGATGCCGATGAACTCCTGCAGGCCGGGGACCTGGTGACGATCTTTGGTGAACCTCACGCCTTGAAGGACGCGCTTCCGCTGCTTCATCCGGAGGACGCCTCGGAAGGCGCCATGAACATCGTCATTTTCGGGGGCACCGAATACGGCCTCGCACTGGCCCAGATGTTTGAAGGAACCGAGTTTCGTGTCCGCATCATCGAGTCCAACCGCAAGCGTTGTGAGGAGCTGAGCAACCTTCTTCAGAATTCCGTGATCATCCATGGCAATGCCACCTCCCTCCAGCAACTCAAGGAGGAGCAGGTGGGTGATGCGGATTTCTTCATCGCGGCGTCCGGTGATGACGAGGACAACGTGATGACCTGCCTCCAGGCACAGACCTTGGGAACAAGGCACTGCCTGGTGTTGATCCAGAGGTCCGACTACGCGGACGTGATCTCAAGAAGCAGTGAGAAGCTGGGCATCCTGGGTGCGATCAGTCCACGCGTCGCAACCAGCCGTGACCTCCTTCGCTTTGTCACATCCGACAAATTCCACATCGTGATGACTTTGGCGGGAGGAACGGAAATCATTGAGACCGTGATTCCAGAGGGGGGCAGGGTGGCCGGCAAGAAGGTTTCCGAAATCAAGTTCCCAAGGCAGTCGGGTCTCGTGGCCATCCTCCACAAGGAAGAGGCCTTTGTTCCCGGTGGCGATGATGTTCTCAATGCCGGGGACACGCTTTACGCGATCGTGGCGGCCAAGGCCCGGAAGGACATGGTGAAGTTGATTACCCGCTGATGAATTACAAGCTGCTCAGCAAGATCCTCGGATCCCTGTTGATCCTGGTCAGTGGAGCGATGGGCTCCTGTCTGGCCTATGCCTTTGGAATCGATGAGCACGGACCGGGCATCGATGCGGTGGATGGCTTCGCCATTTCGGTGATGTTGACTCTCTTCTCAGGAGCACTGCTCTTCATGGTTGGTCGACGAACCAGCATGGAGATCCTTCGCAAGGAGGCCATCGCCATCGTGGGATTGGGCTGGATAGTGAGTGGATTGTTTGGAGCGATACCCTACATGGTCATGGAGCCCCACCTGTCCTTTTCGGGAGCGGTCTTTGAGTCGATTTCGGGTTTTACAACAACGGGGTCCACGGTCATCGAGGACCTCAACAAGTTTCCGAGGTCGCTCCTTCTGTGGCGGTCCCTGACGCAATGGCTTGGAGGTCTTGGAATTCTCGTCCTGTTCGTGGCGCTCCTGTCCTACCTGGGCGTGGGAAGCAAGGCGCTGTTCCGTCATGAGTCTTCGGCCAAGTCGAGTCAGGGACTGCAGGCAAGGATTCATGACGTCGCCTTTCGGATGTGGCTTATCTATTTCCTGCTCTCCGCCTTCTGTTTTGGAGGCCTGATGTTTCTTGGAATGGATTTCTACGATGCGGTGAATCATGCCATGACCGCAATCTCAACGGGTGGTTTCTCTCCTTACAACCAAAGCGTGGCCTACTACGATGATCTCGCAATCGAACTCTGGTTGGTCTTGTTCATGATCCTCGGAGGAATCAGCTTCATGCTCTACGCCTGGCTTCTTCGAGGAGTCTGGCAGAAGTGGAAGAATGATGAAGAGGCGAAGTTGTTCCTCATCATCATTGCAGTAACCACGGTGGTGGTGGGAGCCTATCTGGCATGGTTGGAGTATCCGATGGAGAGGGCTTTCCGCGACTCCCTCTTTCAGATCGTCTCCGTCATCACCACGACCGGCTATGCGACTGCCGATTTCGACCTTTGGCCGGCCTTTCCAAAGATGCTTCTCGTGTTCCTGATGTTTGTGGGAGGTTGTGCGGGCTCAACGGCGGGTGGGATCAAGGTCAGCCGCTGGTTGTTGTTCTTCAAGGTCATCCGGCTGGAGGTCATCGCCGCCTTTCGTCCGAACCAGGTGATCGCCGTCAAATTGAACGGCGATCTCACTGATCAGGAGTTGAGAATGCAGACGGTCTTCTTTGTGGCGATGGCGGGTGTCATAATGGCGATGGCGACGGGATTGGTGAGCTTTCTCGAGCCCACTCTCGACATTGACAGTTCGTTGACGGCGGTCGCGGCGACGCTGTTCAACATTGGACCTGGCTTGGGAGCGGTCGGACCCACACAGAACTTTGCCGCCTTCTCGGAGGGAACGCTCGTCTTTCTTTCCGTCCTGATGTTGCTGGGACGCTTGGAGTTCTTTGCCATTCTCGTCCTGTTTTCGCCCACGCTCTGGAAAAAATACTGATCCATGCCCAACTGGCTTGAAGTTGTCATTCTTGGAATCATTGAGGGAATCACTGAATTCCTGCCGATCTCATCGACGGGACACCTGCTTTTGGCCCAGCAGTGGCTGACGCCCCAATCCGACCTTTTCAACATCGTCATCCAGAGCGGCGCTGTCATTGCCGTGATCGCCGTCTTCAAGGAACGTGTGGTGGAGCTGTTGGGAACCCTGAAGGAACGGGCCACACGGGATTACATAGCGAAGATGATGGTCTCGTTCGTCATCACCGCGGTGGGAGGACTCACCTTGGACAAGCTGAACTTCGAGCTTCCTGAAACGGCCCTGCCCATCGGCGTGGCGTTGTTGGTGGGCGGTATCGCATTCGTCATCATTGAAAGGAGAAAGGATGCGGGGCTGGGGAGTGATGAAATCACATGGAGCATCGCGGTCTGGATGGGGCTGGGACAGTTGATCGCGGCGGTCTTTCCCGGAACATCCAGAAGTGGAGCAACGATCGTTATTGCCCTGCTTCTGGGCCTGAGTCGAAAGAAGTCCGTGGAATATACCTTCCTCCTTGGTGTGCCGACCATTCTGGCAGCGAGCGGCTACAAGATCCTGTCCGCCTTCAAGGATGGTGAGGTCGGAGGAGAGGACTGGGGCATGGTGGCCTTGGGAACGGTGGTGTCCTGCGTGGTCGGTTTCCTGGCGGTGAAATGGCTTCTCGGATTCCTAAGGTCCCGGACTTTCGAGGGCTTTGGCTGGTATCGGATCATCCTGGGAATCGGAGTCCTGATCTTCTGCCTTTGATCACTTGAAGATCTTCTTCAGGAACTTCTCCGCGTCTCGTTTGAGTTCCACCTGCCATGGGTCCCTGAGCTGGATGCTTTCACCATCTTCCGAAATGACAGCTCGCTTGGGCGTGGTGGTCAAGGTCAGGAGTTCGTTCAAGGCTTCCTCGGGCGTGACGGTTTCGTAGCGACGGGGGAAGTAGCCCTTGGGAACCTTCAGGGGTAGGTAGTTCATCTTCAATCCGGTGGCATGATGGATGAAGTTCCGCATTTCCCAGTCCCTTTCAAAGACAACGTTGGGAGCCTCCACCTGAAAAAGATTCTCTATCCCTTCGTTGGCAGCGGGCATTCCGGGAGTGGAGGGGATCTCAAAGATCACCCGGGTGATCTCGGGAAAATATGAAAAACGGATTCGGGCCACCTTGTCCGGAGGACAATCGAAGTGTTGGTAGAACATGAAGGTGGAGGAACCGGAGCCGTAGGTCTTCAACTTCTTCCCGTCCTTGTCGAAGGCCTCCACGTCATAGGGACGTCGTTGGGTTTCCGGGAGCACCATGAAGAAGAAGGTGGACCTCTCGTCATCGTTCCCGGTTGGAAGGGTCAGGGTTATTTTCTGCCCATCGGATGAGGTATTGACCCCTCGGTTGCCCCTGGGTCCTTTGCCAAAGAGCAGCATGGAACAGGTTCCAAACTCGATGAGTTCCCCTTCGTTGGCGTCGATCTCCTTTATCACTGGATCCCCATGGGCAAGATCGTAGAACATTTCGATGGGGCCATCGTGCCAACGTTGAAGGTCGACCTCGGTCAGGCTGGTGTGTGACGAGTCGGAAAAGTGATGGTAGCTGGTACTGGAGCACAGGTCCGTCTTCATTCTCCCGTCAAAGCATTCGATTCCAATCAGGCGGATCCGTTCCCCGTCGTCCTTGCGGAGTCCCACCTTCAGCCTCGGAAACAGCCCATCATATCGGAAGCGTTGCTGGCGCGAGGAGATTCTGTCGGAGCTGTCTTCCTCGAGGGGTGTGAGGTCCGATTCGTAGAACTGGCCATCGACGTATTGGTCCCATTTGTCCTTGCTGGGATCGAGTTTGCCATATCCGAGGCCAATGAAATCGATCCAGACATGACCCCGCCCAATGGGTGCTTTCTGGTCGGCAGCTACCCGAATCACCTCCGCGTGCTGGAAGCCCCAGTCGTTGTTCTGGAGGTCACTGACATTGTCGAAAACGAATTTCATGGACCCCTCGTTGTCCACCTTCTGCATTTTCTCCAGAAGTTCGTTGATGGTGACTGCTGGCGTGGAAGCTTTTGCGGAGACCATCTCGCTGTAATAGGGATCTGACCGGGGAGTCGAAGGGTTGCTGACAAGGTCAGGGGTGATGGATCGACTCCAGATGAAGCCGCCTGCAGCCGTCAGGACCACCAGACCCATCACAGCAAGGATGCGGAACCAGTTGAGTCTGGGGCGTTCGTTTTCCATGGCGTGAAGTCTCGCTGAACGTGCAGGTCAGCAGGACGATAAAACGGAAAGAGGTTTGGAACCTGGATGATCAACGGTCATCAAAGGATTCCGTGATCAGCTTGCGGTAAACCTGGCGGGCATGCGAGTACGCCTTCCTCGCATCTTCCAGTTCGCCTTCCGCGATCAGCTTCTCTTTCTGGATCCAACAGGCATTCACTCCCTTGAGGCACCATTCGGCGCTGCGCCTGGAAGCGCGGATGGGTTTGCCGTCGACGAGAACGAAAACCGGATTGGTATGGGAGCTGGGAAGAACACGAACGGCCACCCAGCTGCTTCGTTCAATGGGAACCTGAAACGTCAGGTCCTGCTGGCTGCCGTCGGCGAGCAGCTCCTGAGTGGCCACGACGTAGCCACTGACGATGACTTCGACCGGGACCTTGCGAGTGTTCCCAATGCGGGACCGCTCCACATGCCAGAAGGGCTTCTGAGTAGGTTGCAGCTTGCGGATCGCCTCAACCGGATCCTGTTGCAAAAGGGCGGCCGCCTTGACGCTGACCTGTACGGTCTTCGGCTTGTCCAGCTTCAGCTCGCTGCCCTTCTCACCCATGACCACATCCTCCACCTTGAAGTCCATCAGGTGGCTGAGTCCGTCGCTCACGTAGTTCCTGCCTGCACGGATGCCTTCGCACCATCCGTTGTAGTCGAGCTTGCCGTCCAGTTTCACGTAGCTTCTGCCAAGGCCGACGCGCTCTCCGTAGATGCAGGGGAAGTCAGTCTCACCACTGATCCGTGTGCGGAAACCCACGTTCAGGGTGTGGTACCAGATGTTCAATTCGTAGTGGTAGGGTGTGTCGACGGTGGAGAGAAAATCCACCGCAGGGACAGGTGCTCCATCAGGACCGGGCACCTTGTGGGTGACATCCACGATGTATTCACAGGCACCGATTCCATCAAAGGGCGGCACGAGGTAGGTGGGCAGTTCCACCTTGGGAATCGCAAGTCCCCATCCGGAATGGGCGGGTCCGACCAGGGCTCCCTGGGCCTTTGCCCATTTCAAGGTGTTCAGGCAAAGCGTCGGCCAGTGATCGGAGGAATCGCCACCGGGATACATCTGCTCCTTCAGGCGAAGCAGGCAAAGATGACCGGATCGATGCGAACCAAATCCGGATACCTCGACATCGTAGCGGAGCAGGTAAGGATAGACGGATACCTTGTCATCCACGCCGGTGAAGAACTGCTTCTGATAGTCAAAGCAGGGACCCCAGGTGAGGTTGGCTCCGATCTTGAGGTCCTCGCCGAGGCAATGGCGCATCATGTCGGGGGCATGGACGCCCTCTGAAGGATTGGTGTAGTGCTTGCAGCCTGCGGCATGGATGTGGTGATCGCCCGACCACCAACCGGTGAGGCTGGGATCGATCCAGCGCTTCACCTGGAAGGAGAACGACTCCCTCTTGTTGGCGACCTTGATCTTGCGAGTCTGCAGAACCGACTCAGGCCCCCTTTGAAAACGAATGGTGTAGTTCCCTTGGGGTAGCTTCACGCTTTCACCGTCATTGCGATAGACTTGTGGATGAAAGGCAAAGTCCGGGGCCAGTCGTTTCGCCTGTGAAGGATAGACACGCCCCTGTTCATCGCGGATTTCAAAAGCCGCCGTGGTCGGCTTGCCGTGTTCGTCCTTAACACGAAGGGTTACATCCCGGGCGGGAAGGCAGTTGAAAAGGATGTCCGCCTCATTCCGGAATCCAATGTCCTGGGTGCCCTGGCCGACGTTGAATCCCATCCGGGCCTCACGCTTCCCTGCATCACGACTATAGAGCTGGATGATGCGATACTCGAGCTCGAGCCCGCTGAGTCGGGGGCGCATTGGTTGCAGGTCATACATCTGTAAATCCAGCCAACGGTTCATCTGGGCGGCATTGGAGAAATCATCCTTTTCACGACCTCTTGGAGGATCGGACTTGGTGCGGAAGGTCCTGGATTCGAAGACGGATTCGGCGTTGGGACTCGCGGCGCGGAGAACGGCCGTGGTTCCGGACTCATTGACCACCTTGACTAGGAACTGTCTCCAACCGGCTTCAGCAAGTATGGGTTTGGCATCGCCAGCCGCCACCTTCACGCGCATTTCCGGATTGATGTCCACCTGATAGAGGGAGTAGCGATCGAGAATGGCTTCGATGGCGGCGGCATCCTCGTCCGGGGAAACGCCCTTGAGGTGTTTGGCAAGGGATGCCTTGTCCTTCTGGGAGAATGGCTCCCCGAGATAATCCATGGCTTCGATCAGTCGTTTGACCGATGCGGCGAAGGGTTGAAACTCAAGGGCGTGACCGTTGAAGATGGAGAACAACAGGCAAAGTAGAACGAGGCGCGAGGTGATCATGGGCATCGGGGGTTAGGCTGGCTTTATCAGTCAAATACCGGTGGAAGGCAAGAAGCGTCAGTGTGAAAGATGGGCACGACGGAATTCGAATCCTGAATTCGCTCGCCTGATGTGTGGGCAGGGAAGAGACTGGAACCGGCTCGGGATTCAGATGACCAACCAGCAGGATCAACAACCGATGGAAAAACCGAAGGATTGGCTCACCGGTTTTTGGAGCCTTTTCGTGGTGCAGTTCCAGGGAGCCTTGAGCGACAATGTCTTCAAGTTCCTGGTCATCTTCCTCCTCAGCAACCAGATCCAGGACGAGGGGCAGAAGGACAGCCTGATCACCATCGTACTCGCCACCTTTTCGATTCCCTTCATCCTCTTCTCCATGGGTGCCGGATCCGTCGCCGACCGTTTCTCAAAGAGAAGGATCGTGATGGCCACGAAACTGTTTGAAGTGGTCGTGATGTCCCTGGGTACAGCGGCGCTTGCGGTGGGACATCCCTACTTCCTGATTGGAGTTGTGTTCCTGATGAGTGTTCAGAGCGCCTTCTTCGGTCCAGCCAAGTATGGCCTGCTGCCAGAGATGTTGCCCAATGATAAGCTCTCATGGGGAAATGGCATGCTGGGCCTCGGGACTTTCGTCTCGATCATCACTGGTGGCATTCTTGCAGGGGTGCTTTACCAGAAGCTGGAAGGGAGTGTCTGGCAGGCAGGCTTGATCCTGATCGGGCTTGCGTTGGTGGGGCTTGCCTCAAGTCGCACCATCTCTAGAGTGCCACCGGCCAATCTCAACCGAAGGATCAGTTTCAATGTCTTTACGGAATTCTGGCGGAACTTCGGACTCATCAAAAGCGACCGTGTGTTGCTCCTTGCGATCTGCGGAAGCACCTACTTCTGGTTCATTGGGGCGGTCTTCAGCGAACCGACCATCCTTTCCTATGGTCAGGAGATTCTTCAGTTGAGCGAGACCCGGATAGGATTGCTCAGGGCCTTTCTGGCCTTGGGGATTGGCATCGGAAGTGGGCTGGCAGGTTTCCTCTCCCGGGGCCGTATCGAGCATGGCTTCATCCTCGTTGGGGCAGGGGGATTATCCATCTTTGCCGGTGTGCTTTGCCTGACTGGTCTGACCTTCAACCAGGTCGGTATCGGCCTTGGGTTCCTTGGTGTCGCAGGAGGATTCTTCATCGTTCCCATCAACGCCCTGATCCAATCCATACCGGCCTCCAAGGACAAGGGTTCGGTCATCGCCACCAACAACTGGCTGACTTCAGGCGGTGTCTTTCTCGCGAGTGGCTTCTTCTGGATCCTGAAGGTCGGCCTCGATCTTGAGGCCAATCAGATCTTTCTCGTCGGTTCCATCATGACCGCCGGAGGAGCCATCCTGATCGCCAAGCTCGCCCCAGCGACGGTTGGACGGGTGAAAAGCTGGTTCACGAAAGCCTCGTGATTCCTCTCGCAGAGGCACGGGGAACACAGAGTAAGGAGTCTTCTTGTCCTTCACGCTCTTGATGGTGAATCTTTCTTAAACCAAGAAGAATCGAAGCGTATGAAGATCAGAGATCAGGCTTTGAACCACTTCTTGTCTCCAGAAGCGTGCGAAGGTGGACTTCCATGGGTGTCCCGAGTCCGTCCTCGATCTCCCGGGCAAGGGTGTTGGCAAGTTCCTTGGGTGCCACTTCAGAGGACGTGATGGTGATTTCGAGGATTCGTTTTCCGGCTCGGTTGGTGACCTTGTATTCCTGGAGGTAAATGCCTGGATGATCGGTGAGCACCCTGCGGATCATCCGGGTGTAGGAGGAGGCGGAGTTGTCGGTGGCAAGGGGCTTGATGTTGGAGACGAGGAAGGAACCCAAGGGGATGCACAGCGAG
>Ga0181582_10001606_pt1 | contig 17822 bp, 17 predicted proteins | sample 071ome_32_FD_132438 | JGI IMG/M metagenome (GOLD analysis project Ga0181582, IMG submission 132438) | Coastal salt marsh microbial communities from the Groves Creek Marsh, Skidaway Island, Georgia - 071405AT metaG (megahit assembly) | ecosystem: Environmental > Aquatic > Marine > Intertidal...
CCAAAGAAAATCGCTATTAATTCAAAAAAAGAATTGTTAGTTGAATAAATATCCGGGGTCTTCGGACCCCAACCTTGAGGAGTATAACATTATGGAATTTGAAAAAACTAACTATCTTCCTTCTTTGATTCCGGACGTAACATTCAAAACGCGTGTTCGTGATGAATCTATTGGAGGGGATAATCCGTATCGTTGGGAAGACGTTACAACGGACGATCTGTTTGCTAATAAGCGAATTGTATTGTTCAGTCTTCCAGGTGCATTCACGCCGACTTGTTCAACGTACCAAGTACCTGGTTTTGAAGAAGCGTATGAACGCATCAAATCATTATATGTTGATGATGTATATTGTATCTCTGTTAATGATTCGTTCGTTATGAATAAATGGGCAGAGGCACAAGGCGTCAAAAATATTAAAATGATTCCTGATGGATCAGGATTATTTACTGATGGGATGGGAATGTTGGTTGACAAAGACAATCTCGGTTTCGGTAAAAGATCTTGGAGATATGCTGCACTTATTACGGATGGCGTTGTTGAATTTGAATTCGTTGAAGACGGAAAAGAAGACAATTGCGAAACCGATCCGTATGGCAAATCTTCGCCTGAATCAGTTATTAACTACCTTGAGCACGTCCAAGAAAGGTTCGAAGCAAAAGGTAAAGAAGGTGAAAAAGCTGCTTAATTTTCTTCAACAATATTGGGAGGATTTTAAAGAAGGTCTACAATGGATGAATTTCATCGAAATGTATGATAACAATTTAAATGAAGCTCTCAGGAAAAGAGAAGAACAAAAAGAAAAGGAGTCGTAAGACTCCTTTTTTTTAATGTGGGCCAGCGGCGGTACCCTCTCCGTTTCCGCCAACAGTCGCGGAAAATACATTAGTATCACCTTGTTTAGATGTAATGCTATCACCGCCTTTAGTTACATACGTTCTGTTATCGACTGGCGCAAATAAAATATTATTAGTTCCACCTCCTTCAGCCGCTAATGCAAGATCTTCCGCGGTAAACCTTTGTGCCGTATTAAAATCCCCCATGCCAGGAAGATAACCACCGCTTGTTAAAAAATTAGCTTGATTTTGTATGATTTCGTCCTGCGTTAAACCGACGCCTTTAGTTACACCTCTTGGGTTTTTACTTTGCCCTTTTAGTTTTTCTTGTTCTAAATTTGCCTGTTCTCTTTGCAGTCTTGCCAATTCTTCATCTTTAACAATCTTATGATATTCCGCACGAACGGCTTCCGTATTTTCAGCGAGTGTATCTAATTCTGCAAGTCTTGCGTTTTTTTGGTCAATTTGTGCTTGAGTATATTTTACAAATTTTCCTCTTGCGTTTCTATATCCTTCTGCTTCAAGCTCGCTTAGAATTTGTTGTCTTTCGTCAAATAAATCGCCGAGTGTTTCATTTGCAACTTCTAATATTTTTTCGTTTGTAAGTTTTATTCTTCTAAACGCTGGATCACCTGCGTCCATTTTTTCTTTCTTTTGCAGAATGTTAAATAAGTTTTGAGGTAATCCTTCTCTTTTTGCGCCTTCTTCCTTTTCATTCATATAATCAAGAATTGCCATTCCTGATGCAATAACTGTACCGCCAAGTATAGAAGCAACTGCAAGTGGCCAACCTGCAGCAAATGCGCCTAAAGAAACAAATTTACCAACGCCTGCAATTGTCGCTGCTGTCCCTGCAGATAATAGCGCAACTTCTACACCATCTATTGGAGTATTTGCAATTTCGTCTGGAGTCATTCCTAACGCGTTTTCTCTAAACCAATCAGCAATCTCTCCTGCGTATGCCACTAAGCCAATTCCTATGCTAGCTAATAACGCGCCTTTTGCTTTTCCTAATGGACCTCCTAATGGGCCTTTACCTTTACCTTTGCCGTCAGGACCGTCTGGGTATCTACTATGACAGGCCCTCCAGTACCTGGTATAGTAGAACCAGAAATTACACCTTCTGCGACCTTTTTTGCAACCATACCAGAAATAATAGAAGTTACGGCAGTTGAAGCTGCGGCCTTTGCTAATTCCGTTGCAAATTTAGCCGCAGTAAAACCACCTAATGCATAGAATAGCCAATCATCAACGCCGTCTATGCCAAGAAAGGTTTTTATTTGGGTTAGCTTTTCTTTCATTGTCGAATAGAAGTCAAGAAACATTTGTTTCATACCGGCCCAATCAATATCTCTAAAGGTTTCTATAATGGCGTCTTCCATTCTTGTAAATCCGCCGTCAGTTAATCCATTAACAAAACCTTTTACGAAATTATATCCAATGAAAAGACCCGTGCCTACTTTAGCCGCTGTCCCTAAAAATCCGAGAGATCCTTTTAATATTTTTCCAATACTTAATGCGTCTTTCTTATCTTCTTTTTCTTTTTCTTCTTTTCGTTTATTTTCCTCGGCGGTAACACCTTGAGGTTGTGGAGATTCTAATTCTCCAAAGTCTTCCATTCTTCGCCTTGCTTCGGCAATTAGTTCTTCTTGATCTGCTCTATTTTCTAAAAGCATCGTTTGCAAATATAAAGAATTTTGAATATCTTTAAAGATTGGCATAAAAGCTCTTAAATCCGCAGATAAAGTCTCTCGCAAGCTTTTTATGGAATTTGTACCTTTATTCCTTAAAAGTAACCCTTCTTCCATTAATCGCTTGCGAATGATTTCCGTTTCAGCAGCCATAGACTCCTTTGTCGGAGAATTGTCTCTTTTCGGTGATGGTAATTTATCTGCCATTTAATTTTTTGCCTTTTCTTTTTGTTCGTCTACCCAATCAATTAACATTTGAAAATATAAATCTCTTTCATAAGGAATCATGGCTTCAATTTCAGATATCGAATATTTATGATGCTGCGCCATGGAGAATATTATTTGATAATATGATCCCAAAGTAAGATGACACAGCATCAGATAAAAAAACTGCGCATCCCCTCAATCACAAATGTTTTGTCATCTCCATTTTTATTTTTATATTTGATTATGTGTCGAAGCCGCGGCATTGTTTGAAAAAACTTAGCAATTTGTTCTACAACTTCCCCGCTTAAATCTTCCATAAAAGAATTAACTTCTGCGGCACTGTAATCATCAAAATAATAAATTTCCTCAGCTGAAGCAACTTTTTCTAAACACGACACCAAAATAAAATAATTTGCCATTGGATCGTCTGCTTCAAATTCAACAATTTGAATGAATTCATCAATTGTTGGATATTTTAAAAATAAAGTAAACTCATCATTTATTTTAACTTGATTTGTATGACCCTCAATTCTTTCTAGTTTTACATCGTTGATATCGAGAGACATTTTAACATCTTCGTCTGTATCAGGATCTTTAATTGTAAACTCAATCTTATTATCAACTGACTTTGCTCTTAAAGATAATACAACGTATTCCAAATCAAACATTGCCATATCAGCGGCATCTTTATCATAAATACAATTATTGATAATTTGTTTTGCTGCTAATATTTCTTGTCCAGGTTCTTCTGATTGTTGTGCAACTAAAAGAATTTTTTCTTCTTTAACCGTAAAAGGTCTATATTTTATTTTTTCACCAGTTGAAGGTAATTCTAATTCAAACAACGGCAAATCAATTTTTGGTAAAGCCATTATATACTCCTATTTTTAACCGCCGCCTAAGCGATCTGTCAAGTTATCCCACGAATTTGTTATTCGCGTAAATCTATTAACTGCATCTTGTACAGACGTAGGTCTGTTAGTATTATTCAATGCTTGTCGTACAGTATCATATAAACCAACGGCAGCACCAATCGCGCCAAGCAATCCACCGCTGCTCCTATCAACTCCTCTTGTTTCTCCACTATAACCTATGTCGTCATATACAAATGATACTGGCAAAGTTAAGTATGCATTATTTTGCTCCCATCCTAAATCAATATTACCAATTGCAACTGGGAATGCCTTTCTTAATGTTGTTTCATATCGGCTCCATTCATAAGATTCTGTTGTGTAATGGAAAATGCTAATGTCTGTTGAATATTCGTCTTTATATCCAACTTCGTACGGAAGCATATCATTATTTTCTGCAAATGAACCGCCTGAAGTACTGTAATTAATAATGTTTTGCATCCATGAATGGAAAAAAGAAAGAACTTGGTGATCCGAATCCATAAGGAAAATAACGTTTATTGGTTCGTTTGAAATATTTGTTGGAAACAACTTTGGCCTACTAGCAACCATATCATAAGTGGACGTATTAATATTCATCCCAGGAATGCTAGCAGTTTGAGCAAAAAACCGTAAATCTCTTGCAGTTATAGAAGATCTTAAATTTTTAGGAAACCGATTTATCCTCATCTCAAATAAATTATTCTTTGCCGGGCCGCCATATTTGTCGAGCGTCGATTTGAATTCGCTTATATTAAATGACACTTTTTATCTTCCTCTTATAATTTTTCTTGAGTCTGCCCAAACTTTTGCGTTTGATGCGCCGGCAAATCTTGCGGTTGGTAAAAATAAAGCGATGTCCCATTCCGCAGGAGCTATGTCAATTAATCTTGATTTAATTTGTTTTGACAAATAATGCTTAATCGTCGGTTTAAATTCTTTAAATTTACTAGAACCATTTAAAATATCATAAGATAACGCAATCTTTGTATTCTCATCATATCGTTTATCAGTCGATACTGTATACAATGCGTCCATCAACTTGGCTCTTAGTAATGGCGGCAAATAATGCATATTAATACCAAGTAGTCCGCCTTTTGCTATATTTATTGGGAATATTAAAGGAAACTGATCATAATAAGGTAATGTATCTTTGTGTTTAGCATCGTAACTAAACATATACATACTGCCTATTTCAAATTTTGTTTTTGGAGTGCTGTTGCGTCTTGATGTTTCCGCTAATATTTTTTCAGGATCTGCAATGGCTTTTGAAGTACGTTGTGCCTGTTTCCTATACCATTCACGCGCTCTTTTAGTACGAGCAGGCATTTGTCCGCTTCTTGCGCCTTTTGCTAATATTTGGTCAAACAATTGAGCCATTATTCCTCCCAAGACCAGGTTTCACAACTGGTCTCGTCTATGTCGTACCAAGGGTCGACTAAAAATATTTGTAAGGTATCAGATGCAGGTATATTATAACTTCTGCAACTAACAGCCTCCGTTCTCCCAATCATAAATTGCCCGCCGGGTTTTAAAGTACAACGCACAATTGCATTAAGAGGACTCCATTCAGGGCAAATAGCATTCTTTCTTCTATATTCATTTTTCTTCATTAGTCTTGGATCATCTAAAGACCACCATCTAGCAATTTTTGATGGCGGATAATTTTTATCCCAAACTCTGTAAAGAGTTACCTTTTCTTTATTAGTGTTTTCATAAAATATTGCATCACTAATAGGAACATCAGTACCACATAATTGGTCAATCATCGGGTGATTATCATGCGCTTGACAAGATCCTTTAGTAGCCTGCGCGTATATACCCATAAGGAACACTAAAAATAAAAACCCTAACTTATTTGCTTTCTTAATCATTTTCCAAGTCCATCCTTTTCAGTCATAATCAAAAATTCCCACCCGCGGTCTGCACAATAATTTTGAGCGGCTTTCCATTTCGCTTCATTAATACCGTATGTTTTAACCTCATTTAAATATCTTCTCGATATTCTACCTGTCTTTGTCGCATTCTTTTTTGACGGATCAGGCGGTAATGTTTGAGCAAACGGTTTAATTTCAATCATTACAGTTTTATTTTGCCCACTCTTTTTATCTTTTCTGTGTACAATTACATCAGGAAAATATCGATGAATCCTACCGTCAATTGGAGATCTGTACGGAACTATCACTTCTTCTGATTGCCACCATATTACATCAGGGTGTGTGTCAACCATTGAAAAGAATTGAAATTCCCACCAAGATCGATAAATGATCTTTGTCGGGTCTCCTTTATATTTTCTCGGGTTCTTCGGTTTAAATCTTCCTTTATGCGCCATCTCTATTTTCAGTATAAATAACAAAATTACAGCAATTTATTATTTATTCAATAGGAACATAATCAATGGCAGGATCTACAAGACCAGAGCTAGTTATGGGAAGGCAAAGGAATACAGTTCCTACTCAATTGTCGTTTCCTTCTACTCCGCATCCTCACAGTATGTTAATGTTGTTCAAAAAATATGATTTCAATAATCTTAATAAAGGTTATGATAAGAAATTAACTTTAGCAAGTTATAATGCAGAAGGAGGTGGCAGAGAAGCATCTGAACCAGTTGGGCAAGTCAGAGAAGTGACTTCAATTGAATTGCCGTTTCCAAAACAACTTTTAGATTCAACTGCTATAAAATTGAATGCGGCCGAGTCCGGCCCAATAACAAGAAGCGTCGCTGAATTTTTATCTCAAGGTATTAGTAGCGATAAATCAATTTCAGATTTGCCGGCGTTAGTGGCGGAGTTTGCTCAAAACCAAGGTCTAATGTTGGGTGGAGCGTTTAGAAATACAGACGGCAAAGCTTTTAAAGAAGCTATGGATTCTATTCAAATTAAAGATGTCGCCTCGGCAGCAACCTTTTTATTAAAAAGCATTACTCCAGCAATTGGAAACGCGGTTAGTCAGGTAACAGGCCAGGCGGTTAACCCATTAGAAACTTTAGTTTTTTCTGGAGTCAATTTAAAGCAATATAGTTTTAACTGGGAATTATTTCCAAGCAACACTCAAGATTCTGAAAACATTAAACAAATCATTCGACATTTAAAAAGAAACAGTTTACCCGAAATGCAAGCTTTAGGCGGGGGAGAAAACGAAGGGGCTACTGTTGACAGGTTGTACTTATCCTATCCTTCAGTTGTTGAAATATTTTTACTTGGCGTTGATCCAACTCATTTCCCACAATTTAAACCTGCTATGATTAGTTTGATAGATGTCAATTATTCTCCTGAAGCGAAACCGGTTATTATGAAAGGAGGTAAACCTGGTTCAGTATTATTAACAATGACATTACAAGAACTCAATATTGATACAGCAGAAAATTATATGGACGCTCCTTCAACACCAGCTACACAACAAGACGCGGATAACCCAGAGGAGACTCCAGCAGGATGAAATATTTTGAAAACTTTCCAATTATTTCTTATCAAGGTAAAAGAGTTAGAGATATCACTCGCCGCAATACTTTTATTAAACAAATTTCAACGAATCCTTATTTGTTTTTGCCTTACACAATTAAAGAAGGCCAAAGAGCTGAAGATATTGCCTTAGATTATTATGGCTCAGTTGATTATATTTGGGTTATATATCTTGCAAACAATATCCTTGACCCATATCATGAATGGCCATTAGATACAGAAGATTTTAATAAGTTTTTAATTGATAAGTACGCAGACGTTGCTGATGCAACCGGGTATGATATTATTGCTTGGTTACAAGATGAAAATATCGACGAAAACATTTTATATTATTATTTCACAATTAATCAATAGGATCGATCATGGCTATAACACAGGTTATTTTAAATCCGGATTCTTTCAGAACGATTTATCTTCGTAAAGAAGACAGAGTTATTCTTCGTACTGAAAAGGGAGATAAAATTATTATCAAACGTATTATACCAGATAATTGGGTTGCTTACAGGATTTATGATTATGAAGAGCAAATTAACGATAACAAAAAAGAAATCTTTTTGTTCGATAAAAAATACTTATCTCGTCTTGAAAGAGAATTTAAAGCTAGCTTGACAGAATCTTAAAGATGGCAAATAATTTTTCACCAGGTTATTGTATTGTCCGTAATGGCGCCTTAACAAATTCAAAAGGCGTCACTAAAGATATTACTCCAATAATCATATCCGTAAGTATTACGCAATCAATCGCCATGAATTCATATTCCGGTTCATTGACGGTATTAGATACAGTTGGGTTATTAGAACAATGGCCTATACGCGGGGAAGAATCTCTTTTCTTAGAAATAGAATCTGCAGACTTAGGAACTATTGTTGGAATTAAGGCGCATGCATGGAAAATAGATAATATTCAATTGAATTCTTCTAGAACTGGATATATGTATGACATACATTTTATTTCGTCAGAATCTCATTCGGCAAGAATACGTAAGACAATTAAATCCTTTAGAGATGTTAAGGCAAGCACAATTGTAAAAAGATTATTTGATGAATATTATGGTGGGACAAACGAAGGTATTAATTTAACAACAGACGATGAAAAACAAACGCTTCCTCACGGTCCTGAATTTTCAAAAAAATATAGTTTAAAAAATAATAAAGAAAGATTTTTTTATATAGAATCTTCGGAAGGTAAATTGAGATGTATTATACCAAATATGTATATACCTCAAGCAATGAATTTTATAGTTAGGAGGTCTTGGACCCCAAGATCGACTTCAAGTTATTACAGATTTTTTGAAACATTGAGTGGATATTATTTTGTAACGGATGAATGGCTAATTCAAAAAGGTGTTAACAATAAAGATCAAATTATTAAATTGGAATTAGCAGCCGTAACTGATAAACACCCTGACGCTGCATTAAGACAAATAAGAACAATTGAAGATTTTAGAATGAATGATAATATCAATCTATATTCTGATATCGATTCTGGAGGAATAAGAAACGCAGCAATCTCTATCGATCTTGTAAGAAGAAAGGTTGAAAGAATAGATTTTAATTATTTAGATAAAGCAATATACACTGATATGAATGACAAGAAAATAAACAATACTCAATACAATGATGATTTCGAAGCTGACGTATTTACAAAAGATATAGCTAAAAGATTTATAATCTTTAAGGACTTTGCAGATACAGGAGATAATGCATCTGTTAGCGTTAGAGAAGATATTCATTTTACTGAAATTGTTTCAAATAGAATGGCATACGAACATCATTTAACTAGTATACAAGCTTCTGCAAAAATCAAAGGAAGATTAGACATTGAGCCTGGAATGATTGTTTCTGTCGATGCTCAAGATTTAAAAGCTTCTAGAGACGATAAGCAAAACGATACTTTAAACGGAAATTATTTAGTTACGTCTACACTTCACGACATTGCTGACAATATATGTACTACTTCATTAGGTTTAGTAAAATATGGTTGAGCCTGGTATAGGATTAAAAAACCCCTTATTTTTTATTGGGGTAATTGAGAATAACGTCGACCCTCGATTAGAAGGCCGAGTACAGGTGCGTGCGTTTAGCGTACACGGAACACACGATCAAGTTTCGACAGAAGATCTTCCTTGGGCAATCTGCGCATCAGGAGATTATGGACTTACATTTAATCCTCCGTCTTTAAATTCATTTGTGTGGGGTATGTTTGTTGACGGAAGAGATGCTCAGCAACCAATTGTATTAGGATTACTTCCTTCTCAATCGGCCGGGTTTATTGATCCTGCAAAATATGGCTGGGGTGTTATTCCTCAAAAGGACGGCGAAATACAAGCAAAAGGATCGGCCCCAAGAGATTTTGGGCAACCTCAAAACTCAAGACTCACTCGTGGCGAAGACATACATGAAACGTACGTTCTTGGTCAAGAAATGAATAGAATTGAAGATATGCCGGTTGCGGGGACTGAACAAACATGGTCAGAACCTTCTTCTGCATATAGTTCAAAATATCCTTACAATAAAACTATCGAGACCGCGTATCATTCAATAGAAATTGACGATACCCCAGGCGGTGAAAGAATAATGATTACTCATAAAGAAGGATCATTTATTCAAATAGATGCAAAAGGATCGATGACCGAAAAATCGGCGGCCGATAAATTTGATATTACAACAAACAAAAAACATGAATTTGCAGGCAACGGATCTGTTATCACTATTAAAGGCGATGCGCACGTATATGTTGAAGGTAATAAGACCGAACATATCACTGGTGATTACAAATTGTTAGTCGGCGGAATGATTCAAGTCGATGGCACTCAAATAAATCATAACGCTTCAATGCAATTACAACAACGCGGTGGAGATGTTAAAATTGAAGCAAACGCTGGAACGTTAGGACTTAGAGCAGATAAGCAAATTGCAATGTATGCAGGTTATGACGTTACAACAACGGCGCGTAAAATATTCTTTACTGCATTTGAAACTTTTGACGCATATAGTACAACATCAATGCGATTAACGAGTTTGTTTGATACACACGTTGTTGGAAGTAATATGTACATTTCAATGTCTGGCGTTCTTCCACCAGTTACACCTTTACCGCCTTTGCCGTTTACCGGCGTTCCTTCGCCAACATTAACGTCACCAGGGTTTAATCTTGCATCAGGCACATTTACTAATATAACAACCGGGGGCGCATTAAGTTTAATCACTGGCGGTGCAACAAGTATTCAAACTGGCGGCGCAACGTTTATCAAATCTCTTGGTGTAACTGATATTTCTTCAATAGGCCCGCTACAAATCGATTGCACCGCGCCGATATCAATTGGTTCATCAACGTATTTGAGTTTAACTGCTCCCTTTGTTGCTGCGGATGATCTTATTGCATTAGGTTCAGGCCTTGCGTTTCCGCCAATTCCTGTCCCAGTTCCGCCAGTTCCTGCAGGAATTGGTGTACCAAGTATTCCTAGCTGGCCTGGTCCAGAACCAGCGCAGATGCCTGAACCAATAACGCAATCGACAAGAATTGCTAATTATAATCCTGGAGGAAGTTTAAATTCCGCAGGTTATGTTTCTCCTGACCCAGAAAGCGAAAGGTGATAAGATGCAAGAAGATTGTTTAGATCCATTAGATCAGGCAGGCAACACAAGACTAGCATTATCAGGAGGTTATCCTTCTGTTAATACTAAAGGAGAATTTACTCTTCGGCAAGTTGATATTTTTGCGGATAATTTAATTGCGCAAATTGAACAGGATAGTATAAAGGCTCCTTTAGAAAGATTAGTTAATCGCTATGGTCAAGATGACTTCACAGATGCTCTTAATGCAACAGGTGTATTTTTTAATACTAATACTGTTGACAGTAATGAATATCCTATTTTAGATAATAGAATTAATAGAGGACCGATCACTGCGTTTGAATTATCTGACTTCTTAAATGAATACAATTATACACCAGCGGATTATACAGATAAATGTAATCGCAATGATTCAAATTTATTTTTTCAATTTGATTCTTATTATGGTGAATCGTTTGCTAATAGCGTATTAGGTGGATTTTGTAATAGCTTAGATAATATCTTTGCAGCATTGGACGCCTTCTTTGACGTATTAGGAGAAATTGGTAAAATAATTACTGATGCTTTAGAATTTTTAAGTAAGATTAGAAACCTTGAAGATTTCTTAAAATCCGCAATTGAAAAATTGACAGTTAAAGCATTGATTGAAAAGATTAAAGAAAAATTAATAGAACAAGTTACAAAAGCATTTGATAAAGTTGCACAACAAATTGAAAACTTTAATATTGAAGGGATCATAGGAAACATTGATACGTTTCTTCACGAAAACATTGTTAAGAAAATTATGACAACACGTGAAGAAATGTGTTTGTTTTTTAATGACGAAAACAAAGATACCTTAAAGAAAAAGGTCAAAGATTTAATTGATTATGTTGTAGGTCTTTTTGAAAATCCGGGTTTAGAAGAAATATTATTAATGATTAAAAGGTTTTGTGGCTTTGCGTCGCAAATTGAAGCGTTATTAAATGCAATTAAACAACCATTAAGTACATACTCTAATAAGTATTTTATTATTTCTCAAAGATTAAAAATCATTTCAAATATGAATACTGCTGGCGCTGTTGAAGCCGGAGCTGTACGTTTTTCAGATGAAAAGAGAAAAGAGGAAATAAATAGAATAGAGGAAGAATGGGAAAACCCATCCTCTAAGGCATATACACCAAATAAAGAAGAACCTTATAATATTAAAAGGCCTACCATGGCCGAATACGCAAAACTGCCAAAGTGTAAAGACGTAAAAGAAGGCAGCGACCCTAGGGTTAAAATAACGGGTTCTTTTATAGACGATAAATTATGTGGCCTCGAAGGATGGGTTAAACTCGATTTGGATCTCAAGGTTTTTCTAATGAGGTTTCAAGCTTCTTTGCCAGATGGAGAAGAACAATTAAATGTTACTAATGGTTTTAGAAGCAAGCAGTATAACGATGAAATTGGTGGATCTAAAGAATCTACTATGATGTCAGGTTTGGCGGTTGAAATTGAAAACCTTTATAGTGTTTCGGACGAACAGGAAATTATTGACTTGGCTTTGAAGGCAGGATTTAAAACAGTTAAACCACTTTCTGGTACAATTTATTTAGACTTAATAAAAAGACCTACGAGTAATCAATAATGACAATTGAAGCTATAACACCGTTAAAAAAACGAGCGACAATATATTCGGATTTTAGAAAAGATCTTGCGCAAAGTCCAATTTCTGAAGATATTACTATTCTTAAAGATGAAGACGCCGTCAAAGATTCAATAAGAAATCTTTTATTGACAGATCGAAGAGAAAGATTATTACAGCCTTTTCTTGGTGCCGGCCTTCGCGAAATGCTTTTTGAAAACATAACACCTGCGACCCTTAAATTAATTGAAGACCGTGTTAAAACAACAATCAGAGCATACGAGCCAAGAGCAGAACTTATTGATGTTGAGGTTGCTTCAGGTATAGACGATAATACAGTTTCAATTATAGTAAAATTTTATGTTATAAACTTAGAACAACCAATAACGTTAGATGTTATTTTAGAAAGGATAAGATAATGGCACAGCCTAATGCCCCAATAACAGAATTAGATTTTGATGCTATTAAAACTAGTTTGAAGGATTATCTAAAAACTCAAACACAGTTTAAAGATTATAATTTTGAAGGCTCAAACTTAAGCGTACTACTCGACGTTTTAGCTTTTAATACGTATCAGAATAATTTTTATACGAATATGGCAATCAATGAAATGTTTCTTGATACAGCCGTATTAACTAATTCTGTTGTTTCTCATGCAAAAGAATTAAATTATTTGCCAAGATCAAGAAAATCTGCAAAAGCGGTTGTGCGCGCAACAATACTTACGAATTATGCTGAAACTGAAGCAGCACCAGAGACGGTTACTATACCAGCATATTCTAATTTTAATACAACATATCTTGGTACAAATTTTACTTTTATTACTGACAAGGTACATCTTGCTCGAAGGACTGGCCCAAATCAATATTTGACTGAAGACATTGAAATTTTTGAAGGCCAAATGTTAACAAGTTTTCAAAGAGAAGGTTTTATTGTCGATGATGACGGCGTGTTAAAGGTTGCACTTTCAAACGATAATTGCGATACTGATACAATTGCGGTGTTTGTTGATGCAGAAGCAACCGATGACCAAAATGTATTTACTTATGCAGAAGATATTTTTGGCGTTGGGCCAACAGACAAAGTATTTTATGTTGAGCCGTATTTTGACAATCGTTATGCAATTTATTTTGGTAAAGACATTTATGGCGAACAGCCACAAGAATTTCAAGACGTTCGTGTAAGATACAGAGTTACGAGTGGCGAAGAAGGAAACGGCGCCAATTCTTTCACTGCTTCTTTTATTGAAGATGCTCAAATTAGTGTAACAACAATTTCACCGGCGGCTGGAGGTGCTGAAAGAGAATCTTTAGAATCAATTAGATTCAATGCGCCAAAATCTTTGCAAGTTCAACAAAGAGCAGTTACTTCTGGCGACTATGAGACATTGCTCAAACAAAAGTTTCCAGAAATTACAGCAGTCGCCGCATATAGCGGAGATCAATTAAATCCACCTCAATTTGGTAAAGTTGCAATTTCAGTATATCTTAGAGACAACACTCGTTTAATTTCAAACACATTAGCTAATACTTATATTAATTATCTTATCGGCCGCAGTCCAATAGGTATTGAGCCAGTGTTTGTCCAAACAGAATTCTTATTTGCAGACGTTGAAATTAATGCATATTATACAACAAAACTTTTAAATAAATCAACTAGCGAATTAGAAACTTTAATTCGTCAAAAAGTTGGTACATATTCCGATGATAATCTTGAAGAGTTTAATAAAACATTTAGAAGATCAAAGCTTGCAAAATTAATCGATGATATCGATTCTGCAATTTTAAGTAATGTTATTACAGCAAGACCAATTATTGAATATTCACCAAATTTTGGTGCTGTTGCAAATCCTACGTTTAAGTTTGAATCACAATTGATTAAACCTTATCCTTTTGTTAAATCTTCAGGATTTACAGAATACAAGCCAGCAATTGAAAGTAGTACTTTTGATATTGGAGAAACTTGCGTATATTTACAAGATGATGGTTTGGGTAATATTCAGGTAATTACATTTGACCAAGTTAATCCTGAAGTATTAAATCCAAACGCTGGAACGGTTAATTATGAAACTGGTGAAGTAAAATTGATTAAATTTTTTGCAACGAGATACAGCGGATCAGGTATTAAAATCAAGGCTAGAACAAAGTCAGGAGATATCAAGTCTCCATTAGGTCGTGTATTTGTTATTCGTGATGAAGATGTAAGGGTTAAAATGATTCTTGAAGAACAACAGTCAAAAGACTCCGTTTCAACAAACATCAATTAAGAGTATATAAGCTGTGCCATATTACACAAACGAATTAATTTATAAAAACATTTCGTTTTTAATTGATAGACAATTCCCTGCATATTATAGGGAAAATGGCGCTGAGCTTGTAGATCTCGTTAAAGAATATTATAAATGGATGGAAACGGATACAAAGGCCAGCCATTATAATGCCCGTCGAATGTTTGAGTATCGAGATATTGCATACACTGCAAAACAGATGCTTGTGTTTTTTCAGAAAAAATATTTGCCAGATCTTCCTTATAAAGAAGACGCGGTTGATATTATTGTAAGAAACATACATGATTTGCATCAACGCAAAGGAACAAGCGATGGCATAGAATTGTTCTTTAGTTTATTTTTCAATGAAAATGTAATTGTTGAATACCCAGCAACTAAAATGTTTAAACCGTCGTCTTCTAATTGGAACACTGGCGTTTATTTACAGTTGTATCCAAATACAGGAGTGTTTAAGAGTCAAAGCGGAATTGAATACGCTTATAAAGATTTAATTGCAAGAAACATTACGGGATCTGTCACCGGCGCAAAGGCGGCCGTTGATAAAATTAATATAGTGCTACTTTATAAAGTTAGAACACCGATCATTTATATAGATCAAGTACAAGGTCAATTTGAAAAATACGAACAAATTGTAACTAATATTAATGGAGAAGTTGTATCTTTTGGACAAGTTAATGGATCTTTTTCTGAAATAGAAATTGACACAACTGCAGGCGGTACCACTGGTAATAAAGTCGGAGACATTTTTCCAGTAGAAAGCACTACAGGCTATGGCGGAAAAGCAATCGTTACTGCAGTATCCGATAAAGCAGAAGGCGAAATCATATATGACTTGGCAGAAGGCGGTTGGGGATACACATTAGAGAATACAAAACTTTTAGTTTCAAATCAAGTATTTTTTGTAGAAAATGTTAATCTTGATTTTATTCCATACGAAAGAATAACCGATTCACTTGGAAATGAAGGTATTATTACAGGTCAATCTAAAACAGCAATAGGAGTTAGGTCTGTTTTTGGAGATCCAGGTTTTGTTTTAGGTCCTACATTTTCAACTCTTGACAGAAACCCAAATATTACTATCAACGTAACAGCGATTACCGCTTTAAATGAATCGTCACCTGGAGATTTGTTTCCTGAAACTGGTGACCCGCTTGACGTAAAAGTTAATGAATTGGAATATACTGAAACTGTAAGTTTAATTGTCGACGAAGTTAATCCTTATCTTAATGTAGCATTAAATGCCGCCGATTACGAAGTCGGAGGCGCAATGAGTGGTACTGCGTCGCCAGTCAATCTCAATACAGCATTAGCAGACGCGTTTGACTTAACTCCTTTTACATTTGGAAAAATTAAAGATTTTGCAAATATAAGCGAAGGCGCTAATTATGTAAACGACGTATTTGCGTTAGTGCAAGATAGAACGTTATCAAATTTTGAACTTCACGATCAGTTTCTCATTCTTCAAAACGCCGGGGGTGCTGGGTCGTTCAATATTGGAGAATTAGTTACTGAAGCTGGTACTGGAAGAATTGGCATAGTTAGGAGAACGGATTCTCAAGCAGGATGGATATTAATAACGCCATATACGTATTATGGTTTTACTGGAGGAGACGTCGTAAGAGCAAACGGATCGGTTTTTCCAGTTGTAACTGTTGCACAAGATTTTAATTCAAATGTGTTAGGCGAAAACGCAATTATGAAAACTGACACGCGGTTTGCAACTGGTAAAATTACAGCGGCAAGAATATACAATTCAGGGTTTGGATATAAAGACGGCACAGAAGGCAGACTTATAAACAGCAACGATGAAGTTGCTGCTACTGGAACCGTAATTGCAAAAACACAAGGAAAAACTTCTGGATTTTGGTCCGATGAATCAAGCCATTTAAATGGTTATTGGACAAATCCTGATACTCAAATATTTGAATATTATGACTCTGGTAAAAAAATACAAGACAGCGATTACATTCAAGAATATTCATATGAAATTAAATCAAAGCTTGATCCTTCTGCTTATTTAGAATTGCTTCGTAAAAACGTGCATCTTGCGGGTACGAAACCTTTTAACCAATTCTTATTAAGATCAAAAACCGGCGCTTTAACAGATTACGGATTTTTAAGATATTTTGATGATGACGGTTTAGGATCTCCTTTTGATCTTGCGCCAGTAAATGAAATTACGGCTGATATTTTAAACTTTGCGGTTGATAGCGATTTAGTAACGGCGGATAATGTATTAGACGCAGTTGGAAGTTTGACTAATGGAACAAATTTAAATTATAGCGCTACCTGGTCCCAAGGAACATTTGAATATAGTTCGAGTATTAGAGTTGCAACAGATGGAACCGGTCCACGTCCTTTAATAATTTTATTACATGGCGCTGGTGGCGACGGCGCTGGTATGATTACTGCCTTTAATGGCTTGTTAACCGATCATCATCTTGTTGCGCCAACTGGTTATCAAAACAGTTGGAATATTGTAAACGAATCCGACGCGCCAGATACCATTGTTATTGCAGAATTGATTAATGAAGTTAAAAAATTCACTAACGTTGATTCTTCAAAAATACGTATTATAGGATTCTCAAATGGTGGTGCTTTAGCATTACGGGTTGGTCTAGAATATATGGGTGATGGTTTAGATATTGTATGCCCTGTGATTTCTCAAATGGAAATTAATCAATATCGTAATGATAAGTTTTGGAAGCCAAGAGACGAAGAAGATACTGGTGATAACTTAGATTATCATGGTTATAATTTGTGGTATCCTTCAACAACTGGCAGAAAGTTTTTCCAAATTAACGGAAGTGTTGACGCAACCGTGCCATTTGGTGGTGGCGCCGCTCCTTCAGGCGCAACTGTATTTGCAGCCGACGACAGCGCGTATTATTTAGCTAAGTCTCAAGGGTTTGGCGGAAATAAAGCAGGGGCATACGTTACATCTGGTTTATATTCAAATATGCGTCTTTACAAATATGCAATAGGATCAAATACTCATCAAGTAGTATTTGGAGTTAACCAAAACGGCGGGCACACTGTACCTACAGAAGTAAAACAAGTTATACAAGAATATTTTGATAACGACGGCAATAGCCTTTCATAAAATTAACTAATAAATATAGTATAGGAAAAAAACGGAGAAACCATGGCAAAGCAAGCAATTAATATTGGTGCAGAACCTAATGACGGAACAGGTGATCCACTTCGCGTTGCAATGGATGCCACAAACCAGAATTTCAATGAAGTTTATAACGCATTAGGTGGAAACA
>Ga0181582_10001609_pt1 | contig 17813 bp, 15 predicted proteins | sample 071ome_32_FD_132438 | JGI IMG/M metagenome (GOLD analysis project Ga0181582, IMG submission 132438) | Coastal salt marsh microbial communities from the Groves Creek Marsh, Skidaway Island, Georgia - 071405AT metaG (megahit assembly) | ecosystem: Environmental > Aquatic > Marine > Intertidal...
AATGGTCAATGGTCAATGGTCAATGGACTATGTAATATTTATTGCAGTCAATCGGAAAGGGAGGTCTTGGGGATCGGCGGGGGTCGCCAGGGCGGGGTCCCGCCTTGCCTCTCCCGCCCCCCTGCTCCCGCGCTCGGGCTCGCTCTCTCGGCGACGATGGCCCGGTGCTTATCAGGGGTCTTGGTCACGCTCTCGTAGATGGAGTAGGGCGGAGTGGCGCCGGAGAGGTCGCGTCGGCTGGAGGATCCCGTGGTGTCGAGGGGACTGAGGTCGTCCACGTCGTTGAGGTCGTTGGACTCGATTCCAGTGACTCCGTATGATGTATCCCATGGCTTTGCACGCCGCTGCATCCTGGAGGCGGTCGGCGACATGTCTGGGTTGGGAGGCTTGTCGTTGATGTCGTCCCGAATGCCGGGGATGGGTCGTCCCTGCTCGAGCATCTCCAGCACCTGCATGTAAGACATGGGGGCGCTCTCCGAGGTGACCGCGGGCATCGTCCCGCCGCTCACGCCGCCGTGCTCGTCGAGCCTGTCGTTCAGGCTCCGGAGCTCTTCCCTGAGCTCGGAGATGGACTCTTTTCCTGCGTTCGAGGACCGAATGAGCAGCTCCATGGACTGTCGGAGTTGCTCCGTCTGGTCCCGGATTGCCTCGATGAGCTCCCGGTTGCCGTGGTCGTTGTTGTTATAGTTGCTGCCGAACGTCACGTCGTCGTCCGTCTCGACCTCGACGATCGTCACCCCGTTCTCTGCCGCCGCCCCTATCTTTTCCACTCCATTTCCGTCGTCGGTGGCGTCACGGGCGCGAGCCTGCAGGGACACCTTGACGGATTCAGCGGCCCTGGAGATGGATGGGCCGAAGATCGTCTTGATCGAGTAGGCGGCGGCCGCGGCGAAACCGATTCCCACGACGACATTCGTGAACGAGTATCCGGGGGCGGGGTTCGGGGCGGCGTGCTGCAACTGCCCGACCCTGCTCGAGTTCATCGACGCGCTCGGGATGGGTGCAGTGTTCTGATACGTGTCCGCGTTGGTCCCAGACCCAGCGTTCGCGTCTGCGTTCGCGCCGGTGCCCGAGGCAGCCGAAGCCGTACGAAGGAAGGCTTCTTCGATTTCGTCCTGACTGAGACCTTTCTTCAGGAGGAAGGCCCGCTTCGACTCCTCAGCGCTGCCCCGGACAGACGGGTGCAACAAGAAGCTCACCGCCTTCTCTACCTTGTCCTCGTCGAGACCCGACGGGGACGACGAGGAGGACGCCATGTCGAGTCCGAGAGAAACACGAAAAAAAAAGCACTGGTCCACCACGACCGATCTCTTCAGGTTCAGGGCCGCGTGGATCACGAGATGACTTGGTGGGACCTGAAGTACCGTCTGTGGTGCTGCCGGGGCGCAGGAGGAAGCAGCAGACGGGGAGGCCACGTCCTGTTCGACCCGGACCTGCAGTCGTCGCTCAGCAGGGCGCTCAGCTCCTTGCTAGAAAAGCCCGCGAGTTCTGGCGACGAGTTGACGGTCAACCTGGGCAACGACCGCTCGAGCGGCAGCTTTCGGCGGCTCCAGCCGATCGGCTCGCTGGACCAAAGGGCGCTGGGGTGGACCGAATCTCGCGTCGCCCTCGAGATGGCGCTCGAAGACAGCAAAGACGTGCGGGCGGACGATATGCTCGCGGAGGACGAGCGGCTACGGCAGCGCCTGCATGCGTTTGGTCTCCGCCTTGATCGTCAGATGGGCGACGGCAACTGCCAGTTCCGTTCCGTGAGCCAGCAAATCTACGGGACGCCAGAGCTGCACCTGAAAGTGCGGCAGCGGGCGTGCGACTATATCGCGTCGACCGAGGGGCGGCGGCGATTCGAGCCATACCTGGGTCGAGACGGCATCGACGAGTATCTGGCGTCGATGCGGTTGTCGGGCACGTGGGGGGACGAGCTGACCCTCAGGGCGATCGCCGAAGCGTTTCACGTCATGGTATCTGTCGTGTGTTCCACGAAAGAGTCGTGGTTCGTTCGGTACATCCCAGACAAAGTCTCCAGCAACAAGAATGCCGAGGTGTTTTTGGCTTACACGAGCCCATGGTGGGTATTGAACTCGGACCGCCGTGCCCGCCCAGACTCTCACGCTCACTCGTTCGCTCGCTCGCTCGCCAGTCATTATGACCGCATCGAGCGCATGTCTAATGGTTAAAATAATCACAACACACCAGCAACAACAGCGATCATTGCGTCATCGGGTACGTGCCCACCTGGTCAAATTTTGCCCGAAGCTTGGGTGGCGGCCGGGCCGATCTCGGAACTTCCCGGCCCTTCTTCGCGAACCATTCGGGCTTTGTCAGCGCTCGCAAAGCCAGTTTATTGTAGTACACTGTCGTCACGTTGCCTCCACGACGCTCCAGAGCCTCTTTCGCCGCCTTGCTGACCTGGCTCACCTCGAGCTTGACGTTGTCGAGCGCAAACTCTTCTTCGCCCTTGGCGAGCAGCTTGACGCCGTCCCTGATGTTCCGGCGCACCACGCTGGCGTCCCGCAAGTCCTTCATCGTAATCACCTTGGAGGCGTCCAGACGACCGCTCGTGATCCACTCTTGCAGCCGCGCGAGGTTCAACAGCTCATACTCGCGCGAAAACGGATTATGGAAGCCCCGCTTCGGTATCCGCAACCGCATCGGCGTCTGTCCGCCCTCGAATCCCAGCTTTGGGCCCCCGCCCGAGCGCGCCTTCTGCCCCTTGTGTCCCCGGCCCGCCGTCTTGCCCTTGCTCGACCCGATGCCCCGCCCGACGCGCCGCCGCTGGTGCGTCGCGCCTTCGTTGTCTGCAAGGGTGTTGAGCGCGACGTGTTGTGCGCCTTGCGCGCCTTGTGCGCCTTGAGTCGGCGCGCTCGAGCTGAGCGCCCGGCCGCTGCATGGGCAGTAAGGATTAAAGTGCTCCAGCAGCGCGGCCAGGCGGTTCGGACTGCCCGCCCGGGTATATCTGGCGATAGACATGTGTGGTGACTGCCTCCGAACGTCGTGACACCGCGAACAGGACTATCGGCTTAGAACGCGGTGGAGAAAAAATTTTAGACCGTCTGGATTTAAAAACGACAGCTAATGTTCCCCCATGGAGTCCTCATCATCATAGAGTCAGGCTGTGCGAGACGGCGCGGCTGTGCGAGACGTTGTTGAGACACGCGAGTCCGCTGAAGCGATCGCTGAAGCAGCATGTTCCGGAGGAGAAACTCGTCTGGAAGCGGCGCTCGTGGCAACTCGAACGTGTCGACGCTGGCCGTCGTGGCCGGGATCAAGCCCTGGGCACCCTCGGGCTGCGATTACTATGAGATCTTGGGGGTCGACAGGACGGCGACCGCGGACGCGATCCGCAAAGCCTACCTGCAGCTCTCGATGAAGAATCATCCCGACAAGAACCCGGGCGACGAGGCCGCGAAGCGAAGGTTCCAACAGATTTCCGAGGCGTATCAAGTCTTGTCGGATCCCAAGCTCCGATCGAAGTACGACGCGACCGGCAGCGTGGATGGCATCGACTTTGAGGACGCCGCGGCAGTGTTCACGCAGCTGTTCGGGAGTCCGAAGTTCGATGTGTACATCGGAAGACTGCGTCTGGCGTCGATGATCCTATTGGAAGGCGACCAAGACGCGTTTATCGCCTACGAAAAGCAGCGACTCGCCGACCTGGGTGGGTATCGACCTCGCCCCCCATGACGCCGCCCGCCTAACGCTCTCACTCGCGCCACCCGCTCGTTCGCGCGTTCGCTCGCTCTCTCTCGTTCGCTCGCCAGTGCTCAACCTCAAGGTCATCATCTCGCAGTACACGCTCTCGGACGATCTGGACATGTTTGTCCAAGCCATGGCGACGGAGGCCGAGGTCTTGGCCAAAGAGCAGCACGGGAGACGGTTGCTCTACATTCTTGGCCGCACATACGTGTCGGAAGCCCAGATAGTGCTGACTAACTTCCTCCAGTCCAACCTCCTGCGCGTCAGGAATGGCTTCAGGGGCATCGGTCAGAATTTCAAGAGCATGTCGGCGCTGGTCAAAACGGCGGTCGTGGCCCAGGAGAGCGCTCGCATGCTGCAGGCATCGGCCGACGCCCAGGCACAGGCGATCAGACAGGGCGGCCGGGAGGGAGAAGATGCAGGCGGGAACGTGAATGAGGAGCAGCTCAAGGCCGAGCTCGAGGCGCAGCAGGAGAAGATCATGATGCAGGTAGCGGAGAAGGCGCTGCCACTCGTCTTCGACACCGTATGGTCGCTCAACACGCAGGAGATTACGACGCTGGCAGCGAAGGTGGTCCGCGGCGTAGGATATTGAACCCGTGCTCCGCCGCCTGCTCGCACGCCCCGACTCTCCCACTCCCTCACTCCCACTGTCGCTTGTTCGCCAGGTCCTGCACGAGAAGAACATCGGAGGCAGCGAGCGAAGGAAACGAGCCATAGCGATCTACGAGCTCGGCCGCATCTTCAAGAGCTACAAAAACGACGAAGAAATCAAGGCCTGCCCTGATGCCGCGTCGCTCATCGCCGACATTGAAAAGGCGATGCGGAACGTCATGGCGCAGGGCGACGACGGCGACGACAGGCGCGACGCTGCGTGACCAAGGGCAGCGCCAATGCCGCCAACAGCCACGCCGACGGCGACGCCCGACCCGGAGAAGAGCAAGAGCTTGCACAAAATCAGAATACATACGTTTTACGCATATGTTTTACGACTGCTACTGTCCGCGGCACCCGATCTGCATCTTCATCTCGTCCGACGCAGCGACGCTCGGATTCTTGCACAGCCTCTTGGCGTCCTCGTTTCCGATCAGAGCGTCCTCGAAGTTTGCCCCCTCCAGATTGGCAGTCTCGAAGCCCGTGATGCCCGTGATGACGGCGTTGACGAATGTTGCCCCGCGAAGGTCGGCGTTATCCAAGGCACTCCTGTCCAGCACCGAGTTGGACAGATTCGCGTTCTGCAGGTTCGTATTCACCAAAAACGCCTTACTGATCACCGCCTCATTCAAGTTGGCACCCTTCAAGATGGCATCGTTCAACAGCGCGCCAGAGAGGGTTTTGCCCGACAGATCCGCGCCCGTGTAGTCGCAGAAACGGAGGTCCAGAACCTTGTCTCCCGACACACCATTACTCTGTCCGATTGTGTTTCCCGTCTGTGGAGCGGACGTGGTGAGGAGGGTGAGGGCGATGACGACGGCGAAGACAACGACGGCGACGACGACGTACGTAGCCCCTTTCGCACCGTTGTGGGTCGGGATCGAGCGGCGGCAAGCGGACTTCCGCGTTGGCTTGCATGGCCGGGACCATGGCGACCAGCGCGGCCAGTCCACCGGCGCAGATGGTGGACTTCAGTTCCTGGTGAAATGGAGTGGCTGCCACGATGACGGTGCGCGACGTGGCGCCCACGCGCCTGCACGGGGTGGCTCGCACGAGGCTAGATTTCAAGCAACACGGAGCCATTGGACGACGGACGTGTACAATGAAGTTGGAAATGGGGTGTGTGTGTCTCGTGGCTCATAAAAACTGACTCTCGCGATCGGGAAGAAGAAGCACGGAGCAGCCGTTGAGGGGTTCCACAGTCCCACTGAACGCGGCGAGTAACGATGGCGTATCGATACGGGAGGGCGCTGACGGACGTGTAGAAAATAGCCCCGAGGATCAGACGCGAAATTTGAACGGACGATGGAGAACGCAAAGCCGAACGCCCACGGCGAGGCGCCGGCCGCGGAGGCAATCGTCGACGAGGTGAAGCTGTCGCCGCCGATCAAGAAGTACAAGATCGGGGGGTGCGAGGTCTGCTTCCCGCACCGGGCTTACGGCACGCAGATGGGCTTCATGAGCAAGGTGATCTCGAGTCTTGAGAACTCGGAGAATGCACTGCTCGAGGCGCCGACGGGGTCGGGAAAGACGCTGTCGCTGCTGTGCTCGGCGTTGGCCTGGCAGGAGAAGGAGAAGCGGCGCTATGCGTCGTTGGAGGCAGAGACGAAGAAAGAGGGTCCCGTGCAACCCGAGGGCGCCGCTGTCAAGGTCAAAGGGGAAGTTGAGGCGGGGGTGAACGGTCCGACGACCACCAACGCCCAGGCCCAAGCCCAGGCCCACGTCCATGGAGCGACTCAGGCGACCCATCCAACGAATCCGACCCGTCCAACGAATCCGACAGCGCACACATCAACGAATGAAACGGGGGGCGGCTTCATCCCGGGGGCCACGCAGAACGATCCAGAGGCGCCGGCCGGACCCCCTCGCATCTACTATGCGACGAGGACGCACTCACAGATCCAGCAGGTGGTGGCCGAGCTCAAGCGATGCGGTTACAAGCCGAAGATGGCCATCCTGGGATCGAAGCAACACTACTGCGTCAACTCGTTCGTGCGGAACAAGCCGTCCATCGAGGAGGCGTGCGAGGACTCGCTCAAGGTCAACTCGTGCAAGTACTTCTCGGGGAGCATTGCGAGGTTCACTTCGAGCCACACGCAGCTGCATGACGTGGAGGACCTGTGCCGCATGGGGAAGCAGCGGGGCGCGTGCCCGTTCTTCGTGAGCAAGGAGCTGGCCAAGGACGCCGATATCGTGTTCGGGCCCTACAACTACTTCATCGACCCGGTCATCCGCCGGAGCATGTCGATCGAAATGGACAACGCCGTGTTCATCTTCGACGAGGCACACAACATCGAAGACGTCTGCCGCGAGAGCGGGTCCATGGAAGTCAGCCTGGAGGTCGTCAACGACATGGTGGCCGCGCTGACGAGGGCGTGCAAGCACAACATGCGGCCCGAGATTTATGACCCGCTGCTGGCGCTCGTCACGACGATGAAAAATTGGATGATGCGCGAAGATGCCATTCTTAAGCAGAAGAACGAGTCGAGGGGCGGCGGCGGCGGTCGTCGAGGCGGTCGAGGCGGTCGAGGGGGCCGTGGCGGGTGGGACGACCCCGACCCGCAGATCTGGCAGGGCAAGCAGCTGCTGCAGCACCTCAGCTTCATGGGACTCGGCGCAGATCGGATCGAGACGCTGTGGAACTGCTACGAGAAGGCGAGGGAGCACGACGAGCAAATGATGCAGGAGGAGCGCAAGAACGGGGGCGGCCGTGGGGGCGGCGGGGGCGCGGGCGGGGGCGCGGGCGGGGGCGCGGGCGGGGGCGCGGGCGGGGGCGTCGGCCAAGGCGCAGGCGACGGAGCCGGCCAAAGCGCAGGCGACGGACAGACGTCCCAGATGAAGTCGGGACGGATCGGCGCCATGACGCTCGGCACCCTTTCGCGCATCATCCAGCTGGTCGGCATCCTCCACCACCAGTGCGAGGACGGCGGCCGGGACTACCGCCTGGTCCTAGCGCGGACCATGGACCAGAACCGGGGCCAGGTGCGACGTCGCCAGGTCCCCAAGGACGCGGTCGGCGGTCTCGTCGTTGTGACCGTGTCCCTGTGGTGCCTGAACCCGGGCATCATCTTCAGGCCGATCTCCACCAAGTCGCACTCGGTCGTGCTGACCTCGGGAACGCTGTCGCCGCTCGACTCGTTTTCGTCCGAGCTGGGGGCCAAGTTCCCGGTGTCCCTGGAGTCGCCGCACGTCGTCAACATGCAAAAGCAGGTCCTGGCCGGCGTGCTCTCGACGGCCTCGAACGGACTGCCCCTGAAGGCCACCTACCAGCAGTCGTCCAAGCCCGAGTTTATGGACGGCGTCGGGGAAATCATCCTCTCCATGTGCTCGACGGTTCCCGACGGCCTGCTCGTCTTCTTCTCGTCCTACAACATGATGGACAAGCTGACCATCCGGTGGAAGGAGACGGGCGTCTTCCAGGCCATGGCCCGTCTCAAGCCGCACGTCGAGGAGCCCCGGTCGGGCGGCGGGGAGGCCCTCAAGAAGACCATGGACCAGTACTACAAGGGGATCAACGACGGGGCCGGCGGAATGTTTTTCGCCGTCTGTAGGGGCAAGGTCTCGGAGGGCCTCGACTTTTCGGACCAGAACGCGCGCGCCGTCGTCATCGTGGGCATCCCTTACCCCAACCTGAAGGACGCCAAGGTCAACGCAAAGAAGGACTACAACAACTCCCGCGCCATGAGCAGCGAGGGCAAGCAGAGTCATCTGCTGACTGGCGACAGGTGGTACGAGCAGCAGGCGTTCCGCGCCCTGAACCAGGCACTCGGCAGGTGCATCCGGCACAAGAACGACTACGGCACCATCATCCTGGTGGACGAGCGCTTCAAGTCGACGCCTCGCCAGTCGAGCTTGTCGAGATGGATGCGGAGCAATCTCAACATCTTCCCCGGCCTGTCGCAGTGCATGACGACCATGGAGGGCTTCTTCAAGCGGCTGTCGCTGGACCCGGAGCTCAACCCGAAGCGCGTCAAGCGACAGGAGCAGCCCGGGACGGAAATGACGAACCGAAAGGACGCTCTCAAGATCCTCATGGGCGGGCGGCTCGGGAAGAAGGCCAAGACCGGCGACAATGCCGACGCCGACGCGGACGCCGACCGTGCCGCTGCGGCCGCGATGGAGGCATCGTTCCAGCCGGCCCAGATGCCGTCGCTGTCGCAGAACTCGCGCATGGTCCAGGCCGTCGAGGCGGCCCTCCGGGAAGTGCCCGTCGCGCTCTGGGTCGGGAAGGAGGTCGAGGCGTGGACCAGCGCCGCGCTCGCCAAGGGCATCGAATGCAGGGCCAACGCCGTTGAGCGCGCCATGGACGGCATTATGCACGTTTTTGGCGCCAGCGAGCGTCTCGACTTTGCCTGGTCGGACAAGCTCGCGCTGTCCATTCCGTGGGGCCTGCAGGCCATCTTCCACGAGCTGCTGACGGAGAAGCACGGCGTCGACAGCCCCAAAGTCGACGTCGCCGCCCTCAACTATGGAAAGGAGCGGAACTGGGACGATCTCGACCAGCAGGTGCTGTTCCACGCGGTGAAGCAGCGCTACCACGAGTGCATGGACGACATTCGCCACGGGCTGCTCAAGGCGAGCCAGCAGCAGCAGAGTGGTGGGGCGATTGCGAGCTTGGGGGCGGCCGCGGGCGTGGGCGCAGGCGCAGGCGCGGGCGTCGGCGAGCCCAACCAGCCCTCGCAGGCTGGATGTGCGAGCGACCGGCACAGGCGGAGCAGCGCGAGCTTGGCGACGTCGTCGACCCCGTCGGGCACGGTGCCAAACGGGACGACGCCGCCAGGCACGGGTCCGACGCCCCTGACGCGGCCCAACAGGGTCGTTGACGTGGTGGAGGAGCTCAAGTTTTTGGAAAACTACATGGACGACAGTGGGGACTCGGACTGGTAGGTCCGACGTAAATCAAAACCGAATTCAGACTCGGGGTTCACGCACCCTCGGTCGACGACGACAACAGCTGCTTGTCAGAATCGACGACGAGCATCTACAAGCATCTACAATCAAGCGTGGAGGGAGAAGACGGACGGCATCGATCCGGATGGACCTGGAGTGCGAAGAGCGAAAAGCCATCGAGAAAGCCCTCGAGCTCGAGCAGGCTCGATTTTCGTTCCAGCAAGCACACCTTGTTCAAATGATGCATCTCAGCCAACAGAGCACTGAGGTAGGTACCTGAATTCTCGACCGCGCACGCAAACGTCCGCCCGCTCGTTCGCACCCGACGCGCTCACTCTCACTCCCGCACCCGCCCGCTCGCCCGCCCGTTCGCCAGGAGTACAACAGCCTGGTGCAGGACTATTACCTTCTCCGCGTGCAGCACCAGAATGATATGCTGAGGCTCAACCAAGTGCTCTATCTCTCGCAGACAGCGTCCGAGCAGCAGCAAGAGCCCACGGACGTCAACATGGTGGTCACCGACACGACCGACGCCCGCCCGGTGCTCGCAGGCATCAACAACAACATGCAGCTCGATAACGTCAACGTGTCGAGGAAGCGGACAGCCTCCGCCGTGCTGGGAGGGGCGGAGGGGGAAAACAAGGCAGCACGAACCGACGACTGACCATTTTTTTTCACTGACAGCAATTTTCAACCCAATCATTCATTCATTCATTCGCACCTCTGAAACTCGAGCTCGACCAGCATCCCGGCCAAGTGCGATGAAATGGCCGACACGACAATGTCCCACCGCTTGTCCTGCGGCTGCGATCCCACGACCACTCGGACCATCTTCTCGCCGCCACGAACTTCGATCTCTCCGTATACCTGACTGGCCCCGGCCCGCGTAAATCCGCTCACGGCGACGATCTGGTCGCCCTTGCGGATCAGCTTGTCGGCTGTCGCCGTCTCGTTGTGCCGCTCGGCGTTGCCCCCGGCCTGTACCTCCCCCACGAGCAGTCTCCCGTCCTTGGTTTCCTCGAGGACGATACCCAAAGGCTTGGAGAGCTTGGCGATGTACCGGCTGCAGCCGGGTGGCACCACGTCCTGCTGCTCCTCGTCGCTCGCTGCGGCCCTGGTGAATGAATGACCGGTGGGTCGTCTCTCGACCCACCGGGAGGGACGAGGCCGGGAGACAGAGACGCCCGCTCGCGCCCAGCACGGACGGACGGGTCTGGATACTACAAGACTGAAGGCACTCATGACGGGATCGCGAGCGAATTCTTCGTGCAACTCGAAGCTGGATCACCAGAAAACACGAAAATTCAGCGAGAGAAGCAGAAGACGACGCCGCGACCACCACGTGCGGGCATACACACATATCACATACCATGATTATCCCACAGCCGGTGGCGGTGGGCGCCCGAGGCCGGGCGGCCGCGCGGCGAGCGCCCATCGGAATCGAAAGCCACATGCGGCGAGCGCGACCAACTCGCACGCGCGCGCTCGCCGTGCCTCGACGGACCATCGTAGCCGCGGCGGACTCTGGCGTGCTGGATCTGACGGAGGAGAACGTGGTCATGGTGCTCGACGAGGTCCGCCCCTATCTCGTCAGCGACGGGGGCGACGTGGAGTTTGTTGAGCTCGACGGGTGCACGGTGTACCTGAAACTGGTGGGCGCCTGCAGTAGCTGCCCGTCCTCGACGACGACGATGACGATGGGCATCGAGCGCCGGCTGAAGGAGAAAATTCCCGATATTCTAGAGATTGTACAGCTGGAGGACGAGAACACGGGCCTGGAGCTGACGCCCGAGAACGTGGACACGGTGCTGAGCGAGATCCGGCCATACTTGGTTGGAACCGGTGGCGGTGCGCTCGACCTGGACTCTTTAGATGGACCGATCGTCAAGGTCCGGATCAGCGGGCCGGCGGCCTCGGTCATGACCGTGCGAGTTGCCGTGACGCAGAAGCTGCGCGAGCGGATCCCGAGCATCGCCGCCGTGCAGCTGCTCAACGAGGACGACTAGGGGCGGACGACATTCTTTCTTTCATGTTTCTTCTTTGCCTTGAAACGATCGGTTTTCTCCTCGAGTCCAAACTGATCATCTCGGCCAGCTGTCTGCAGACGCATTTTGATCATCAGTGCTGCCACGCGATCCGCCCAGGTACACCCCCACCCTCATCCCCACCGCCATCCCCACTCCCACCCGCACCCCGCGCGGAGCTCGACGTGGCGGGCGAGAACGCTCGGAGCTCGACAGACAGGAGGAGGAGAACAGTGAAAATGCCCGAGCCTCAGCTCAGCAAGCCGACCATCTTTCGGGCCCTCGCTGCCGGCGTGCTGGTGATTGGCTCGAAGGCAGCGGCCGTGCTCAAGTCGAGTGGATCCGCGGTCAAGATCGTGGCCCTTCTCGGCAGCGCAGGGACAGCCGCGGCGGCGCTCCAGCCGGGCACGTCGGACGACAAACGAACAAATGTTAACAAATGAAACCAAACAACGCCCCATGCTACTCGTCGTCGCTGTCGCTGCCGCTGCCGCTGCCGCTCTTCCGGTCGTCGAAGAACTGCAGGTCGCTCTCGTGGGAGGCCAAGAACGACCGGAAATCCCCGAACGAAAGCGCGCCGTCGCCGTCCGAGTCGGCCTCGCGAATCGCGGCGTCGACCATGTCGGACACGTCGCACCCTTCCTCGCCGCATAGCAACCGCTCGACGTCGTCCGCACCGAGCGCGTCGTCGTCGTCCACGTCGGCCGCCTCGAACACCTCGGCGAGCATGTTGTCCCACTCTGCCGTGTCCCTCACCGCCTTCCACTCGGTCATCGCCGCGCACCAATCGTCCGGGTCGATCGCTTGATCTTTGTCGAACGTGATCTGCGCCATGAGCTGGTCGGCTTCGTCCGGCGAAAGGTCAAAGTTGCCGCCGACCAGGACGTTCCGCAGGTCCGACTCCGTGATCCGCCCGTCGGGCAGCGTCTCGATACCCAGGCTGACCATACCCTCTGCCAACGCTCCGGAGACACCGTTCAGATGCGCCGCCACGTGCGCCATCTTGCGCAGCGCCTGCTGCTTGAGCAGCCCGTACGTCCCGAATCGCTGCAACCGCTGCACGACCGTGTTCTTGAGCGTGTTCTCCACCCCCTCCTGCTCCGGAGCGCCGATCGAAAACATCCACTCGTGCTGCAGGCATTCCGCGGCCGTCGGACGCCTCGTCCGGTCCCTGTCCAGCATTCGCTGCACGAGGTCCTTCGCCGCCGCCGGCAACCCCTCCCACGTCTCGTCACTGAAATCCAGGTCGGAATACAAGATGGCCCGGAAAATGTCCTTGTTCGCGCAAGCCACGCCGTTCATAAAGTCCCGCGCAATCTCGTCCCCCTCCTCTCCCGTCCACGGCAGCTTCCCTGTCAGCACCATGTACGCCACCAGCCCCGCGCTCCACACGTCCGACTCGTGCCCATAATCGCACTTCAAGACTTCCGGAGAGATATACATCGGCGTCCCCGCCCGCATATCCACCCGCTCGCCCGCCTCGCAGAACACCGAGACCCCAAAGTCGATCGCCTTGAGCGGCGCACACCCGTGGTCCGGGTTGGCAAACAGAAAATTGTCCGGCTTGATATCCCTGATCAACACCCCCTGCGAGTGACACAGCGCCGTCACCCGCAGCACGTCCCGCACAATCCTGCACAGGTCCTCCCCCGTGTACCGCTCCCCCCGCACGATCGCATCCCACAACGTACCCCCCGTGCACATCTCCATCACGATATCCACCTGCGTATCATCCTCATACACCTCGTACACATACGCAATATTCAAACTCCGACCCAGATGATTCCCAATGTCCACCTCGTTCCGAATCCTCCGCACGTAATACCGGTCCAACGTCCCCCCCACCCCAAACCGCTTCTGCATCCGCTTCACGGCATACTCCTTCCCGCTCACAATCTCAATACCCTTATACACCTTCCCAAACGTCCCACTCCCCAGAATATCCCCCAGAACATACCGATCCCCGAACCCGCTCTGATACCCAAACCACGAGGTCGGCTCGTCGTGCGTCTGGTGGTACATCGCCTGGTGGTCCTTCGCGTCGGCCCGCACCACGACCGGGCGACGCCTCCGACCGCAACCACGACCGACGTCGGAAGCCACCCACGTCACCGACGATGACGACGCCCGCCGACGTCGCTGCTGCACCGACGACGAGTTCGACGAGTTCGACGAGTTCGACGAGTTCGACGAGATCGATCTCCAAGTCCAACTCGTCGTCGCCAACGTCGCCAACATCGTCGTCGTAGAGTAGATGGCTGTGGCTGTGGCTGTGGCTGCGCCTCTTCCTATGGGAGGAGGCCTGTGGGTCAAACCACCGACCACCAACGTACACGTTCTCGTGCCAGGCCTATACGATCGTATAGGCCTCGCGCGATGATAAGAAGTCTTCGGGACGACAAAGCAAGGGACCCGTTCATTCATTTCCTCGTCTCTCTCTCTCTCTCTCTCTCTTCGCTCGAGCGCGAGACCCTTCCACGAGAGACGAGAGGATGACGATGGCACCGGCACCGGCACCACACATACTGTCACTCCAGGCCATTCTCCGCTCCTACCTGGAGCGCGTACTCCTCGGACTGCAGTCTGTGAACGATTCGTTCGGAACGAATCGTTCGGCAGTTGGCAGTCCCGGGCCGTCCTCGGCCCTTCACTTGCAACAGCAGCGCTCCGTGCTGATTCTGGACGCGGACACGGTCCGTATCGTATCGACGGTGATGAGTCAGCGGGACGTGCTTCGGCTGGGCGTGGCGCTCGTGGAGCGGATTGACGAGGCCGCGATCGACGACCGGTCGCGCGGGCCCTCGTCATCTTCGTCGTTGTCGTCGTCATCGTCATCGTCGGTGTATTCGTCGTTGACGGCCGTGTACTTCATACGTCCGACCAAGTCGAACGTCCGTCGGCTGCGTCAGGAGTTGAAGAATCCTCGGTTCGGGGGGTACAGGGTGTACTGCACGAATTTCGTGAGCGATCTGCGGCTGCAGGATCTGGCCGAGGGGGACGGCGGGGAGCGGGTAGAGGTAGTGCGGGAGGTGTACGGGGACTACGTGGCGTTGGACGGGTGGCACTTTGTGGTGGGCGCGGGGGCTGGGAGCCTGGGTGGGGGGGACTATGGGGCGATGGGGGAGGTGGTGGACCGGTGCACGGAGGGGCTGGCGGCGGTGATGCTGTCGTTGCGGCGGAATTTCAAGGTGCGGTTCAGTCGGCACAGTGAGTTGGCCGGGCGGGTGGCGAGGAGTCTGTGCCAGCTGACCGGGGTGGAGCAGCGGGGGCTGTTCGACTTTGGGGAGCGGGAGAGCGGGAGTAACAGTACCGTGCTGGTGTTGGATCGTCGGGAGGACCCGGTGACGCCGTTGCTGAGCCAGTGGACGTATCAGGCCATGGTGCACGAGCTGCTGGGCGGGCTGAAGGATAACGTGGTGCGGTTGCGGGACAGCCGGCAGGAGTACGTGATGTCGGCGCTCGACGACGAGTTTTTCCGGAAAAACATGCACCTGAACTTCGGAGACGTGGGGATGGCGGTGAAGGACCTGGTGGACCGGGTGAGCGCGGATCACATGACGGTGAAGGGGTTTGATACGATCGAGGACATTGCGGCGTTCGTTGAGCACCTGCCAGACGCGACCGAGCAGCAGGGGCTGACGGCCAAGCACGTGACGATCATGGGGGCGCTCTCGAAGGAGGTGGAGGAGCGGTCGCTGATGGCGGTCTCCGGGGTGGAGCAGGACGTGTGCTGTCAGGCGTCGAGCCCCGCGGCGCACTACGAGGCGGTCGCCGGGATTGTGCGGAACGGCAGGGTGCGGGCGATGGACAAGGCGAGGCTTGTGTTGCTCTACGCGTTCCGCTACGAACAAGAGGCGCCACAGGAAGTATCGACTCTGTTTTCGGCCATGGAGACGGCCGCGGGAGCAGACGCCGCGCTGATGGACACGATGCGGTACCTGCGCAAGAGCACGGCGGCCATCATGGCCCGCGGCAGCCTCGACCTGTTCTCTGACAAGACTCTGACGTCCAGGTTTGCCAACCTGGCCAAGCAGCACCTTCGCGGCGTGGAGAACGTCTACACCCAGCACCAGCCGGCGTTTGCGGGCGTGATTGAGCGCGCCGCGAGGGGTCGGCTCTCCGTCGAGGACTTTCCGTTTGCGTCGTCGTCAGCGTCGGTGGCGGCGGGCGACGGAGGTCGTGGAGGAGTTGGGGGGTACGGGGCCGGGTATGGGTCCGGGGTAGACGGCGTCGGCGCGGGTGCCGGCGGGGCGGCGACCGGGACTGCAGCCCACCAACGGAGCTCCAAGCTGATCATCGCGTTCATCATCGGCGGGACGACGTACGAGGAGGCCAAGGCGGTGGCGGAAATGAACGCCGACGGGCACGTCAACGTCTACCTGGGTGGCACGGACGTGACGTCGAGTGGCGAGTTTTTCGCGGCGAGCCGCGCGGCTGGTGCCCACTCGAGTTTTCAGTTTTAAGCGTTCGCCTCTCGGCTACACGAAGAGAAGAAGCATGAAATCACCTTGAAAAACCGCGGGTCGGGTGAACGCGATCGCAAACGACTGAAGGGGAAGGCAATCTACCCCCCAGTGGATCCGAGGAAGCGGAGAACAGGGAAGAGTCTGGACGGGGTGGTCGTCGAGCCCGACGACCTGAACAACAAGCCCATGGCCGAGGAGTCTCGGCACGTGGTCGTCGTCGAGCCCGACCCGAATATCAACCGCCACCACCGAATCGAGGCGGTCCCGGTGTTCGTGCGGGAGATCATCACGGGAGGGATCGCCGGCGCGGCCGCCAAGACGAGCGTGGCGCCGCTGGAGCGATGCAAGATCCTGTTTCAGACCGGCCGGCTCCACGGCGCATCCGTCACGACCACCCTGGTGTCCATCAACCGGCGGGAGGGCATCAAGGGGCTGTTCAAGGGCAACGGCGCGTCGGTCTTGCGCATCATCCCGTACGCAAGCATCCACTTCGGGCTGTACGAGCACTACCGACGGGCCTTTGTGGACGCTTGGTACGGCGCGGGCTACCTCCCGGAGAACCCGGCGTCGTCGCCCGCCGCCATTGTGTCTCCCGTGGTCGATTTATTGGCAGGCTCCGGAGCAGGCGCGACCGCCGTGCTGATGACGTACCCCCTGGACTTTGTGCGGACCAGGCTCGCGTACACGATGGAGACCAACTCAAACCACGGCGGGCAGACCATCCGCGCCACCCTCAGGGAGGCGATGCGAGGCGAGGGGCTCGTCGGCATGTACCGCGGCATCGGCCCGAGCCTCTACGGGATCCTGCCATATGCCGGACTCAAATTTTACGTCTACCAGCAGCTCAAACAGCTGCACTTTTCACGTGCACGCGTGCACACGCATGCGAACGCGAATGCTCGACTGCCCGTGCCGTACATGTTGATGTTCGGCGGCATCGCGGGGCTGGTGGCGCAGACGGCGACGTACCCGATCGATGTCGTTCGGCGGCGCATGCAGGTCGAGGGGCTCGGGAAATCGGGAAACCCCGCCGCTCCGTTGCTTCCCCGCACGACACCCAAGGCTCTGTTGCACATCGCGAGGAGGGAAGGCTGGAGCGTGCTTTGGAGCGGCCTCTCGATCAACTACCTCAAGGTGGTCCCGTCGACGGCCATCGGGTTCACCTTGTACGACATGCTCAAGCAGAAGTTGCGGCTACCGAGCAATCTGTGAGTGGCTATGTTATGACTGTTACATCGCAAACGTCGTTCATTGTCACACACACGGCAAGCCCTAGGCGAACGACATGTTCGCGACCTCGTCGCGGATGCCGTCAAACAGGGCCGAGCTGAGGTACCTCTCTCCGAACGACGGGATGATCGCGACGATCGTGCGCCCCTTGTTCTCCGGCCGCTTGGCCACCCTGAGCGCCGCCGCCACCGCCGCTCCAGAGGAAATTCCGACGAAAATTCCCTCCTCGAGCGCCAGCCGCCTCGACATGGCCATCGCGTCGTCCGACGACACGCTGACTGCCTCGTCCACAATCTTCGTGTCCAGGTTCTTGGGGATGAACCCGGCCCCAATTCCCTGGATCTTGTGCGGCCCGGGCTTGCCCCCCGAGATGACCGGAGACTCGGAGGGCTCGACCGCGATGATCTGACAGTCGGGGTTCTTCTCCTTCAGAAATTTCCCGGTACCGCTGATCGTGCCGCCTGTGCCCACGCCCGCAACGAGCACGTCCACCTCCCCGGACGTCCCCTGCCAGATCTCCGGACCGGTCGTCTTGTAGTGGATCGCCGGGTTGGCCGGGTTCTCGAACTGCTGAAGAATGAAGGAGCCGGGCGTCTTGGATGCGATTTCTTGCGCCGTGTCGATCGCGGCCTTCATGCCCTTGGCCGGGTCCGTCACGACCAGCTCGGCGCCAAACGCCCTCAGGAGAATCCTACGCTCCATGGACATCGACGCCGGCATCGTCAGGATCAGCTTGTACCCCTTTGCAGCCGCGATGAAGGCGAGCGCAATCCCGGTGTTGCCCGAGGTCGGCTCCACCAGCGTCGTCTTCCCCGGGGAGATGAGACCGGCGGCCTCCGCGGCTTCGACCATGGCC
>Ga0181582_10001612_pt1 | contig 17803 bp, 8 predicted proteins | sample 071ome_32_FD_132438 | JGI IMG/M metagenome (GOLD analysis project Ga0181582, IMG submission 132438) | Coastal salt marsh microbial communities from the Groves Creek Marsh, Skidaway Island, Georgia - 071405AT metaG (megahit assembly) | ecosystem: Environmental > Aquatic > Marine > Intertidal zone...
GACGAAAGCGTTGAGGACCCCCTCCCCATTGAGCGCGACGCTCCCCGGCGCCATGGCCACTGACAGCCAGGGAGTTGACGTGGATCTGATGGACACGGTAGGGAAGAACTGTTTCATCTGCGCGAGGATGGACTACCTTCCTTTCACGTGCCCGGACTGCAGCAAGGTACTTTGGTAAGCGACGCGGGGGCGCGCACAGTCGTGATTTTCACGGAGAATCAGTTGTCCGCGGATCACGAACCCGTGTTTATACCTTCTACCCGCCCGTCCTCCCCGCCAGGCTCTCACGTAGTCGTCCGCGCTGCCCCCCCCACACCCTGTCCCAACGCCCCGTCCCTTCCCCTCCGCCTTGCAGCCAGGAGCACCGCTCCCACGTGGACCACAATTGCACGCGCGCCCACGCCACCCGGGAGGTACAGGCTCTGACCTGCGAGCTCTGCGGGGCCACGGTCCGCGTGGAGCCCGGGCAGTCGGCCGACGAGGAGCTCGCCCGCCACGTCGCCGGGTGTAGCGAGCAGATGAGGCCCAAGACCCGGCGGTGTCCGGTGAAGGGGTGCCGGGAGAAGCTGACGGCGGTGAACACGCACAACTGCAGGCAGTGCACGGTCGACGTCTGCGTCAAGCACCGGTTCCCCGAGGACCACGCGTGCCCCTTTCGTGGCGCCCCTCCTGGCCAGGCTGCCGGTGGCAACGGAGGGGGACTCCTGCGCGGTAATGTAGCCAGCGCGTCGCTGGGTATCCAGGGCGGGGCTTTTGGGGACGGCAGGGACAGGGGGGGCCGTTGGTTTCGGCGGGACGCAGGGCAAGAGCTGCGGGTGCTCGATCATGTGACCGCCCGGGCCCCAGCTGGCCCCACGACGACGGTGCCCCCCCCTCGCGCCTCCCCGGCAGGGTCCACCCCGTCCACTCCACCCAAGCCGAGTGCCCGGGAGCAGGTGCGCCTCATGTGGGCCAAGCGCTTCGAGGACATGCTCACCCCCGTCGCGCGGCACCTCCCGGGAGGGAAAGCCTTTGGGACCCCGGTGGGGTCCCCGCCGAAGGACGCGAGTGGCAGCGAGGGCGACTCGCTGGGCTCGCTGACGGGCGTCGACCTCTCCGACCTGGCTTGCTCGAGCACGGGCCCGACGCGGGCGCAGATCCGCGCCCACGTGCGGGCGAGACGGCCCGGCCCGGCGGGCAACGCGTCGACGGCCGGGGGGATGAGGGACGAGGGCTGCCCGCTGTGCGGAATGACGTTCGCTGATGCCGCGGATCTCGTGTGGCACACGGAGCGCTGCAGCTCGCGGGGCGTGCACGCCCGGTAACCGCGTGGCCGCGCTCAGGGGGCTCAGGGCTGGCTTGCTCGCCAACGCGGGGTGCTCGCCCGGGGCCGGGTCGCTCGTCCAGCGAGCGTCCGGTTGGCAGACGGTCGTGATGTTGGTTTGAATTCGCGCGTTTTCGGGTGGAAGGGCGCGCCCCCTTCCTCTCTAGGCAAGCACGCAGACATCGCACTGGGGGCAATGCACGGCAAGGGGAGGGAGTCTTCGTCGAGCGAGGAGCCTACTCCTCGAGTCCCTGGCGGTACACCTCGGGAGGGTTGAGGTACTCGGCGGGCGCGATCTTGTTGCTGCGATCAGTGAGCAGGGGCACACCGGTGAGCCACGGGCGGTCCCCAGCGTGCTGCCAACGAGCTTCGCCGTGACAGGGCCCACGGGAGAGATGGCCGGGGGCACGAGTGCGCGTGTGATCCCGAGGGAGAGGGAGAACAAATCGGTATTTGGGGTTTACCTGAAGGGGTTCCTCCCGATGGGCTCGCCGGGGGCGCCCACACGCTCCTGCGGGCGGGGAAGGTGGGAAGAAAATTGGTGAGGAGCGAGGTTGGGGGGCAACTGGCCCCCCCCCGTCCATCTGACACCCCTGTTTGTGCTGCCGATGGGTCGATATCGCGGCTTCCGCCCCAGACGTAGCGTCTCACCTTGGCGTGCTCGCGCATCCTCATCGCGTTGACGTGTTCCTTGCTGAAGGTCGAAGGCTTCTTGGAGCCGTAGAGCGTGGGGAGACCGAAGAAGACGAGCGCGGCGCCAGCGACGCCACCGACAATAATATGGCCGATGTCGCCGACCCCCCTGAGACCCGAAGACGCCGAGTCCCAGGGCACGGTCTTCTCCGTGTAACCCCCAGCGGCCCTCGCCGCGCCGCGAAGAAGCTGGCTGCCCCTCATATTGAAGTGCCCCCGGGTATCTCGAGATGTAGCGAAGCTCGGGATCCAATAACTGTGGCGCGCGGGGAGGAGGGGAGGGGGAAATGGGACGGCAGCGACCAACTGTCCCCCCACCCGTTTCCAGCAAATTAGTTCAGGGCGCCGTTCATGGCCCCGCGGCCTCACATGGCACGGCCTTGGATTCGAACGAGTAGAATACAAGTGTATTTTTCTGGCCGGCGGTATTACGACCGCATCAGGAATCAAGGTCGCGCAGGAGGAGGCGGAAGAGTCCCTACCCCGCCCTTCGGAGTCTTCATGCGTGGGTGCGCCTTGATCGTGGGGTGATTTGGGAATGGACCAGCGGTTTTTTCAGGGGGGTCCGAGCGACGGACCCCACAGGGCGCCGGAGCCGTCGCCCACGCCGCCCGTGGCGCCAGGGCCGGCCCCCCAGCCCATGCCCCCCGGGAGCCCAGGACCTTCGCAGCCTTCCGGGGCCTACCTGCGGCGCGGCACTTCCGCCATGGCCCCGACCCCCGGCCAGATGGATCGTATGGTAACAGAGGAGCGAAAGTCCTCCGTTACCGGGGGATCTCGGATAGGGCCCGCCGGCGTGCCCCCGCCGGGGGTCACTCCTCGGGGTAGCTTGGCGAGTCCACGGGACAGGCCCGGGGCTGGGCCGGGCAGGCCGACCAAGGGGCCGAAGGACACGTTCCTGTACAACACGCTGGTCGCCGGGGCCCTGGTCCCGAGCATCCTCGTCGTCGTCGGGTAAGGGGCACCCCCGCGCCCCGCGCCAGTCCACCGCCCCCCCCGCGCCACACGGCAGCCCTGCCCGCCGACGCCCTCCCCCCCCTCACCGGCTCGTCGCAGGTTCGGGGGCTACGTCGTCTTCGGGGAGCTGCTCGTCGGGGCCATGCTCGCATACATCCTCGACTCCCTGGCGCAGCACGGCGCCGCGTTCGCCGTCTGCTGGGGGGCCCTGATCGTGGCCAATGTGACGATGCTCATCTCCGGGACGGGCATGCCGGGGGCGCCGGTGATGCTGGGGCTGGTGACGGCGCTCCAGTGCGGGCTGGTGCTCATGTGCGCGGCGTGCTGGGCGACGCTGCAGTTCCGGTTCGCCGTGAAGGACCACCGCGCGGCCGTCGCCGTGATAGAGAAGTTCCTCCTGGGCGCCTGCGGACCCCTGGCCGGGGGCGCGGCGGCGTGGGCCCTCCTCGACGCCGTGGGGCCCGAGCCGACGCCCTTCTACCTCGCGGCGGTGCAGTGCGGGCTGTACGAGCTCCTCTGCCAGCCCCGGGTCTCGTCGTTCCTCGAGGTCCCGGAGAAGATGGACGCCAACCAGCGCCTCCCCCCCCAGTACTACGCGTGCGCGCCGCCCTCGGCGCGGCTGGGGGCGGCGCTGGCGGTGTTCCTGCCGGCGGGGCTGTACGGGGCGCTGCACTGGTCGACGCTGTTCGGGGCGTGGGGGCACGCGTGGGCGCTGTGCCTGCTCGTCGGCGGCCCCCTCTGCTACCTCTTCTTCCGCCCCGGGGGCCTCTGGTGGCTCTTCCTCGAGCCCAGGGCAGCCACGGCGGTCCGGGTCAAGGGGGTGACGGCGGCGACGGGGCTGCTGTGCGTGGGACTGGTGGGGCGCGTGTTCCTCCCGTCGTTCGGGATGTACCTACGCGCCCCCTGGCCCTACAACGTCGTGCAGGTCTCGCTCCTCGCCTTCGGCGGATGGGTCGCCGGGGCCGCCTTCCTGGCGGGGTTTGACGTGCGGGGGTTCCTGCTATCGTCGGCGGGGATGGGGCTCACGGTGGCCGGGGCGGTGGCCGTGGGGGCCACGCTGGGGGTCCCCGTGTACCTCCTCCCGCTCCCCGCGGTGGCCGCAGTGGCCCTGTGCTTCTACGCGGAGACCTTCGCGGTGCTGCCGTGGCTGGGGTTCATGGGGGCGGGGGGGGCGACGATGCTGTGGTTCGTGGAGCACCACTTTGGGTTCCTGGAGATCGACATGGGCGGGGTGAGCGTCAAGCTGTTGTGCTGGGCGCTCGTGGCCGTCGCGGACCTGTCCATGGCCGCCGTCGGGATGGTCCTGAGCTCGGCCGCCCCGCCCGCCCTGGGCCTCGTGCTGTCGGCCCAGGCCGTCGCCGTCATGTGGCTCGAGGAGCTGCTCTACAGCTCCCGGCTCGAGTACGTGACGCGCGGGATGTACCCGTCCTGGATGGTCGTCATGACCTCGGCCCTCGGGCTGCTGGTCACGGCCCGCGCCGCGTCCCACCAGATGGTGCCCCCTTGGGCCCGGTGGGTCATGGCGTGCGCGCACGGCGCCAAGCTGACCATGGTGCTGCTGCCCAGCGCGGCGGGGCCCGCGTCGGCCGCGACGCCGGCGTTCCTGGCCGCCGCGGCCGTCTCGGCCCCCGCGCTCCTCTACGGGCGGCACGGCGCCGGGGCGTCCCAGCCCAGCGCCCTGTCCCCGGCGGTCGGCCTCTCCCACGCCGTCGCGGTCGTCCTTGCCGTGGCCCGCGCGCGGTACCTCGTGTTCGACGCGGTGGCGCTGCTCGCCGGGCCGCACCCGTCCGAGGGCCTCGTCCTGGGGGCGCTCGTCCTGGCCATGGCGGCGGGGCTGGTGCCCCTCGTGCGCCGCTTCTACGCCCATCTCCCCGGCGCACGCCGCGCCGTCGCCCTCGTCGGGTGCCTCGGGGCGCTCCTGGTGCTCCTGCGTCCGCCGACGGGGGTGGTCGGCGGGGCCGTGTGTCCCCGGCTGCCCCTCGGCCTCTGCCCGAGGCTCTGGGACGACGCGCACTTCCCCTCGCACGAGTCGGACGACGCCGCCATCTACGGCGCCGCCGACCTCGCCGTGGACTGGCCCGCGTGGCTCCTGATGGGCGCCCTCCTGCTCGGGCTGGCCGCCATGCCGGGGGCCGCGCCCAGGGGCCGGTCGCGGCGCGCCGCGGGGGCCGCGAGCCTCACCCCGGCGCTTGGCGCGGCCTGCCTGGTCGGCATGTACGTCGCCGTGGAGGTCGCCCCGCGCAGCCCCGCGCTCCAGGTCGGGCTCTTCCTGGGCTCCCTGGCGGCGTCGCTCCTGGCGGTGCTGCTCTACTCGCCCCTGGTGTTCGCGCCGGCGGTGCTGCCGTGGCTGTACCTCGGGTGGCTCGGGAGCCTGGGCGTCAACCTGGGCCTGCACCTCGTGCTCCCCGTGCCCGACCCGGACGCCGCGTCGGGGAACGTGTTCGGGCAGGTGGCCGAGACGGGCGCGCGGGAGCTGCGCGCGGAGCGGCAGGCGGGGCTGCTCGGGGCCTACGCGCTGGAGGCGATGATGGTGGCCTTCCTGATGAACCTGCGCCTGACGTCGGCGCTCGGGAGCGGCGGGGCGGGGCCGGGGAGGGCGGGGGCCGCGGGGATCGGCGGGGTGGTGCGGGCCGGGTTTGAGGGGCTGGCCGGCGGGGGGCGGGCCACGTCGCGGGCGATGGGGTTCCTCGGGACCCGCGACGTGGGGGTGAGCGGGCACGTGGAGCGCATGGCGGGGCTGGGGAGCGCGAGCGTGGCCAGGTCCCGGCTGCACGCCGAGGGCATCGACTGGCTCGCGCCCGCGGCCAACGTGGCCGCCGTGCTGTGCTTTGGGCTGGCCGTCGCCGTGGCTCGCCACTTCACGGGGGGCGCCGACTTCGCGGTGCCCGTGCTGGCCCCGGTCCTGCTCCTGCTAAACCAGGACGGGTACCTGCTCGCCGGCCTCACGCGGCGCCGGCGCTACATGCCGCCCGTCGCCGCCGTCAGCCTCTACCTCGGGGCGTCGGCGCTGACGGCCCTCCTGGGCGCCTTGGTCCGCGGGCGGGTGCCGAGCGCCGTGTCCGAGCGCGGGGGGCTCGCGCTGCTCGCGCCCACCGGCGCGCGGGCCCTGCTCCTGTACGCCGCCAAGGAGGTCGTGGCGGTCGCGTGCACCGTGCCCAGCCACGCCCTGCTCGCCACCTACCTGTGGAATTTCCGATGGGTCTCGGGCTTCTGGCTGCTGCTGTCGGTGCCGCTCAACGCCGTGACGCTGGTGCTCTCGAGCGTGCACCAGCTCACGGTCATGGGGGCGCTCGGGGCGGCGTTCGGGTGCGTGCAGGGGCTCCTGCAGTGGCACAATCGGAGGCGGGGCCAGCGGCTGGTCTGACGCGGCAGACGGCAGGGGCGGCGGGGGGGGGGCTGACGCTGTCCCAGGCTGGGGGGGGCAGGTTGAAGGCGAGGCGTGGAGCGGGCTGGGCGCCGTCATGTGTCCGTCACGCTCACACTCCCCCACCAGAAAGGCGCCTTCCGCAGAGCCACGGGATCCCGCGCTGAAGAAGCACGAGCTCGCCCCCGGGTACACGGTAAACCAGAGATGTCCGGTCGGGGACGCGGTGGGCGCGGCGGGCGCGGGGGGAAGGTGCAGGGGAGGGTGAGTGACGCTCGCTGGCGCGACGGCCCGTGTCCGCGGCGGGGAGAGGGCGAAGTAGCGGGGGGCCGCCAGTCCCGCCCTATCCGCTCGAGACGGGGCCGCGGCGGCCGCGGTTCGATCGAAGCGACCGCCGGACCCATCGGAACCCCGAGATCGCGACTGTCCACACCTGCAGGGCTCCGCACACGCGCGCCTACAGGCCGAGCTCGGCGCCAGGCGGGCGCAGGAGGTCCTCGCCCGGGTGAGCCCGATCCCCGTCCCCTCCCCCTCCGCCCGGCCCGGCCCGGCCCGCCCGCGCCCGGCCCGGCGGCAGGCCAGCCCGCCCCCCCGCCCCCTCGCCCGCAGATCGCCATGCTGTCCCGCCACCTCGAGGCCAACGGCGACACGATGCCCGACGACGAGGCGTCGGTCCTGGCCCGGCAGATGCTGCTGCTGGTGCAGAACTCGGACCAGCTGCCGATCGAGGTGGGCAAGGCCGTGGCGCCGCTGATGCGCATGCTCAAGGCGAGGCAGGACGAAGCGGTCGCGGGCAACGTCCTGGCGGCCCTCGCGGCCCTCGTCGTGCGCTCCGAGCCCGAGTGCGACATGGGAAAGGAGGCCCTGGAGCTGGGCGCCCTCGCCGAGGTGGAGCGGTTAATGGGGCACTCGGATGCGCTGCTCGAGGCGGCCGGGGGGAAGGGGGCCGCGGAGGGGGAGCGGGACCCGCGGCTACTGGGCTCGCAGATCCGCACCAACTCGGTCGTTCTCCTCCACGCCCTCGCCCACGCCTGCCCCGCCGCGGCGGACCCGGTGCTGGCGGGGCGGCCCGTGCGGCGGGTGGGGGAGATGCTCGCGACGGGGGAGGCGCCGGCCAACCTGCGGACCGTGTGCCTGGACATCTTCGCGCACCTCGTGTCGAGCAAGGGGGATGCCGGCAAGGCCGTGGCCCGCGAGTGCGGCATCCTCGGGGTCGTGTCCCGGATGATTGCGGCCGCGCAGCCCGAGGAGGACGCCGAGCTGAGCGTGCGGGCGCTGCTGGTGGCGGGGCTGCTGCTGCCGGAGCGGGACGGGGAGGGGGGTCCGAAGAACGGGGGCAACCTGAGGGAGATGGCCGCGACCGAGGGGTGCGTCGACGGCCTCGTGCGCCTGTGCCGCAACCGCGACTCGGACTGCCACGCCATTGCCGTGACCATCCTGCGCGAGATGTCGGCCGACGAGGGCCTCAAGGACCAGGTCGAGGCGGCGCTGCAGGCCGCCGCGGTCGAGATCAGGACGGAGCGGGAGCAGGCGGACGAGGCGGCCGCCGCCATGGCCAATGCCAAGCTCAACTGAGTGAGAGGGGCCGACGGGGGCTCCAGTCGCCGGGGCGCGAGCCTCCAGCTGACGCTCCCGCCCACGCGGGCCGTTGAACGACGAGTCGGTGTGCTGCGCTTCAATGGCTACTTACATACGCCTACTTGTTGCATCCGCCTCCGGATTGGCCGGCGGGGCGGGGCGGCCCAGAATGGGGCCGCGAACGGGCCGCCAGGGGGCGCGCGCGCCCCTACGGCGCCCGCTCAGTCGATCCGGCGGGGGAACCTGGGCGCCGGCTGGCCCATCATGTGGCGGATGTCGTCGTGCGGGTGCCGGAGGTCCGGGACCTTGAGGGCCCACTTGTCGACCAGCAGCGCGACGGCGTCGGGCGTGAGGAAGGCGGGGAGGTCGGGGCCGAGGCGGATGTCGCGGACGCCCAGGTGGAGGAGGGAAAGGAGGATGGCGACGGCCTTCTGCTCGAACCACGAGATGTCGAGGCTGAGGGGGAGCCCGTTGACGTCCGTGCCCAGGGCGTCGGCGAGCGCCTTGGCCACCACGATGGCAGAGTAGGCGTCGTTGCACTGGCCCATGTCCAGCAGGCGGGGGAGCTCCGTCCCGGGGAGCGTCCCCAGGTCGTGGTCGAAGAAGCGGTACTTGCCGCAGCCGAGCGTGAGCACGAGCGTCTCGGGCGGGAGGCTGTCGACGATGTCGGTGTAGTACTTGCGCTCGGGCTGCCGGCCGTCGCACCCGCCGACGAGGAAGATGTGCTTCAGGTCCCCGCGGCCCACGGCGTCGAGCACCGTGCCCGCCGCGCCCAGCACCGTCTCGTGCCCGAAGCCGACGTTGGCCGTCCGCGCCGGCTCCTCCGTCTCGGGGAAGCCGGGCAGCTCCAGCGCCCGGGCGATCACCTGGGAGAAGTCTTTGGCCCGCCCCTCCCGGCGGTCCACGACGTGGTGCACACCCGGGACCGCGACCATGTTGCCCGTGGTGAAGAGCCTCCCTTGGTACTCCTTCCCGGGCAGCAGGACGCAGTTCGTTGTCATCAGGATGGCGCCCGGGAAGGCCGAGAACTCGCTCTTCTGCCGGTACCATGCGCCGCCGTAGTTTCCTACCAGGTGCGGGTATCTCTTGAGCCCGGGGTACCCGTGCGCGGGGAGCATCTCCCCGTGTGTGTACACGTTGATCCCCGTGCCCTCGGTCTGGGCCAGGAGTTCTTGCAGGTCTCGGAGGTCGTGCCCGCTGACGAGGATGGCCTTGCCCTTGACCGGCGTCAGGCGCACAGGGGTCGGCACGGGCGCCCCGTACGTCTCCGTGTTGGCCCGGTCCAGGAGCTCCATCGCCTCGAGGTTGACGGCGCCCAGGCGGAGCGCCATGGCCAGCACCTTGTCCGTGTCCCGGGACTCGCTCGAGGCGAGGAACCCGAGGGCCTCGAACACGAAGGCGTCCACTTCCCGTGAAGTGTATCCGAGCGTCTCGGCGTGGTGGGCGTAGGCGCAGATGCCCTTGAGGGCGTACGTGAGCATCTCGTGGAGCCCGAGGAGCGTGTCCAGCCCGCGCGACTGCATCTCGTGCCGGCGGTGGTCGAGTCCGACGCGCGAACCCAGGGCCAGGACGTCCCCCAGGGCCGGGCGGTCGCCCACGAGGGACCGCACATCGAGGGCGTACGGGTGCGGCGCGGCGTCGAACCAGGGGAGGGGCGGCTCGGGGAGGGCTGCCGCCGCCGACAGGGAGCCCGGGGCGCGCGAGTGCGCCTCCAGGTCCGACGCCACCTGGTTGAGCTCCTGGCGCACCCGGTCCGCCGTCATGATCTTGTCCACCAGGTTCAGGGCGTCGAAGTTCGTGTTGGTGAGCGTCGCGAAGACGGCCTCCTTGGCGAACTTGGCCACGTCAGCATCCCAGTAGCCCTGGCGGCTGAGGACGCTGGCCTGCTGCCCCACGCCCTTCAGGACGTACAGGAGGAGGTCGTGGAGGGCCGCGATGTCGGGCGTCTTGCCGCAGACGCCGACGGTCTCGCAGCCCTTCCCGCCGATTGTCTCCTCGCACTGCCTGCGGGCAGGAAGCGGCGCGTTGTGGTGGTTGAGGGGGCTTTTCCTCCCACGGACGACGCCGCTCGGAGGCTAGGGCGCTTAGCTGGCGTAGCGGCGCCCGGACGTTGACCGAGGTGGTTGGGGGGACAGGTGTCCCGTCAAGGCGATAGCTTGCGCCGCCTCTCCGGCTTTTCTCCACACATGTTTCCCTTCCTCGCATCTTTGCTCACATGCAGAACATGTCGTGGTCGTGGGATATGTCCGAGGGGACGACAAATTCCTCTCCATCGCGCGTCTTGAACTTCACGAGGAGGCGCGGGCCGCGTGCGAGGCTCGGAAGCCGCCGCTGGGGGACCGTGGGGCAGGCAGTGCCCGCAGCGCTGAGGGTCAGACGGAACATGGGTTGCGTGTCGCTACCCGGCGAGCAAAGCAGCGGAAGTGAGCGGGGGGGCGGGCGTAGGGGCACAAAGTAGACGGGCCTTGCAGCTGTGGCCTTGCGTCGTCCTGGCAACACCCCCGTCCTGGCAACACCCCGCATCCGCTCGATACAGTATATTTGTGGCCAATCGCTGCATGTACGCGTTCAATGTGCACGTTTGTCACGCAATCGTTGTTTTTTTTGGGGTATCGTGAGTAATTGAGCGCTGCCCCCGGGGCAAAGTTGGCACCTGATGGTTGACGTCTTGATGAACGCGGTGGGGGCTGTCATGCCGCGCTCCCTGTCGCTGCGGAGCCGCTTGGGCAAGTTTGACGACGGAGCGGGCGCAAGCACCGTCTTATTCGTCACCGCCCACCCGGACGACGAGACGATGTTTTTCGCCCCGGCCATCCTCAGGTGGGACCTCTCCGCGCCGGCCCGCGCTGCAGGGCCGACGATTTCACTGTCGCGGCTCTGCGCGGATATTTTCATCGAGTATTTACCCCAGAGAATCGAAGAAGACTCCTCCGCTCGCTGGAGCCGCCCTCCCCGACGTGCTCCATCCCCGAGCGTCCCCCGCAGGCTGCTGCGGGAGGGGTGCGACGTGCACCTTCTGTGCTTCACGGACGGCGGCTACGAGGGCTTGGGCGAGGTGCGGGAGTTGGAGCTGTACGCCGCGTGCGCCCAGCTCGGCCTGCCTCGGTCCCACGTCCACCGGTATCGCAGCAACTTCATCGTCGACTCGCCCCTCAAGAGCCAAATGTGGTTCCTAGGGGAGACGCGGAAGGGGGTCCTGGAGACAGTGGAGAGGGTCAAGCCCGACGCCGTCGTCACGTTCGACGAGGCGGGGGTCTCGGGGCACCTTAATCACAAGGCGTGCAGGTGCGGCGCGGGCTCGCCGGCGCGGACCCCACCCCCGCCCCTCCCCCCACCGGTCCCCTCACCCCGCCCCTCCCTGCCCCTGCCCCCGCAGCAACGGGGTGGCGTGGGCCAGGAGCGCGCTGGAGCGGCAGGGGGTGTCGGTGTGGATGCTCCGGTCCCCCGCCATCGCCATCAAATACCTGGGCTTCCTGGGCGCACTTGTGGCGGCCCTGCTTGGGCTGCTGGGCGGGGCAGCCACTTGCTGGACTCCGAGCGTGGGGCGGATCCGGCGTGCTATGGCCGAGCACCAGAGCCAGATGGTGTGGTTCCGAAGGGCGTACCTCGTGATGTGCTGCCTGGTGTACTCCTCGGTGCTCGTCCGGCTATCCCCGCCCGCGGACATGGGGGGCGCTGCGGGGCCGCTGGACCGCGGGAGCCGCGACAGGAAGGACCGGTGACGCGAGGGGCACAGGCCGATTCGGGCTTGAAAATTCGCAGGGGCGGCGCCTTCGCCGGCCCCCGCTGACGCCGACACCCGCCCACCGACAAGCAATGCCCCTGCCCCCCCACGCATCACATGAAATCCTCGTCCGAGTCCCACTCGACGGAGTCCTTGTCCGCCTCGCCGTCCGATTCCCAGTCCTCGGGCTCCTCCAGCTCGGCGAGGTTAACCTGGTACCTGAGGATGCCACCGATGCCGCCGAAGCCGCGGCAGAACTGGGACCCGTTCTCCGACTTGTTGGTGACGAACTCCAGCTGGCACCCGAACTTGCGGTAGTTTTCGGCCAGCCACTCGATGAGCGGGATCTGGTCAATGATCTCCATGTTGGTCCCGTCCTCCTTGTTGACGAAGTGCTTGGGGTCCTTGGCCTGCTCCTCCGTCATGTTCTTCTCGTGGATCCCGCCGCTCGTGTCCCGGAGCGTGTACCGCTGCGTCGCCAGGTCCTCCCAGACGATGAGCGTTTCCACCGCCCCCATCTCAAGCACTGTCAGCGTTTCGGCCACCCCAAAGACGAACTTGCCCGAGTCGAGCGAAATCTGCTCGAAGAAGTTGTTGATGAGCTTGCGCTCCTGGACGAACTTGACGTTGGCGAGGGACTCGGAGGCGAGCTCGACGGCCTGGTTGAACCCGTTGTCCCCGCCGTACGACACGTCCACGATGGCCACCACGATGTCCTTGAGCCGCGCGTCGAAGAGGTCCGAGTTGGCGAGGTCGTTCTTGAACTCGGCCGACCCGGCGAGCACGATGCCCGACACGTTCGGGCGGGACGAGTCGGGGTCGATGAAGTTCTGCACCATGAGCTCGGCCACCTTCCTCAGGTAGTTGTGGCGCTTCTCGAGACGCAGGCGCGCGAAACGCAGCGCCGACTGCCCACCGCGGCCGTGCTTCTTCGGGAGGTCGACGGCGATCCGCTGCAGGACCTCCTTCGTGTTCCCCGTCAGCGCCCCGAACAGCGACCCGAGCCCGTCCATCACGAGGAACCCGTACCGCTGATCGCTCTGCAGCAGGCTCTGCAGCGCCTCCGTGTGGAACTTGTTGTCGCAGAGGTAGAGCGACGTGTTGATCGGCTTGAAGGGCTCGAAGTCGACGTTGAGCTTGCGCTCCTTGCCCTCGTCCGTGAGGACGGTCCCCGTATACACGACCAGGCCGTTGTCCGGGCACCGGTTGTACAGCTTAAGCCTCTGCGGGGGCGGGACAGGGGCGGGGGGGCGAGTGGGAGGGCGTGGGGAGGGTTGGTGGGGCGGCCGCCGGGGGCAGGGTGCCCCCAAAGATCGGCAATCGCGGGGGCGGCAGCGCACCTGCTGCGCCGAGGTGATGGCGGCGAGCACTGACTGGCGGTTCACACGCGACTTGATGTTGGACGCGGTCCCGTACTCGACCTGGAGCATCTGGTTGCACTTGGCGAGGTCCGACTTGGGCGGGAGGATGAGGGAGATCATCGACGTCCCGTTACCGCGCGCATTCTCCAGCGACTTGATGAGCTGCGGGGAGGAGAGGGCAGCTAGGAGGTGAGGAGAGGGTTCGAGCCGCGTATGTCACCTCTTGGGCCGCGATATTGCCCGTGATGGCGGCAGAGCAGGACACACGGTGGGGCATGATGGATGCGGGCCGGGTGGTCGGCCTTTGCCCTGCCGTGGTGCACGAGCGCCCCCGAGAAGGTCTCCTCTTGCGGTACGGCACCCCATCTCGCCGTGCAACCCGGTCAGCGCCCCCGGCTCCCCCGTCCGCCAAAACACACTCCCCCCGTGCGCGTCGTCGGGGGGGTTCTCCCGCGTCGCTCACCCTCCGAACCTTGAAAATTTCCACCTGCTGCTCGTTCTCAGAGTCCTGCATGGTCCCTTTCCTCTCTCACGCACGCGCCAGGACTCGGCAAAGGTCGGTTTTTCTACGAAACGCTGCGGGCGCGGGCGCGGGCGATGGCTGTCCGAATCTATGCCACCTGGTATGAAAAGGGAGGGACACGACGCGTCACCACGTACAAGGGCGCTCGGGGCGCGCATCGACGACGGGAAACGCCCCTCGACCAGGTGCCAGAAGCGCCGGGGGAGGGGCGACCACGAGGCTGGTTTAACGGGGGCGCTTTCCGCCGGGCTGGCCTCCCGCCGCCCGCGCTCACATCAGCGAGTCGCCGTTGTCGTCCCTCCCGTCCGGCCGGACCAGGTCGTCCAGGCTCGGGCCCCCCACGCCCCCCCCCCCCATCCCCCCCCCCATCCCGCCCTCGAGGAGCCCCCCCCCGCCGAAGTCCATGTCCATCTCCCGCACGCCCGACAGCCCGCCCCCCATCATCCCGCCGCCGAGCCCCATGAGCAGGTCGTCGTTGTTGATCCCCATGGAGCCCCCCCCCGCGGCCGCGCCCAGGCCCATGTCGTCGTCCCGGACGTCGAGCGTGGGCGTCCCCACCGCCGGGGTGCCCCCGCGGCCCTTGGCGGGGGAGGCGAAGCCCCCGCCGGGGCCGGCGGCGCCCCGCTGCGGCGCGCTGTTGATGATGCGGCCCTTGTCGTCCCGCACGACCGCCGCCGGGTGCCTCCCCCGGCCCCGGCCCCGGGCCCCGACCACCCCGCCCCGCCCGCGGAGGGCCCCCCGGGCCCCCCGGGCGCCCCGCCCCGGCAGCGCGCCCGGGGCCGCGCCCCCCCCCGGGGCGTTCCGGTCCCGCCCGGGCCCCACCTGGTTCTGCAGGAAGGTCAGGTACTGGGACTTCTCGTGCTCCTCCAGGCGCGCGTGCCGGCTCGCGTACGCCTCGTCGTCCGTGTCCTCGTCCGACGACGGGCTCGTGCCCTGGGCCGTGTTGGCGCCGCTGGCGCGCCCCTTCTTCCCGCGGCCCCCGCCGGCGGGGCCCCAGGCCTTCTCCCGCCGGGCCAGGTCCGCCGCGGTCACCTGCCGCACCGACGGCGTCACGATGTCGTTCACCCGCACCCTCTCCACGAACTTGGGCGTCATCGACGTCGACGCCACCACCTCGTCGATCGAGAAGTGCGGGTTCCCCCGGCGCTTGCGGCCGGCGGCGAGGGCCGAGCGGGAGTCGGCGGCCCCCGGAGTGGGCGCCGCGCCGGCGGGCGTCGCCGCCAGCAGCGCCGGCAGCGCCGGCGGCATCTTGCGCTCGCCGGGCGTCAGGAGGTTGCAGGTCACGCTGCCCCGGAGCTGGCGGTTGAAGCGGACGCGGAGCCGCTCCTTCAGGTTGGCCACGTGGATGCCCAGGCTCTGCAGGGCCATGTGGATGCGCGACGCCACGCTGCTCTCCGCCACCGGCCCGCCCCCCGCGGGCTCGGGCCGCGGCGCGTCGTGCCGGCGCGTCAGGAGCGGGTGCGACAGGAACTCGCGCGCGGAGGCCCCGCCCGCGGCCGGGGCCGGGGCGCCCCCGCCGCCCCCCGCCGTCCCGGCGGGCGCCTCCTCCCGCCGGGCCCGCTTCGCGGCCCGGGGCCCGTCGCCGGACCCCTCCCGCTCCGCCACCTCGCGGTAGCAGGCCCGCCGCTCCTCCAGCTCGCGCATGCGGAGCTCGAGCCAGCGGCAGCGCCACTCGACGTAGCGGCGGGTGCGCTTCCACCGGGGGTCGCGGCCGCTCTGGTCCCCGCGGCGCTCGGCGGGCGCCGGCCCGAGCTCGGACCGGGGCACCCCGGGACCCGCCCCGGGCCCGGCGCGCCACGGCCGCCGCCCGGCCCCCCAGGCCACGGCACTGACGGCGGGCCCCGCCAGGGACTCCAGGTCGAGCGCCCGGGGGGCGCCGTCCTCCCCGCGCTCCACGGGCTCCCCCCCCGCCTCCCCCTCGTCCTCCGGGTCCGTGTCCGAGAAGTCGCTCAGCTGGCAGTCGTCGTGGTCGCGCGCCTCCATCAGGAGCTCCGCCGAGGCGGCCAGCGGGGCGAAGTGGTTGAAGCGGGAGGCGCGGACCTTGCGGAGGAGCTCCGGGAACTTGGGGAGGGCGGCGCGGGCGCGGAGGCGCTCCTCCTCCACCTGCCGCTCGTACTCGGCCCGCGCGAGGTCCTCCCCGGCCTCGGCCGCGGCCGGGCCCTCGGGGTGGGCGAGGGCGATGGCCTTGCGCCCCTCCAGCTCGGACTGCGCGAAGGCCTTCTTCCCGGCCTTCTGGAGCTGCTGGGCGCACTTGTACACGCGGGAGCGCTTCGGGTTGAAGGTCATCGCGTTGGCGCAGATCAGGTCCAGGTCCGACACGAGCGAGCGCCACGTCAAGTATTTACCCGCCTGCACCTTCTCAATCATCGCGCTGAAGCTCATGGGCTCCTTGATGATGTTGAAGTACCCGGGGGCCACGAGCTCCGTCACGGGCATGAAGAAGAACTTCTCCTTGTCCAGAGCGGCCACCTGCGGGGGCGCGGGGGGGTGGCAGGGCGCTTCAGCGGGCGGGGGAGGGCTAGAGGGGGCCGGGGGGCCGGGGCCGCGGGGGTGGCAGGCGCGGGTCGGGACCCGGGGGGGGGGGAGAGGGGCGCCTTGGCCGCACGGAACACGGTCCAGACGGGGCTTCGCGCGATGGAATCGGATGTGGACCCCTGTACGGCCGTCACAGTCCCTTCCCGGGGGCCCGCCGGGGACGCGACCCCCGCCCCATGGGAACGGGCCCTCATGATGCCCCGGCCTTTGGGGCGGGGGGATCGCGCGCCCGGTGCACCTCCAGCCGCAGCGCTCCCTGAGTAGGCTCTCACCTTCTTGATGATACCGACGAGCACGGCCTCCGGGTTGTACGTCAGCGGCACGTCGCCCGTCAGGTACGGGTTATAGGACGTGCGCTGGGTGAGGCGGTCTCTGCGACAACGAAAGGGGGAGCTTTACGGGTCAGAAAGGCTCCGCGGCGCAGATCGGGCCCGGTGGAGCCAAAAATCACACGGAATTGACGCGCGTGTCCGGGTACGGGGCTCTGGCTGGGGCCGGGCTCACCCCGCAGCGCTGTTCCCCGCCCCGCTTGGTGCACCTGGGGCGTTCCCCGCGCCCCCCTGCCCCCCCGCGCTCCCCGAAGGCGCTCCTTGCCCCGCCTGGCTCATTATGAGGCGTGCAAGGAGGGTATGAGCGTGTCAGGCCGGCGAGGCACGCGACCGGGTGGGCAGCGGTGGCCACGCTGTGGGTGGAATACGGAAGTCGCCCCGCACTAGCCTCTACGCTGGTCTATCGGGCCCCGCTGGCTTACCATACAGCGAAATTGTCGCTCTTGGCAACTCCACAGCGCACATCGCCACCAGGGCGAGGGGAGCGGGGCGCGGGGACCCGTCTCATGAAGTTTCAGTCGGGCGGGCGAGGGTCCCTGCAATGGCCTCCCCGCAGCGAGCTGAAGGGCCCTTGCTCCCCGGCGGCCCGAGGCAGTCGAGAAGGAACTACGCCGCCCCCGGAGAACCCACTCTCGCGCGCTGCGTTCCGCCGCATTCCCCCCCTCAGGTCAACCCTACGCAACCAAAACGAGCACCATGCAGGCCGCCGCCATGAGCCCCGCGGCTTGCCAGCACGTGGTCGTCCCTGCCCGTGCTGCCTCGACCAGGACGAGGGTGATGATGAGGGCGGAGGAAAAGAAGAAGGGGCTCACGTACAAGGTTCGCTCCGCGCAACGGCCTTTCCGCCCCCCCCCCGCCCGGCGCCTCCCCGGTATCCGCCGGATCGGGGACCCGCGGTTCGTCACGTGGAGACCCCATCGGACTCCCCGTTCCGGCGATATATCCGGCCGCAATCCCCCGAACCCCCTTCCCCCCCGCCCCCCTCCCGCAGGATGCTGGGGTGGACACCGTTGCGGGGAACGCCCTCGTGGACCGCATCAAGGCGATCAACCCGGACATTGGTGGCTTCTCGGGCCTCTACCCCTTCGGCGACAGCTACCTGGTCTCCGGCACGGACGGTACGTGCGCCACGGGCCGGGCCGCCAACTCTCCCTGAACCGCGCCCCCCTGAGCCCCCAGTGTGGGCGCGGCGCCGATGCCGCGCCTGGGGGGGAGCGACTTCGCAGTAATATGGTATTACGTGGTACTTACGCCACAAGAACCCCAAAAGCGCGGAAATATATTTGTATCCGACCCCGACGGCTCGTCCAGGGGCCCGGCAGTCTCGCCCCCCCCCCCCCCCCCCCTCCCCCCCCCCCCCCCCCCCCCCCCCCCCCCCCCCCCCCCCCCCCCCCCCCCCCCCCCCCCCCCCCCCCCCCCCCCCCCCCCCCCCCCCC
>Ga0181582_10001616_pt1 | contig 17784 bp, 14 predicted proteins | sample 071ome_32_FD_132438 | JGI IMG/M metagenome (GOLD analysis project Ga0181582, IMG submission 132438) | Coastal salt marsh microbial communities from the Groves Creek Marsh, Skidaway Island, Georgia - 071405AT metaG (megahit assembly) | ecosystem: Environmental > Aquatic > Marine > Intertidal...
CGTGGAGCAAGAGGCGGAGCGCGAGGTGTTTTCTCTCGATAAGCCAATTTCCGTTTCCCAGGGAAATTCTTCGCTAATCGCGCTTCCCTACGATGGATTTAAAGTTACGTGTACATCCTCGGACGATCGAGGAATACATACTCAGCACCTGTCACTCGATATTGACCCGGAAGTCTTTTCCGCGCAAATTGCAGCTGCTCGGACCTTCACTGTGTTCGAAGATATTGAGGAGCTCATAAAGCTCGGCAAGATCAAGGGCGGAAGTTTGGAAAACGCGATCGTTCTTAAGGGAGATAAAATCTTATCCAAGGAGCCCTTGCGTTTCGAGGATGAGCTCGTGCGTCACAAGATATTGGATGTCGTAGGGGATATCTTCCTGCTGGGCAAGCCATTGAAGGCTCCCATTATAGCTGTTCGCCCAGGGCATGCCCTTAATTCCCAGCTGACGAAAAAGCTTCATGAGCGCATGGATGAGCTCGAAAAAGGGCATGCTAAGAAAGCGAGCGAAAGCCGAAAGATTGTCGTCGAAACGGAAACGGAACTGGATATCCGGCGAGTGATCGAAACGCTTCCCCACCGCTACCCGATGCTTATGGTGGATCGGGTGATCGAGTTTCGAGGCGACAATGAACTCACAGCCATAAAGAATTGCACGATCAACGAAGAGTATTTTCAAGGCCACTATCCAGGTCAGCCAATCATGCCAGGGGTGCTGCAAATCGAAGCCATGGCGCAAGCAGCGGGTATCCTGATGCTTCGGGTGACGAAAAACGAGGGGATGACGGCTGTTTTCATGAGTATCGACAAGGTCAAATTTCGCAATAAAGTCATTCCCGGCGACCAACTCAAAATAGATGTCAAGCTAACCAAAATTATGCGGGGGAAGATCGGCACAGCCGAAGCGACCTGTTCAGTTGGAGACAAAGTGGCTTCGTCTGGAGAACTGAAATTCATGCTGGTCGACAAAGAAGCGGATGTCTGATTAACTGGATACAATCAATTCACTATGGCGGTTGAAGCGCATCCCACAGCTATAATCGATCCCCGAGCGGAGCTCGGCGAGGGCGTCCAGGTTGGAGCTTACTCCGTAGTCGGTCCGGAAGTGAAAATCGGCGACCACACGAAGATCTGGCATCAGGCTAGCATTTGGGGAAATACGGAGATCGGCGAATCCTGTGAAATTTATCCTTTCGCGAGCGTGGGGATGAAAACCCAGGATTTGAAGTTTCAAGGGGGGGCTCCGGGAACGCGAATAGGCGATCGAAACGTGATCCGAGAGTATGTATCTATAAACGCGGCCACCAACGAAGGCGAGTATACGGAGATCGGGAATGACAATCTGTTTTTGGCGTATTGTCATGTCGGGCACTGCTGTCGCATCGGAAACCACCTGATTGCCAGCAACGGGGCCACCTTCGCGGGGCACGTTGTCGTCGAGGATTACGTGGGTGTTGGTGGAGGGGGTACTGCGATCCACCAATTTTGCCATATCGGTCGCTATTCTTTTATTGGAGGTTGCGCTAAAGTAGAGCAGGATATCCCGCCTTTTATGCTGGGCGATGGGCATCCGGCAAAGATTCGGATGTTTAATAAAGTGGGGCTTGAGCGAAATGGCTTCGATTCCGAGCAAATCAGCATCGTGAAACGCTTGTTTCGAACTTTCTATCGAGAAGGTCTCAATCGGCAGCAGGCTATGGCTGCTATCAGGGAAAGCGACATTGCCGATTCAGAAGAGGCAAAAATCTTCATTGAATTTGCAGAAGCATCCGAGCGCGGTCTGGCGGGTGGCTCGTAAATTTCCGTCTCGGATCGTCGGGTATAGGCAAATTGAATGGCGCGTTTCCTATATTGAATAGCCGGGAAATTACAATTGCTCCAGCGAACGTCGCTTTTGCGCTGATAAAGGCTTTTACTTTGGTCGGGTAGAGACCTAGAACGGCCGTTTTATCTAAGTAAACTGCCCATGGCTTACACGATTGGAATAGACTACGGTACGAATTCAGTTCGGAGCATCGTCGTTCGATGTTCGGATGGAATGGAGGTGGGCTCCTCGGTTTTCGAATACCCTTCAGGAAAATCAGGGATCTTGCTGGATCCTAGCGATCACAATCTAGCCCGGCAACACCCCGGCGACTATATTGCTGGTTTGGAGTCGGCTACAAGGCATGCCATTGCCGAAGCTGGTCAATCGGATCATCAATTTGCTCCGGACAAGGTAATTGGCATCGGGGTGGATTCGACCGGATCGAGCCCGATCCCAGTAGATTCGACGAATCAGGCCTTAGCGATGCAACCGAAATTCCAAGGACGGCTAGCTGCTGAATGCTGGTTGTGGAAAGACCATACCAGCGTGGAAGAAGCTGCGAGAATTACGGATTTGGGCCGGAAGCATCGCCCCCATTTTTTGGCGAAATGCGGCAACACTTACTCTTCCGAGTGGTTCTGGTCGAAGATTTGGCATTGCTTAAAGGTCGATTCAGAAGTGTTTGCCTCTGCCAACAGTTGGGTGGAGCTCTGCGATTGGATTCCCTCTGTTCTGGCCGGAGTTACCGATCCGAAAGCGGTCAAGCGAGGGATTTGCGCAGCGGGCCACAAGGCATTCTATGCGGATGATTGGGGCGGATTGCCAGACAAGGAATTTCTTGCGATGCTGGACCCGAAATTGGCGGATCTCAGGGATCGCCTGTATGAGATAGCCTATGACGCTAGCGAGAAAGCGGGGGAACTTTGTCCAGAGTGGGCTGATCGTTTGGGGCTGCCGGAAGGAATCGCGATTGCCATAGGCGAGTTTGACGTTCACTACGGAGCGATTGGAGCCGGGGTTGACGAGGGAACGCTGGTCAAGGTGATAGGCACTTCGACTTGCGATTGCGGGGTGGTGCGAGCCGATAAGGAAGTCGCCGACATTCCCGGTATTTGCGGCATTGTCAAAGGGGCTATTCTTCCAGGTTATTATGGCATCGAAGCCGGACAGTCCGCCGTGGGCGACATATTTGCATGGTTTGTCAAATCGGTTTGTAAGGGCGATCCGGATACTCATGCTTCTTTGACGACAGAAGCCGATAATTTGGCTCCTGGCGAATCGGGCCTTTTGGCTCTAGATTGGAATAACGGCAATCGGACTGTGTTGGTGGATCCCTTGTTGAGCGGACTTCTGCTCGGTCAAACCCTTCACACTACGCAAGCGGAGATCTATCGTACGCTTATCGAGGCAACTGCATTTGGCGCTAGAATGATCCTCGAGCGAATCGAGGAGTATGGAGTGCCGGTGAGGCGGGTTGTTTGCGCGGGCGGTATAGCGGAGAAGAATCCCATGCTGATGCAAATCTACGCCGATATTACGGGACGGGAAATGCTCGTTTCCGGCAGCTCGCAAACTTGCGCCCTGGGCTCGGCGGTTTCAGCGGCCGTTCTGGCCGGTTCCGAAATTGGGGGCTATGATGATTTTGAAACGGCCCAAGCCAAGATGACTCGATTGAAGGATGTCAGTTACAAACCGAATCCGGCGTCTCAAGCGGTTTACGACAAGCTTTTCCAGCTGTACAAGCAATTGCATGACGCATTTGGCGGGGTGTCTGAAGAGAGCCTGGGAGGCGTCATGAAAAATCTTTTTTCCATCAAGGAGGGAGCGCGAGCGACAAATTCCTAACCGTTGTCATCTAAATTATCATTTCATGAGCATATACGCGTCGTTGAAAGAAGAGTGCTACGAAGCTAACAGGGAATTGCCAAAACTGGGGATTGTCGACCTGACGTTCGGGAACGTATCCATTGTGGATCGAGACCGTGAAGCGATGGCGATTAAGCCGAGTGGCGTGGGTTATGATGTCTTAAAGCCGGAAGATATTGTCGTGCTGAGACTGGACTCTACTCCGGACGATGAGAGCAATCTGGATCTAGAGGCGGCCAAGATCGAAGGTTCATTGCGACCGTCTTCCGACTCGCCTACGCACCTGAAACTGTATCAAGCGTTTAGTGACATAAAGTCGGTGGCGCATACCCATTCGCGAAATGCTACAGCCTTTGCCCAGGCCGGAATGGCGATTCCCTGTTTCGGGACAACGCATGCCGACTATTTTTACGGGGAAGTTCCTGTAACCAGGCCGATTTCAAAAGAAGAGATTAGGCGGCATTATGAATGGGAGACCGCCAATGTCATCGTGGAGCTTTTCGAAGATTTGGACGAAAACGAGATCAACGGCGCCCTGTTTCACGGGCATGCCCCTTTCGTTTGGGGTTTCTCTGGGAAAAAAGCGGTAGAAACGGCCTACGCCTTGGAAGTCATAGCTGAGATGGCTATAAAGACGCTGGCTTTGAATCCCGATGCGGCGCCACTGTCGCAGGCCCAGCTCGACAAGCATTACTTGAGGAAGCACGGCTCGAGCGCCTACTACGGTCAGGCCAGTAATGGTTGAGTCGAATCCCTGCTTTAGCGATTGAAGCGAGGACGGGCCGACCGCATTAATCAAAGTTGCAACAATGGCCCGATTTTCAGATAGAAAAGTTTCCTCATGGTTTCTGAGCCTTTCAGATGCGTTGAAGTCGGGATTTAGTCCGGCTGACGCCGTTAGGCTAGCGGGGTCCCTCCCCAATAATGTCCGAAGCAGACTCATTCAGCGGATGGAATCGGGAAGCACTTGGAGAGAGGCCGTCGAAAATGAGGGCGCTTTTTTAGAGCCTGCTGAGCGATTAATGATATCAGCGGCTGAACAATCGGGCAACCTGCCAAAAACGTTTGAAGAGCTTGGTGAATTTCGAAAAGAAGCGGCGGCTTTCAAGAGCCGAATGTTTCTGGCGGCTCTTTATCCCCTGGCAATCCTCCACCTGGGAGCCTTGCTGTTTCCGGTGGACTACCTTGTTGATGGGAATCCGAAGGCTTACGCTGTCGGCGTTGGAATGGTGATCGTTCCCTTATGGATTGTTTTCATTGTGACCAATTTGGCTTTTCGGGTTTCTCCACGGTTCAAAAAGGTCGTGCAATCGATCATACCTATCATCAGAGGATATTCAATTAATCGCGATCTTGCCCGGTTCTGTCGTGTCCTGGCTAGCTGCATCCGCTCCGGTGTCCCGCTTGCCAGGAGTTGGGAATGGTCGCTGCTGGCAGCCGATAGCTTGCGATTGGATAGCGATGGCTATCGGGCCATCGACTCGATCAATCGCGGTTCTCCAGCTAGCAATGGCTTTTCCGAAAAGAGCGGATTCCCTCCGGAACTCATTCAGCAATACGCTATTGGGGAAAAGACCGGCGAGCTGGATGTCAATATGAGCCGGGTAGCGGATATGTACTCTAGCGCGGCCAAAAAAAAGCTATTTATCGCGACCTTAGTATACCCTCAAATTCTCTTCCTAATAATTGCCGCTTTCGTGGCCCTCAAAGTAATCGGCTTCTACAAAGGCTATTTCGACAATATTATGAATTTTACCTAACGGCAGGTTTCGCAAACGCCGTAAAGCTCGAGCACATGGGTAATTTCCGAGTACCCCAGATCTGAGGCCAATTTTTCCAACTTCTTCACCTCGCAGGTATCCAATTTTTCGGTCTTGTGACACTTGCGGCAGATTATGTGATGATAATGGTGCTGCTCGGCATTAATCTCGAAAAGGCTTTTGCCGGATTCGGTTGGAATGCGATTGACGATTCCCGCAGTCTCGAATGCCTCCAAATTTCGATAAACCGTCACGAGATCGAAGGAGCTTGAGCCAAGCATCTCGTGGAGTTCCTCGGCGGAATAGGGCTTGGACTGATCTACAAGCAGTTGCAGCAGGGCTTTTCTGGGCTCGGTTATGCGCAACCGTTCTTTTTTCAAGCTGCTAAGCGCCGTATCAAATCTATGTTCAGAATTGGGCATTGTGCAAAGCTTAGGCCTTTGGAACGGCAATCTCAACTCAATAGCGTCATAGATTTTCTCCGGATCATTGCGAAAAAGAGGCGGGGAGCTGGTGGCAAAGGGCTATCTGTTACGTTGACTTGATGGATTCGGCGCGTTGTTGATGCCTTTGAATTTAAGACTAGCCGATGATTCAAGGAAGCAGCCTTTTGCGATTTGTCTACACGTTTGTGGTGGCGGCCTTCGCTTTGTTCGCCATAAGCGTCATATACAAGCATTTTTGGGATGGCGATCGAGCAACTGGGTCGTCGCCCGGACTGCGAATTGCGGAGCCGAATAACGATCTGCTTGCCTACGAACGCAATACCATCGAAGTCTTTCAAAGAGCTTCTCCATCAGTTGTATTTGTCCACAACTTACAGAGCCGCCGAAATTTCTTTTCCTTCAACGTAACGGAATATCAGGCGGGGTCCGGGTCGGGTTTTCTCTGGGATGGGTCGGGGCATATCGTAACGAATTTCCACGTGGTGCAAGGAGCGAGTAGAATCGCGGTGACGTTGATAGATGGGAATACATATATCGCTCAGACAATAGGCGTTGAGCCGAGAAAAGATCTGGCTGTACTCAAGATCGATTTGCGGAGCACGAATGTTACCCCATTTGGGGAAAAGGTCGCCAATTCTGCCGCTTTGCAGGTAGGGCAAAAGGCGATCGCGATTGGAAACCCGTACGGCTTGGACCATACGCTTACTGTGGGAACGGTCTCCGCTCTGGGGAGGAGCATGCCTTCCGTTATGGAAGGGGTCACCATTCGCGACATGATTCAAACCGATGCTCCAATAAACCCGGGCAATTCTGGAGGACCTTTGTTAGACAGTCTTGGCCAGCTAATCGGCATGAACACCTCTATTTTGAGAGATTCGACGGGGATTGGTTTTGCTGTGCCTTCGAACACCATAAATCGAATAGTGAATCAGATTATTCGGTTTGGACAATCGGTCCAGTCAGGCATCGGTATCTTGATATTCGAGGATCACATTACGAGGGCTTTTGGCGTGGAGGGCGTTCTGGTCAGCCAAGTTTATGAGGGTTCACCGGCAGCGGAAGCGGGATTGCGAGGGACCCTGCGAGACCAGCTTGGACGCATTAGGCTAGGGGATGCCATCGTCTCTATCGACGGCGAAAGAATCGCTAATTATGACGACATGTATAATGTTTTTGACGACAAGAATCCAGGAGATATGGCCGAAGTCGTTTATCTTAGGGATGGCGAGGAGAGGGCGGAGCTCATAAGAGTGGTGGCGGTTTCAGAATAGCGGTGACACGGAGATCATGCCAATGCTGTATTTACTTACAGGCCTGATAGTGTTTTCCCTTTGGCTCCTCCATCTTCTATCCGACTATCGAAGACGCCGACTACTCTATTCAACCTGGCGTCGGTTGATTCGCTGGGAATTTTGGCCGATGGCAGCTTTTTATCCGCCGGTAATCGCATTTGCCTTGCTTTTGGGACTACGCTATCGGTCCTTGACCTTGTTTACTTTGGCGAATCCAGGCATGCCCCATGCGGGGATAGCCATGATGTCTAAAAGCGATATCTTAAAGGGATTTCAAAAACGAGAGGAGCATGTAGCCGCGTTCACTGTGATTGCCGCGGAATTATCTTTAGATGAGCGCCAAACCCGGCTCGACCACTTCATGCAGTCTCGGAGTCTTTCTTACCCTATCGTTCTTAAACCGGACTATGGCGAGCGAGGCGTCGGCGTGGGGATTATTAGTAGCCCTGAGGAAGCTCGGGATTATCTAAGCGGCAGCTCTGAAACGGTGATCGCGCAAGAGTATGTAGCCGGTGAAGAGTTCGGAATATTCTACATACGCCGTCCGTCAGATCGGCGAGGAAAGGTGTGGTCGATTACTGCCAAACTTCCCACCTTTGTGGTTGGCGATGGCGGCAGAAGTTTGGAGCAATTGATTCTCGATGACGAAAGAGCGGTTTGCATGGCCCGCTTCTTTCTGAGAAAGTTTTCAGAGCGGCTTGGCGAAATTGTGCCGGCAGGCGAGCGGTTTTTATTGGCTGAACTGGGGACGCATTCCCGTGGGGCTCTCTTTCTAGATGCTGGCGATCGCTGGGCGGAAGAGCTGGAGTTGGCCATCGACGAGATGAGTCAGTCGTATCCAGGGTTTTTCTTGGGTCGCTATGATATCCGTGTGGATAATATAAATACGCTAAAACGAGGGGAGGGGTTTAAAGTTCTCGAGCTCAATGGGGTGCTTTCCGAGCCGACGCACATGTATGATCCCAAGCATAGTCTGTTTTACGCTTGGAAAACGATGTTCCGTCTTTGGAGCGAGATCTTTAGAATTGGGGATGAAAACAGGGCTCGCGGAAGCAAACCCTCATCAATCGGAGAATTGATTCAGCTCGTTCGGGAGTTTAGGAAGCAAGATAAGTACGAAGCCTGAAATACATGGAGGATTGGCCAACAGTCGCCATGCAGATGCAATACCCTTACCAGGGGCATCCAAAAACGGTTTTGGAATAGGTTTAAACAGCTATCTGCGGAGAAGGTTTTCGGTGCTGGGCTGCGAAGCGTTCGTAACCGTCATTCCCCATGTAGCGCCGCAGATGGCGCTCATCGGTTTTCAGCAGATCGACGACGATAAATCCATCTAAGGCATCGGAGAATGCCTGGTCGATGCCAAAGCAAAGGATGACGCCATTGAGCTTCAGGTAGTGCTTCAACAGGGTGGGAACGCCCTTGCTATCTCTCTCCACTTCTGAGACTAGCGATGAAATATCGTCTACATCGGGCAGGGCTGAGCCGAGGGCAATATGGGCGAGGTTTTTGATTTTACTTAGCCGCGGTTTCACTCGAGCGCTGATCAGCTTATTGAGGATCGGGTGCAGCTTATGGCTCTTCAAGTATTCAACCATAAGGCTTTTGGAAAGCGCTCGATAGCTATCGGTCATGCTGACAGCCCCGAAGAGAGTGCGGTATTCGGGATTACGAGACACGAGCTTGCCGATGCCTCTCCATATGAGAGCAAGGGCGGCCGATTTGCGCTGATACTTTGGCGTAACGTAGGAACGACCTACTTCAATGGCGGGGTTTAGTTCGCTGAGTAGTTCCTTTTTGAATTCGTAGAGGGTGTTGCAATAGAGGCCTTCCACTCCATGGGATTCGATTGTCTTGTCGACAAAACAATAGCGGTACGCTCCAACCAGCTCGCAGGCTTCGTCGTTCCACATGAAAAGGTGGTGATAAATTTCATCATAACGATCTATATCGAGCGGCTTGCCGGTTCCTTCCCCAACGGGCCGAAAGGTTTCCTCGCGCGTTCGTCCGATTTCCTCCAGTATATGAGGGATTTGATCAGAGCTAGCTCCGTAGATCGAAAAGGGTTCTTTGCGCACGAGCAGGGCGCCAGCGGGTAGCCTCTCGATGTCTTCGAGAAGAAGCTCAACGGGTTGCCGAGCCGCTACGGGCTCTCCAGTGGTCGAGGAGCTATCTTCGCTATATCCCTCGGTAGAAGACTTTTTCTCCGCGTCGCGCTTTTCGAGGATATAGGTATGGGCCCGAACAAATTGCGTGAGCGATTCGGAAGAATCAAAGCGTTCCAATCTCTTTGGTGAAATGGGTTTCCCGATACGGACTTTGAAAGTACGGCCCTGTTTGTTTACGAGCTGTCGAATCAAGGCGATTGTGCGGAGGCGAGGGTGGACGAGTCCCAGCATTTGAAAGAGCAGCGAGTTGCGCCCCTCGAAATAAATGGGAACTACGGTGGCCCCACTTTTTTGGATGATCGAGCCTTGGCTTCGTTTCCAGGGCGGATCGGTGATAATTCGTTGCTCAATTTGAAAGTGGGAAACAACGCCTGCCGGGAACGTTCCCAAGCAATGGCCGTCCTGAAGCCACTTCAAAGTAGCTTTGATCGGGCCCGTATTCATGGCAGCGGCTTTTCGGGAACCGAACGGATTCACCTCGAAAGTCCAGTCTCGGATATCCTCAAAAGCATTGAGCATAAAATTTACCAGGAGCTTGGTGTCGGGCCGAACCGAAGCGAGGATAGAGCCTAGTATGATTCCATCGACACCACCGAAGGGATGGTTGGCAACGCAGACGATGGGTCCAGATTTCGGGATTCGCTGGAGGTCCTCAGGATCGACTTCGTATGTCGCGTTGAGCGTTCGCAAGGCGGCATCAAAAAAGTTCAGATTCGCATACTCCTGTTCGCGACGCTCCAGGTAGGCATTGTTCAGTCGATTGACTTCGTCGATCCCAAGCAGCGATTCAAAGGGCAATTTGACGAGTCGGTAGCCCGCTCGAAAAAGGGGATTCTGGATTTTGGACTCAACATCAAGGAGTTTTCCTCCGTTGGAATTCATGGGTGGGCTTTGTTATTAAAGGGGAAAACCCTATCTGTCGTAGTCTGGGAGGCGTCGATGGCGCACTAGCGGAAAGTATTACCAAGGGGTTGCTTTAATGGGCAACGGTCTTAGTGGAGGGAAAATCACGGGCGATTTATGGTGTAGTAAAAGGGTGGGTCGCGAGCAAGATCCTTAGTTTATGAACGATCAAGATGTCGAACGCAATTTGCCGGAATTTCCTGGCAGCGAAGCTGTTGGGGATGGGCAACGCCCCGGGGCCAGAGAGTCCTTTTTCATGGCCTTTGTGGCCGTGGTATTTTTCATTTCCTGGGGCGTTTACATCAATTGGGATTTCGGAACCGAAGCGATAATCGTGGTTGCGGTGACGCAGGGAGTGATTAGTTTCGTTGCCACATTCCTTTCATCCGATGCGTTGCAGCGTCTCTATTGGGCAATTAAGCGGTTTGGCTGGCACGGATTGATTAATGTCCCTTTGGGATTCTCTCTCATAAATGGGATAATTTTTCTGGCCCACTGCCTGGCAGGAACCCCAAGAATCTTGCCGACTATGGCGCCTGGTCTGATTATCAGCGTCTTTTTCTGCAGCGCGTACACCTACCGTCTTAGCTTGGCATTCGCCAAGCGGCACGGGTGCTGATGAATAGTAGAAACCTTGAATAACGCTTACAGACCTGTTCCTCTGAGTTGAAATATCGACGAGTGATGATCGAGTATTTTCCAGTCGCCAGAATCGACAGACTTTCTAATAAAGAAGAGATACTTAGCCTCCATGTTCACGATGGGAACGGACTGATTTGGTCCGCCAAAGCTAATACCGCATCTCCATTCCGCAGTAACAATCATGAGAAAACTCCCTGAGCTTTTCGAAAATAACAGGAACTGGGCTACTGGCGTCTCCCAAGCCGATCCGGAGTTCTTTCCCAAACTGGCTGAAAAACAGTCTCCTGAGATCTTGTGGATCGGTTGCGCAGACAGTCGCGTCCCAGCCAATCAAATTGTGGGATTGATGCCCGGGGAGGTATTCGTCCACCGCAACATCGCCAACGTCGTCGTCCATACCGACTTCAATTGCCTGAGCGTCATCGAGTACGCGGTTTCCGTCTTGAAGGTCAAGCACGTGATTGTCTGTGGACACTACGGCTGTGGCGGAGTCAAAGCCGCCAGTGAAAATCTGCGCCTCGGATTGATCGACAACTGGTTGCGGCACATTCGTGATGTCCGCCAGAAACATGCCGAAACTCTGAAGCGGATCTCCGACGACGAGGAACGGCTGGATCGGCTCTGCGAGTTGAACGTGATCGAACAGGCGCTCAACGTCTGCTATACGTCGGTAGTTCAAAACGCTTGGGAACAGGGGCAAGAATTGGCCGTTCATGGGTGGATTTACCGGATCCAGGACGGACTCCTGAATGACCTGGATGTGACGATTACCAATGCCAGCGAAATCGGTGAAGCTTTCCAACTGAGTATCGCCAGTCGGTAAGCGCGTAAGCATTATTGGCGAGCCCGACCGTTTCGCTGGGCTGGCGATGGGCAACGTTTGCCTTTCGAGGGCTATGGAACTTCGGTCGAGAAAGGTGCCGCTGTTAGCGACTTGTTTTTAGAATGCTTATTCTAGCAAATCCTGCTCGTTGGTTTCTCGGGCGAAAAGCACGATGAAGATGCCGGCCAAGTAGAGCCAACTTAGGTAGTTCGCGGTTTGAATGATGCTCCACTCGTATCCGCCTTGCTCTGCAGGACGCTGGAGCCAGCCGATCAGCAAAATGCAAAATCCAGTGGCGACGCGACCCATGTTGAAGCAGAATCCGGAGCCGAGCCCTCTAAGGTGAGTTGGATAGATTTCTGGGAAATAGACGGCGTATCCGGCGTGCATGCCCAAAGTAAAGAAACCGAAAACCGGTAGCATGCCCATGAGGAGAATCGGTGGAGATTGAGCCCGCTCGATCAGAACATTGAACATGAGCCAGGCCACGGCAAAGGCCCCGATATGATAGAAAAGGAAAGCCCCTTTACGCCCAAGCTTTGTGGAAATCCAGCCAAAGAGAACGAGCCCAAGTCCACCTCCGAGCGTATTAAGGGCCATGCTGAGCATCTCCGCTCGTTTCATGGCCGCTTTGTTCTGCGGTTTCTCCAAAGTTTGGTTGACCAAGGCTGCGGGCGCGGATGCCGATAGGCCATCGGCCGCCAGCGCCTCGCCTCTAGCGTGCTCAAGCAGGGCGTTTTTGCCATAAATGTGAACACCCCAGAAAGTGACTAGGCCGATGGAGGAAAGGGATACGCCCACCAAGGTGCTACGCAACTGCCGGCCTTTGAATAGATCGGGAATGCTGCCCGGCTTGATTTTCGGCTCCTCTTTGGAGCGCTCTTGCATTTTTACCCATTGGTCGGGCTCTTTTAGTTTCAGGCGTATCCAGATAGTGAGTGCGGCTGGCAGGGCTCCTAGGGCGAATCCCCAACGCCAAGCGTTTTCACCGAGCTCCGGGTTGCCAACCACGAAAGCCCCGGCAGCGGCGGCCAAGAGCGTGCCGAAAACGCTCGAGGCGTGGAAAATCGAGCTGGTGATAGGACGGACACGATTGGGCATGACCTCGGCGATCATAGCGGATGCTACCGCCCATTCTCCGCCAACACCGAGGGCAACCAAGAAGCGCAGTCCGACCATTTGCCAAGGGGTTTGGGCAAAGGCGCTGAGACTGGTGAAAATCGAGTAGAACAAGATTGTAATGATCATCGTCCTGGATCGACCGATACGATCGCTCATCGCTCCAAATAGGACGCCGCCTACGGCCCCGCCAAAAAGGAAAAAGCCGAGCGCAGCATTGTTCCAAAAGTTGGCCAGTCCGCTAAGCTCGTTGGCCGGCAGGTCTTCGGGTAAAAGGGATGGCATTGCTTCCCTCATGGAAGCCACGAAGATTTGCCCTTCGAATACGTCGAAAATCCAGCCTAGCGAGGCGACGATTAGTACGGTCCATTGGTAATTGCTAAGAACCTTGTACCAAGGTCTCGATACAGGTTCGCTTGAAGAACTCATTTTAAAGGGAAGTCGAAAACGAAAAATAAGTTGAATACGGAAGACCGATCAGGCGAATGTCGGCGGGTGTTTCAGAGAGGCTAGGTGGGGTCTCATAAATTCGGTTACATCAACGGGCTGCCCTCGAGAGACGGATTCCTCGGCGGCGAGGCACATGCCGACAGACCAAATTCCGTCCATCCCACTGGCGTGAGGAGCTTTTCCATCAATAAGGCATTGGGCCACATGTTCGATCTGTTTCCGCAATTCGAATACTTCGCCAGAACTCTGGGCAAGTTCTCGTTCATCGACCTCGGAACCGTCGAATACCTTTAGAAAATGGGTGGGATGCTCCGTCCGGTCTTTGCTGCCGCTCCAGCCTGCCCAAACAGCTCCTTTCGTCCCGGAGATTTTTACTGTCTGGTGGTGCTCGAAGGCGGCAAGCGTTTGCGATACGACTGCATAGGCGCCGTCTTTGAAATTCATCAGGCAGCTGAAATTGTCGTGCAAGTCGGATCTATTGGCGTCGCGGGAATTTGCTGACGCATAGACCCGTTCGGGTTCCCCGGCGGAGCTCAGATACCAGCGAGCGAGATCGAAAAAATGGATAGGTTCCTCGAGAATCCAGCTACCCACTCGCTCTCGGTCAAATCACCAGCCATTGCTGCCCGGGCGATAGGGCCGGCGTGACAGCTCAACCAACACGTATTGAGGATCCCCAATGATTCCCTGGTCGATGATCGATTTTATCTCGCCCCATTGCGAGGACAGCCGGAGTTCGTGGCCGACGGCTATGGATTTCCCATGGCTGCGAGCGAATTCTTCCAACTCGACGCACTCCTCGAGTCGAGGAGCCATGGGTTTTTCGAGGAGCAGATGCTTGCCGGCCTCGAGCGATGCCCGCGCCACGCCGTAGTGGTTAGCCGTGGGAGTGACAATGTCGACGATGTCGATTTCAGCTCGTTCGACGAGGGATTCGTGATTGTCGAAAATATTGGCGTTGGGGAAGTCGTTTTTCGCGGCTTGTCGGGATCCCTCCGACGGGACGGCGATGGCGACCAATTCCGCGTTTTTCGCTTGCTCTATGGATCGGGCGTGAAACTGGCCCCAGGCTCCATAGCCTACAAGTCCAAAGCGGATGGGTGACGATGCTGGCATGGGTGTTTGGCTTTTACGGGTTAGAAAACTGCGAACCGAAAGAGTCTCGTTCTATCCCTGGCTTATCAACAAAGAAATGGTCGCATTCCTACGAGATGATGCTGGCCGGTTGTGGAAACTGCTGGCCCCGTTTGACCCTATCTTGACCCTCGGTAAGATAAGGAAAACGTTCAGACGGACGATTGCCTACCATATCAATTAAGAAAATAACTCCGAAAAACTCTAACTGCCCTGTTCATTGCAGCATTCTCGTCTGTATCTCATTCTGCGGGATTCATGAAGATCGAAGGGACCAAGTTAGAGTCTACCGATAAAAACCACCAGAGCTGGATCGATGTTCTCTCGGTCTCGGGGCTATCCGATCAAGCAAGGGCGCGGGAAAAAGGTGGTGGCTTGGCGACGGGTAAACGCCAGCACAAGCCTATCGGCATCACTAAGCCCATCGACAAATCGTCACCGCTCCTGGCTCGGTAGAGTGGTGGAAGCGGCTTTCCAAGTGAAGTCACTATTTCCGAAAATGGAACCGATTATCACCTTAAGGGGGTTAAAGTGCAGTCAGTGCGGCGATCGGGCAAAAACGAAATTCTGACTATCTCGTTCACCGGTCTAAAGTCCACTCAAACACGAGCTCGGGACTACAACTCTTCTCGTTCCAACACGACTTCCAGGGTAATGAAAAAGGCTCCCGCCAACCATAACACGACCCGCTCGAATCGGCTCTCGCCCTAATTCTATTTGGGAGGTTGTCTTATGCGAGTATGTCTTTCACGACATGCCCGTGCACATCCGTGAGACGGAAATCCCGGCCTTGGAAGCGGTAGGTTAGGCGCTCATGATCAAATCCTAGAGTGTGGAGAAGCGTCGCGTTCAGATCGTGGACGTGAACCGGGTTCTCTACAATGTTGAAGCCGAAGTCGTCTGTGGCTCCATGCACATGGCCCCCTTTGATGCCACCCCCGGCGAGCATCATGGTGAAGGCTCGATTGTGGTGATCGCGCCCGTCATTAGTGCCTTGGGCCATAGGTGTGCGTCCGAATTCGCCTCCCCAAACAACGAGAGTGTCTTTGAGCATGTCTCGCTCCTTTAGGTCCTTTAGAAGGGCTGCGAAAGGCTGGTCAGTATCGAGGCAATTCGTTCGCAGGGCTTTCTCGAGATTGCCGTGCTGGTCCCAGGCTTCGTGGAAGAGTTGAACGAAGCGGACATTGCGCTCGAGCAATCGTCGGGCCAAGAGGCAATTACGGGCGAAGGTCGATTCGTTGGGTTCCTTGATGTTATAGGCGTCCAGCGTCTGCTGGCTTTCTTGACCAAGGTCCATGAGCTCAGGGGCACTGGATTGCAATTGGAAGGCTGTCTCGTAAGCTTGGATACGGGCTGCCGTTTCCGGGTCGGCTATTTCATCCATGGTCTGCTGATTGAGACGCTTGAGCGTATCGAGGGCCGCTCGTTGAGCCTGCTTGTCGTATCCTTTGGGATTGGATAGATAGAGTACGGGATCGCCTTGGCTTCGGAAGGGTACGCCACCATAGATGGTGGGCAAGAAACCGCATCCGTAGTTGCTGGCCCCGCCACTCGTTCCTTTGGCGCTAGAAAGCACAACGTATCCTGGTAGATTTTCGCTTTCGCTCCCAAGACCATAAAGGGTCCAGGCCCCGAAGCTGGGGCGCCCGAATTGAGAATGCCCGGTGCTCAGCATGATTTGCCCAGGGGCGTGATTGACTGCCTCGGTATGCATCGATTTGACGAAACAGATATCGTCTACGTGCTGGCTCGTATATGGCAGAAGTTCGCTCAATTCGATCCCGCTTTGGCCATACTTGCTGAACGAGAATTTTGGTCCTAGGAGCGCGGAGTTGGGGTCGATGAAAGCGGCTCGATAATCCTTGAGTAGTTCTGCCGGGGGAAGCTCGCCATCGCGTTTGGTCAATTCGGGCTTGTTGTCGAACAGTTCTAAGTGGCTGGGAGCTCCGGCTTGAAAAACGTAGATTACCCGCTTTGCTGTAGGAGCGAAATGCGGTTGCCGTGGGGCGAGAGGCCTCCCGGAAGTCTCCCCAATGGCGTTTTGGGAAAATAGGGAGTTGAGGGCCACGCCTGCCATGCCTAGGCCGCAATTTCGCAGGAACCAGCGCCTGGATTGGAGTTTTCCCATCTCGTACTGTATTTCTCTCTCCATGACAATTAATTCTTGTTTAGGGTTTCGTCCAGGTTTATCAAGACGCGCGAAGCAATGGCCCAAGAAGCGACATCTCTTGGAGTGACGCCGTCGGGCAATTCGGGTCGATTGTCTGGGTCGATAAAAGCGATATCCTGTGTGTTGAGCCACCCCTCGGACAAGCGTTGGTTTTGACTGTCGATTAAATGGGCGATCTCTTTGATCTCGTTCGGTTTGGCCGGACGCCCAGTGGTAAGCAGGTAGCCATAGCGCGTTCTCGATTCGGTGGTTTCCCCGCCCTCCCGTAGTATCCGCAGAGCTAGGGATTGAGCGGACTCGACGAAAATAGGCTCGTTGAGCGAGGTGAGAGCGGATAGAGGTGTATTGGTGCGAATGCGACGGACACAAGAGAAGTCTGCATTGGGGGCATCGAAGGATGATAGGACCGGATCTGGCATCGATCGCTTGCGGAAGGTGTATAGCGAGCGTCGATACCGGTCTTGGCCTTCGGCCTCTTTCCAGTAAAGCGGTTTCAGGTAGTTGTTATCCAGGACGGATTGAGGAATAGGGGGGAATATGCTGGGACCGCCAATTGTTTCATTGAGCAGACCGGAGGCGACAAGCGCGAGATCTCTAACAACTTCAGCTTCCACTCGAAAGCGGGGTCCTCGGGCGTAGAGGGCATTGTTGGGGTCCTTTTGCGAATGGATGGGCTCAACTTGAGAGCTTTGCTGATACGTATGGCTAGATAGGATGCGCTCTATAAGTTTTTTTTGGCTCCAGCCGTTCTCCATGAAGTCGACTGCCAGCCAATCGAATAACTCTAGGTGCTCGGGCCTTGGGGCTCGGGTGCCAAAATCCTCTGGCGTTTCGACTAGGCCTTGGCCGAAGATGGCCTGCCAAATTCGATTTACCTGTACGCGAGCGGTGAGGGGGGCCTCTTCGCTCGTTACCCAGCGGGCCAAATCGAGTCGATTGGGGTTTTCAGCTTCCATGGGATTGAGGATGGCGGGAACGGATCTTCCCACCTCGTGCTTGGGCTTGTCCCACGCTCCTTTATCCAAGAACCGCGTTACGCGGGCGAACTGGGCGTCTGTATCCAATGAATGGAGAACACTTGTCCTTGCCTCTGGGTATTCAGCCTCCAGAGCGGCGATGGACTCGTTGATTTCGCTGAACTTTTCGTCGCTTTGCCGCCAGGCTCGGAAGAGGGCATCGTGCTCGGCGTCCGTCCTTTCCGATTGAG